>JAEEGJ010004020.1_pt1 | contig 51935 bp, 49 predicted proteins | sample 8958761 | NCBI WGS metagenome assembly JAEEGJ01 (sample SAMN16246546, study PRJNA631951) | gut metagenome | biome: gut microbiome; feature: rumen; material: RS-attached | host: Bos | place: Iran: Karaj | collected 2018-10
ATTGTAAACCTGGAGGGCGGCGAGACTGCCAAAAGTCTGCAAACCTGCAGACTTTGAATCACTATAATATGATCTGCCGGTATGGAGCGATAGCGACAGAGGGCAGTTGGTCGGAGCGGGAAAAATGACTAAATTAGCGCTCGAATAATCGTTGTTTTTCGGTGAAATTCAAACACACAGACAGACCTGGATTTTGGTTCGGCTTCATTGACTTCTTTACAGCCGGACTGTTTTTCCTGTTCTATATGCCGATGGGCGGGCTGCAGGATGAGCTGGACTCTATCCTGGGCCGGAGGACGCAGCGGTATTGGGTGGCGTATCTGCTGGGTATTCCCACGTTCTTTATCTACACGCTGGTTTGGATGGCCAATATTGCCGAGGAACTGAAGGCGAAAGCCATCGGTCTGGGCATTGAGGGGCCGCACACTTCCTGGTGGCATATGTTTGGCTGGAATACCTTCGGCGTTCTGTTGATGGGACCGGCAGTTGCCACTTGGCGCTTCTTCGACACGCTGAACCAGATTGAGCGGAATCTGAACCATGAAGATTGAAGAGGCCATGGTGTACTTGCTGGCGACCAGTCAGCACGGGATGAAGACCGAGCAGATTGCGAGGGAACTGGAGCTGCGCGGCCTGGTTCCTCGTAGGCGCGATGGCCGGCCGCTGGATGGGAAGGTCATAGCGGCGATAGTCTTTAAGCACCCAGAGGTGTTCTGCTTCAATGAAGGGCGTGTGAGACTGCTTATGTAGGCAACAAACGGTGTAACAATTGCATCTATAGGCAGTAAAACCATAGCACCATGAAGCCGAAGACAAAACAGAAGAAGCTGCGGATTACGGAGTATGCGGCCGGGAATCGGCCTCCCCTATCCATTTTTCCATTTCACACACCGCTTTCCTCAAATCATCCTGGAAGGTGGTGTGTTCGTGTAGAAAGGCCGGATTACCTTGTGAGAGCTCATTGAACAGAGCTTTGGACATAGTGTTTGCGTAGTCTGCTATGCAATCTTCTATATGGTCCATCTCCCTTTCGGACGTGGAATGCTCATAAACTTTCAGTTTTTGGTGAAAGAAGGCGTAAGCCTGTTCGACGGTGTTCTTATCGGCCTTCATTTCACACAGTTAAGTTGTTCCTGATAGGCATAGCCTTGGCTTGAAAGCAGCCGGTCCATCTCCTCCCGATCCACGTTGAAGCAGTAGCAGATCTGGTCCAGGTTGTCGAAAATCTCGTCCCTGAGAAGGAAGTTGATTGTCGAGACCAGCATTGGGATGTCACTGAGAGGAAGGTGGTCCATTAGCGTTCTATCTTGACCCGTTGGAGTTCGAATATGAGCGTGGGCTTCTTGGTACCGTGCCCTTCTTCCAGGACACGATAAAGGACGCCATTATCGAGGGCGACAATCCCCTCCTCCTGGGCCTTGACGGCCAGGAAGACCTCGTTGGCTTCCTTGTAAGGGTTGGTCCTTTTCTTTTTCATCTCGAACGCGAATTTACAACTTTTTGTGGGATTTTCAGCTTGCGCAGCAGTTTGGCACAAGCAAGCAGTAGCTTTGCAGCAACAATTGATTTGAGCTATGTTTGAGATCGTTATTTCCGTTGCTTTGTATGTGGGAGCCCTGGTGCTCCTGGTGAAAGGTGCCTTCGCTTATTGCAATAACAGCCCTGAGAACGTGGTCACAGAACCGTAGATTTTTACAAATCTCTTGATTTGTATTTATTTTTGCATTATATTTGCAATACAAATCAAAACAAACTACGTCCCATGACCTCAATGACAATACGTGTTGACGAACAGCTCAAGCAGAGCTTTGACGTCCTTTGCGATGAATTCGGACTGAGCAACAGCGCAGCCCTGAATCTTTTTATGAAGGCTGTGGTGCGCGAGCGCAGGATTCCTTTCGAGATCAAGGCCGACACAGAATCCGATGTTCGCAGACAGGGCTGGGAAGCCTTTCTGCGCATGCGGGAAAGTGCCCAGGCAGCCGGTCTTGGCGACATGTCCTTAGAGGAAGTCAATGAAGAGATTAGCGCTGTAAGAAATGGCAGATAAGTATTATGCGGTTATCGATACGAACGTCATTGTATCGGCTTTGATTTCCAAGAAAGCGGAGTCCTATCCCCTTTCCGTGATGGCGCACGTGTATTCCGGAGTAATTATTCCCGTTTTCAACGACGAGATTATCAATGAGTACAAGGATGTCCTTTCGCGGGAGAAGTTTCATCTGAACCAGAGCGACATTGTTCTGGCTATGAAGGCTATTACTGACTATGGGGTGAATCTGGAAAGGACGAAAGTAAATGATGAGGCGTTTCCGGCTTCTGAGAGAAGAGAGATAGCTCCCTCATTTTCGGGCGCCATCGGCGGTCACATCATCCTCGGCCTTCCAGGGGAAACGCGGGAGAGGAGTTCCTTCTAACAATATTCTCCGTATTCGCACCCGATGTTCTCCGCGTGGAGGCGGTCAATGAGTTTTCCCTGATGGTTGAAAAGCTGTATGGTTCCCACGCCGTTGCCTCCGTTCCAGAGGCGGTTGTGGCGCTTCTGACCGTCCGGAGCCTCATAGTTCACCAGCAGCATGTCCTTTTTCTCGCAGGTGATGTCCGAAATCATCCTCCCGGAAGTGCTTGATTGTTCGACGTGCCACACAATCTGGGTGTCTGTTTCATTACAGTCAAACTTCGTTTTCACACCGGTCCATACTTTCGAGAAGTTGAACTCGAAGGGCGTTCCCTCATACCAGAAGGCGGACAGCAGGCGGCGTGGAAGGGCCAGGTGTCCCACCTTCGGACGACCGCCACCGATGTCGAAGACGCTGTCCATGAGTTTACGGCCCGTTATCTCGCTCGTGAGGTTGTTCGAGGACAGCCACACCCAGGGGCTGGTGAAATCCTTCCCCCAGTTCTTGTCGGCATAGCCGTAGCAGTCTTCGGGACGCACAAGGAAGCGACGGCCGTTCCAGATGACCTCCCCCTTGAACGCGGTCTTCATCCCTTCGGCGTGCCAGAACATCTCGAAAGCCTCGGCCTTGCGGAACACCTCGTCTGCACCAAAGCCCACGTTGAAGGCCGTAATCTTGTTGATCTTGAGGTCCCAGGACATCTCGCCGTCCTGACACATCCATTCAGGATGCGCTGCGGCATCCTCTACTTTCACATGGCCGTGGGTGCGGTCTTCTGTGAGGAAGCACTCATCGGCCTCGATGGAAAAGGGAACACCCCAATCCACCTGGATCTTCTTCCAGCCGAAGAAACGGTGAAGCTGTGCGGCATCCTCTCCCCAGGCACCGGCCTTGACCATCAGGTAGGACGGCTTCCGGTGTTCCCCGGGGACCTGGCCGAAGACAGGCTCATCCCCGCCGAGGGCGGGATTACAGAGGAAGAATTCGATGAAGAAAGGTTTGGCTGCACCTGTCTCAGCATCGTATCCGGTGAAAGAATGCCACCACCAGTCATAGCCTTTCCGGGCCTGGGCCCCGATGAGCTGGCAGGCATCGCGGGCAATATCGTGCTTATTGAACATTTTCAAAAGTATCTTTTCTGAACTGACCTGTTATCAGCAAAAGTCAGTCCATGCCTTCCCTTATGACATTTTGGCGCAACAAAGAAGGGACGCTGCCCATCCAGGAAGCGTCCCTAACAGTTTATGACTGTAGAGCCAGCGATTACTGGATCTCAATCTGCTTGACGGACTTCTGCACATCCACCTTTTCCTTCTTGGGGATGCGGACATTCAGCACGCCGTGCTCCACCTTGGCCTCGATCTTCTCGGCTTCGGCATCCTCGGGAAGGGTGAGCATCTGCTGGAACTTCTCGTAGGAGAATTCGCGGCGGAGGTAACGGCCGTTATGCTTCTTCTCGTGGTTCTCGGCCTTCTTCTCCATGTTGATTACAAGGTTGTTATCCTCGTCCACATGGACCTGGAAGTCCTCTTTGGTGAGACCCGGAGCGGCAAGCTCCACGTCATATTCCTTTTCATTCTCAAGTACATTGATGGCCGGAGCGGTGTAGTTCGTCCTTTCCATCCAGCTGTTGTCGAAGAAGTCGTTGAAGATGTCAGGCAACCAGCTTTGATTCCTTCTGATAGTAGGTAACATAACAAAATCACTTTAAACGTTCTTCGGTTTCGGGTCCTTACGTGGCCTTCCGTCCGGGTTCCTTTGCGGAACGCCTAAGGATATTGCAAAGCCGGAGCCAGTGCGTCAGAAATGGACTTTTTGGCAAGACTTGGGTGACAGAAAGTCCATTTTGTGGACAAAATGTCCAGTTTATTGACATAGATAGCCGGGCGGGCGCTTGCGAGTGTCCAATGTGCTGACGTGGAGTTGGTCGGAGCGGGAAAAATAGGTATCTTTGTGCACCCTCAGAAGGAGACGCCGGGTATTGCTGCAGCCCTCGGAAGGGACAAGCAAGATTATGAACTGGATTATTCTGATTATTGCCGGGCTATGTGAATGCGGGTTCACGTTCTGCCTGGGCAAAGCAAAGCTCGCAACCGGATGGGAGGCCGCCGGATGGTATGCGGGATTTGTGGTGGTGTCGGCGCTGAGCATGTTGCTGCTGGCGAAAGCCGCAAAGACCATTCCTATCGGGACAGCTTATCCCGTATGGACGGGCATCGGAGCCATCGGCACGGTGCTCATCGGCATCCTGGTTTTCAAGGAGCCTGCGAGTTTCTGGCGGCTGTTCTTCATTTTTACATTGATTGCGTCCGTGATCGGGCTTAGAATGGTATGAGCAAGGAAATGACTTTCAGGCCGCTGATAGTCCCAACTGCATAAGGAAGTGCTGGAAGATGTCGGGACGGCAGACCAGCGGGAAGAGGAGGCCGTAGACGGCGCCCCAGAAGTGGGCGGTGTGGCCGATGTTATCCATATTGCGCCTGGCCATATACCAGCAGTACAGGAGGTACAGCGGCGCAAAGATATAACCTGGCACCGGGATAGGGATCAGGTAGATGTAGATGCCCATCTTGGGCTCAAAAAGAATGGACGCAAAAAGGATGGCCGATACGGCTCCGGAGGCCCCTACGGCATTGTAGTTCCAATCATCCTTGAACTTCACGAGGTCCCAGATGGAGGAAACCGCAATGGCGCTGACATATAGCACTACATACAGGACAATGCCAAGTGTGCTGCCGAATGCCAGGGCGAAATACTGCTCCACCACCCTGCCGAAGAAAAACAGAGTGAGCATATTAAAGAACAGATGCCCCCAGCCGCCGTGGACCACGCCGTAGGTAAACAACCTATACCATTCCTTCCTGTGCCATATGGAATACGCATTGAACAGGAGTTTGTTTCCGTTCAAAGTACCGGTAAAGCAAAGAATGCTCACCAGCGAGGTAATGGCTATGAGGATTAGTGTCAGCATCAACTACTTTTTATATCCATCTTTGGAGACAATGGGCTTGCCGTCGGCGTCGATAAGCGGGGTAAGGCCTCCGCCGTAGCCACGACCCACATAGAGATAATTCACACCGGTTACCTTGTCAACGATGACCATCGTTTCCGTAAGGAGATTCATCGTATTCTTTTCTTGAATGTCAAATCTGTCTTTTGCCATGGTGTTTTCAGTTTAGCCAGACAAATTTACATATTTTCTACGAGACTGATAGCCGGGCAGGCGGACTTGCGCTGCCAAACGGAGACGGAGTGACCGGTTTGCCGGGCACTTGGTCGGAACGGAGATTTTGGTTAACTTTGTGCTTATGAAAAAGACAATCACTATTTTACTAGCTGCATTTGCTATTATGAGTTGTGGAAATACCACCCATCAGGCCCAGGGCCTGAAGGATATGCCCTGGCAAGAGATTGCTCCCACGGAAATCGAACTGAACCCCATCCAGATGATTGACAAAGACTGGCTGGAGGTAACGGCCGGGAAAGAAGGGAATATGAACCTGATGACCATCTCGTGGGGCACTATCGGCGAACTTTGGGGTAAGCCGGTGTTTACGGTTTTCGTATCTACGAGCCGCTATACCCACAAATTCATGGAGGAGAACGACTACTTCACTGTTACGCACTTTCCCGCCGATATGCGTGGGCAACTGTCCTATCTCGGCCGCGTTTCCGGTCGTGACGAGGATAAAGTTGCGGGGGCCGGTCTCACCGTGGAGTTCACCGAGCTGGGCAACCCGATTTATGCCGAGGCCGATCTGGCCATCGAGTGCAAAAAGCTCTACGGCCAGCAGTTTGATGCCTCACTGATGCCCGCCGAGCAGCGCGAATGGTATGAGAAATCCGGCCTGGGTATCCACTATATGTACATCGGTGAGATTATTCACGTCTGGAAAAAATAGCTATGGAACTCATAGATGCAATCAAGGCACGGCATTCCGTGCGGAAATACAAGGATCAGCCGATTGAAATGGCGAAGGTCAGCGCCCTGAAGGCCACAATTGAGCGTATAAATGCCGATACCGGGCTAAATATCCAGCTGGTCCTGAATGAACCCAAAGCCTTCTCTTCCGGTATGTGGAAGTATGGCCAGTTCTCTGGAGTGAAGAACTACTTCGTGATGGCCGGTCCCAAGGGCAAGGAGGCCGAGGAGCAAATCGGCTATTTCGGTGAGGAACTGGTCATTCTGGCTCAGACGCTGGGACTCAACACCTGCTGGGTGGGGCTTACCTACAAGAAGATTCCCGGGACGTTCACCCTCCGGGATGGAGACGTGGTTCATTGCGTCATTTCGCTTGGTTACGGAACCATCCCCGGCGTGCAGCACCCCCAGAAACCGATGGAAAGCTTCTATGAATCCGACGGACTTCCTCCCCAGTGGTTCAAGGACGGACTGGAGGCGGCCCGGTTGGCGCCTACTGCCGTCAATCAGCAGAAATTCAAGTTCATCCTGCATCCCGGAGGCGTGGTGGAAACCAGGACTTTATTCTCAATGGCGGGGTATGTCAACATCGATCTGGGCATTGTGAAGTATCATTTTGAAATCGGTGCCGGAAAGGATCATTTCACGTGGAAGTAAACGACATCCCGGTGACTTCTTTTGCTTAATTGCCTTATCGGTCCCGGGATTGTCACCGTTCAGGTGTGGCCGGATAATCGTTATTTGTCGGTGGAATTCAAGAGCGCCTGTTCTCCATCCGGATAGTGGAACACCAACGCATCATCCTTGGGCGTCGCAGGCTTCCGCTCATACGCCAGCATCTTGGCATCCTCATACCGCGCACGGTCCTCGTCAAACTGCCGGTCCCATTCCCGGTAATACTCCATCCTGGGATCTTCGAACAGGGACATCTGCACGGCCGATTCGTGCGTCAGCCGCGAAACGCCCAGGCCCACCTGGCGGATGGGCGTAACGCCGTCCCAAACCTCCGGGAGCATCTTCCGGGCCGCATTCAGGATAATGGCCGTAACGTCCGAGGGCTGCTCCAGGGTGGTTTGCTTCTGCGCCACCGTGAAGTCCTTGTACTTGATGAACATGGACACGCAGGAAGCCCGGAAATCGTCCCGACGGATACGGTGCGCTACAATGCAGGCCACATTGAACATAGCCCTGTCTATGTCCTTCGGATCCAGAAGGTCCTTCGCAAATGTCCTTTCAGCGCTATAGCTCTTCGCCTCGGCAATCTCCGTCTCTACCGGTGAATCATCCCTGCCGTTGGCATTCTCGTGCAGCTGCACGGCAAACTTCTGGCCGACAAGCCTGGTCAGCGAATCCATGCCGATAGCTGCCAGCTGGCCGATGGTCTTGATGCCATCGGCCACCAGCCGTTCCTCCGTCTTCTTCCCTACCCACAGAAGATCCCGCACAGGCAGCGGCCACATCTTGGCGGGCACTTCATCGGCCCACAAGGTATGCACCTTGTCCGGCTTCTCAAAGTCCGAGGCCATCTTTGCGAGAAGCTTATTGGAGCCTACGCCCACGTTCACCGTGAAGCCCAGCGTGTTCCTGATCTGGTCTTTTAGCCGCGTGGCCACCGCCACGGCATTCTCCGGTTTGCAGCGAAAGCTCATGTCGATGAAGCATTCATCGATGGAGAACTGTTCCAAAACGGGAGAATAGCTCCGGCAGATGGCGATGAAGCCTTCCGAGCACTGTTTATACCACTCCCAATCGCCTCGCATGATGACAAGGTTCGGGCACTTGCGCAGGGCCATCGACACGGGCTCCGGAACGCGGATGCCCAGCTTCTTGGCCGGAATGGAGGCCGCCGTTACGATGCTTCGCCGGTCGTTCGGATCACCGGACACGACCGACGGAACAAGCCGGATGTCCGGCTTGCCTTCCTTCACCAGTCTGGCTCCCAGCCAGGAAACAAAGGCACTATTGACGTCGATATGAAAGATGATGCGGTGCAAAAGGCTTACATGATGGTTCTCCCAGGTTGCGAAGTTACGATTTTTCGGGGGATTCTTCGCAGCCTCATAAGGAAAGACTGTCTGCTGGCGTGTTATTTGCTGAAAGCAACCACTGTTTCAGAATGACCATCCGGGATCGCATATCACTCACCTGGCGTTATGGGAAAGGAGTTTTCCTGTTAGGAGGAGTGTTTAACCTGGTGTGCGCAAAGTTACAGGCCGACGGTTTTTCCTATGCGTTCATGGTGGATTCATTCATCATCAAAGCTGTTCTTACTGCCATCACCGTGTATCTGATGGAGCAGTTCAGGGGCCGGGACGCCATCTTCTTCTACATCAACTTGGGTCTCTCCCATAGGAAACTGCTCACCAGCGTCATTCTGATAGACTTTCTGGTGCTTGCCATCCTCATGACCATCATGCATCTGATCTATGGATAGACACAAACTCATAGTGGACAGCGTGGTGGTCCGTTTCGGCCAGAAGACGGTACTGAGCGGCGGGTATATTACCTCTGAAACAGGCATGGTCACCGGCCTTCTGGGCCGCAACGGCGCCGGAAAGTCCTGTATGTTCCGCGCCCTGATGGGTGGCCTGCGGGTGGAAAACGTGATGGTGAGCATCGACGAAAAGCCCATCGACCGGCAGGTTATCGGCCGATACATTAAATATCTTCCACAGGGACGCCTGATTCCGGAAGGGATGCACCTGCACCGGGCCTTCGACCTTTACGGTGTGAACTACTGGACATTCGTGAACCGCATCCCCAAGTTCTCCAGGCATTACGATACTCCCATCTACGAACTCTCCGGCGGGGAAGCCCGACTGGCGGAACTGTATCTGGTACTGATGAGCGATTCACCTTTCTATATCCTGGATGAACCGTTCACACAGGTCGATCCCGTGAACATCGATGAGGTCAAGGCACTTATACGGGAACGCAGCCGGGATCACGGCATCATCGTCACCGATCATAACTACGACGCCATCTCCTCCGTGGCCGATAACCTGTTCGTGATTGCGGACGGCTATACCAGCCCGTTCCAATGCCGGGAAGACCTGGTCAGGCACGGGTATCTGCGATGACTTTTTCTCAGGGTGAAAAAGAAAAGAGATTGTTAATCTGCCGACTAACAATCTCTTGGAGTGGAGCATAGGACTCCATTTTTGAGGGTAGGGCCAGTAGATGGGAATTTACTAACCAATTGATTTACACTATTTTGAGTGTAAGTCGATTTCCTGGGATTTACTTGCATATATGAAATTTTCTGCGTAACTTTCTGCGTAAGTTTTAGGAGTTCGATAGTTATGGCAGTTAAATTTTACTTGGAAAAAAGGCCCAGCGTCAGGACCGGAGAATGCGCCATCCGGGCATCCTTTTCGATCAAGGGTGTGAAGCTCATTACCACCACGGGATTGGCCATTAAAGACGCCAATTGGTCTGCTGAAAAGGCAGTCGAGGAGAGGAATGAAAAAGGCAGAAGAAAGTCTCCCGTTGACTACAAGAATGTCAAGGGGCAGACGTGTAAAGACATCAACGATATCCTTGATAAAGTGAGGATGCACTTCTCCGAATGGGAGCGGACGCTGGAGGAAAAGCCCAGCTCTGACCAGATTCGGAAGGAGCTGAAGAAGGCGATGAATAAGAAGACGCCGGTGAAGGAAGTGCCGGTGCGGGTGAAGCGCGTAAGCTTCTTTGACCGTCTGGATGAATTCACCAATGAGGAAGGCTCTGCCAACGGCTGGGCCTATGCCACGCACCAGTGCTGGAAGACCTTCAAGCATCACATGGAGGCGTTCAATCCCAAGGTGAAGTTCGAATTCTTCAACGAGTCCGGCATCAACAAGTTCGTCATCTACCTCCGTAACCTGGACCTGGAGGAGAAGAGCGTGACCAAGCAATTCAACAACCTGCGCTGGTTCATGTACTGGGCGCTGCGGAAGGGTTACACCACGGAGGACACCATCAAGCGCTACCGGCCCAAGTTCAAGCTCACGGATAAGCCCATCATCTTCCTGACCAAGGAGGAGCTGCTGCAACTATACCACTACAAGATTCCCAAGAACGGCACCAAGCTGAAGCTCATCAACATGTATGGCGAGGAATATGAGACAACGGTAGAGGATGCCGGTGGACTTGCCAAGGCCAGGGACTGCTTCTGTTTCTGCGCTTTCACCAGTCTCCGTTATTCTGACATGGCCAACCTCAAGCGCACCGACATTGACGGGGACACCATGTACATCACAACTGTCAAGACTTACGACCGCCTACCCATCAACCTGAACAAGTTCGCCAAGGAGATTCTGGAGAAGTACAAGGATTTCAACTTCCCGGATAACCTGGCGCTACCGGTACTGCCAAATCAGCTGATGAATCGTTACCTGAAGAAGATTTGCGAGTATGTTGGCTTCAACCAGCCCATCACCAGGATTGCCTATAAAGGCGGAGAGCGTGTAGAGGAGACAAAGCCCAAGTGCGAAATGATTGGCACCCACGCCGGCCGCCGTACTTTCATCTGCTTCGCCCTGGCCAGCGGTATCCCGCCGCAGGTGGTCATGAAATGGACCGGCCATTCCGACTACCAGTCCATGAAACCTTACATCGAGATAGCCGAAAAGACGAAGGCCGACGCCATGAAGACCTTCGAGGATGCTATGAGCGAGGAGACTACATGATCCGAATCTGCCTCATCAACCACTTTTTCTGCATCATTTCGCCAAATTTGATGCAGATAATTGTAAAATGAGGCAGAAAAACGCTATCTTTGCATTGTAAAACCGAAGAGCTATGCACGAGTTTGACTTCATAAACCGCCCCAAAGACCTCCTGACTCCAGAGGTAGTAAGCATCCTGACACGTCTGCACGAATGTCGTGGCAGGCAGGAACTCTTTATTGAGGCAGAAGCCGACGTTCTGACGGCTCTCCTGGAGGTGGCCAAGATCCAGAGTACTGGTTCATCCAACCGTATTGAGGGCATCTATACCACCGATGAGCGCCTGAATGCTCTGGTCCAGGAAAAGGTCAAGCCCCGTAACCGAAACGAAGAAGAGATATCCGGTTACCGCGATGTGCTGGCCACTATCCATGAATCCTACGAATACATAGCCCCGCGTCCTAACAACATCCTCCAGCTGCACAGGGATCTCTATTCCTTCAGCAGCAGCGCAGTAGGTGGCGTGTATAAGAATTCAGACAACATCATTGCTGAGAAGCATGCCGATGGAACGGAGACTGTCCGCTTCCGTCCAGTCCCGGCCTTTCAGACCGCTGATGCCATGCTGAATCTATGTACCCGATTCAATGACGCCATTGAGGCTGGAACTTACGATCCGCTTCTCCTGATGCCGGTATTCATCCTGGACTTCCTCTGCATCCACCCGTTTAATGACGGTAACGGCCGCATGAGCAGACTCCTGACGCTGCTCCTGCTATACCGAGCCGGATTTATCGTGGGTAAGTATATCAGTATTGAGATGCTCATCGAGAAGAGCAAGGATTCCTACTACGAAGCCCTGCAGGCAAGCTCCCAGAACTGGCATGAGAACGGGAACGACTATCTTCCGTTCCTGAAGTATATGCTTGGCGTAGTGGTCAAGGCCTACAACGAATTCGAAGACCGTGTCGAATACATGCATCACCGGAAGATGTCCAAAGCTGACCGGATCAAGGCCCTTATCGAGAAGACTCCGGGCAAGATATCCAAGAAAGACATCGCCATGGCCTGCCCGGATATCAGCGTCACAACCATAGAACGAACACTCGCCGAGCTGGTAGCCACTGGCTTTATTGAGAAAGTGGGCGTAGGACGCGCTTCTGCCTACGTCAAGAAATAGCCGAAATAACCTTTGAATAGTCCTGAGACTGGCTCCTGTAGCCGGTCTCAGTGTCTATAAGGACAAACCGGGCGTACACCTGGTACTGCTCGAGTTCGAATCCCCAGCGCTCCACGTATCTGGGGATGACTATTGATACCACTCCTGCAGCACAATCTCCCTCCGCCAGGAAATTCCTCAGATATCCCAGATGCCGGCAACGGCCCGGGGCTGTGAGCTGGATCTTGGCCAGCAGCCGGTACCGGGAAGCCTCCGGCCAGCTGCCCGTCTCCACCCGGGCAGGGATTACCAGGGAGTCATTCATCTTGACAGCATCCCCCAGGGACACTGCAAACGGCGGGAACTTCTCAAAAGGAACCGGAGAAGGGACATGCTCATTCCTAAGCGTCGCGAATCCATGGTAAGCACTCACAAACAGATTCTGGCCGGTGATATGCGCCAGGTGGTCAAAGGGTGGCCGATGGGGTTCCGCACCCTCTGCCAGATGGTTCCAGATCTCCTGCGTCTCCTGAGGTACCTCCCTCCAGGCGGCCAAGGCACGCCTGTGTACATCCAGGGCCGAAGACTGGGCTGCAGTCCCAGGATACCGGCAATGGGAGCGCTTCCGGTAGTAGCACTTGCCATTCCTGTGATAGAAGGTAACCTCACCTACGGAGCCGTAGGCGTCAGCAATCAGGAGAGAGGGGTAAAAACGAGGCATAGGGCGCTATAAGTTTTGGGCAAAGCAATAGCTCAGAGTTAGCACATTAGGTGTTACTATTGAAAGTTACGCGGGGCGAAGAGAGTGCATCAACACTTCGCCTTCAATCCACTTCTTGATGGACTTCTTATCCGGCACCCACTTAAGGTCGTTGTCAATGCCGCAGAGCTTGTAGACAGGAAGCTTGGCGTATCCGGTGCCCCGGGGAGAAATGTTGAAGACGACCTTCCCCTTCAGCTGGTGAACCCAGATCATAGGAAGGAGACCGTAATCCTCCTGATGCCGTGTGTAGAACAGCACCTTTTCGTAAACTTCGTCCTCGACGTTTTTGATGAAATCTATGAGCGTGACCATAACCAAAATCATTTAAGTTTCTGTATACAAGTTACGTAAAATAAACGAGAATAACAAATTTATTTACAATAAGTTACAAACAATTGAAGCCGCATGACAAACGCACAATATCGCTGCTCCCAGCGGCGTCAGCCGCTGCCCCAAGTTGTATTTTTTTATCCCTTGATCCGTCCCTCCGGGCGGGTGATGTCGGTCCCTTCCTTGATACGGCTGAAGCGGGAGTCTCCTGGTGGGCCTATGGTGCTGGCAGTCTCACAGAGGCTTCGGTTGCGGCGGTGGCCCTGTGGGGCGTCTGTGAGTCTGCCAGTGCCATAGGGCGCGGAACGAAGTGGAGCGTGGCGACGGAGGCGGTCTGGAAGGCGTGGGGAGGCGGCGGGCTTTGGCGGGACAACGGCTGGGAGACCTTAGGCTCCCAGACGCCGACAAAGACCGCCAGCTTGTGCGGAAGGCAGACGGCCTCCGGCGCCTGGGCCGGGACGGCCCAAAGGAGTGAGCGCGAGATGGCGTTGATGCGGGGTACAACGGTCTTCGCGAACAGGCACTGACCTTCGAATATGAGCACTACGGTAACATCGCTGATGCGGGGCCTCCGGCGGAGTGGATGACGGGCAGCGTGGGATGCGTGCAGGCAAGGCTAGCAGTCTTGCCTGCCGCATCCTGCGGACGATGACCGGCATTCTCTGCGCCAGCAGCCGGTACGGCTGCTTCCTGGGCGCCCGGAAGGCTTCTGGCGGGATTCTTCCCGGCAGAGGCCTGGAGGAATAGCGACCAGGTTGAACCACGGCGGAGCCGTACCTTGGAGGAACGGGGACGAAGGTGGTGTGGCGGTCTTGCACCGACACACGACCTTTGGCACCGGGCCGACCCGCAGCTGTGCTGCATAAGGCGGCGGACTCCTTGCACTGCACTATGGCTCTTTGCGGGCTCCATACCCTCGCATACCACCGACGCTGTGCGTGCCTGCACTTTGCGCCCTCGAATTTTGGCACTGACGCTGATACGAAGGTTGCGCAAAGTGCGCAGCCCCCTGACGGGCCGGGTCCCGGGTGGCCCTTGAAGGGGGCTGCTTGTCCGACGCCGCCTCGCACGGGAGCTCGAAGGAAAAGCCTTCGCACCTTGACGAGGTAGCTTCCTTAACATAATCCGAATTGTGTAATCTGACGCCCTGTAGGGCCGATTTTGCGGGCTTCTGACCCTTTGATACTTCCTCCCTTGATGCGGGGCACTGACGGTGCCGGCGGCAGTTACACAATTCCGATGGGATTATGTTATGGCAGCGGATTCAGGGCACCGATGCTCGCGCCGGTACGACGTCTCCCGGGCGATTATTTTCCCCTTGAGGGGCCAGGGGTGTGAGACTAGCAAGAGTCTGTGGCTGGCTTGTCCGGCCACAGTCTCTTGACCGCTTTCCCTTATATGTGCGGGGGCATCGGGGCGAGGGCCAATGGAGCGTGGGGCGTCCGGGAGTCTGTGACGGACTTGCTCCGGCACAGTCTCCCAGCGAAGGGTGGCAATAGAGGTTGCTGGTCTGGCTGTTTGGGCGGAGGCTCTGCCGGAGACCAAACTGACAGACGAGCAAGTACCTTTTCCCATATCGGCCCTGGCACCGGGAAAACGGTGGAATTGGGCACCATCGGCCCGGATGTCGACATCGGCCCAAAGCAATCGGCCTGACATACTGTTCCGGTGTTCCATCCCAGAAACGAGTGGAACGCGCGGAACGGGTGGAACGGCTAAAACCTCTTAAGTTGGTAAGAATAAAACGTCCACTCCGGGAAGCCAAACGTCAAGGTATTCTCGTCAAAGACATACCAGGGCGATACATCCTCGTTATTGAGATTCGTCACGACGTGGATGTCCTGTGCCGGCATGTAGCTCTGGGCTACCATGATGGCCTTTCGGCCTTTATCGTCTTTTGCCACATCCACGACCATCATGGCGTGACCAGGTGTGCCGCCCACTATGAACACGTCGCCAGGCCTCACATCGGCCATTTTAACGGCCTTTAACTCTTTGGAAAGGGATAGAGTACCCGCATAGGAGAAAACCATATTCAGGTACTTTCTGAAGGCATTGTAGCCATAATCCGGCTCGCCGGCTTTGTACCAGTCGGTCTTATTGCCCTTGACGCTGATCCGGTACCCTTCGGCCCACTTGGAGTAATCGGCCCGGAAACCGTTGGTGAAGTTGAAATGGATAGCATCGTACTGCTTGGAACGCCAGAGGTATTCGGCCCTCAGGCGCATGCAAGCATCGGCACACTGTTGGAGGTCGGTCTTCCCGATTTCCATATCGACAACGGCATAGGCGCCGCCTTGCCAGTACTTCACAGAGCCATCGTAAAGCTTGACCTTGCTGCCCTCTGGTTTCAATGGCAGATTGCGAAGGTATGAGCCAAAACCGGTAGTCTCAACTCGAGTAAAGCCAGCAGGTGCGGGAATGGAATTAACCGTGCGTTGGGCGCAGGCCAAGCTTGCGGATAATAGCAAGGCAAACAATGTAAACAGGACGTATTGGAGTCTATTCATGGCTTTAAAGAGTTGACATATTGTTCAAAAGCAACCGCTATTGGATCATCCTTTTTGTTTCGGGCAAGTCTTCCTCCGTTGAAATACTTTTCGGCAAGGTTATCATAACTCGTGTTGCTGCTCTCTTTCAATATCACCATATGGCCGCCATGATATCCTTTCCCCGAATGCTTATTTGAACGGTACATGACAGTCGAGTCTCCTTCCGGAATATAATAAGTATACGTGTCTGTAACATCAACTCCCTCAGGATATGTTGTTGTTTTGCGAATAGTGTAGACCCAGCAGGTTTGACCTACAGATATTCTTGGCCCGAAAGTAAATGGTCCATCATCATAATAAAGTGAGATGGTGTCGACATACTCTTGGCTAACATTGGCGGCATCTATTGAGGCAATGGTTTCTTCCTGTTTGGCCTTGGATGCTTTTCGCAGTACGCCGCAACCAACAATTACCGATACGAAGAGTATGTATGCTATGAGAATGACGACTACGTGTTTCATCGTTTTGTGTTATCTTTTTTTGAATTCCGAAGCATATCCAGCAATTCGTTATATGTTGCGTCAGGGTGTTCAATGGCAAGCTCCTCTAATTTTTCTTCACCTTCTGGTGTAAGAGTCAACCACCATGTTTTACCCTTGACAATTTCAATAGGGATACTCATTTTATCTGTTTTCTTTTACGATTTCGCCACTTGCAGTTAAATACTCTGACTGGTGAAACACCTTTTTCATCGGCTTCAACTTATTGAAAACGAAACGTTTCCTTACGTATCTCCCGCTCACTTTTTCACAGCAACCGATATATTCAGTAAACTCGATGGTTTCCGACTCATAATCAAATGATGTGGATGTTTCTCCCCAGCCATATACAATGCTTTCGAAAGGAGGCTCAGACATTCTGACGGCTTTGTTGTCGCTCATTATCTTGAATACAGAATAATACGTTCGATTGTATCCAATGATGCTGAAGCAGATTTCTTTCTTGCCGTCAAAGTCAACGTCCTTAAAGCAGAACGGTTGGACTTCCTTTATGACGGAATCCTGTCCTTGTACTATGTCTCTGAGTCCGGACACATGGTAAGTCTCGCCGTTATAACTGATATTCCCTTCTTCTGGATAGTCATCAAGCCCATACATCCAGAACCAATAATACGGGGTTTCGATGTTAACAATGCGCCCGTTCCCCGAGAAGGTGAAAATGGCCACTCCGACCTCCTCGCTTGTCTCGTCAGGGTGTAATACAGCTTCTACGTGATAACCTTCGAACTCCTGCGTGAAAACGATGTGGACTTTGTGATTATTGTCCAACATTTCCTTGAGTTCATTGTCAAGAGTATCTTGCCCCAGGCATCCATTGAATCCACATCCCAGTAAAAGACCCAGGACACTTACAGCAATATGTCGTAATTGTTTCATGCTTCTATTCCTCCCTCTTCAAATAGTCACGGCCAAGGGCTGAGGGCTGGATAAAGGTTTCTTCGGCCATCTTGTAGATGACGACAGTACTTTCATTGCCACCGATGAAATACATACGGTGCAACGGTTCACAAGCCATGAGGTTGACCAAAAGGCACGGATCATACTTGTCTTTCTTTTTCTGCATATGCCGCAGGATAGTGTTCAAGCATTTCACACGGATTCGATCATAGTACCGATTGGGAATAAGAGAGAACGACGAAGGAGCGAAGTAGTCCGATTGTACGCAGGCTCTCCAGGCGACCCAAGCTTCGACAATATACTTAGTATAGATGCCCGACTCCAGTATTTCCCCCAAATATAATGTGGCTTCCGGAATTGAGGATCTGTCAAGGCGCATGAGTTCCAGGGCCAAGATGGTGCGCCTGTTGATGTCCTTCTCACCCTCAATGGCACGTTTGAGGTGAGCGATATTCTCATCTGTGACGACATCTTTATTGTTGGTCAAGTAGATTACTGCTATGGAATCCAGCTCAGGCACGTATCTTCTTTTATCGTACCACTCCCAGAAATGCTCTGCGAAATCGTCCAGCAATTCTTTCGGAGTCAATGAATCCAGTTCTCCCAGGTGGTTATAGAATTCATTCTTTGCCTCCCAGAAAGGAGAATTGTTAGACCCATCGAACGCGGCATACGCATTGAGAAAGGCACTTACGCGGTTTCTCTCAACACTATCTGGGAATGCCTCTAATAGAAGAGAAGGAGAGACTTCTAATCTATCTTCTTTAACAACACGTATAGAATCCTTACGCGTCTTTAGAACCAAATCTGAGGCCTTTCTTTCGAAGAGTTCGTAAGCGTGCCAGACATGGTTATTGATTGCGAGATAGTTGTACCTGGAACGTACAATCTCAACCTCTGGTGTTGGTTTGATGTCTGGTTCAGGCCAAAAAAAGATATCATGAACCGGTGTGGACTCCTTGTCGTAATGATAATCTCTATCTGAATCATCGCCGTAATCGAAATGGAGTGTAGAAAGATGAGCCTCCGATGTCAACGTTTGTTCGCATAATTTATGCGGTTCGCCAGTAATACGGATTGAGTTCAGAGTAAAGGGAACGTTTGAAGAGTTGTTGGCGCAGGAAACCAGGGTGGCTATTCCGGCGATTACGGATACGATATGTTTAATTCTTATATTCATTGTCATTATCTTGTTTTTCTTTCTCTTTCTTTTCAGAAACGACCGCCAAATTTTTTTTCCATTTTTCGTTAAGGGTTTAGTGTCAAAACATGATGAGGAATATGTGGCGATCCTTGCGCCTGGCATGATCTAGGATTTGTTGAGCAATCTGGCTTTGCCCATCTCCTTTCTGAATGATCTTTTCGGCGAGTTCTATGCTCTTGTCATAATCTTCCAGTTCACGGTACAACTCGGCAACAAACAGTTCGTTGTTTTGGTGACGCTCTATCATTGTGTTGACGATAAGGTTGTGTTTCTGCAAAATCTCTTTCGGTGGCTGCGGAAGGGAAGGATGCCTTTCCGGGTTGATTATTTCGCCCACTCTTTCCAAAAATGGACGCCGTTTTTCTTCCCCGGGATTTTCTCTGCCACCAAATTCATCGTTATATGTGAATAACCAGTGGAACAGCAAGTCATTCTGTTTCTCTGCAGAAAGGGTTTCAGTGTAGAGCTGGTCATAGGCCAAATCGGCCTGTTTGAAAGAGAGTTCGCCAAAACCGTTTTCCCTGGCTTCCTTTACAATCGCGGAATCGCCGTTTTTGTAGGGCCATTCGAGCATGGAAGGTATCTTCTTGGCGTCTTCATAGAAATAGCATTGTCCACAGTGGGGACAGTACTGAACGGATGATGGGTATGGTAACATGGGGTATTCGTGCTTGGTGTCTGACCAAACATACGCAATACACGTATTACCGGAGTTGATGGATTTGATGTACTTGTGCTGGCCGCAATGAGGGCATACTAAGCATACTGGAGAACCTGGTGTCATGGTGATTATCTTTTTCGCGAAGATATTCGCATTGGGCGAAATGTATGTTCTTCGTGAAAAGATTAACCGCCCCGGACTCTAGCTGTTCATGATGCGCATATATTCGTCGTATTCAATATGACGGCCACCCATGGAGGCAAGGTGCGGTGTATAGAACTGACAATCAATCATTTTTTCGCCATCTTCCACCATCTTCTCGGCCAATGAAACAAGGGCCAATTTGGATGTGCCCGGCTCAAGGGAAAACATACTTTCTCCAGAAAAGACACCGTGCTGATGGACGCCATACAGGCCGCCGACAAGCTTATCGTCCCTCCATACTTCTACACTATCGGCCTTCTTCATCCGGTTAAGGCGAGTATAAGCGGTGACTATTTCAGGTCCTAGCCAAGCCCCTGGCTGATCGATACGCAATTGACTGCAATTGTAGATAACGCTGTCAAAATCCTTGTTGAAGGTGATTCTGTATATCCCTTTGTTGAACAGGTTGCGAGTGGAATGTGAGATATGAATCTCTGACGGGAAGATTACAAATCGGGTATAAGGACAGTACCAGCTGATGAGTTTCCGCCGATAATCCGACCATGGGAAAACGCCATGCTCGTATGCATCGATTAACCGTTGTGGATTCAAATCTCCACCTACTGCTATGAGGCCGTACCCATTACCTTTCTGCGGCTCAGGAAAAGGGACTCCTTTTGTAAGAAAAACCATAGGGCCTACGATTGTTTCAAGGTGAAGTTATCCCCATCAATGTCCAACTGTGCTTTGCCGCCATTCTTGAGGGATCCGAAGAGGATTTCTTTGACGACAAGGGGCTTGATTTCACGAGATATGACGCGCTCAATCTCTCTGGCGCCATATTCCTGAGAGTATCCGCGCTTAAGAATCTCATCTTTAGCTGCTGCGGTATATTCCAGGGTGATATTCTTTGTCTTGAGCTGAGTATCCAGGACAGCAATTTTCGCATCGACAATCAGCTTAGCCATCTCTTCTGTAAGGTTGTTGAACACAACGGTGGCGGACAAACGATTGACGAACTCGGGGGCGAATACGTTCTTCACTTCCTTGTTCATTGCCTGACCGGCATTGACGGTAGAGTTGAAACCGATGGAAGCCCGGTTGGCATACCTGGCGCCGGCATTGGATGTCATTATGATGATGGCATTCCGGAAGTCGGCTTTCTGGCCATGGGAATCGCTCAGCGTTCCATAGTCCATAATCTGGAGAAGGAGGTTATAGATATCTTCGTGCGCCTTCTCTATTTCGTCAAGCAGGAGAACGCAGTGCGGAGTACGCTTGATCGTATCGACCAGCAAACCGCCATCTTCGTAGCCAACATAGCCGGCCGGTGCACCAATGAATTTGGATACAGTGTGCTTCTCCGTGTATTCACTCATATCGAAGCGCTGAAGAGGAATCATGAGCAAGTCGGCCAGGTCTTTAGCCAGCTGGGTTTTACCGACACCGGTGGGGCCGACAAACAGGAAGGAAGCCATAGGCTTCAGAGCATCTGACAGCCCTGCTTTGGCGGTGTACACAGCATCACAAACTGTCTCTATAGCCGCGTCCTGGCCATAGATCCGTTTCAAGAGTTCCTGCTTCAAGGTATAGATAACATCCTCGTCTTCTTTCTTGTCGGTGAGGTCGATGTTGCTCATCTTGCTGAGCGTCTGCTTGATCAGGGCACGGTCAACGATTTGCTTTGCCTTCTTAAGCGGATGCAATTCCCGATAGGCGCCGGCCTCGTCCATCAAATCAAGGGCCTTTTCTGGGAGTTTACGGTCGTGAATATAGCGTTCTGTGCTATCCACAGCGTAACCGATTACGCCATCGGCATATTCAACTCCGTGGAAAGACTCCAGCTGCGGGCGCAAGCCTTCAAGAATTTCTACAGAATCGTCCCGGCTGGGTTCGTCTATTTCGACTTTCTGAAAAAGGCGCTCCAGATTCCTGTTCCGTTGGACGCTCTTCTTGTACTCTTCATAAGTGGTTGCGCCAATAAAGGAGATCTTGCGGTCTTCCATATATGGAACCATCATGCTTGATGCATCAATAACGCTATCAGAGGTACGGCCAGCTCCGACTATCTCATGGATGTTGTCGATAAACAGGATGGCCTCCTTTTGTGAAGCAACACCATCCAGGACTTCTTTCATTCGCTTCTCGAAATCGCCGCGGAACTGGGTCCCGGACATAATGCCGGCGAAGTCAACAATATAGAGCTGCTTGTCTTGAAGTCTCTTCGGCACATCTTTCTCTTTCAGAGCCTTAGCCAGGCCGTGAACAATGGCTGTCTTCCCGACGCCATGTTCTCCAACCAGAAGCGGATTACTCTTTCTTTTTCTGCAGAGTACCAGCATAAGCCGGGCGATTTCGTTTTTCCGGCCAATCAGATTCCATCCTTCTTCCGGTTCCAGCGGACGGCAATACTTCTGCCATGCCGGAGCGTCCTTCTTATCTTGGACAACGGGCTCTTCATGTTCGCCAGAATAATCTGAAATGAGAGAACTGATTAGCTCACTGGACGGTACACTAACGTACTTCTTAAGCCAGTAGGCCGCATAAGATTCGTTGAGCCGATACATGCCATAGATTATGTGCGGGATATCAATCTCGGCTGCATCAGAGTCCTGTACGATAGCGTCAGCGCTTTCGAGGACTTCGTTCATCTGGTACGACAGTGACATCTTCACGACTTCATCGTCACTTGTCTCGACATGAGTCGCTATAAACAGTGACAATTCGTGGGAGGCCTGTCCAAATTCGGCACAATATTGCTTAATTACGCCGGAGAACGAATCCTGCTGCAACAGTGCATTCAGCAGAATCTCCGGAGTAATTAACTCTGTCTTCAGCTCGGCCGCTATTGTGGTGGCGGCGTTAAAGGCTTTTTTTACGTTTTCTGATAACTTACTGTTCATCTTCGCCCTCTGGTGTCAATTTGAAGTTGAGTGGGTAGCCAAAAGATCTGGATAAAGCCTTGGCCCTCTCTGATTTTGTTTTTGCCATATCATAAGAGTATGTCCCGATATAACCTTTCCCCTCATTATGCGTACATCTGGCAATATTCCATCCTTCGTGACGCGTCTTGGAGAAGATTGCCTGCATAACGTACACCACGAAATCAAACGTGGTGAAATCGTCATTCAAAACATACACTTTATACCGCCGCGGCTCTTTGTAATCTTCCCGAAACTCGGAGCGGTCTTTGATGGCGGTTCCTCCTTTTTGTTCCGTCATAACTGAATCCCCGGTTCATGTATCACAGAGGAGTGCTGCGCAAGAGACTCCATCTGTCTCACGTCGTAGAAACTCTCGCCCATATGGATTGAACGGTCAATCTGGTCCTTATCCATTGTCAATTGGGCTCTCAGTTTATCTTTAAGGACCGACATGAAGCCTATGTTGAACGTACGAATTGCCCGTAATGTCCCGTCATTGCTTTCCAACAAATAGACGGTCACGGTGCGGCTCGGGCTCTTGAACCATCCATCTCTAACTTCTTTCTTCATCTTCTGCATATTGATGCTGAACTGAAGACGTACGATGTCGGCAAAGTTGATAATGATGTAGGGAGTGTTCTCCAGAACGAACAGTGAGGCTTTTCCGGCGGACTCGGCTACAGCCGTCTCTTCCTCTTCCGTGAGGTCTGTAAAGGATGCTACAACATCAAAGCTTTCATACTTTAATACGGCCTGGACATGATCACCGGGATAGACATACTCCGTCCAAGGGAACACCTCGCCCAGTGTGAAGGTATCTACCGTTAATGAATCGGCATCAATTTTTATGGGCTCTGATTTCTCGGGCTCCTTCTTTTCCTCCTGCTTCTTGACTGGCTTCTGAGGATTCTTGGCGCTAATGGTTCGCCACATGAAGTGAACCAGAAGTCCTACGAGGAAATAGAGCGAAAGGCCCAGAAGAATGGTCTGCAAGACGTTTTTTGTGAAGAAGATGCTCACTCCCATACAGGCTAAGCACATCAGCGTGTTATCTATAAAAGACTTTGGCATCTTTTCGCCTTTCAAGGCAATCAGAGAAGATACTGCCAGAGAGATAATGCTTATTGCAGGGACTGCTGAAAGAATATAAAAGAGCGTATATTTCTCGAAAAAGAAGGCAACCAGAGCGCCCACTGCCAGGCAACAGATTACGGCTACTATTGAATCAGTCTTTTTCATTTGCAGATACGGATTTGTTGATATGATTTCAAATATACTGTTTTTCAGCCTACTTTCAAACAATCATAGTTGTTGATAGCTCCTCTGAGCAAGCGTTTTAGTTCTTCTCTGACGGGTTCCGGTTCAATAATAATGACCGCGTCACTGTAGGAAGCAAAGAGAGAGTACATCTCGGTGTTTGGCCTGCAACTAATCACGAAAAACTTGCAGTCGGCCAGAGAAGGGTACTTCTGGATAAACTCTTTTTCTACTTCGGGATTCACTTCGTCCTGTGAAGGGTGAATGTACTTTGTCCTGATGTAATTCAAAGAATGAGGCTTCACGGCGAAATAGATATCTTGAACCGCCACATCTTTTTTGTAGGTGACACCGATAATCTCATTGAAACGTGCGTCAATATCAACCGGGGTGTCCAAGTATGGCATGTCCTCTATATAGGTCACCTTTCCGTCCATGCGGTCCAAGGTATAATTGTATATGGCACTTGGATCATAAGGGTACTCCTCGTTTCCTACAGGATTGCACAGCAGGAACCAGCGGTTGTTGCTCTGTCGTAACTGATACGGGTAGACCGTGACCGGCTTATAAGGTTGTTCGGCATCCTGGAACCGCCTGTAACCGAATTGGATTACTTTCCTTCTGGAGATAGCAGAGAACAGATGGCCCAGGAGATTCTCGGGTATCTGCAGGACATCGTTCTTGGAGAAAGAAATGATGGGGCGTCCTTTCTTTTGATGCGGCATGTCCAGCTTTTTCTTGAGAATCTCCAGCCACTTGAAGTTCTCCTGCCCTTCAAACTGTCCTAGGCTTCCAAGCGCCTCTTTCAGGATCTCTTCTTCATCCACTGTGAGCTCCTGATAGAAGAGGGGCTCTGCCTGATCTTCGTACCGGACGGTTCCACGCCCGGCTTTATTTCTGACGATTTTCTTCCCGAATTCCTCTTCCAGGGCCTTGATATCCTTCTGGATCATTCGCGTGGTGACCTTAGGGCATTCCCTGAATACAGCACGCTCAATATCCTTTGTAGTGTAGTCCTGATGTGGGTCGGCCAGCATCCGGTCAATGATGCGGTAGCGGGCCATTGCGTCTTTGTTAACTGGCATAGTCTTGTGTTTACAACGCAAAGGTACGAATTAAAAACGAAACCTATGTTCGCTTAATCAGATTTATTCATATCGTCATAGAATTTAAAGAGCGTACTGATAACTGTTTCCTTGACCGTTGTCCAGGTTAGAGGAAGTGTTCCTTGAGCAGGATCTTCTCGATTCTTCCCACCCTTTCTGCCACCTTTGCCGATGCCGGGCTGAGGGAGTGTTTTATCAACATCTTCGGCCGTAGGTTTTTCAACAGCATCCACGGAATCAGGTTTTTGATCAGGCTCTTCAATAGGTACGGGCTTAATCTCATCCTTCACTGGGATCTCTTTGGCGCAGTCCGGCAGATCCTCATCATTTGCTGCCAGAATCATTCCGATAGCGGCGGTGGATGACGTGCAGAAGACCGAGCTTCCGGCAGGGGCAGAGAAGAAGGATTTTGGATAACCCTTTCGCACATTATAGCCAGAGAGTTCTTTTATCATTGCCTCCAGGCCATTTTGTTCGGCGGCGCCACCTGTAAGGACGATTCCTCCGCGTAGAGTATTCTGTAATCCGCTTTCCTGGATGTGGTAAAGGATGGCATCGACCAGCTCTTTATAACGTGCCGTAATGATCTCGGAGATGTATTTGACTGTTATCTCTCGATATGGCTCCGTCAGACGAATTTGGAGAACTTTGTCGCTGTTGGCCCCAAGCTTTTCCGGCTGACAAAAACCGAAACGCTTTTTTATCTTTTCTGAAAGGTCTTCGTCCAGCGAGCATTCGGTCTCAATGTCTCCTGACACTGATTTCCCGCCAAAGGGGATAGCAGCATAATACCGCATGATATTGCCTTTGTAAATGGAGATGGATGTAACACCTGCGCCAATATCCACTAAGGCTACACCAGCCTTTAACTCTTCCTTACTCAATGTTGCTTTGGCCATCACCTCAGGAAGGAAGTACTTCTTTTGGATGGTAACGCCTGTTCCTTTGAATATCTTTTCAATTGCCAGAACTGCCTGGCGGCGTCCGACAAATACTTGGAAATTACCTTCCAGGTTGGGACTTAGTGTGCCGACGATTTCTCTTTCACTGAGCTTGATACCTTCGTCAATTGTGAATGATTGGGCAATAGCACCGTAAATTGCCTGGCGTTCCGGATTAGGTAAGGGATATGTTTCCAACGCGCGTTCTTTGATGGTACGGACTTCTTCCGGCGAAACGTATTCCTCGGGTTGTTCTCGCTGCATGGTCGCCGATGCCGCGACTTGGACCACGTCGTTGCGGGGCAGTCCCACAACCACACTCTTAATCTGGATCATGAGTTCCTTCTCTGCCTCCGCAATTGCTTTCTTGACTGCTTTTGCGGTAAGCATAGGGATGTAGATAGCACTGGACTGGATACCTTCAGAGGGAATCTCCTTGTAGAGTACGATGTGGACGGATTTCTCCTGGATATGGGCTATGCAGATGCCAATCTTGGCGCTGCCCAGGTCAATAGCAGCCAGGTATTTTTCTTCAAATTGTGTCATAACAGATGTTTATTATGGATTAATCAACAGGCTAAACTTCTTTCATTTTTCCGTTTGTTCCACCATTTCCATCCAGCATTAAGCAAAATCAGAAAGACATACCAACAGAGGAAAAGCAAGAACATTGAGATGTATCCTTCAATATGAGTCGAGAATAGACGTGTCTTAGGGTAAACTGTATAATCGCCTATCTGATACTCGTCGTCCGTATAAAAGAAGAAATGTCTCATTAAATCAGTTTTATAAGCAAGTAAATAGACTCCATAACCGATTACCTGCTGAACGGTAAGGATGATAACGAAATAAAGCCTACACCACGATGGACTCCTCTTTTTTGAGACTAAGAGTCGGAAAGAAAGGATTGCATAGCATATTATTATTATCAGCAAAGACCCACCGGCAAGGAAAAACATAAGAACATAGTCCATGTCGACAAGTGTAAGTACGAGAAATGGCATAAGAACTATGAAGAATAACAGATAGTACCATTGTTGTGAACAATGCCAGCAAGAGACGCGCAAAACTCGTAGGATACGGCTTCTCTTTAGAAGGAGGAATGAAAATACAGATAAGAAAAGCTGAACAATGAGCGTTGTATAGAACAATGCCCTGGCGCTCACTGAATATTCAAGGTACCTATCAACGAATCCTGCATGAGCAAATGATTGATTAGGGACGAGTAGGGCTAATAGTAAAGCTCCGATGTGGCTCCCGCAGCGTGTCTTCTTGAGTATCATATAATTTTATCCTTATAATAATTTGTCCTAACCATATAACGGCGCTACCCCAAGGCGTCCTACTAGCAGTAAGACGCCTCTACTTTCACGCTTATTTGGGGTAGTGGATACAAATGTAACAGAGTTCAGCGAACTGACGCTTCGTTTCATTTTTTGTGGCAAAAAAGTATAAAAGAAGGTAAGCGAACATAGATTTCTTCTTTGCGGTGTATTTTTGCAATCACTATTGCTTGAGAGTATAATTGAGTGAGTTAAAGTGTATTCTTTTTTGAATTGCACGCCAAATTCACTAAATTTGAGAGATTAATTCACCAAAATACACCTATGCAAAACAGCGGACTGCTAACCAGGCTAAACACGATAACCATTGTATCTTGTATTGCGATAGCGTTATTCCTGCTCGGATTCTTCATCTACATCCGGGTGATGGAACAGAATAACCAGGTTATAGCCAAAAAGAAACGGATAAGCCAATTGCCGTCCATTATCCAAACCCTTGGTGTTCTTGGAACTTTCTTGGGTATCTCTATTGGCCTGTGGTACTTCAACCCTGACAATCTTGACCAGAGTATTCCGTTGCTTTTAAGCGGCTTGAAAACCGCTTTCCTAACCTCATTGATAGGTATGGTTGGCTCTCTGCTACTGAATAGAACCGCAACCAAGGTGATAGATGCTGCGGAGAATGCTGAAGGTGCGAAGGATAAGCAAATGTCTGTTCTCAATGCCATTAGCAATTATATTACGGCGATGAGCAGCGAGGAGAACAAGGAGTACAAGCAAGTCTTAAAAGACTCCGCACTGGAGATGCGAGACTCGCTCTCTTCCATCAGAGAGACAATGGAAATCATCCATACTGACCTGGAGCAAGTTAAGGACGATATTGAAGTGATCAAAGGAGCCTGCGATGAGATTCGGAACTCGACAGCTTCCATTGGAAGCAGCGATACTGGAGATATCCCGAAGTTGCTGGCTGTAGCGTCAACGGCGGCGGCCTCTATCGCCAAGATAGACAATGACATGGAAGAGGTCAAGGATGCTTCCGCCTCCATGTTTGAGAAGATTGACACCCTTACAGAAGGCGTGGAAGAAATCAGGAATAATACGCAGGAGTAGTTATGGCGAAACCGAATGTATGGCTGTCCGTCTCGGACCTTATGACAGGATTGATGGTTATCTTCCTGTTCGTTGCCATAGCCTACATCAAGCGAAGCCAGGACAACATGAAGCAGAAGCAATCCCCGCTGCAGGAGTATGTGGACAATAAAAAGAATCTTCACGACAAACTTGTAGATGAGTTCGAGGTGGAATCCAAAAACGGTCAGATAACCATCCGTGGTGACCTGAGCATGCGATTCGAGAATGCCGAAACGCTTTTCCCGTCAGGAGGAACAACTCTGACTCCTCAGTTCAAGGAAATACTGGCAGAAATACTTCCACGGTATCTGAACATCCTTCTCAATGACTCTATGCGAAACAAGATCAGGGAAATACGAATCGAGGGGCACACCGACGATGCTCCAATCCCTACGTATGACCCTGACCCATACATCGCGAACCTAATGCTGTCCCAGAGACGCGCACTTAATGTGATGCGCTTCATCCGAACCCTTCCTGAATTCCAGAAGTACACGGAAGAAGAACAGCATCTGCTTGAGTATTGGTTTACCGCCAACGGTTTTTCCTATGGCCGTGCCCTGGATGAAGACAACAACTTTGTATTGGTAACGGGAAAGCCTATTGTTAAAGACCGCTCCCGTCGTGTCGAGTTCCGTATAGTGACTTCCGGAGAAGAAGTCCTTGAGAACTTTATTGAAAAGAATGAAGCAATGCAGGCGCAATAATGGACCCTTACTTGACATATGATCTTTTCCGCTCTCGTATGGAAAACGAGAGCACCCGGCGCCTGATTACCGAGTCCAAAGACATCGGAATAGTCGTCGATTCTAAAGATGCCAATCAGCATCTTATATTCCTTATCCGGCTTCTTGAAGAGTGGAATAGTGTGCAGGAGAGCGTAAAGTCTTTTACCATCGTCGTACCTGACAAGAAGGCGCGTGCTCCTTTCGAAAAGATTGACCAGTCTATGTTGGCCGAGCATCCGGCCTTTCAGTATGTCAGGAAGTCTGAGTTGAATTATCCTGAGACACTTCTCACCATAGCGATTGTTGATACCATAGATATGAACCTATGGAATAACATCTACGCTTATGGAATAGCCACCGTTACCAATGAGAACGGGACAGTGATGACACGCGATTCACTGACAGCTCTCATATTCCAGCAGGCCGAGAACGTTCAGGGAACCAATTACTCTGAATCCTGTAAAACGCGGAAGGAGTATTATCAGAAATTGGTAGATGGCCATTACAATCAGGCCGCCTTCATGCAATGTCTTGAGGAGCTCAAGAACGGATGCCAAACATGCCCGGATTGCCCTAACTACAAAGCTGGAGACCCTTGTCCGTTCTTCCAGAAGAAGATTGCGGATTTTTACGAGAACGGAATCTTTGTTCCGGCCAACCCCAGACTTGCTTTCCAGTGGAAGCGCAAAGCAGCACGAAAAGGGCTTCAGGAGGCAGAATTGTCATTGGCCAAATCATATGGAGACGGCAAAGGTTGCCCGCAGGATATTGAAGAAGCGTTGTCTATATATAGCAAATTCGCAAAGAAAGGATCTGAGGACGCTGCCCGGGAACTCGTATCTCTGGCTTTGGATTCCTCGGGCTTTGAGCAAAGGGCTCTGCCATGGATGGCCCGTCTTGCGAATGCCGGTGATTTCCCTATGCAAACCAGGATGATTGATGTTTATTCTTCTGGTTTGTATGGCATCCCGGTTAATGAGATAGAGCAAGATAAATGGACTACAATCGCCAGTGACAGCGGAAACATTGAGTTCGTTGACAGACTAATTGAAGCTTGTAAAGAGAGAAAGGACTGGCAGGGGGCAATTAAATGGTATGGAAAACTAAAAGACTCGGATAGCTTCGATGAAAACGATGTATTAGGCTTTGTTGATCAGCTTTGCGTCGATACAGACATGAACGCGGAAGAGATGGTAAGCCTTGCGGACAAGTATTATTGGGGATTTGGTGTTGATGAAAGTGCTTCAGTCGCTTTTCATTTATATTCCAAAGCATATGATATAGATTCTGAAGTTGCAGCTGAAGGATTGGGTCGCTGCTACTATTCAGGGAAAGGCGTTGCAGAGAATAAGAACGAGGCTATTGGATATTGGGTAGACGCCGCTGATGCTGGTAATATCTCTGCCATGGTGCGTCTTTTTAATCATTATTATGAAGAAGATAACCAGAGCGCTCCGGCAGAGTATAGAAGAAAAGAAGCGGTAAGTGCACTTGATAATGCTGTAAAGTATGAAGATCCTGTTGCCCTTAGATGGAAATCATTGGGACTGATGAAAGGGGATTTATACGAGCAGAACAAGGAATTTGCTTTTGAATTATTGGACCGTGCTGCTGAGTTAGGGGACATCTGGGCAATTTATCATCTTGCACGTTATTATCTTATCGGTTTTGGCGTTTCTGTAGATAAAGAAAGGGCATTTTCTCTTTTTGAAAATGCCGCACAAAAAGGCCTATTAGCAGCTCAGTATTCTGTGGGCTATTCTTATTTAACTGGAAGAGGAGTTAATAGGGATTTTACATTGGCTTTTGAATGGCTGATGAAAGCAGCAAAGAGAGGCCATTCCCATGCATGTTATTATGTCGGAAAGCTTTATGAAATAGGAAAGGGGACTGTTAAGAGCATAACACATTCATCTCAATGGTATCTAAAAGCTGCGGAATTAGGACATACTAAAGCACAAGCGAAAATAGGTGAGGCATATTTTTATGGAACAGGGGTCGAGAAAGATTGGGCTCTTTCCAAGAAGTGGTCTGTTCTGGCTGCTGAAAAAGGAGAGAAAGATGCTTTCTTTAGAGCTGCATACCTCTGTACTGAAAATATCGAAGGAAAAACTGAATATGAAAAAGCCCATCATTGGTACGGAGTCCTTGCTGATAATGGAATTAGTTCAGCACTTAATAATCTCGCAGTACTATATGAATGTGGGCATGGTGTTGAGGAAAGCGAAGAAAAAGCTTCTGAGCTATATTTGAAAGCTGCCGAAGCTGGTTCTAATATGGGCATGGACAATATTGCCAATAGGTATTTAAAAGGGACGGGAATAGAAAAGGATACCGAAAAAGCAATATATTGGTTCGAGAAAAGTCTTTCAGATGGTTTTGGTAGATCTGGGAATAGCCTTGCTTTTCAGTATTTGACTGGGAAATTCCTTGAGAAAGATATTGCTAAAGCCATTGAACTATATAGGAAAGTTATAGCTTTGCCTCACGATGATGAAGAAGCACTTGAACAATACACAAGGGCTTTAATGGCATTGGCGAATATATATTACAATGGAGTTGAGGTTGATACTGACTACGATGAGGCATTCAAATACTATAAGAAAGCCGCAGAAGTAGGTAATGTAATAGCATATACACGCCTCGGTGATTTGTTCCAGTATGGTCAAGGCGTTGATAGCGATACTGATCAAGCAATTTACTGGTATAGGTTGGCTGCAGAAAAGAATAATAAGTACGCAAAAGAACAGCTTGATAAATTAGGCGCCGATTATCTTGGGAAGAAAAAAGAGCCGGAACCTATAGACGAAGATGAATTACCATTTTAATGAGACCTACCCTTCAAGATGTTAAAGAGCGATATCAGTATTATAACCATCTGATATTCAAAGATAAGCTCCCCATGCCGCAGATTAAGCTGACGACGGCATTGGAAGCATTGGGGTGTACTAATTGTAAAGTGTCGTTCGATTCAGAAGGAAAGCCGAATAAAACGTATTGTATTTCAATCAGTGTGCGTTTAGACTTGCCTGAGATTGAGTATATAGATACCATCGTTCATGAGATGATACATTACTACATCATGTATTATAACATCCAGGACGATGGACCTCACGGGACTCAATTCAAACGCATTAAAGACAGTATTTACCAACAATACGGGATACGTGTTTCAATAGCTGGGACGCCAGAGATAGATGAGGCGACAATCACCCAGACTCGACCCAGGCAAAGGGCGATTTGCGTCTTTGAATTAAGGAATGGAGATACATTTTTTCTGGTTGTGGCCAAACAAAAAGTTTTCGAAATATGGGACCTCGTTAAACAGGGAGATAGTATCATGAGCGTGAATTGGTATGCTTCTTTCAACCCTGTCTTTGGGAGATATCCTACTGCAGTGAGTTTGAGAGCCGCATATCCTATCAATAAGAAGGAGTTGGAGCAGTACCTTGCCGACGCTGTACCGTTGGAACGAGCTGGGAATACAATTCGCCCTGTTACGACGGGCAAAGGTTAAAGTGACCAATTGCCTGATAGATTACTGACTTTTTCCATATAATCAGAAACCTGTTGCTCAGTTAGATAAGATAGAACATCATCATGCGTAAAATCGGGATAGACAAGCGAAAAACTCCCGTCCTCGGAAAAGGAGATGACTGCTACCTCATATGGGGTGTCTTCGTTCGTCAGTGTTCCCGGACCGCAAAGCACAGAAAGGCCAAGGTTGTTATCAAACCGTACGATTGCCTGGGATACGGGACCGTTAGGAGTCTCGTCAATCTGGCTGAATATGAGGTCTTTACAAGTCATATAAAACTGATTTAACACTGCAAAGATATAAAGGTAACGCGAAACCGTTATTCGCCATAACAAAGGAGACAACAACAATGCAAGATAGCCGGGTAAACGAGTATTACGAGAAGCTCAAATTCTACTATCTGAAGCCGGATAGCGACTGGACAGACAAGGCCAAGTCTATGCGGACCGTGGCTCATGAGTTCTACAATGAAATCACGATGACCTATGGTACCTTTGCAGACGCCCTGAAGGAATTCTATAAATGGAATAAGTACAATGAGGTCTCCAATGCCGCCTTTGCCCTGAAGGATAAACTGAATGATGTAGTCCACCATAATGTTGAAGTCGATAGGTCCACCTATATCACTTTCTACAACATGCTGGTAAGGCTTATCTATCTCGCCACCGAGGTCCTTCCGGATGAGGCTACTATGGAGTTCATTGGTTACCAATCCTCAGATGAGTTAAGCGGCCTGAATGATGAGCAGAAAGACGCCGTTTTGTGCGATGACCAAATCATATACGTTAGCGCCGGCCCCGGTACCGGGAAAACGTATCTCCTTATCAATAAACTCATCCATTTCATTAACGCATCCACAAATCCAGAAAAGATAGTAGCCCTTTCATACACGAATACGGCCGCAAATGAGCTGGGCGAGAAATTTCATAGGGCCGCGTTTGAGACCGGCCTGGTGAAACCCTATGAGTTCTATAACGGAACGCTCCACTCCTTCTGCTTCAAGATGATCAGGAGCTACTATAGCAGCATAGGGAAGGAGTTCAATTATATCATTATTGACGATACGGATATTGCTGACCTTGCTGAAGAATTCCGCATCCAGTTCAACGATGCTTACAGCATCACAGAAATCAAAGAGTGCCTCAAATCCAAGCTCAAAAGCAAGAATGAGAACCTTCAGCAACTTATTGCAGATCTGAAGGCCAAGTATAACATCATTTCCATTGATGATATTCTGACCACTTTCATTGATAATCTGAAAGACACAGAATTCCGGCATTGGTTCAAACAACAACTCACCGTACTGGTGATTGATGAGGCGCAAGACCTTACGGAGCTCAATTATCGCATCTTTGATTTGGTCCTGGACGTGAACCCTCGGATTAAGATGTTCCTTGTTGGAGATTCAAGACAGAATATCTTTGGCTTCAATGGTGGTTCATACGAATATCTGGATGCATTCCTTAAAAGGCATAACAACTACACCAGGAAAAACCTTACAGGCACCTATAGGTGTCCACAGGACATATGCAACTATGTGAATACCTTCCGCTTCCTTGACTGTGATAATGTTCCGCTACGGTCAGTTGGTGGCACCACAGGCGTAGTTAAGATGGAAGGGTATGACAATATTGAGAGTGAGGCGTTGAACGTACTCGGTATTGTTCAGAGAATCGACGATTTGAACAATACTGCTGTCCTGTGCCAGAACCTCAAATACCTGGAGAGTTTCATAGACCTGTTGGGCACGGCTAGCATACCATACCGTGTATTTGGTGGCCAGAAGCTGGTTAAGAAACATGTTAAGCTGCTTAACCATCTTCTCAGAATCATTGACTGCGATAACACCTATAGTATAAATGCTATTGGAAGGGCTTTTATGCTGAACCTTGATCGAGTCTATGGCAACAACGTGACGGAACGCTTCTACAACACCCAGGAAGGAAGAGTCATCAGTGATATAAAAGACGACTTGGCAAGAAGAGCACGCTTGAAAGAAGAGGTTTCCCTCAAAGCCATTGGAGCCACTCTGATTGATTCATTCTTCAGCCGAGAGGATGACGCCATCAAGGATGACCTGTATGCGCTGGAGGAAATGATGGCTCAGTACAATAGCATTCCAGATTTCCTTCTTTCGTTTGCCATAGACCGTGAAACCTTTGCGAGATTCATTGAGAAGAACTACGTGGAATGCAAAGTGCCCATTACAGACAAGTTCCTCACTGTCTCAACCATTCATTCCGCAAAAGGACTGGAATGGAAAAATGTTATTGTGATGGGGCTCTCAGAAGGCAATTTCCCCAATATGTGGTTTGCCAGAGAACTCCCTGATCCGGAGAAGGACAAATACGCCAATGACCTACTCAAATCGATGTTTGTTGCCGCAACACGAACTATGGGTGACCTTTATCTGACGTATTCCAAACACAATAAGTTCGGATACTCACAGATGCCCTCTAGATTCCTAAGGTCTTTGAGATAACCTGCTGACCACAAAGATTATTTTTTGCCAAACAGTTTCTGGTACCACGTTATATTCCTAACGCGTTCCAGTTCCGCAGAAAGCTCTCGAATCCTGAGATCCTTATCTTTGATTAAAGCTTCTTCAGCTTTTACTGTTCCCTCTAGCTCAGTATATCTTTTCTGACCATCCAGAAGGGCTTGGTTTGCCTCTTCTATATCAGACTTAGCCTTGCCCAATTTCAATTCAAGTGATTTCTTTTCGCCTTCCAAGGATTTGACAATGTCCCTTTCCTCGCGAAGCAGTTTGAGATTATTCTTGTTCTCAGAATCCTTGTCCGCTAATTGTTCTTCCAGTGAAGAAACACGTTCTGCATACTCCTTGATGCTCTGCTCCTTTTCTTCAATCGTGGCCACATACTCTTTCTCTGCAGATACGGCACCAAGCATTCGCATAGTCCATAGTGTAATATAGCGACGGAAGACATCGGTCTCAAGGTCATTCCTGTACTTTAGCGCCGTATAGAAATTGTCCAACATTCCCTTGACATTATGAGAACGGAATGCTTTTCGTGCTTCGCTATAGTAAAAGTCTGCCTTGCATCCAGAGAGTTGTTCTGTAAGTAGAGTTTCTGGCGTCTTGTTCTTGGCAAACTCCAAAACGCGATGATCAGTCTTGATACTCCATTGATTGATAGGAGAAGTAAGCACGAGACCATTCATCGATGTACAACGACTGAGTGCCACATAAGCTTGTCCAGGAGCAAACGTGCTTCCGATGTCTGCTATGACTTTCTCAAATGTCAGACCCTGGCTCTTGTGAACTGTAATGGCCCATGCGAGGCGAAGGGGGAATTGAGTAAACGTGCCGATGACCGTTTCCACAATCTTCTTGTCTTTATCGTCCCAACTATATGTCTTGTTTACCCATTGCTCACGCTGTGCAGTAATAACCTTGCGTTCTCCATGACCAGCATCAACTTCAACTTTAATCTCGTCCGCCTTTAACTCAGTGATTGTTCCAATTTTTCCATTGAAGTAACGCTTCTCCCAATTGTTTTTAACGAACATCACCTGTGCCCCGACTTTAAGGCGAAGCTCTGTATCCGTAGGACGTGAGTTCTCGGGGAATTCACCTTCAACGTCGGCCATATACGTTTTCAAAGGTGTTTTTAACTCCTCAAGCCTTTTATCATTAATGCCGGACACCGTACTATTCGTTGTTGCCAGAATTATGTATTTATCCTTTACATCAGGCTGAAAACCAGGATTCAACTTGGAATTAAGCATACGGAAATCATCCTGGATCATCTTGCCAACACGAACACGATTCAGAAGGTCTATGAAGTCCCTCTCGTTTTGCCGATAAATCTTTTTTAATTCGATGTAAAGGGGCTTGCTACGCTGAATTACTTTAGCGCTGAAGAAGTATTCACTTTCATAGAAGCGATAAAGAAGATCCTTTTCTTCACCCTTCACCACCGGCGGAAGCTGGAAGGTGTCGCCGATTAAAATCGCTTGGACACCACCAAAAGGAGCCTGATTATTCCGGTAGACACGTAATAATGTGTCTACGACATCCAATAGGTCAGCCCTGACCATAGAGATTTCGTCAATAACAAGGAGCTCAAGGTTCCTCATAATATTGATTCTATCTCGCGAATAACGGAATATCTCAAACACAGTTGATTGGTCTGGATCATCCGCCGGAGCCTTAGTCCGCAGACGCTTGTCTCCAGGAACATATAGAGAAGGCTCAATCTTGAAGAAGGAATGGATAGTCTGCCCACCGGCATTTACAGCAGCAACGCCGGTGGGCGCTACAACTGCCATTTCTTTATTCGATACTTTGCGCAGATACTTAAGGAACGTAGTTTTACCGGAGCCTGCTTTGCCGGTGAGGTAAAGATTACGGTTGGATTCCAGTGCGAACTGAAGTGCGTACTGGAATTCCTGGTTGTCCGGATCTAGTTTAATACCATCCACTTCAAAGCTATCTTCCTCCATTGGAGTTTGAGCTGCATAATCTCCTTCTGGCTCGAAAGCATCAAAATCAGGCGCCACTTCGGGTGATGCAGGGGACAAAGGAGCATCTTTATCTGCATCAGCAGAAGGGACAGGTTCTGATGTGGATGGAACTAAAGAAGAGTTTATCATATCCTTATTTAATGCCTTATCAAGATAGGCGAGAGAAAGATAAACGACGTTTGTATAGCATCCTATTCCGATGGATTTTTTACAACAAGACCGCCTACAATCTTCTTTAAGGCTAATAGTCTGTTTGCAGATAGATTGAATAGTATCGGGGCTAGAAATTAGTTCGACGACAATGTAAGATGCCATCTCTGGAATTGAAAGTGGCAACTTATTGTAGGGTTTTGATTTAATGCCTTGTCTTTCCAACTGTGTCTGTAGATACTTGAACTGAGACTCGGTGACTTTCTTGTCAAGGTCGCTATCAGCAAAAAAGACCATTAAATCATCCGGATCATCGCTAAATGGCGTATAGTTGGCTCTAACATCCTTAATGAAAGAAACTACCTGCTCATATAACTCATTGGGAAAAACATTTTCACCGGCATTTAATCCTTTAATAATTGTTTCTTCATAATTTGTACCCGAATTGCCCTGGGTCGCATAATAATGCGGTATTTTAGCAGCGGCCGTTGCAATATTCGGATTACTCTCCCAATCTATCCCAATGACACCTCGAGTCCATCCCGATAGATGGCTGGAAGCAGCATTATCGCACAGTCCCGTAAACGAATTCTGTTTTTTCTTCCAATTCCTGTAGAATGCTGAATCTGAATAAATATCCCCACTGTTTTCCTTTTCTCGCTCGGCATATTCAAATTCGATGCGTTCATATTGCTCTTCATGAATCAATTCGTCAGTTCCACCAAAAGCCTCAGGAAAGAACAAAGGAATTAATTGTCCCGGTTCAGAAATAATGCTCTTAGCTGCTGAAACCGGAGATTCTCCACTATTGTCTATGCCCCAGGTGCATCCAACGCTAAGAATGCCAAGTTTATTGGATGCGGTCACATCATTTGTTCCGCTGCAAAAAGAAATTGCATACTCGGGTTTTATCCTTAAATATGCTAACGCCTCTCGCAATGCTTTTTCATATGATTCAACTGTTTTCCCATCGTAAGAAATCAACTTTCCATACGGAATCTCACAATGAGCCAGAACACTCTTTGCATAGCGTTCGTTGAACTTAGAAATGACACAAACAGGAATCCTATTTTTCTTAATCCTCTTCAATACTCTTTTAGCACCTTCGTACAAATTACAACGATCTATCAGTGTTATGAAGTTGCTGACACCCCCAAGCTTGAACGCTTCGTCAAGAGGGGTGGTGTTAACAAGAGTATGGTCAAGGTTAAGGATTATCTCTTTCATATTTTAAAGTCCTTAATGATAAAGGTCTTCTGCTAAACAGACTCTAAGTAATCTATCGTCTTTCCCTGGCTACGAGCATAATCAATCTCGCTACGCGTGCTCTGGCCGATATAACCACCCACGTTGATGACGTAGATGCCGTCGGCCATGTCGATTTTGCGCTTGTGCATATCGTCCAGCATTTCTTTGGTACCTTCCGTCCAGACTTCGTCGTCGCCGCTATGGCCGAACAAGCCGACGCTTATAACAATGTTGCCCTCCAGGGTCAGTCGCTTCTGGGCTTCAAAGAAGGCGTTCTTGAAGCGCGTGCTACCACAGAGGGTTATGACGGGGTATTTACCAATCATTGGGTGGTGGGTTAGTCAGTGTATACGATGAAATTAGTGGGCCTTGGTTTTAGTAAGTTAACATCTCCTGTAATGATGAGCAGTTGTGGGCTCTTGAGGAAGTTGTACACGCGATAAAGACGGTACTTGTCGGGATTGTCTCTGCTGACTCCCAATTCTGTTGCGGTGATATAGAACGGGGTGTTGGGACCGCTGTTTGTGGTTTTTACCTCGATAAAGAGTTCGTTGCCGTCTTTGTCATACGATTGGATGTCGTAACCTTTTGAATCGGTTTTTTGGGCCACCCACTTGACCTTGTCCGCCAAATCTTTGCGTCCAGCTGCCCTGAGCATCTTTTTCTCACGTTCGAATACCCATTCTTCACCAGCATCTCCCAGGGATTTATTCTCTTTCTGGCGAAGAGAATAGTCAGCCTTTGCTGTTTCCTTTTCAGATGCACGAGGGAGGGTAGTGCGCTCCCGGATTTGAAGTTCAGCCGCTGATACATACTCCACCTTTGGGGTAAGGTTCCTGGGCTTGAGTTGCTCAGAATACTGGCCAATCATATCCCTCTTGTAATATGTGGTCACCGAATAGATGAAGTCTTGAGTCAGAATACGGAATTCGGGGTCAGGATAATACTTCTCATCTGAATGAACAGCATATTGAACGGCGAGACGAAATCCCTCATCTACATCCATTTCGTGACGAAGGATGACGTTGAGATCATCACACATTTCGAGATATGCCAGGTAATTGCGGTCTGAACCCCATTCGTACGGATATTCGTTGCCAATCAACTCATTGAATTCCGTGAATTCGGAGGTCCTATACATATAGAACTTGTCAGGATACCGATGGTTGAGGTATACTGATACAGCGTGGAGGTCCTGGTAGTCGTTGATCTTATCTGACAGGTTGGTCTTGACCAATGCACGGATTTGTTTCCGGAAAGAAGAAATCTTCTTCAGTATTGTTTCTTTGGAATCATCTGGAAAGATACCCTCAAACAGGTCATAGAATAGATCCAGCCCGGAAGGTTGAATCTCAGGATGTGCCTGGCTGAACTTGGTGATGTCCAGCATCATGCCCAAGGAGAAGACACTGCGGCTATTGAGAAGATTCTCGCTATGCTTGAAGCCCTCTTTCAAGATTGCAGGATAGTTTGCTTTGTCGGGCAAATATGCGGACTGGAAGGTCTGAACAGACTCCCACTTATAGTCCTCGTGCTTCGCAAAGATGCTTGCGAAGTTGGCTTTGTACCAATCCAGGTAATCTCTTAGGGCTTCGGCATCCATAGGCAATCAACTATTTCTCTTCAATTTCCAAATCCAATCCCAGCTGGGAAGCGGATTCCTTGACAGCTCGATAGAGAGGTGAATTCTCATTGAGAGGAGACATCTCTGTGGATTTTGCCTTGAAGCTGACGCTCAGTTTGAGGTTGTTGTTCCTCAGGGGGTAGATGAAGCTACTCATCAGCTGTGTCCAGCTGGCCATATCCACATTGCCTGAGACTGTCAGGGACTTGAATTCTTTTACTGCAGGGCCGGGAGGCGTAGGATCTCCGGGATTGTTATCACCTCCGGCAGGGCCAGGCTCCGGTGTTCCTGGTTTGTCATCACCTCCTGGAGGGGTTGTAGTGACAGCCGGGGCAGGTAACACGGAAGGATCAAGGAGCCAGTATTCGTCAGTCTGGGCGGTGAGGAACGGGACTGAATTGGTCTCATAATAAATCTTAGTCCAGTCACCAGGCGTTCCGACACCAACGTTGAAGAGGCCCTGTTCGCAGTACTTAAGGACAGAGCGTTCGATGGCATCCGGACCGGAAATCATAGGCTTATCGTCATATTTGAGGAAAGCCTCATAGACTAACTTCACAGAGACCGGATTATCGACGGTAGGAAGTAAGTTATTGTCCGCAAGCGTTTTGCGACCAACGGTATCCAGCAGCCATTCCTCCTCTTTTAACTTGGACGGTAGAGTTACGGAAATCAAATTTGAAAGGTCGTGAGCGGGCTCCTGAAGATTATAGCGATTGATTCCTTCTTTGGCGGAATGCTTAAGGACAACACTATAGGCCTGGATCATGGAGTCTTCTAACTCACGGTCATATGTCTTCTTTCTGTTCTCAATGTCCGCTTTCTGGTCTCTTTCCAATGCCGTGGCGTATTCGCTCAGAATCTTATTGCAAGCGATGTAATCTGCCAATTTCACATTGAGTTGAGCACGGCCGGCCTCAGAGCAAGCCAGATAGATGATGGTGTTGCGATAGACTCGTTCGGACTGGCCTTTCTTAGTGGATGTCTGGTTTACGAAGCGTTCGGTCGCAGAATCAATGCGCTCGATAGCGGCTGAATACTTCGGATGCATTAGGATGAGCGTCAAGCTCTTCTGTTCAGGGATATCGCTAGACGGGTCAACTAATACTTTGAAAGGACATCCCATCTGATTGATGGCTTTGAGGCGTTGGAGGATTTCAACGTTCATCTCATCGACTGAGACTTCGGCTTTGGCCTGATTCAAGAGGATGTTGATGTTAGCTTTCGATTGGAACCAATAACGCTTGCCTCCGGTGTTCGAGGAATAGAGGTAGTGAGCCACATCCTCCAGCTTGTTGAGAGAGCCATTGATATCATTATGGTTGAAAGCACCGGGCCTCAGCATACAAAGTTTCAGCTCGGGCATTGACAAACCGTGCTGGTGGTCTCCACCAACGGATGCAAGGAGCAATGTGGTAGCCACGCCCTGGGTGATGCGGTATGTAAATGCCGCACCGGATGTTTCCATATTGTCAATCTTGTAGGCATTGCTGGATGTTCCATACACGTCAGCGTGCATAACGGTTTCCCAGTTGGCGCCCATCAAGTTGTTGATGGTGCCGGTTAGGGTGCTTAGGTTCTCAAGGTTTACGTCAGACGTGTGAATAAGAGCCTGTGAACCGGTAAGGGAACCACGGCGCTGCCAGAGATCCTGGACGATGGAGGCCAACAGGCGAAGAACGCCACGCGTTCTCTGGAAACGAGGGTCGTTACCCCAACGCAAGCGGAACATATCAATAAGCTCCGGATGGAAAGGATATGACTTCCTGATACGGTTTGCATATGCGATGTTGTCGCACTGAGGTGGCAGGTCTGTCCGGCGATTGTGATAGACATCCTGGTACTTCTTTGCCACCTTATCGATGATAGAAGGATCAATGATCTGCTCAAACAGCCGACGGCGGACGACTTCGAAGATTTCTTCATCGTCCACGGGCTTCACGGATGCGCCCACGCGAACAACGCGAGTCTCGAGGGAAGAAAGAACCTCCTGGCCAATAGCGGCAGCTGCAACTTCCGTGGCGCTGGCCGGAAGTGTTACAATCAGGACACAGCGAGGAACGCTGGATACGACTTCAGTGAGAGTCTGGATGAAGCTATTTGTCTGGTTAAACAGTGAACCCTGGCCAACCTTTTTGGAAGATGCCCGGGCGCAGTAGTCAGCCAACTCATCTATGAGTATCAAACAAGGGGTACAACTCTCGATAATAGGCTTGAACAGCAATGCGGAGGGAGCAGTGCGTTCAATATCGTTCTGGCGAATCTTATCGTAAGCGGCCTTTCCGCCCAGCTGGTATGCTATTTCACCCCAGAGGGTATAGATGGTAAAACCGTCCTCTGAAACACGTCCTTGAGAGACATCAGTTGTGTTATTGGTGAAGACAGCCACCTTAGCGTCACTGAACTTGGGTGTCACACCGTCGGAAAAGACCTTCATATCCTTTCCAAACTGAGACACGATGTTTTTCCCGCTCTTGGCTATGTGGTATAGTGTAATCAGGGAGTGGGTCTTACCACCGCCGAAACCAGTCTGAAGGGAAATGACTCGGTTTTCAGACTCCTCTCCATTGAGGGCCTGAACAACGCGAGTAGAGATATCTCTAAGGCCATCTGTAACGTAGGTCTTCGCGAAGAAGAGCTTCGGGTCGGTATAGACATCCGGACCGGTGCTCAAGGCCACCTCGCTCAAATTCGCGGCGAAGATGGATTCATCCAGTTTGGCATTTTGAATGTCATTATGAGGAATGGCATTAGTAAACCAGGACGGAAGGAATTCATCGTTTCCTTGACCATTTAACACGCCAGAATTGATGTTTGTGCTCATATCTAATACTGTTTTAATATCGTGATACTATTCGGCCCCAAAGTCTAAAGTCATCTGCTCGGGTTTATGTTGCTCTATATCTCGAGACTCCTGACGCAGGTTGTCGGAGTTCCCCAATAACCCCCTAACCAATTTGAGATCGGAGGAGTCATCTGGAAGGATTTCTTGAAGGGTGGCTAATAGTCTCCAGAAAGGGGAGGCAATATCTTCTGCGCCAATACGATGTAGTAACTGGAGAAGCTCGGTCCGATCTCCTTTATCATAAGCCAGCATGCAGCGATGAACTTGGTCAATTAGTGAGTCCTCAGGACGTGTCCCTATGACACGGTTATCCCCTAAATGCTCTTTTGCCGTCGCTAGGTGTTGTTTTTTACCTTCACGTATAAGTATGTTCTTTGCAAAAATCTCTGATACATCTACTTGCATACCAACCCGTGTGAACTTAGTAGCATCATCAAAATCTGTTTCGCCCATACCGTTCATCTGTAGCCAACCTATGTAGAATCGCGTAAAATCATCCCCTTGTACACCTTTAAGTAGTGAATTAAAGGCGAGATTCCTAGCTAAATCTAGTAATTCAGGAACAGTAACTTCACTACCATCTGCCTTCTCTACAACCTTATACTTTCCGAATTCACTAACTGCTTGACCAAAACATGCAGTCATAAGGTCAGCACCGCGGAAGCCAAGAGAATATAGGGATTCTACCTCATGTTCTACCTTTTCACTAATCGCTTTTTTCACTTCCTTAAAATCGCCATACCCTTGCCTTTTTGATGGTCTACATGCTACTGTAACAGAAGATTCCAATGCTGCCCCAGCATTAGCAATCATTCTGGTATCACGTTCAGAATCAATGGCCCAACTTCCGGTAATATTCATCCTTGCATCCAAAATTGAGTTGCAGAGAGTCGTCCATGCTTCTGTGCTCTGGTGGGCAAACATAATACTCACAATATCGGATGTTTGGTAACGAATAGCATCAAAAATCTCAGTTAACTTTTTCTCAAAGTGTTTTTTGGCTTCTTCTTCACTATTATTGTGGTGATGCTTTAAAGCTGTGCATTCCTGAGCTTTAGGCGTTTGTGGAGTGGAAAAATTAAGAGGATATATATCACCGATACTTCTCTTTAGCCAAAGGTAAAAGTAATCCGAAATATCAGCATATGCGATTGCATTGTAGTAAGGTGGATCAGTAACTACACAAGTAATTTCATTCTCTCCAAACTGACTCTTTTCACCACTGGAGGCATTATTAAAGAATGCATAAAACGGACTCGAACTTTCGGAATACAGATAGCGTATGATCCAATCGAGTTGGTTGTATGCTCCGCTTGTACTTTTGCTGAAGATATTAATTTCGGGGTAATCAGAATTCATAGCAATTGCCTGTCTGCCAAATAGACTGGTTAATTGCTCATTCTGAGGAATCCAACGGCCAAATGATGAGGAATATGAACATACCCTGTCGAAGAATATTCCGAGATATGTCCTTAACACATCTGCATATTCACCTTGGAAAGGAATTATTTTATTAATATTCGCATTAAAAGCCAATAAGACGTCCATTTGTCTATCTGAAAACAACTGGTGCCACTTTGTAATACCCCAAGAGAAAGTATCACCACCACCAGAGTTTCGCTGCATATTATCCATAGGGATATCCTCTTCCGACGCTTTTCGACTATAATATGGATTGCCCGTGGCAATTTCATACTCTTTCCCGCGGCCACGGTCAAATACTAATGCAAGGAGGCGATCTTTAAGCCCTCCATTATTGGATTGCCTTTTTACTTCTTCAATATCAGTAACGTTACCGCAACACGGGCAGGTAATGTTGCCTCTATTGTTCCATCCATTAATGTCGCATTTCCCATAACCTAATGAGAAATTAATCTCGTTTCCTTTGATTACCGGTTTGAGGTATATCTGTTTCCCTTTTTTGTTGCTAAGGTAAAACTGCTTAAGCATAGGGATACGAGCGCGACAAGAAGGGTTTCCACATTCCACCGTCCTTGCCCAGTAATAAACAACCGGTTTCTCTCCCTTTGCGTTCGGCTGATAATAGTTCCCAATCTGTCTCTCCGTTACTTTCAAGAGTTGCCGACAGTAGAAATCAACGTCAAAAGCGAGTCTATTGGGAATATGATAATGAGTATTGTCAAACCTAACGTTATGACTCTCAAGTAACTGAATCCCACCTTCACTATATAATTCATCAAATGCATCTTGTGAAAGAATTATGGGCTTGCCAAATTTTTGAGGGAACTCTGCCGAAGCTTTTTCAATAATATGAGCAACAGGATTGATGTCATTCCCAAAACTTCTACAACCAAGACGAGCCGCTTCAAGAGGAATGGCGCCGCCACCAGCAAAAGGATCGAAAACGCTGGGCATAGAATCAAGGAAAGACTTAATGGCTATATTTAAAGATTTAGTTAATGAGTCAACATCTGGCCCCCCGCGATGGCGATCGGGGATAGAGTATAGCTTTTCCTCAATTTGTTGGATTTCGCGTATTGAACGATCGAAATTGTCACATATTTCGTCCAGGCTATTAGATGTATTCGAATTATGAGAGATCCAGATTAGCTTTTGAGCTAGTCGAATGATGGATTCATTGTTCTTGTTTTCCCATTTGATAAGTGAGGAGGGCGACAATAAGTCTTTCGAAGAGACATTCTCCCCACGAAGCATCTGAGCTTGAACCACATTTGAAAACTGGCCAATAAAACAGAGGAGACGGTTGCGTGCATTATCCTCTACCGGATCATAAGCAGCGGTATAAGGAATATCTTTGTATGGACGATAGCTGGGGCCTGACAATAATGTATTTACAGCTTGTCTAAACACAGCTGGACAATTAGGATCAAGTGGGTCATCAACCAAACTGGCAAATACAACTGCCCGGGAAAGAGCCAAAGGTCGTCTCGCCCACCAGATATGAAGCGTTGAAATATGCCCTTCGTGAATGTATTTATCCCTAACGCTTTCCGTTGAGATTTCTTTTATGGGCATGGCCACTTCTATGAGTTTCTTGGCTTTCATTTATCGTCTATTTATCCTTATTATTTCACTTTAGATTTCCATTCTTCTTCCGGCAGATAGAACTGCACTCCCTTAACGAGCTTGGTGAAGTTCATACGTGCGATGGGATTCCAGAATGTATGGAGTTCGGGGTTGGTTTTGCAGTTGGTCACAATGTAGAGCCAGGCCTTTTCGCCAAGCTGCTGGAGACGGTTCACCTCATTCTCTGACAGCATTACACCGTCAACTCCTGCACGGCCTTTGACCTCCACATATCGCTTGTTTCCTTCCTTATCGGTTGTGCGGATATCATAACCGACATTGTCCTTGGAGACATCTACCGGGATGCCACCGCAGGAGCGCTCATAGTCCATTGCCACCTGCATAGCGATGGCTTCCACCTCGTCGTCACGATGCATTCCGAAATGATGCTCGTATTCCATCTGGGTCAACGGAACAACATATGCACAGCCCAGCACTTCCGGCTTCTTAGGAGATAGTTCAACCATCTCGTCCAGCTCCTTAAGACGGATTTCCTTGCGCTTGATAAGCTCCGCCATCCGGTTCGTCTTATTGGTGAGTTGATTCTGGACTTTCTCGCTCTCCGACAAGAACACTTTCCCTTGCAGTTCGTTGATTTGGAGACTGAGGTCCATAATGACCTGCTCGAAGGCCGTTTGAAGATATTGACGGCGCTTTTCGTTATCCTCGCGAACGCGGTTCTCAGTATCTTCTCTCAAAGGTTCTGTAATGTGCTCGAAGGCCCACTGGATGACCTCTTCTTCATCCCTTACATCCGGAGTCTCTACTTCTTTCGCAAATTCGCTCGGGGGAACGAGATCCAGGAACTTTGCCGGTGATGTAATATGAAACTCTCCATCGTGTGTCTGGTAAACCAGGGACAGTAATTCGTTGGCTACGTTATCTTCGGCCTTGGACGGGCTATTGTCAGTAATCTGATTCTTAATGAAGAAAGCAATGTACGCCTCGTTGTCCTCAGGAGAGACGAGGACGGTGCCTTTTAGCATTTCTTCGCGGAACGCTTCACGAACAACGTCCACTAGAGAGTCAAAGAGCGGATTTCCGGGGTTAATATAATGCGCCTTACCGGAAAGAGCATTGGTGTTCTGGTAGTCCAGGAATTTGTGCTTATCAAAACAAAGAAGGAGTTGCTCAACGTTATTCACGTTAATCTTGTAGCGTTCCTTCAGTTTCTTGGCAATAATATCGGGGATGGAGGTCATCTGGAAGATGCCGTCGCCCATTTCCTTGTATTTGCCACCCAGGTGCTTGAATGCCCGCTCGAAGAACATACGAACGTAGATGGGTTGGAGACGCTTTTCGTCTGAATCCTCTTTGAGCCGGTGAGCATCCACGAAGTCAACCGTGCTATGTGCAATAGCGTTCTTCTGGTCTTTGATCTTCTCCCGGAAGAGGTTACGCATAGTCTCATCATCCTGATTGATGAACTTATCGAGTTCAGAGGCTCTGCCATCAAAGACGGAGGAAATGATGTCATCCAGGGACACGTCTTTGAGAACGTCCTGGATAACGTCATACACACGGTCATCGCCCAGACTCTCGCGGATGATATCCATCTTCTCAAGCAACTTGGAAAGGACTTTACCTTCACGGGTATTACCTGCAACCATATTGAACACCATCACATCGGACTGCTGACCGTAGCGGTGGATTCGTCCCATACGTTGCTCCAGACGGTTCGGGTTCCAGGGGATGTCCCAGTTGATGAGGAGGCGGCAGAACTGGAGGTTGATACCCTCACCAGCTGCATCCGTAGCAATAAGGATCTGGGCATCGTCTCTCATAAATTGATTCTGTGCCTCACGACGCTCATCCACATTCTTGCCACCGTGGATAGTGGCCACTTTATAGCCGCTATTGCTCAAGCGCTCGCTGAGGTAGATGAGGGTGTCTTTGTGCTCAGTAAATATGACCAGTTTCTCGCCATTAATTACGCCTTCGGAGTTGAGAAGCTGGTTCAGCTCCTGGAACTTCTTTTCCTCCTGATTCTGGGCATATAGGGCATCGGCCATATTGTAGAGGCCTTTTACCTGCTTAGCCTCCAGCTGGATTTCAGCAGCAGTCTTGGCCGTGGTGAAGAGCTTAAGCTTCTTAGGGTCGGCCATGATGTTGTCCAGAGCATCGCGCTCGTCGTCTTCCAGCTCGTCGTAATCGTCCATACTATCCAGGTCGAAGTCTTCAAGCTTTTGGCGCTGCTTCCAAATGTTTGGATTCTGAGCTACCAGATCGGCCAAGCCCTGCAGGGCGGTGTATCTCTTGAGCAGGGTGTTGCGGATAGCGTAGATGGAGCTCACCAGACGTCTCTGCATTACCTGTAAAGCCAAGGATACGTGAATATTCTTGCTCTCGGTGGCTTCTGCTTTCTGCTTGGTGAGGTATTCTGTCACCGCATCATAGAGCTTCTTCTCCTCAGGAGTAAGCTGGTAGGCAACCGTCTTTGTATAACGCTCTTTGTAGAGTGGACGGCTTTGCCAGTCCTTCATATCCTCCTTCAAGCGGCGGATGAAGTATTTGTTGATGCCGCTTTGGCTTATTTCCTGGATGCGGGAGGCTGCGAGATCCGGAGTGGCGAAGATGTCTTCATCCAACAACTGCATCAGGCACTTGAAGGTGTCGGCACGGCCACGGTGCGGAGTCGCCGTCAGGAGAAGGATGTGCTCACATTGCTTGGAGAGTGTGAAAGCAGCCTCATATCGACGGGACAAGTATCGCTTGGAACCATATTCGTAAGCGGAGAGCTTGTGGGCCTCATCGAAGATAATCATATCCCAGCTTGTGCTGGCGAGAACCTTCATCACGTCATCACGGCAGATGAAGTCGATAGACGTAACGATACGGTCGTGGTCCTGGAAGATTGTGGGCTCCGAGTTAAATGCGGCACGGTTGGCCAGCACGAAGGGGATGTTGAACTTGACACCCATTTCATCCTCCTGCCACTGCTTGGTAAGTCCGCCAGGCGTCACAATCAGCACACGCTCTACGCGCTTGCGCATCAGAAGTTCCTTCAGCAGAAGGCCGGTCATAATAGTCTTACCGGCACCGGTATCATCGGCCAGAAGGAAGCGGATGGAGGGCTGAGGGAGGAGGTATTTGTAGACGGCTTCCACCTGGTGGGGCAGCGGATCTACGACGCTACAGTTGATTGCGAACAGCGGGTCGAACTGGTAGGCGGAGTTGATTCGTTCAGCTTCAGCAAAGAGAACGAACTTTTCCGGATCGCCCTTGAAGTTGAACTTGCCCTCCTCGGTGACAACTTCCAGATTATCCAGCTGGGCAGCCTTGATGACCTTGGAACTGGACTTCTGCGTATTAACGCCGATGTATGATATTGACAAACTGCTCCCAAGCGGCTGTATCTTGGTAATGACGACAGGCTCGCCAGGTATCAGGTTGTTTACGATGCTTCCTATTTGGACCATATGTGGGGTTCGAAGGTTACTATAACTTACAAATTTAACATTTTTACGCGATTATTTTATAATTAAGGTATAACAGAGTGAAAATGAAGATACAATTCGCGTTACAGCAAGCGCATATAGTAAAGAATGGGGGAGCAGAGGAATAATGATTACAAATGTTCCGCGCTGTTCCACCCGTTGCAGGGCCGGAACGCGCGGAACACGTGTAACAGCAGCAGCTCTATTCAAACGACTTCAGGTAGTTGCAGATTCCGTTGACGTGCAGGTCAATGATGGCCTTTTTGCCGGCGGCGGACATCAGGAAGCGGTAGTCTTCCAGGTTATCCATGAACAGATTCTCAGTGAGCACGGCCGGGCAGGCGGTGTGGCCCAGGATGTAGAACTTGGATTCGAAATCCGGGTCGCCATCGGACATGTCCTTGCGGATCTTCTGCCCGGGAAGGGCCTTTTCTGCAGCAGCGTACAGGTAGTCGGCCATTCCGTCGGCCAGTGTCCTTCCGGGGAAGGTGTAAGCGCACCAGCCGCGGGCATTCATCCACTTGTCGCCTTTGCCGGCAGCATTGATGTGGATGGAAACCAGCCGTGTATTCCGTGTGCCGAAGAGCAGGCAGGCCTCGTTGACCCGGCGGCAGCGCTCCGGGAGAGACACGTCTTCGTCCTCCGGCGTGACCAGCTCGGCAGTGACTCCGCGCACGGCCAGGCCTTCCAGGACGCCTACGGAAATGATGCGGTTCATATGCCACTCCAGCAGTTTCCCGTCCGGAGAGCGCTTGCCAGGAGTGTCCACTCCGTGGCCATTGTCGATGAGTATGACTCTTTTGTCCATAGTTACTCAGTTTTTTCAGGGTTGATTTGCTTGGCAGATACGAATTGGAGGTCCAACTCTTCAATGAGAGCGGACACCTCAGGCATTACTTCCGGGGAGAAGAACTTAGCCACTTCCCGGGCAACAAGGTTTGGGAGGGTACCGGCCATGCCGGGGATGGAAGGCTGGTAGGAGCCGCCGTAGGCACGGATGAACCAGTCGGCAATGTCAATCTGGGCCTCACGGTCCTCGTAGGAGACTTCGCGCTCGATCATGTCCGAGACGTGGACACCCAGGGAGGGGTGCTGCTCGAAGTAACCCAGCCAGTAGTCGTAGGCATCCACGTCAGGGATGGCCATCACTTTGTGTCCTTTGAGAACGTCCAGTTTGTCTCCCAGCTGGGTCTTGCCGCCGGTGGCTACCCACACGTACTGCGGAAGGTATCCGGCGCCGATAACGGCGGTTTTCTCGGCTTCTACGAGGATGACCAGGTTGTCCGGGCGCTCGTTCAGGAGGTGCTCACCAAAGAGGCACTGGGTCATTTCCCACTGCTTGGGCAAGACACCGCTGGATTTGAGGCGGGGGTGGAGCCAGTTTACGGGGATGTCCGTGTCCTTGACTCGTTTGCCGTTGTCCGGATTGTACTGGACCACTTTACCGGCACGGAACCGGCCCTGGGCATCCAGCTGGTAGAAGATGACTTCGGCCAGGAGGGTGACGCCAAGGCGGTAGGTGCAGGCAAGGTTCCAGACGGTTTCCTCCGGAAAAAGCTGGCGGAGGAAGGAAAGGAAGTTGCAGGGACGGTCCGGTCGCAGGGAGCGTTGGATGAGGTCCCTGGGGAGTTCCCAGATGCGGCGCGGGGCCTGGGGACGCGGCATAGCAGGACGGGCCTGGTATGACGTCTCTTGGGTCGGTCGGGCTTCCGGATGCTGGAGGAAGTAGTCGTGCGGAGTGAGGTGGTAGCCGCAGGAGGATTCGTGGTTACAGCGGCCGCACGACTTGTCCAGGATGGCGCCGGTGGTGTTGTCCACATAGGGGACGAAGTCCCGGCGGTGGCAGTTGGGGCATTCCAGGCGCGAGGCTTTGCCAGCGTACTTGGAAAGGTGGTAACGGAAATCACTCATGACTGCTGTTCCTCCTGTTCCGGCTGTTCCGCATGTTCCGCGTCGGTAACACGCGGAACGGGGCGGTTGTTTTCATCTACCAGGCCAATCTTTTTGGCCTTTTTGATGCGTCTGTGGACTGTTGTAGAAGTCATTCCGGTCTCGCGGGCAATCTCCCTGACAGACATATTCTTATCCAGCAGGCCTATAATCTCTTGGATGTCCTCCATCTCGGTGACGGAGTTGTTTTCCTTGAGGTGTTCGTACTCCTTCCCGAAGTCCACAAAATCGAAGTGGGTGTAACCATCGGTCTGGATGAGGCGGTAAATAAGGACGTTGTCGGAGCCGTAGAGTTCGGCGCCGGTGCGGACCTTCACCTGCTTGACGTAGCGGATCTCGGGGTCTTTGACGGATTTGCCGATGGCAATGCCGGCGTCAAAGAAGCTGATGAGCTTGGAGGATCCGGCCAGGTCGTACTGGGTGATGGGCTGCCGGCCATCACGCTTGGGCGTGTGAGCAATGACAATGAGGGTAAGGCCGTAGGTGCGGCGAAGTTTGATGAGACGCATCATAAATTCGCTGGCAGAAAGGCCTTTCTCTGCATCTTTGCATAGGAAGGTAAGGTTGTCCACGAAGAAGAAACGGACGCCGGACTCGGCTGCCTGCTCTATACTCTGGAGGATGGCTTCTTCAATATTGCCATCTACGATAAGCTCGGCAGACAGTTCGAAGCGACGAAGGTTGGAGGGGAAGAAGTGCCGGGCTCCGGAGTCGGCATCCACGTAGCGGTCACGCAGGTGCATTTCCGAGAGCTCGCAGTCGATGTAGTCCACTTCTTCGCCGGTGTGACGGGCGATTTCCTCGGCGCACTGGATGCAGAAGATGGATTTACCGACATTGGAGGAGGCAAAGACGACGGTGTTCTCGCCTTCGACGATGAGCCCGCGGCAATGGGACCGGGGCTTGGGACGGGTGAGGGATTCGTCGATCCAGCCGTTCATCGGCCGGCCCTGAAGGACGCCTACCTGGTCGGGCATGCGCTTGACCTTTTCGGCTTCCTGGACGATGGCTTCGATGGGTGCGATGGATGCGGGAAGGTCCTCACTGGGTGGTC
>JAEEGJ010004021.1_pt1 | contig 51914 bp, 28 predicted proteins | sample 8958761 | NCBI WGS metagenome assembly JAEEGJ01 (sample SAMN16246546, study PRJNA631951) | gut metagenome | biome: gut microbiome; feature: rumen; material: RS-attached | host: Bos | place: Iran: Karaj | collected 2018-10
TCATCGTCTCCAAGAGTTCCATGCTTTCTCCCCTCCTTATGGAAGGGTCGGGAGAGGCTATTTCCCGTTGGGCCAACGCCTCCCACGGTCTCGACGCCCTGCTAAACCCCTGGGTGCTCATCTTCGGACTGGCCGTCATGTTCCTGGCACGTGTCCTCGGCATACTCTATATTATAAATAATGTGGACGACGAGGACATCCGCTCTCGGGCAAGCGTCCGACTCATCGGCGCCGCAGTACCCTTCGTCGTACTCTTTGTCGCCTACCTCGTTCACCTGCTCCTGAAGGACGGCTATGCCTACGACGAAGCCGGCGTCATCTCGATAGTACCCTACAAGTACCTCGACAACTTCCTCACCCTTTGGCCACTTACCATCCTCTTCCTCGTCGGCGTCGTGCTCGTACTCTTCGCCATCGGAAAGGAAATCGTCAGTCGCCCGTCATCAAAGAGTAAATCTATTTGGTTTGCAGGTATCGGCGTCGTACTCGTCGTACTGCCCCTGCTGCTCATGTCGGCATGGAACGGCACGGCCTATTACCCCTCCACCGCCGACCTGCAGTCGTCGCTGACCATCGTCAACTCATGCTCCAGCGAGTTCACCCTGCGCACCATGTTCTACGTCTCGCTGCTCATCCCCTTCGTCCTCGCCTACATCGCCTACTGCTGGTGGAGCTTGGACAAGAAGAAGCTGACCCGCGACGAGATTGCCGAGGGGCACGCATATTGAAATAATAAAAGAATTAAAAAATAAAAGATTCTTTGACCTAAAGGTGCAAAGTGTGGATTCACAATGAAAAAACGCTTCACGTCTATAGTCGGGCGTGAAGCGTTTTTCTTAGCTTATCCGATGTACTTCAGGATCATGTCCACAATCTCGTCTTCCGTCTTGCCATCCACAGAAATGATGAGGTCGTAGTTGCGGGTGTCGTAGCGCGAAGTCTTGGCGTACTTTTTCACGTAGTTCTCGCGCATCGTGTCAACCCTCTCGATAATCTTGCGGGCCTCGTCCTCAGTCACATGCTGCTTCCTCATCACTCGAGCCAGACGGAAGGGCATCGAAGCCCTGATAAAGATGCTCAGACGATTCGGACAATCGCGCAACACAAAGAAGCCCGAACGACCTGCTACCACGCACGATTCCTCGGCGGCAATGCTCTTCAGAATCTCAGTCTCCACCTTGAACACCGTATCCGTATCAAGCGGTTGTACATCATCATCATCATCCCGCGGAATGTAGTAATTGGCCGAACCCGGACCAATTATCAGCTGGCGCTTCAGCTCAGTCCACCAGTTCTGCTTAGCGCCTTTCAGCTTCTCAATGTCATACACACTAAGGTGGAACTTCTCCTGCAAGCCCTTGATGACGGCCTTGTCGTAGAATTCCACGCCCAACTTCTCAGCAAGCTTACTGCCAACGGTACGTCCGCCGCTGCCCAACTCACGATTGATTGTGATAATGAATTTCTCGTTCTTATTCATAATATGATAGCTTTTAAGGATGCTCTTTATTTCTTCGTCGGCAAAGATAAACAAAAAAATCGGACTAACCAAACAAAACCTTCAGAAATCACCGTACTTTCCCTCAGAAATCACCGTAATTTCCCTCAGAAATCACCGTAATTTCCCTCAGAAATCACCGTGATTTCCTCAAGAAGTTGCCGTGATTTCTTGCAATTATTGCCGTGATTTCCAACGGAAAGTACCGTGATTTCTGTGGGTTGTTGTGATGGTTTGCGAATGTTTTTGAAACGGCAAAGGAAAAGGAGGGAAAAACGGACTCGGGGTTATCTTTTCGTCTTTTTCGGGGTGTTTTATTGGCTGTTTGGCATAAAGTTTGTACCTTTGCACCCTGTATGATAGTATGTATAGCAGAGAAGCCCAGCGTGGCGAAGGATATTGCCCGGATTATCGGCGCGACCAGCAGCCACGACGGGTATATGGAGGGTAACGGTTTCCAGGTGACGTGGACGTTCGGCCACCTGTGTACGCTGAAGGAACCTCACGACTACACGCCGATGTGGAAGTCGTGGAGCTTGACGGCGCTGCCGATGATTCCAGAACGGTTCGGCATCAAGCTCATCGACCAGCCGAGCATCAAGAAGCAGTTTGCCGTCATCGAACAGCTGATGCAGCAGGCCGAGCGCATCGTGAACTGCGGCGACGCGGGCCAGGAGGGTGAGCTCATCCAGCGCTGGGTGATGCAGAAGGCTGGCGCGAAGTGTCCCGTCAGCCGACTGTGGATATCGTCGATGACTGACGAGGCCATCCGCGAGGGCTTCCAGAGCCTGAAAGACCAGCAGGACTACCAGCCTCTCTACATGGCGGGCCTCAGCCGAGCCATTGGCGACTGGCTGTTGGGCATGAACTGTACGAGGCTCTACACCTTGAAATATGGTCAGAACCGACAGGTGCTTTCCATCGGCCGCGTCCAGACCCCTACCCTCGCCCTCATCGTCAACCGCCAGAAGGAGATTGACAACTTCAAACCCGAACCTTACTGGGTGTTGGCAACGGTCTATCGCGACACGACGTTTACGGCGACGAAGGGGAAGTTCACCTCAAAGGAAGACGGCGAGAAAGCATTCCTGGAAATCGAGGGCAAGCCGTTTACCGTCACAAGCGTCGAGAAGAAGGAGGGCAAGGAACAGCCGCCACAGCTCTACGACCTGACGTCGCTACAGGTAGACTGTAACAAGAAGTTCGGATTCTCTGCCGAGCAGACGCTGAACCTCATCCAGGCTCTCTATGAAAAGAAGTACACCACCTATCCGCGCGTAGATACACAATACCTCTCTGACGACATCTATCCCAAGTGTCCGCAGACCATGAACGGTCTGTTCCAGACGAAGTTCGGCGGCATAGCTCCATACGCCGACCTGATACGCCCCATAGGGGGAAAGCCGCTGAAGAAGTCGAAGCGCGTCTTCGACACCTCGAAGGTCACCGACCACCACGCCATCATCCCGACGGGCGTCATTCCGCAGAACCTGAGCGACGCCGAACGGAAAGTGTTCGACCTCGTGGCACGTCGCTTCATCGGCGTCTTCCTGCCCGACTGTAAGTTCTCGACGACGACGGTGCTTGGCGAGGTGGGAGCCCAAACGAGTTTGGAGCCTGCCGAGCGTGAGCAAACTCGAATAGAATTCAAGGTAACGGGTAAGGAAATCCTTGACCCGGGCTGGCGTGTCGTCAGAGAAGTGAAAGGTGAGGAAGTGAAGACTGACGACGAGAAGAAGGCTGACGACGAGGAGCGCACGCTGCCTACCTTTGTGAAGGGCGAGAGTGGCGAGCATACTCCCACGCTGACGGAGAAGTGGACCACACCCCCGCCCTACTATACCGAAGCCACGCTGCTCCGTGCAATGGAGACGGCGGGTAAGTTTGTTGAGGACGAAACCCTGCGCGCCGCCATGAAGGAGAACGGCATCGGCCGGCCGTCAAGTAGAGCCAGCATCATCGAGACGCTGTTTAAGCGAAACTACATCAAACGCGAGCGCAAACGACTGGTTGCCACACCCACAGGCATCGAGCTGATAGACCTTATCCGCGAAGACCTGCTCAAGAGCTGTGAACTGACGGGCATCTGGGAGAAGAAGCTGCGCGACATCGAGCACCAGAAGTACGATGCAGCCCAGTTTATCCAGGAACTGAAGACGCAGGTGACGGAAATTGTCCGCGACGTGATGACCGATCCGACGAACCGCCACGTCACCATCGCGCCGGTTCAGGAGGCACAAAAGAAAAAAGCCGCAAAGCAATAAAACCACCTGCCTTTGCGTTATAGAATAAGTTATGCGACAGAACTTACACCTTATATATATATTGCTGGTCGCCACACTCCTGACGGGATGCGGTGCCGAGCAGGCCATGAAGAAGGGTGACAAGTTCTATGCCTTAGGCGAATACCACGATGCCGCCGAGCAGTATAAGAAAGCCTACGCACAGACTAAGTCGAAGGAACGCACCCTGCGCGGACAGCGGGCAATGAAGATGGCGGAGTGCTACCGTCGCATCAACTACACGCAGAAAGCCATTGCTGCATATAACAACGCCATCCGCTATAAGCAGGAGGACTCGCTGACGCACTTCTACTTAGCACAACAGCTCATGAAGAACGGCAGTTACAAGGAGGCCGAGAAGCAATTCCAGACATTCATAGACTCCATAGGGAACTATGAATATAAAGACCCTCAGAATTACGAACAGCTGGCAAAGAATGGTTTGCGCTCGGCACGACAGGCTCCTGAATGGAAGAAGGAAGGCTCAGACTATACGGTGAAACGCGAGAACTTCTTCAATTCACGACGTGCCGACTACTCGCCGATGCTGGCTGGCGAAGAGAACAACCAGCTCTTCTTCACCTCGACACGAAACCAGGCCAAGGGCGACGAACTCAGCGGCATTACGGGAACCAAGAACGGCGACATCTTCTTCTCGCAGAAAGACGACAAGGGCAAGTGGCAGCGACCGGAGGCCATCGACTCCGAACTGAACACCGACTTCGACGAAGGCGTCTGCTCCTTTACGCCAGACGGTCGCGTCATGTACCTGACGCAATGTAAGACCGACCCTGACTATCCACGCTATGCCACCATTATGACGTCGAACCGCTCGGATGCCTCATGGTCCAAGGCGCAGGAAGTGAAACTGACGCGCGACACGCTGTCGGCCTTCGCCCATCCTGCCGTAAGCCCTGACGGCCAGTGGCTCTACTTCACCAGCAACATGCCCGGTGGTCTGGGCGGCTACGACATCTGGCGCGTGGCGCTGACCAACAACGGTTTAGGTGGCGTCGAAAACCTTGGCGCGCCCATCAACACTCCCGGCGACGAGATGTTCCCCACGTTCCGTCCCAACGGAGACCTCTACTTCTCGAGCAACGGCCACGAAGGCTTAGGTGGACTGGATATTTATATTGCAAAGGCAGTTGGCAGCTGGCAGTTAGCAGAAAACCAAGAGCTAACAGCAAATAGCCATCAGCTGGAACACCCAGGCTACCCCTTGAACTCGCAGGGCGATGACTTCGGCATGACGTTCGAAGGCATGCTGAACAAAGGCTACTTCTCGTCGAACCGCGGCGACGGCAAAGGCTGGGACCACATCTATTCGTTCTTCAATCCGGAAATTGTGCAGACCGTCAAAGGCTGGGTCTATGAGCAGGACGGCTACGAGCTGCCGCAGGGACAGGTCTATATGGTGGGCAACGACGGTACCAACCTGAAGCTCAGCGTCAAGGGCGACGGTTCGTTTGAACAGCAAATCAAGCCCGGCGTCGACTATGTCTTCCTCGGCACCTGCAAAGGTTTCCTCAACCATCAGGAACAGCTCCGTGTGGAGCCCGTCAAGGAGTCGCAAGAGTATGTGCTGCAGTTCCCGTTGGCAAACATCACCGTCCCAGTACTTATCGAGAACATTTTCTACGACTTTGACAAAGCCACGCTGCGCCCAGAATCTGCCGAAGCCCTCGACCAGTTAGTGGCGTTGCTGAACGAGAACCCCAACGTTACCATCGAGCTGAGCGCCCACACCGACTACCGCGGTTCGGCAGAGTATAACAAGCGCCTGAGCCAGCGCCGCGCAGAGTCCGTCGTCAACTACCTGAAGGACCACGGCATCGCCCCAGACCGCATGACCCCAGTGGGTTACGGCAAGGAGCGCCCCAAGAAGGTACGCAGGAAGTTGACGGAGAAACATCCCTTCTTAAAAGAAAACGACGTCTTGACGGAAGAACACATCAAGACGCTCGACGAGGAACAGCAGGAAATATGCAACCAGCTGAACCGTCGTACGGAATTCCGCGTGCTGCGCACTACTTACGGACTGTTTCCGAAGAAATAACCTCGCCCACACCGACGAACAGCAGACCAAACAATATGGTCGCCACAGCCAGCAGGTTGACGCTAAACGACTGCGTCGCCATTGTGCGCAGCATGACTTCGAAGTGGACAGCCAGCAGTTCCCAACCACGGAAATACACAAACAGCACCACAAACACCATGATACAGAACGGCGTCCACAGACGCATGAACGTAGAAGTCTGAGGACTGAGGGCTGAACTTTGTTCGGCCTCAATGCGTTGCATAACGCGGTCTGTGAAGCCGCCATCCTCTATCTGTTGGCTGGCCGCCTCGCTGAAAAACTGTCGTAACAAGCGTTCGTTATCTTCCGTCATATCCATTCTTTCTTAAATAGTTTGCCAATTTCTCCTTACCTCGCGAAAGATGCGACTTAATCGTCCCTTCCTTGATACCAGTAATCTTTGCGATGCCAGCAATGTCGTAGCCATCTATCAGTTGCATCGTAACACATGTTCTTTCGTCAGGCTTCAATAATGCCAAGGCGGCGTAGAGGTCCATCCTGAGACCCACCCCCATCCCCTCCCTATGAGAGAGGGGAGTAGATAGTCTATCCGCTGATTGACTCCCATCCTGAGAGTAACCACTCCCCTCCCTCACAGGGAGGGGTTGGGGGTGGGTCTGCTCCTTCCTGCGATAGTCGTAATGCACGTTATATGCTATGCGCATCAGCCAGGTCTGGAACGAGGCCAGGCCCTTGAACGAGCGGATGTTGGTGTAAGCCTTGATGAAGGTTTCTTGCGCCAGGTCGTCGCTCAGCGCCTCGTCGCCTAACGTCTGGTGCAGGAAGAAACGGCGGATAGGCGACTGGTATCGGCGCACGAGCTCGTCGAAAGCCCTGTTGTTGCCCGATACCGCCACCTGTGCTACGAGAACTATGTCACTTAGTACCGCCACCTCTTACCTTTTACCTCTTACTTCTTACATCATACATCTTCCATCTTACCTCTTTCTTATATCACCTTGCTCTTCTCGGGCATGATAATCCACGCCACGATGTAGAAGGGGATACCGGCAAAAGCCGTAAAGAGTGTGAGGGCTGCATAGCCTAAGCGAACAGCTACGGGGTCGAAATCCAGATACTCTGCAACACCTGCGCAGACACCGCCTAACACGCGGTCGTCGCTTCGATATAATCTCTTTGTCATAGTTTTATATTTTATGAAGTGAATAAAATGTTGTCCTTAGTTGTCCTAGTTGTCTTTAATTAAATCTGGTCGTCGTGCATAATTTCCCTGTTGTTTTTGCGAGCTGAGCGCGAAGCAAACACCTTACCCAGTCCGATGCAGAACACCAAGGCACCAATGCCGAAGCCCACGTTACCAGCAGCATAGCCCAGGAACACCATCAGTCCCACGCCGACGAAACACTGGCGCATGCCCTTCTGGTACTCGTCGTCAACATTCCCCGGTTTGTCCTCAAGCAACTGTTCAGGGATAGGCTGTCCTTGCTGCATTGCCATCTGCGCCAGCTTCATCTTCTGCTTGCGGTTCTTGTTGATGAAGTAGAACAAGGCAATGATTATCAGTACGGGAGCCAGCACAAAGATGATCAGTATGATGCACAGCACGAAGAACATGCCCATGATATCTTTATGATCTATTGAGTTGAGCCAGCGACCGATATCATCGTCATCCACATCATAGGTATGCGAGTGCCAGGGCGTGTTGATGGTAACGGTTCCCTTATGACTCCGGGTATGAGTAACCGCTGTGTCAGTACCAGTCGTGTCGGAGTAAACCTCCACGGCGTCCTTATTTGCCGAGTCCACCAGCTCAGTTGGAGCCTGCGGAGTATGGCGATGCTTCTGGGATGCTGCCTGAACGCCCATGCCAAGCGCAAGGAGCATAGTCATTGTAATAATAACCTTCTTCATAGTCGTATTGTTTTGTCTTAATTCTTAACTATTAACTCACTAACTTCCATATCGCCCGAACCGCGGACGCTATTTTTGAAACTCGTGACATTACCACCCAGTTTGATATCGCCGGAACCCGTCAGTCGAGATTCTACTGAGCCGCTGTTGTCAAACCACATCTTGATATCACCCGAACCTACCAGTTCTACCAAGGACTGTAAGGTCTTGACGTTCCTGACGTCCACATCGCCAGAGCCCACTAACGACACATTGATGCGATCACAAATGATGTCGTCAAACTTAATGTCACCAGAGCCGTTCAGCGTGATGTCAAGGTTGTCGGTATCCACGAGACCATTACTCTCGAAGTCGCCAGAGCCCTTCAACTCAATGCCGAGGAAGTCAGGAGAGCTCACGTAGACTGTAACGTCATCAGCGTCAGACACGCCTAAGTTAATGAGTTTTCCTTCACCCTTCATTCTAACCACCAGCTTGTTGCCAGTCACATAGGTTTCTACATCGTGGAGAACTTTGACGGGAGCCTCAACACGAACAGAGAATGAGTCGTTCTGGGTGTACTTAACGTCTAACGAACCCTGCAGTTCTATGCGCTCAAAGTCCTTCAAATCGCGCTCATGCATGGCCTGCGGCTCCGTTTTGGAGTATCTCACCTTCAATCCGCTACATGCACAGGATGTCAGCATCCCGATAGCCACAACTGCTAATAATACTTTTTTCATACGTTCTTCTTTTTTGTTGCTTTTTATCCGTTAGACGTCATAATTCGCTATTAAGTTGCAAAGTTAAGAAAAAAAATCGTATCTTTGCACACGGAATGGCAAAATTACCTGTCGAGTTTACGGAATATACGCGCCAGTTGATGGGCGACGAACGCTTCGAACGCTACTTGCAGTCGTTCGAAGAGGAACCGCCTGTGAGCATCCGCTTGAATCCGAAGAAACTGGCTATTAGAAGTTGGCCATTAGCTGTTAGCAAAGAGCCAATAGCCAATAGTGAGCCCGTTCCTTGGTGCCGCAACGCCTACTACCTGTCCCAGCGTCCTAACTTTACTTTCGACCCGCTGTTTCACGCTGGCTGCTACTATGTGCAGGAAGCCGCGTCGATGTTCCTCGACGAGCTGCTGCGCCAAGTGAATCATGGGGACTGGAACACTGATAAAAGCGAACCAGGAGATCAGGGTTCTCCGCAAGCGGAGTGTGGCACGCAATCCATTCCCTGTGATTCATTAGACCTTTGTGCTGCACCTGGTGGCAAGTCCACCCTCCTCCGTGCGGCACTACCCGAAGACTGCGTACTCTACTCCAACGAACCCATCCGCAACCGCGCCAGCATCCTTTTGGAGAACGTGACCAAATGGGGCTACGCGAACCACTTCGTCACCAACCTCTACCCTGAGGTTTACCGTAAGTCGAAGCTCTGCTTCGACCTCATCCTCTGCGATGTCCCCTGCTCCGGTGAAGGCATGTTCCGCAAAGATCCTGCCACCATCGGCGAGTGGAGTCCACAACAGGTGGAGAAGTGCTGGCGCCTGCAACGCGAGATAGTGGACGACGCCTGGGCATGCCTCAATCCCGGTGGACTATTAGTATATAGTACCTGTACCTTTAATACTAAAGAGAACGAGGAGAATATCCGCTACTTCTTAAAGCAGTACGACGCCGAGCTGGTTTCCGTCAACATCAAGCCGGAATGGAACATCACGGGGTCACTACTCCCTGGCTTCAATGGTCCAGTCTATCGTTTCATTCCAGGCCTGTCGCGTGGTGAAGGACTTTTTATCTGCGTGTTGCGCAAAGGAAGCGGATCGGCAGTTTTCACGGAGAAGACTGAATGTTCCCACGCTGGGAACAAACGATTCCCACGGCGGGAACAATCGATTCCCACGCTGGGAACAATCCCTTTACACGTAGATAATCCTCGGGCTGAACTATCTTATGCTCAAGCCATAGCCTACCTGCGCGGCGAGGCTCTGCGGCTGCCAGAGGACACACCACGTGGTGAGGTGACGGTAACCTTTCAAGGATTTCCACTCGGCCTGGTGAAGAACATCGGTTCGCGCGCCAATAACCTCTATCCCAAAGAATGGCGCATCAGGACTACCCACGTTCCCGACACCTACCAACCAGTAATTGAGTTCAGAGTATAAAGATTAGAGTTCTCTCTTCGAAAGTATGGTCTTACGATGAGAGTTTAGTGTTTTTTCTCGTAGTCAACAAAAGCATATCGGAAAGCATGACGATCGTCGGTGTCATGCTCTTCGCGCCATACCTCTTGCCAGTCGCTATAGTCCGGGAAGAAAGTATCAGCCTCGGCAGGCGTGTCGTCAATCTCCGTCAGACAAAGGCGGTCGGTTTTGTCCATCAGATTGCTATATAAGGTAGCGCCGCCGATGATGAAGATATCCTCGTCGGGCTTACAAGTCATGATAAACTCATCCCAACTGGTGAAGCATTCGCAACCTGGCAACTGCTTCGTCGAGCGTGTCAGTACGCAATTCCTACGATTGGGCAGCGCTCCCTTGGGCAGCGACTCATACGTCCGCCGACCCATCAGGATGGTATGTCCCGTAGTCAATGCCTTAAACCGCTTCAAGTCATTCGGCAACCAGTATATCAGCTTTTTCTTATATCCGATGGCCCTGTTCTTCGCCACCGCGGCAATCATCGAAACCATAAACTATGAACTATGAATTTTGAACTATGTCATCGACCTTGGTCGCTTTGACCTTAGGTCAAAGAACTATAAACTATACACTAACTTCCGCTTTGATATGCGGCCAGGGGTCATAGTCCTCCAACTGGAAGTCTTCGTATTTGAAGTCGAAAATCGACTTTACGCTCGGGTTAATCACCATCTTAGGCAGGGGGCGCGGCTCGCGTGTCAGTTGCAGGCGGGCCTGGTCCAGATGGTTCAGATAGAGATGCGTATCACCAGTAGTATGGATGAAGTCGCCAGCCTCCATGTCACAGACCTGTGCCATCATCTGCAGCAGCAGGGCGTATGAGGCAATGTTGAACGGCACACCTAAGAAGGTATCGGCACTCCGCTGATAAAGCTGCAGCGACAGCCGGCGGCGAGCCCCACCCGAAGGGGAGGAACCCTGCTGCTCTCCTTCTGAAGTAATCGGAGCCGTATAGAACTGGAAAATGGTATGACACGGTGGCAAGGCCATGCGGTTTACCTCGGCAACGTTCCATGCCGAGACTATCATACGGCGCGAGTCGGGATTATTCTTCAACTGGTCCACCACCATCTGAATCTGGTCTATCACGCCACCGTCGTAGTCCGGCCACGAGCGCCACTGGTGCCCATAGACAGGCCCCAACTCGCCGTTCTCGTCAGCCCACTCGTTCCAGATGCGCACACCGTGCTCCTGGAGGTACTTCACGTTGGTGTCACCATTGAGGAACCACAGCAGTTCATAGATGATTGATTTCAGGTGCAACTTCTTGGTAGTCAACAACGGGAAACCATCTTGCAAGTTGTAACGGCTCTGAGTGCCGAAGATGCTAAAGGTACCAGTTCCCGTGCGGTCACCCTTCTGCGTGCCCTCAGTCAGAATGCGATTAAGTATGTCTAAATATTGCTTCATATTCTTTGAACTTTGTTATCGACCTTGGTCGCTTTGACCTTTAGGTCTATGAACTATTTCACCTTCACTGCCGAGTAATTGATGTTCAGCGCGTCGGCACGGCGTAGAGCCTGCTTCACGTCGTTGATGAGTCCCATCTCCGTATCTCTGTCAGCACGGATGCTCACCACCAAGTGCTGGCGGTCTTCTTCCGTCATGCTTGAGCGTTCCTGGGCGATGGCCTCACCAATCTGGGAGACGCTGACTAAACGGTCGTTCACCTGGACACGCGACTCCTGACCAACCACCCTGCCCTGCGCATCGACAGGCTTGCCGATGAACACATAGACCACGCTCGACTTGCGCACCGCCTTATCGACCTCCGTACCCTGCGGCACGTTATACTGGACCTGCGGCTTGACGTCTCGCATGTGAGTGACAATCATAAAGAAGAACAATACCGTGAATATCAAATCCGGCATCGCCGCCAGGTTCAACCCCGGCACCCTACGCTTGTCCTGTCTACGAAAACGACTCAAGGTAATTCTTAACTTTTAATTCATAATTCCTAATTCTTAATTCCTTCAGCTATTCTCTGAGGATAGCGCTGCATGATGGTTTCGCGCTCCTCTTGAGAACAGTCACGGAGAGAATGACCATACTTCTGGCTCGCCATCTTCTCTCGCAGCGAACGGTAGGCAGCCACCACGGCGTTCTGCATCTCGAAGTAGGCATTGTAGCTGGTCTTGCGGTCGGTCTCAACAGCTATCATGTGGCGGTCGGTCTGACGCGAAGCCACAAACGACTCCACCTGAGCCGTCAGCTCCTGCAAAGTTACCGTCGAGTCGTTGCAGAAGAGGTGGTCGTCAGCATCTATACGTATCTGGAGTACGTTGCTGCGGCTGATGTCCTGCTGCTCCTGTTGCTGTTCGTCGACAGGCGGCAGACGACGTCCCAGTCCCTTGTCGGTATCCATCGACGAGGTCACCAGGAAGAAGACCAGCAACATAAACGAGATGTCTGCGGTCGACGTCGTATTGAGTTCAGGAACACTACGCTGCTTTCTTCTAAACATGATTCTTATGATTGTCCATCCAGAACGAGCGCGTGGCCGATACGACGACGGCAACGACTGCCACGAAGAGGGCTATGTACATCAGCCATAACATGACCTCTGCCATTAAGTTATTACCTGCTTCAGCCATTGTTGCGCGTTTTATAGTTAGTAATCGAGTCCATCAGCGTAATGGCGCTTTCTTCCATGTGAAGCGTCAAGCGGTCAATCTTAGAGATGATGTAGTTGTAGAAGAACTGCAGGATGACGGCAACAATAATACCGAAGATTGTCGTTATCAGTGCCACCTTCATGCCCTCGGCCACGATAGTCGGACTGATGTCGCCTGCCGTCTGGATGCGGTCAAAGGCCATTACCATACCGATGACGGTACCTAAGAATCCTAAAGACGGCGCTACGGCAATGAACAGTCTAATCCACGAACAGCCTTTCTCCATCTGCGATATCTGGACGGCACCGTAGTTTGTCAGCTGACGGTCTATCTGTTCCAGTGGCTCCTTGATGTGAAGCAGTCCCTGATAGCAGATGCTGGCCACGGGACCACGCGTGTTTCGGCACAGGGTCTTGGCTCCCTCCACATCGTTGGCTTCCAAACGGGCATCAACGTCGGCCACCAATTTCTTGGCATTCACCTCCGACAGCGTCAGGAAAATGATACGCTCGATGCAGAACGCCAGGCCCAACACCAGAGCCAAAGCCACCAACGACATAAAGCTCGCCGAGCCCTCGATGAACTTCCGCTTCAACAGCTTATGCAGTCCACCGCCTTCTTCGGCACCCTCAGGGTCATCACCCTCAATGTCGGCCATCGCCACCGTCAACGCCGAGTCAGCCACCAGTGTGTCACTCTTTACCAGTTCCGTCGTGTCACCCTTCGCCAGTACAGTTGTATCCTTCGCGGTCGGCTGCTGTGCGTATGCCATCAGCACAATGCCCAACGCCACCGTCAAGAATAATAACAAGATGATTCTCTTCATTGTTTTTTCAGAATTTGAGTGCAAAGATACTGCAAACCGACTGAAAAACCAAATTATAACTTGTAATTAAGAATAATTTGTGGACTTAATTAAATATAATTAGGATAATTCCTTTCCCTGAACAGTAAGACTACTATTCATGCCAGGGTGCTGAGTAGTTACTTTCCCTGACCCAATGACAGGTTTGGTTTAGATGTCGAACTTCTCAATGTCAACACGCGTCACGACATTATCCGTACAGAAATAGATGCGAGGTATGATGCTGGTGGCAAAGAGACTGTAAATCCTGCGGTCATCCTGTGGCGAATAAGGTATCACCAACCCGTTGGCAGCCCAATATGCTGCCACGCTCTCCCTGTCTTCCTCGCGACTGATAGCCACCATCTGGAAGTCCGGCTCATCCTTGTGCTCCAGATAGTACTGATTCAGCTGCGGCAAGTCACGCTGGCAGTCCTTGCACGAAGTATTAAAGAAAACGATGACCGTCTGCCCCTTCAGATGCATCGTCGACCATTGGCTGGTAGTCTGGTCTTGTTGCGGATTAGTCGTTTCAGGGTACGTCATAGTTACCGTAAAAAGCGGCACAAGGTCTCCGACCTTCACCTTTTCCGTCACCTCGGCATTGTCATCCTCGTCATCGTTCATGCTGCAACCAGCAAATATGCTGCTGCACCCCAGCAAAAGGAGGTACAGCAGCATATTATATATGACATATTGCTTACTTCTCATCGCACAAAGATCTTAGCCGTCTTCTTGCTGCCAGCACTTTCCGCCTCGATGACGTAAGAACCCTGCGACAGCTGGAACTGCACATTCGTGCCACAATCAGCTGTTTCAAACGCAGTTGATCCGCTGACATTGACAGCACGCACATAGCTGATGTTGTCTTTAGCAGTAACCGTCACCAAACCATTGCGAACGCTGATGACAAGACCCTCAGCCACATCCTGCTTCAGGTTTCCTGACATATCAGTACTTGTCAGGTAGTAGCGTCCGTAGTCGTTCGGCTGCACACTGATGGATTCTCCGTCATTGACTGCTGTCGAAGTACCAGTCATCGCGTCGAACACAAACAACTGTTTATCGTTTGTTGTTTCCTGGTTATTGTTTATTGTCACTTCCACCAGGTCGTCGCTGCTGCAAGTCACACCAAACGATACTAGTTGCAACTCCGGCATCTGGTTGATGCTCACAGCCGTGCCATCAGCTACTGTGTAAACCATTGGAACATCAGCGAGGTTCGAATCGAAGAGCGTCTCCACGGTCTGTCCCCCACCAAGCATGATGCTCGCTATCGAACTGCCGGCATCGTTCTTAGCCGTCAACTGCAAAGCTCCAACAGCTGGTGCAGGAGTCGAGGTGACATTATAACCGTCTATCATCATGGATGGGGTGAAGGTAATCTGCGTAGCGCCCTCCTTTGCTTTCACGAAGAAGGACTGCATAGGTGCAATGGAACCTGTAGTTATTGGCGATCCCGTATTGTTATCGTTGTATGTCCAATAACCTGTTCCTGTCTCAAGGTTGTCACTATTCTCACTCAAGAAGGTAGCCATATTGATAGAACACAGATAGGGATTGCCCACCAGCTGATAGGCAGACGGAGATGACTGGATATCGGCTATCAGAGCATTATAGGTTCCGTTGCCTGCCGAACGTGACGTAGAGCCATACTGTGTACCATAGGTAACACCGCTGATATCGGGCGTACCATCTGTGAGCAATTTACCCGTAGTAGCCTTGCTGACATTCTGGGTCAACTTTCCGTCCGAAGGCGACGTATTATCCCACTGGTAGTAGTCGTAACTGGTATCAGCCTTTGGCAGGCGGATCAGTGTCTTGGCAGTCTGATCCTTCTTATGCGGACGGATAGCAAATGCCGTCCATGTGCTGTATGGCACCGTCACGTCATTATACTCATGACTCCACTGGTTCAGTATCGTACTCACGCCACCAGGAATGTTAGCACTGTACTTAGTTGCCCTCACGTCGTTGGTCTTGGTATAGACACTGACGCCCTGCTGGGTCCATCCCTTCTGATAGATGGGATACTTGGTGCGACTATAAGCAAAGCCTGCAGCATCAGCTATCGTAGAGAAGCTGATAGGCAGGAATGCCTCTGTTATCTGCCGGCCATTAACTGCTTCCGTCGTAGAATAAGGCACATACATATCACCAGCATAAGTATTCTGCAGCGGTGTAGACATCAGTGTCCAGGTGTTGCTGGTCAGCTCCTTCTCCACCCAAACCTTCTCGTAGGTCAGCCATTGCTGGTTCAGCAACTCGGCAGCAGGCTTCATATACAGTTCCTTGGCCCAGTTACCATAGAACTTCTCGCAGTCGTAGACATCGCCCGAGATACTATGATCCTGGCACGTATGCTCAGTATAGCGTACCATCAGGTCGTACTGGATGTTCGTCGTTGCACCTGTACCCACGTTGCTATAGATACCCTCCGTGTTATATGCCAGGTTCACCAAATGAGGCGCTTTCAGTCCCGACGGAATGGTGACGTAAGTGAACTTCATCGGTACGTAGGTCTTGGGAGTGGTATTGATATTCTGCTCACTATTGTTCTTATAGCCATTGGGATGGCCTGCCGTTGCGTGGTTGTCAGCTGTGGCAGCATCGGTAACTTCACCCTTATACAACTCTGCACGCTCAGAACGTTTCCAGTTGGCATCGCTGTTCCACTCGGCAGTAGTTCCGTTCCATGTCACAAACTCTGGGACAACCTTCAACAGGAACTCTACATTTCCCTCACAGGCATTAGGATCGTCAGCATCTTTAATCTGGAAGAACAAACGGTAGGCAAAGCCCTCCTTGAAATCTGGCTTTTCAACGCCAGCACCATGGAGATTGACCGAGATATACATTTGACTACTACTGATGGTCGTTGCCTCAAAGGTAGCTACCTTGTTGACATTGGCTGTTATCTTTGAGTCGGTGGTCTGGTAGGCATCCGACGATGCATATTTCAGCAAGTCGAGGTCGCCCATAATATTCAGAGTGCCAACTTTTGCCGTTTCACCTTCTTTCACCTTGAACGTATTGACAGGAATGTGGAGCAGATAACCATCACCCTTCTGCATATTCAGCAACTGTTCCTTGCCCACACGTATGACACGGATGTCTTCGGGATAAGTGGTGACATCCTCAAATCCCAGCACCAGTGTCGGAGCATTTGCAGTGGTATTAATGGTAAAGTTGTATTCAAGCGGTGAACAGATATGGAAGTCCAGCGTGCCGTTATTCACCACATCCTCAATGGGCAGTGCAGCTATTGACGGGGTCGCACTCGATATCGTACCATTATAACTATTGGAGCACGACAAGAAGAGTAGCCCCTCCGAAATGGCCTGGTTGATGACAGCATAATATTGAGGATTTACGCTCTCATAACTTGGCACCAAATTCGTTGCTGTCTTATAGGCATCAGAACCACTTACATTTTCCTTATTGCGATAATGCTTCAAGGCATCCGAGAGATAGTAGCCGTTTTCACCGACTGTTATCTTGTAGGCATTGAACTGTTCTAACGTTCCCTTGAAATAATCGAAGTGTACGCCTTCGTAAGCCTTGAAGCCAGAAATCTCGTCATCGTCAGGCATCTGCAGCACTACCTTCAGATTGACCGTAGCCTCACCTGTCGAGCAGCTGCCGTCGACAGTTGTGACAACCTCGCCTGAACTATCCTGCATCTCCAGAAACATCATCTTCGGCACGAAGATAGGACTATAGGCATCACAGGCGTCCGTATTCTGTCCCCAGAGGGCCTCGTCAGTCACGGCAGACTCTCCTAAGGAGTAAACAGAGACGTAGTACTGCTCGCCCTGTTCCAAGGCAAAGCCTTTCTTGGCCAACGAGAAATAAAGCAGGCCATCTGTACCTGTGAAGAAGCCGTTTGTACTTGAAGAGGCGACAAAATCGCTTTCACTCGGAACAGGCTCAGGTACAGTGTTTGGAACAACTGTCGTACCATACAGGTTATCATTATTGTCGTACAGAGTAGCATCGGTCAATGGGGTACCATTGCTGTTACACAGACGCCAGTAGACATTCTTTCCCATCTTACTCGACAGAGACTCGGCATCAACATAGACATTGATTACCACCTTCTTGTCACCACACTGTACATCCTGCTGCTTCACCTTCAGCTTGGCATTGCTCGTATAGAACTGCAACTGGTCGACGGCGTAGTCGGCACCCTGCGTGCCAGGAGAATAGTTGTCGATATCCACCTCATAATGGTCCACATTGGTCAAGTCTACCGAAGAGGGGATTGCCACCCGACCATACACCTGATACCATATTCCGTTTGAATAAGCACCATTGACCATCGTACTAAGGTTCGACGAGTGGAACGACACGACGCGGGTTCTCTCACCGTTGCCCTTGATGGCATATACGGTAGCCATAACCTGCGGATTCACTTGGCCACTTGTCATATTGGCAACGACACCCGTGAAGCAGAGCTCAGAGCCAGCACAAAGGTCAGCATTGAAGGCCATCTGCGCAATGGTACGCGACTCGTCAGAAGCATCGACATAGAGGAACGAGCCATACTTGCCTTTATCCTGCAAACCATAATAATAGGTGTAGTCGTAAAGCAATGTGCCGTCCCACCAATGGTACTTATAATCTGCTGGCGAGAATGACTTGTTCATCGACCTCAGCAACATATAGTCTCCATGGATTGGCGAAATACCAACCATATCGTCATTAGATACCAATACACGACGGACGTCAGGATAACAGAAACCATACTGGGCTACATCCCAAGGCAACGATTCCGTGGAGTGGTTCTTACTTTGCTCTGACAGGTCGGCAGAGAGTTCTGTGCCGCAAAGGCCGTCGAAGTCAACAGTAGCCTGCAACGTCATGTGCTGGCGCAAATAGGCTTCCGTACGCTCTAAGGGCAGTTCGCTGACAGCGAATCCCGGAGCTTCAATCAAGTTCACTTCATAGTGCACGACAGGAGCCATCACACTGCCGTCACCGATGTATCCCACCAAATGGAAGCGATTGCCATAGGTGGCTGTGATACTCTTTGACGTTCCACCTGAAATGGGGTTATAGGTACCACTCAAGGCTCCTACTGTGAGGAGTGAGATTCGGTTGGTTTCTGAGGAACCCGACAAAGCAGTGACCGCCAGCTTGTTGTCATTACGATAGATGCCCGTTTCATCCTCGTAGTAGGCATACCATGCTATCTTGCTACATTTCAGCTGTGCCGTTCCACTATTAATATAATAATAGTCAAGCTCAGAGAGATTGGCACGGATGGAGAACTCGGTGTTGGCATCCTTCATGGCTACACTGATGCGGCCGTTATCCTCTGCCAACTGGAACATATCTTTACCACCTGCGTTCAGTTTGTCATGACCTATCTGGATGTCGGTAGCAATGACCGATGCAGGGCGGATGTGGAAGATGTAGCGGGTGCTCAGAGTGGGCTCATGCATCAGGTAGGGTTTCTTTTTGCCCTCAAAGCCTGGACGGCTATCGTCAGCCGAACCGGTGTAGATACCGTCGTAGTACTTACTGACATCACAGGCAATGTTCACTAAACCATCCAAGCCAGCAGGATTGAAGGTAACACCCACATTCGTATGAACGGGGCGAATTCCATTGACACTATTGTTCAGCATAAACAAGCCACGACTCACCGTAGCACCTTGATTGGTCTCTGTCAAATCTTCCAGCATAGAGCTGGCACCGCCGGCAATAGCTAAGCGGGTATTGTTGGCATCGGTCATCCAGTCATACCAACGGATGTAGGCCGCAGGTTCCAGGACATCGCCAATGCCATAGTAATTTTCAAACGGCAGCTTCAAGTTGATGGGCGTACTGCTGGTGGGATCCACATAGATGTCGTATTCTACCGTATGTACTCCCTGACGAATCTTTTCATTGACGTTCTCACGGGTACTGTTACTGTTGTTCCAGTTGTACTGTTGTACCACATCGGCAAAGTCAGCCTGTGTGTGGTAAGGCCGCTCGGAGGCACCCTTATCATGGACAAACAGGAATGCAGTCTCCTTAAAGAAGCTATAGGTATAAACCATGTTCAGGTTGTCGGGCTCGTGGGTTAGCTTCTTGCCTGTGACGTTATTGTAGCTGTCAATGATATCTTCTGTTGTCTGCCCTGTCAGGTCATTGCTCATCACTATCACAAGCTTATAGTCCTCCCAGCTACCGGTAAGGGCAGGCACACTGCCTCCTGGTGCTCTGGTAATAGTGACATTCATGACATTGGCAGCATCGTCATCACCACTGGGCTTTGAGCTGGTGGCTGAGTTCCAGTAGAGTCCGTAGTCGGCCTCTGTCTTATGATTCCAATAGCTACCACCTGCTGCCGTAATGTAATTCTCCGAACCAGGAATCTTGTCAAAGGTACCATCCTCACCCTTCTTGGTCAGATACCAGCGGATGTGCAGGTTGTTGGCCAAATTCATAAAGGTTGACGCACCCAGTTCCTTCTTAATCTTATTGATGTTCTCTGCCAGGGGGATTTCCACTGAAGCCACTTCATCATTTGCCACCAGGATTTCCTTGGAGTGTGTGAATGCCGAAGCAGTCACTGCACCTGGGAAGGTAGAAGTCTCAGCAAATTTGATGGTATAGATGTAGTCGTAGTCAGGCTCATAGGTGTCACGCACCGAGGCTGTCCGCCGCGGCGCCAGGTTGTGGGTATGCCCCTGTTCGTCCGTGTCCCCCGACATGGCGATGACGACATTGTAGAAGCTGTATTTGCCAGCTTCCAGCTGAAGAGTGGCAGCCGAGGGCAGCGTAATGCCCCCTGTGTTATACAGGTAGTAGCCATAAGAGGCATCACTGAATGCCGTTCCGTTAGTACCTGTCAGGGCTGTTGTCGGAACGACGATGGTGCCGTCGCTCTTGGTCAAGTAGATGCGGGCATAGGTGGCGGGCTTGCCGATTGCTGCCTGGAATGCTGTTGTGGCATGTCTCAGGTCGAGCGTCAGATTGGTCGTCTCAGCGGTCAGTCCCTCGCTGATGGTCTCACCACCACGCTGTCCACCATCCTTCAGCAGGGCATGCGGATTCTGCTTGTCGATATATACCGTATAGGTCATGGCACAGAGGTCATCGGTCAACGGCGTCTGGTCGTCCTCGTAGAACTGGCAGACGAGTCTGATGCCCTGTTCGGCCACCTCGCGCATGGTCATGTTCTTGGGGGCAAAGACGACGGGTGCCGCCCAGTTGGCGAAGGTGGTGCTGCTGAGCTTGTCGTCATTGGTCACCGTCAAGAGCTTGTTATCATTTGCTAAAGCAAAGGGGTCGCCATTGATGTTGAACGTCCAGTAGTCGTTAGCACGGTTACTGCTCTGACGAAGGGGCTGGGCATTGCCATCCTTATCGACCACCTGCCACTGCATGGTGTAGTGTGTCGTGTTGTCCGCCAGATAGTTCGTGCCCTTCTGGGTTGCTATGTCCGGAGCGGTTATCTGCATGCTCTGGGCGCTCCACTCCACGTTTGCCTCAGGTGTCCAGCTGGCAGACGGATACTTGAACCAATAGACGGCCTTTCTGTCCCAGTCGGGTTCACTGATGACTTTTTCGTCGCTGTTGATGACAGCTGCATCATTAGAGAATACAGCCACAATACGATACTTGTCGAGTTCGGCAGCAGTGAGCGTCAGTGTTACCTGCTGTGAGGCTTCCCAAGTCAAGGAACCGTTGACGATATAGCGATAGCGTCCCAAGCTGACATTATAGCCGTCAACAGTGTTAAGAACTGGGTCAGAATCAGGAGCCGACAACTTTCCCGTTGGGTCAACAGGTTTTCCGTCAGCATCGGTCAGATAGAAACGCGAATACTTCGTTCCTATATGAACGGGTATTTCGATGGTATGCGAAATTTCGCCAGCAGTCAGGAGCACACGCTCCAGCGTCTCAGTAACGCCACTCTTCAGCGTGCCTACAAAGCCTTTGTGGATAGAGAAGGTATAGCGGGCGTTGGGATTGCCGGTACCCTCGTTGTTGGTATAGATCTCACAGATAATCTTATGGTTGGCCACTTCGGCGTAGGTGTTCTCCGACGGCGCATAGACATTGTTCGTTACCCACGATGCCAGCTGCCCGACCTCAATGACTTTCTTTCCATAGAGCGATGCCACGTTGTCAGTAATGACAAACTCCGAAGGCAGGCTGATGGTCCAGGTGCCACTCTGACGCTCCGTGCCAATGGCTAATGGCTGTATGGTTGGCGTAGCAGCACCATCAGTGACATACCACTTGATGTGCTGTCCTGCCATCAACTCCTCCAATGAGGTGTTCCAGTCGGTGTACTCGTTGCTACTGACAGCAGACGATGCATCGACAGACATCGTGGTGGCGTTCCACTCGATAGTCGGGGTCAGGTCATTGGTAGTAATCGAATAGTCGAAGGTATAGGTCCACTTCATGTCCCACTTCGGCTCGTGGTTCACCGTGGTACCATCGGTACTGATGTCGTCGAGCGCCGTCGAGAATAGGCCCACCATCTTATATATTTTATATTTATTGGGGGCTGCTATGGAGACGGTGGGCGTCAGCACAGTCCCATCATTATACAGATAATAGCCGCTCTTGGCATTGCCACAAAGTGTACCGCCAGTGACAGACAGGATAGTTGTCGGATCTATCGGGTTGCCATCGACATCCGTCAGGTAGAAACGGGCATACTTGGCATCTGTCGGCATGCCTGCCAGCGTAAACGATGCTGCCGATCGGTCGGAAACCGTCTGCGGCTTCGTGGCCTCCGTCATGCCGGTGTTGGGCTCGTTTTCAAATGCAGGGATACGGAACACGAAACGTGACGTCATCGTTGGCATACCACCATGATAGTCGTCAGTCACCTGATACACGATCTCATAGTCGGAAGCACCTTGTATCTTAGCGTATGCCGAAGGGGCATAGAGCTGCAGGTAGCCGAGCATGTTTTGAACAGCTTCCAGTTTATCTTTGCCTTTATCATTTGCAGTGCCCCAACCAGCGTAAATGTAATTCTGGTTCAGCGTGGCACCATAGTCATTACCATCATGATAAGCTGTCCACCAGTATCCCACATACGCACTCCAGACATCATCACCTTGTGTATCGCCTTTTTGCAGCGTCTGAATACCACGGCTATTCTTGTCACGTACACTCCAGTCGGCATGCCACACATCCTTCATCTCATCTTCTGTCTTGCCGAAGTAGTCCAGCACCATCTGATGGTAGTTGAGTTGTACGTACGGATTGCTCATTTGAGAGTAAGGCAGGGTGACGACCTTCGTAAAAGAATACGTATATTGCACATCCCACTGGGGCTCTGTCTCCACCACATTGTCTGTTGCAGCAGCTGCAGCGTCGGTAGAGAGCAGACATACCACACGGTAGTCGCCATAGTCTGGGGTATTCAAGGTCACGGTGATACCATTGGTGGACAAAGCGTTGCCAAAATTATAGAGGTAGTATCCCTGTTTGGGTTTGGAGGTCTGCTGAGGTGCAGGCGTGGCACCGCTGATGGACAGCAGACCTGTCGGGTCAACAGCCCTTCCACCCTTCATCAGTACAAAACGAGCATACTTCGGCGTGCCGCTCACCATCTCCAATGCTTTGGAGAAGTCCACAGCTGTCGATGTTGTCTCCGTCTCCACATAGTCCTTCAAATAGAGGCTTTTCTGTCCGCCCGTCTTCAGCGAAGATTCGAAAGTATCCGGTGCAGGAAGTGTATAGGTTATCAGCCAGCCACCATTGGGTTCTATGCAGTTGCCTGACCAGTTATAGACACTTGTAAGAGCATAGCACTCCAACTTCGTTGTTCCAGAAGGCAAAGTAACTACGACATTTGCGCCATCCCAAAGCAGATTATTATACCCTCCCTTATAAGCATAACCATCCTCACCAAAGGAATACCAGTTTGATTCATTATACGGAGAAGATACGTTTAGAATCTCTATCGCTTCGTCATCGCTGTTATACGCTGTAAAACGCAGATAGCGTGGATAGCTACCTAACAGATTATTGAAATAGGCGGCACTGATGGTGAACTGGTTATTGGCAGGAACGACTAATTCCCCTTCTTGAGTGTACGTTGCCGTTCCTTTGGTCAGCGTAGGGAAGGCAATACTGGCCCACTCATCTGCTGTGTATAGACGTCCAGAGGATACGGTGGTTGATGATTCACCCCAAGGTGCTTTGATAGCATTCAAGTGAACATACTCGCCATGGTCAGAAGCCAATTTTGCCAAGTCGATGGTAATGATTCCATCTGCCACCGTAGCATAGGTTCCTGCGCTATTGACTTCTATCATGCCATTGTCGGTAGTATTGTCATTCTGGCGATTGAACAGGAAACGCGGAAAGGCGCCAGTGTAAGATACCTGTAACTTGCTGTAATTCGTTAGGTCGGCATAGTTATGGCAAGCCACATTACTGCCATCACCGTAGATGCCAGTACCATTAGAGACAGCTATACCAAACTGATTATCACAGGAAGGAGTACCAGTCGGACTAACCCACCTTCCTACGTCACTCCACGTCTTGAAAATCTCTGATGTCAGGGAATTAGAAGGATAGCTATATAGCGTCAGCGACTGGATATTGATAGTCTGTCCGTATGCTGCCTTGATGGCGTTGAGGTGTACATTATGTCCGGCATCGTTCAGTTTGATTTTCTCTAAGTCGATACGCCAAGTGGAGCCTTGAGCTGTAACGTATGAATGCGTCTTGGCATTGATCTCCAAAAAATCTCCGCCGTTGCCATCGCCACTGGCCCTATTGAACAGTAGACGGGGAGTTCCTTCATTAACGACAATTTCCAACACTTTGTAGTTAATGAGGTCAGCAAAGTTGTTATAGTGGACATTCACGTCACCATACACCAAATCAGTTGACGTGTTCAGATTCAGTGTAGTACTGCCGCCAGTATACATGCTACCCGTCAAGCTGGTGGAGCTTAAGCCTTGTCCCCATGCACTGCTGCCAACGCAGAGCAAGAGGGTGAAAAGAAGGTATTTTGTCAAATATATAGACTGTTTCATCATTATATTTCGTTTCATGTCGTTATCTTCTGTTTAATCTACCTTCTGGTGGTGTGAGCGGCGGGGTGCCGGAGTGCCATGGCAGGAGCATACAGCATCTGGTCGGCCGAGAGCGTCATGTAGAAGCGATAGAGCATCTGGCGATAGGCCGATGTGCCGTTATATACCTGAATCTTCATTTCATGATAGACGCGCTTATCCGCTGTGAGTGCAGTGCCTGGGTCGGCGATATAGCCGAAGATGAAAGGCTCATAGACAGGGTCTATGCCTGGTTGCAAATCAGGATCCCATTGAGGTTTGCCAGTGGTATTGATATACCAGACGGGCGTCTGACCTTCCTCGTCGCCATCACTAACAGTGGAGCCTGTGCCTGTGCGGTAGAACGAACCGGGGTTAGCGGTTTGTGTAGCATCACCCTTTGCGGCGTAGGTGAAGAAGGACTTCGACCAGTCGTTGTCGATGAGCGTCCACTTATAGCCAGTACCCGTGGGTGTCGTGGCACTGAAGGTGACAACTTCCCCTTCCTTTGTCACACGAGGCAACAGGTGGAAATGGCCGTAGTCGTGGAAGGTGAACTCGTAGACATGATTGGTGGCATCAATCTCCTTCACTGAGCAGGGGTAGACGCCGATGGGCGGGAAGTCGTAAGGTATGACTTCGAACTTCAGGTTGTCGAGGGTGATGGGGATGATTCTGTAGTCATTGCGAGCTATATAGTTCCACTCGTTGGTGGCATTGTTGCTGATAAGTGCATAGCGATACTCGCTGCCGTTGGTACTCTCAACCTCTAATGTCAGGTAGAACAAGCCTTCGGCATTCGTCGGCGTAGCACTTTCGTTAATGTAGAATGTCTTGGTGACGGTTGCTTCGTCAACTAAGGTTTCGTTCAGTGTGATAGTGAAGTCGCCTGTAGCAGCATTGGCCTTCAAGTTGGGACGGATATCCATGTGATGGGCATCCATGTCGTCTGGATAGCTGAGCGAAGGCAGCAGTTTCAGGTTCTCACCATTGCTAGTGATATCGCTGATAGTCATTGACTTCACGGTAACATTATCTCCTGTGTTATTCGTAATACTCACCTGCAACTTTGCCAGCATGCGGACGACGATAAGGTCTTTACTGCTGTCGGTAGCGGCAGTTGTCTGAACATTGCTCATAGGGATACCCGTTTCTCCGAAACCGTTGTCTGCGGCGGTGGGGTCGAAGCCGTTACCGTTTACCGTAGTCACCTTTGCTGCAACAGCGGAGTGATTGACATTTCCCGTCGTTTCAAACTCTGTCGGGGTATTGCCAATATCGGTCATTGTAGTAATGCCAATACCAAGTAGGTCACACACGTCACCAATAGATATATTGGCAAAGCTATAGATGGTATAAGCACCTTGCGTTATTCGGGCTACGCCGTCAATCTCTCTTTCCGAGCCAGCGGAAGGGCGGCAGGCGAGAAACTTCTGAACAGCACCACCGTTAGTGTTCGTCACCACGACCACCCAGAGGTTCATCATCTCCTCGTCCTGTGCATTGGCATCATCCCAGTCTGTGGCTCTTGCACGTGTCGTCGTTCCTGTTGAAATGCGCAACGTCAGCCCATCCTTCTCATTCGGATTAAGCTGGTCAGTCTCAATGCTGTCTGACGAACACGCAGCCATGACGGCAGTCAAGGCTGCAAGTGTTATGATGTATGTATATCTAAGTATCTTCATAGTCTTACATGTTTATCGGAGCATGCATGAATGTTTATTGTTTCACTATCACCTTATTAATCTTACGATCGTTCTCTGTTTCTGCCTCAATAATATAGACACCAGCCTTTGACAGGTTGAAGCTATATTCAGGCGATTGCGGGTTAGCCTTGTGCATCAGATGACCACCAGTGTCATAGCAACGCACATTAAGGATTGGCTCAGCCGTAGAGGCAATGACCCTCACCGTCAGACCTTCTGTGAAGATTTGCAGATGGGTCTCTTCTGCGGCCTTCTCCTGAATGAGAGTGCTAACAAGATAGTAACGGTTCTGGGTCTGTCCACTGACAGCAAACTGCATACCCGACTCTAACGGGGTCAACTTCTGCTCCACAGCATCGTAGAAAGCTATCGAGTCACCCAACAGCTCTACACCGTTAAACGTCAGTGTACAAGGTGCATCGCTGGTCGACTCCACGCCAAGCGGTAGACTGCGGAAGTCACGAATGCTGTTAATAGTAGTTGCCAAACGTCCGCAGAGCGTATAAACTGTAGGCACATCCTTCAGGTCAGAGGTGATAAAGGTCTCCGTATCTTCCGACGGCAGGAAGTCGTTGCTGGCCTCACTGCGCTGCATGACCAGTGCACTGCTCTGGCTCTCGCCACGCTGTGCCGTGATAACAAGTCCGACAAGGTTCGATGTCTCCACTCCACGGGTAGGAGCTTTCAGGGGGAACACCTTGCCATCACCAGTATCTTGCACGTAATTATAGACCGTTACATCCTCCGTAATATTCTCTATCTCGCCAGTAGTCTCGTTTAATTGAGTTCCAATGACGACAGAATAGGACGTACCGTTACCCTTCTTACCAAAACGTGACTGTGCCTGCATGTCCCTATTAAAGTTGATGGTAGTGGCTTGACCAGCCGTTTTTGCCTGTACGAAGAATCCCTGTCCGGGAGCCAGCACGGCATTATCAGCCGCGAAGGATGCGCCACTAAGATTAATCCAGTCACCATTTGCAGCCTTCTGCACCAAGTGCTGGCCTGTCTTAGTAAGCAGCCAGTACTTTGTTTCCAGTCCAGTATTCTCTGCAAAGAATGCGTCCATATTCAGTCCGCAAGGGAACGGGTTTTCTACCAAATAATAGCCTAAGTTTGATGCACCAGCAGAAACATCCTCGGTGTGGTTCCTAATGCCAGACAACATCGCGTTCAACTCACTTTCCTTAATAGGTATGCGAGTGTATGTACGAGCATCACCATAAACGCTAGACTCAGACTCCGTCTTCTGGGCAGATGTCGGCAATAACAGGTCGGTTTTCAGACGACCTCGGTTCAAGGCTCGCTTCTTCGGATTACCTTGAATAGCACTCAATTCCGTATCGGTTCCGCCATCATTGGCACCGGTCTGCGCGAACTCGTAGTAGTCATACATCGTATCCTCCTTGGGCAGACGGATGATGGAAATGTCATTGCTTTCGTCGTTTGACGCACCCTTTAGGTGGTTCATCACCATCACCGAGAAGCCGCCATTAGCATAGTCCACCGTTGCATCGTTATAGGTATTACTCCATACACCCTTGATAGCCACATTGGCCTTCTTGCCGCCCATTGGCTTGTAGCCTAAGCGGTCAAGGTATGCATCGGCAGTACCACCGCCTTCGACTATCCATGTAGCAGTGTTTCCTGAGCCAGACCATATACCTTCGTTAGCTGAGCCTAAGTTCTCCGTCTGACTATCGTCATCATTACTATAAGTAGAACCCACTTCATAGAGTACGGCCTTAGCCTTGTCCCAGCTTCGCTGATAGATGGCGGGATTATAGCGGTCATAGCCAGTGCCGAAGGTGACAGGGTCGTAATACGTGGTCTTCTGCTGTGCTGTTTTCTTTGGTGCATACCATTCTCCTGCTATGGTGCCCTGCAACGGCGAGCCCAGCAGATACCAGCGCTTATTATCAAGTTGATACTCCACCCACGCCGAGTTATAATTCAGCAGGTGGGCATTCAGGAGTTCTGTTGTCGGCTGGAAGGCTATCTCGTCACAACTGTTTATCTGGTACATCTCTGCTATAAGGTCACCTGTTCGGCCCTTGTCTGGGTCGGTACCGTATGTCTCATTCCAGATGTCATAGATGCGTGCTTGCATGTCATACTTCAGAATATTGTCCTTCACTTCCGTCGTAGTGACAGTCTCTTTCTTCAGCGTACAGAACGTAAAATATGTGCGCGTATCATACTTGGCAGAAGAGGCATCCTTCAGATATTTGCCGGTTCCTACATTCTTGAGTGCGAACTTGCCATTACCGTCTGACTCAATCTGCCATAGGGCAAGATAGTCACCATCCTGACCATATGTGTGATCATGGCTGTTTCCTTCCAGTCCCAAAATGAAGCTGAGATTTTGATCAGCAGGCTGTGAGTTCAGGTAGCCAGGGCTGCCATAGACTGAATAAGGCTGGCCAGCAGGTGTCTGAAGTCGCAGAAGGTATCCTCCCGTTACACTTTCAAGTTTGAAGTAGTAGCCGGTATTGGTACTTTGATATGCAGTAGCGTAGTCCGCATAACCCAGGTTCTGGGCAGTAGTTCCATAAAGGGCTTTACCATCTGCCTCATTGGCGATAGCGAAGGCCTGTCCGCTACTGACGAGAGCATCAATATCGTTGAATCTCTCATCGACAGAGGTTACCAAAGTTTTCACATTTTCGCTCAGGTTGGGGAATGGTGCTGCATCTAATGAACCCTTGCCGGCGAATGCGTCATAGAGTACTGGCGCATTGCCCCATTCGTCGCTCTTCATCAGGATGTGCGTACAATAGAGCGGTGCAAAACCCTTGCGGAACAGACGGTCTTTCGGTGTACGGTAGTTCCACTCATTAGTCTTATAGCCATACAAAGGCGATGTGCTTGCAGCGGCACTCACATACAACTCATCCTGATTGCTTGCAGAGTTACCGTCGGCACGACGCCAGTTCTCATCGTTGTTCCAGTCGGTATTGCCGGCACCACCAGTCCACACCTCGTAGTCAGGCACTATCTTCAGGTTGATGAGCAGCGTGCCGTCGCATGCGTTCGTGTTGCCGTCTTCTCTGAAGGGCAGGCTGAGTGTATAGTTATAGCCTTCACGCACTTCGAAGTTCCCAGTGAAGTAGATGCAAAGACGGTTCTCGTTCTTTTCAGTCATTCCACTGCTCTTGGACGTGTCAATGGCATTGAGCTTGACAATCTTTCCAACAATAGGCAGCGAGCCTGCCCATACCTTCTCGCCATCTACATCTATCATCTTTGTCATCTCCGTAGAGATGGTCTTGTCCCACTCCGGGTCATCGGTGGAGGCTAAGTAAACATTATAGTCACCAGACTTCACTATCACCTTTGAAGAGTTGGTAGACTCCACCTTGGCATCGCGGATGGGCAGCCAGAGGAAGTGCTTGTCGCTTTCTGCGGTGGTATTGTAAGTCTCAGTCGGAGCATCGTTCACCGAGCCATGCTTTACCGTCTCAAACTGAGCCTCCTTGGCCAGTCGGATGCTAAGTATGGGATTCCCGTCAGGATAATGATAGCTCTCAAATCCATTCTCGTTGGGTACGAAGCCGCACTTCAGCGAAGGTGCCTTATCGCTCACCTTTATGCGCAGGCCCTGCGGCTCATCGCAGAAGTAGGCTACATAATTGGATGCATCGATATTCAGGGCTTTGTTGAAATAGCTGTCATGGATGGGACAGACTACGAGATAGAAATAAGGGTCATCGTTAGAAGCCTTCTTAGCAGGAACGCTGATAGTTCTCTGGTGCAGTATCAACTGTCCCTTGTCAACCAGTCCCTGTAAATAGTAAATCATCTCAAACGTAAGATTCGGCGTTTGCGACAGCTTTTCAGTTACACCTTCGAGCGAAGTAACATCTGGGTAATAGACACGTAAGGTGGCCAGTGCCTCGTCAAGTCTGACAGTGCCTGCTGCGTTTGTCTGACTATGATAGTTGTCCAGGGTTGCCAGCACCTTCGGGTTTGCCGACAGGTCGCCTAACCACCAGTCGAAATTCAGGTCAGTCAACGACACATCCACTCCGTTGATGGTGTAGCCCTTCAGGTCAGTGAGCAACGTGGGTATCTTACCCTCACAGACTTCCAAGTCCTGGGAGGCATCAGAAGACTCCATGCTCAGGATGTTTAAGGGGGGCTTTATTTGGAACACCTTCTTCTTGTTACACATAGACCAGATGTTGAATTCCTCATATAAGGCATTGCCACTGAGAGTAGTGGTGAAGCCGTTATCAAGGGGAACAATATAATAGTCGGTGTTGATCTTCCACGGCAGTTGGTTAGAGTAGTTACCATTCATCACTATCATGCGCTCGCCTGTTTCTGAATCTGTTTCAGCAAAGACAGCCCCCTGTTTGGTCACGGCCTTGGCAAAAGTATAGGATTCCATCTTGCTGAAGTTGGTGTTCCAATGGAAATTCAGCACCGCTGCATCTTGTGTGTTAGCATTATCGCGGTCATTCGAATCCCACAACTTAGTAGGATTTCCCAAGACAGCAGCATCGAAGGCTGCCTTATAAGCATCCAAATAATCTGTAACGGCTTTCTCACCATATTCACCAGTCTTGATAATACTTTCCAGTTCTGCAATGGTTTTACTGATACCGTATCTGCTGGACAGTTCACTCTGGAAGGTCGTCAGGAATACGTTTTTGTCGAGATACACAAAGGCGTATGATTTATCTTCACCATTAGCGTCACCCGTCACCTCAGGTTCACCTATAGCCGAAAGGATCTTCTCAAAGCCGAGGGAAACCTTCAGCAACTGCATTTCACTGGCCGTCTTGTTGATACAGATGGGAGTGTTCATCACAGGTATAGCCTCTGGCACGAATGCATAGACCTCAATATTGTCGAGCATGAAGTCGCCACCCTGTGAACTCACACAGTTGTTGTTCACTTCAACCCAGTATTGCTCGTATTTTTTTGAAATTTTAAATTCGAAGTAGAACTGCTGCCAGTTGACATAGTCACCTTGGTCCAGTTCATAGCACTGACCAGGGCAGAAACGGTAGATGGTTTCATCATCCTCGCCCGTGTTCTGCCCCTTGACTGTAAGGATGACGCTGCCGGGACAGTGATAGGCCGAAGGGTTGTTAATTTTATTTGATCCAGAAATCCAGCCAGAACACATCAACTTGTCTCCATTACAGAACTCTCCATAAAATGGTACGGAGCATATTTCGCCTGGCTGCTCAGAGGCATCGATATACAGGAAAGCTGATTCCATGCCGTCATCCTGGGCAAGGCCATAACCAGTAGCGGCATCGTTTACAGGCTTAGCTGTTTTACTGTATCCATTTACTGTCTCCATCGTTTTAACAAGCGCGTATGAACCCCAGCTGGGATTGTCGCCGTCAAAGCCATAGTTGGTCTTACCAAAGGTCAAGGGGACAGGACTGGAATTCGGAATCTCCGCCCATTGACCATACATGTAATCCCTGTTGTGCAAAGCTATCTCCGATGAGTTCTGGAATGTTGCACCTTTCGGGTAGTCAAAAGTAATCTTTGCAATAGGTTCACCGGCCTTCTTCACCAGATTCTTCGGGTCACGAGTACTGCCCTGCACCCGCTTCGTCGCGTCAGTATCTGTCCACGGCAGAGTAGAGGTGTTCTCGTCAAAGATAATCTCAAATAGGGCTAACTGGTAACGTGTCCCACCATTGTTAAAATATACTTTAATATATGATTTATGTGTATCACCAGCGTTATTGACAGTTTCCCCAGGATAATTGAACACGATGAAGCGGCTTTCACCATACAATCGCGTAATGGTTCCTCGTTTGTTTCCTTCATCATAGAGATAATAGCCTTCACTATTATGGCCACCCTTGGTGATGCCTGTACTTCCCACATCATCAATCACCACTTCTATTCTTCCTGACGTGTTATCTACGACAGCCGACACGAGATTCTCGTCTTCCGTTCCGCTGCCATTAAACACCCAGTAGTCCTTGAAGTTATGCCTGATACCGATGAACTCGCCCTGATATTCGGCTTGCTTCTGGGTTTCGTAGGCCAAGCGCTTGGCCGGGAAGTGGAAGGTCTTTTTCTCAAGCCATTTGTCAGAGTTGTAGGTACATGCCATCAACTGTGTTGCCATATCCTTGGCATCCCTCATGTCATAGATATAGCGCATGGTGAGCGAAGGCTCTTCCAGATTGCCATCGAGGTGTGACGAGCTGTTCTTATAAGCGAAATCGTTGTAACGTGACACATCGGCAGCAAGTATAAAATTCTGTCCGTCGCTGTTTTTGTACGTGAAGAGGTGCGACACGTATGTCTTTGCCCCCGGGAAGACCGTCGGCCAGTCGAGCATCTTACCTTCGGCGTTGGTCTGGAGCCAATCAGGAAGGTCATCAACCTTAACGCCTGTCACCATACCGTTGTTATAGAGATAGTCCATCACGGTGCCGGCACTCGAGCTCACGCTGAAACGGTTCTTCAGACCGTCAAGGTCTCTGTCGTTCTGATAGTTATACCAGCGCTGATAGAGGACATGATCGTTGTAGCTTCTCAAGGTGGTAGGCAATCCCAACTCTACCGTCTCGCCTTGTTTCACATAGTGAGTAATCCTAAACTCATTCACCTTCTGCGTGCCGTCAGCATTCTGCCATTCTTCAAGGTCATTGGTTATCAGGCCTTGCTGCTTATACAGCTGTTGCCTCTCTGCACTGGTTGGATTATAGGCATAGTAAAGCTTCACATTCGACAATTTGTGTGTAACGTCATGAAGAATGCGCGTCTCGGTTTTCGGGATAAACTGCGACGTATAAAACCCAGCATTATCTTCTGATGTCAGTTCAGTAATGGTAAAGACTCTGGCTTCCGACTCGTTCAGCGTCACGACTTCATTACTCTTGTAATATTGTCCTGCAGAGTTCTTCAGTTTGAAATGCTGATAGTCTGTCATCTCTACCGTCCACGCCTCAGGGTTGATGTCATTATACGTCTTCAGCTTGGCTTGAGATCCCAGCATCTTACCGTCCTTCATCAAGACGGCCTGATAGAGGTTGTCTTCATTGGGGCTTAGCACCTCCACGGGATAGAAACCAGCATACCAATGGTCTGGATCATCATCCTCTGTAGTAGTGGGATCGTCTGGCCATTGCAAAACCTGCCATCCATCGCCTTGGGCATGATGCAGATAGCGGACATCCTGGTTACTCCTCTTCATCAGTGTAATCTCGGATATCGTGCCAGTTTGCCCACCATACCCGGTCTTGATAGCATTCAGATGGGCGTAAGAGATATTGACATCCTGTACCCAAGGAGTGTACTCTACAGTCACATCAGCGTTCGTGATATAGCCACCACCAAAAAACAAATTGTAAACCAGGATGGTCTTTATCTTGATGGAAGGGTCAGAGGTAAAGGCATCAGTTATGTCAAAAGACAACGTCTCTTCTCCATTTTGAGCGGACACTTCCCTTTCTTCATCCATTAGGGTGACATGACGTTCGGCTGTGTTCCATGTCATCTCTGATGACCACGCATTATTATTATAACCCACGCCATATTTCAATTTCCGTGCTGAAATTGTCTCAAAGTCACCTGTCAACGTAACCTTGGTAATGGTTCCTCTGATAGAGGAAGCGTCAACCTGTAGGTACGCAATGTTGTTCATCCCATAGCTTGGCATTGCAAGATTGACTATTTGTTTGCCAGTGTTGGATTCGGTGGAAATTTTGTTATAACCACAATAAGCTGTAGCGACTTCTCCATACGATGTGGATACATAATCCTCACTACCATTGACCCAGGTCATCTTTACTGTCGCCGATCCTATTTGGGTTGGCAAGGGATGAGTAGGGTCATCTGTAAGTTCCAAATTCGTCAAGTCAACCACGGCCTTGCCGTCGCTGTCGATGGTGACATTTTTTTCTACCAACGGCCCGTTTGATCCACCATTTCCAGTACCTTCCTGGCGGCTCATCAGCACACGCAACTGCATACCTTCGTCGCCATTAATAATCATCTTCTCGTATTCTGAAAGGTCTGCGTAGGTTAGATGATCCACAGTACTCGTACCAGCAACCATCGCTTGCGTGCCAAGCTGCACACCGACATTAAAATCAACGTTAGCAGATCCTGTCGAAGTGGCATCAGCACCATAGCCATCCCAAGTTTTGAACATGCTTTGGGTTAGGGTTGTTGTCGTGTTCTTTTCATTCTTAATGCGCGTATAACGACTGTTTAAGGGTTCTTCAAGATTATATGTACCTTTGGAAACATCCTTATTCCCCAGTTCACTGCCATAAACACCCGAATTTGCCCAATGTTCATCTTCGTTCAAATACCTATCTGTGCCATACTTCTTGATATAGAACTGCCCTTCCAGTTCGGCTGGTTCTATCGACCAGAGACCATCCTTATGATAAGCTGCCAACGTCGGCAATGTAGAGAGCTGCTTGTCTTTCGGAATGATGGATTGTCGGGAAGACACATCGGATTGCCACCAATTAGTACCGAGTGAGGATTCTGCAGTACCCGAATAGGTTAGATAGTGACGGGTGGCCTCAGCACCGGGATTGTCGTTATTAATTCCTTCCCCCCTATAGTAAATGATAAAGGCAGAATTGCTTTTTAATTGGACAAAGCGCAGGCGAGCGCTATTATAATAACTACTTCGTCGTGTTACATTACAAGGCAAGTCATCCCATTCATTACCAATGTGTGTGCTTCCAGTCCACGTTCCGTTTCTATACATGGGATTACCACCTACTGCAGATATATCATAACCATCTCCCAAACTGTAAACTGATAATATTGACGCATTGCCTACATTATCAACACATTTAACCCTGGCTGCACCACCCGACCCGAAATACAAATAATGTCCGTTTTTATTTTTCAGCTTAAAATGGTTAGCGTCACCATCACCAGCATCCACAAGGGTCCACAAACGATTATTTGCGTATGGCAGGAAATCCTTTGTCCTCGCATTTTGATCCACACCACAATCGGTTAGATAGCTATATATTTTTCTATTATGATCATAGAACTGGACATAATAATAGTTGTCATCACCAATAATATCACCAGGAACCATCGTTTCGAATGCATCGGGCAGGCCTGCCGTCTGGGCTTGTGTATGTTGTGTGTTTACGAAAGCTATTGCTCCGAGCAGCAGGACTGTGCGGAGCAGGGAGGTAGTATGTATGAAAAGTTGTTTCATTGTCATCGCTTATATGCTATTATTGACAGAACTACTCTTTCTTTAACACCACGTCGAACGTGAAGCTGTAGTTGTACTGATCACCAGACGAGCCAAGTTTCAACTTGATGGTGACGGCGGTCTTGTAGGTGCCTGCATCGAGGTTATTGTTCAGTTCGCCGATGATGTACTTTGTGTCGGGGTCGTAGGTAAACGGCTTCGTGAGGATCATGCCAGTACCTGACTTTTTTGTTCCGTCGGAGTTTATCCACGAGATGCTGGCATTCCACGATGCCTCGACATCGTCCTTTGTGTTGTCATTAGCGTCTTTCACCACTACTCCGTAGGTGACTTCCACGTCACTGAAGTCGCGCCAGGTAGCATCGCTCTTCTTCTTGACGAAAGGCTGCAGGGCTATCATGCCTCCTGTGCTGAACGTTGCCTGCAGGGCATCGCTGCTTAGCAATACGGGAGGATAGCCGGCGATGGGCACGAATGCTATGGGTTCTACGCGGAACAACCAGTCGGTCAGGTGTACGGGAATGATGCGATAGTCGTTGCGGGCGATATAATGCCAAGCATCGTCATCGGCAGCAGTACTTCCTTTCTGGTTAATCAGCGCATGGTGGTATTCCGTCTCTCCCTTAAAACCAAACGACAGGTAGAAGAGGCCCGAGCCATTATCGGGAGCCACACTCTCGTTGACATAGAAAGTAAACGTTTTGCTTCCCCCTGCAGCAACAGTACGCGCAGTTTCATCCCCAGCCGGAGTGATCGTCAGGTTGCCCCTTTTAGTTCCAGTACCAGAGTCGTTTAAGCCGAGGTTCGGCTGAATGTCACCATGCAGAGTAACATCCATGTCATCCTTTCCTGTAGTACTGGTCCAACGTGGCAACAGTTTCAGGTTGTTTGCAGCATTTGCCGTGACATCCGTCAGCGAGATGGAATTAATGACAACTGGTGTAGCTCTCTCATTAGTGACCTGCACCTCTATCTTCGCCAACATGCGGACCACGATAAGGTCTTTGCTGCTGTCAACAGCGGTAGTTGTCTGAACATTGCTCATAGGAATACCCGTCTCTCCGAAACCGTTGTCAGCAGCGGTGGGGTCGAAGCCGTTACCGTTTACCGTAGTCACCTTTGCTGCAACAGCGGCATGGTCCACCGTTTTGACCGTTCCCGTCAAAGTAATCTCCGTGGGAGTGCTACCAATAGTAGGAATAGTGCTGGGAGCCGACAGTCCTAAAAGACTACATACATTGCTCACTGAGATATTTGCAAAGCTATAGATAGTATAGGCACCTTGGGTTAAACGGGCCACTTCGTCAATTTCGCGTTCTTTAGTGTCACCGGCAGGTGGGCGACAGGCGATAAACTTCTGAACGGCGCCGCTGGTAGTATTCGTCACCACAACCACCCAGAGGTTCATCATCTCTTCGTCTTGTGCATTGGTATCAGCCCAGTCGGTGGTTCTTGCACGTGTCGTCATTCCAGTTGAAATGCGCAACGTCAAGCCATCCTTCTCATTCGGATTGGGCTGGTCAGTCTCAATACTGTCTGACGAACATGCAGCCATGACGGCTGTCAAGGCTGCAAGTGCTATGATGTATGTACATCTCAGTATCTTCATGCCTTACATATATATTACCTCGTGCGTAAACAAATCCCACTTCTTTACCTTAATATGAATGTCAAGTCCCTCATCACTAATGCCTAAAATATCCACACGGTAAATGTTGTTGCGCACGATGCCGTAGTTCATGGGAACGGTAGAGACTTCATTACCGCTGATTTCTGCCCACTGCTTAGCCTGATATGATCCTGTTGCCAATTCACCCTGATGGCGCAGGAAGTGGTAATAGACTCGTTTCTCAGGTGTACCAGTGCCTCCAATATAGTAATTACCCTCAAAGGCAATGCCTGTAGCATACATCTTTAGTTTAGACGAAGACATGAGGGTGTTCTCCTTAGGATAGGCAATAATGACATTGTTATATCCATTAGCATCGGTGAATCTGGCATACTGTTGCACATATTCATTGGCCATTACCTGAGTATAAGCCGTAGTTGTATTTGCAGCAAATGCAGTATTGAGATCTGCAATTGGATTCAAGAAGTTATACTGTATGCTATTATCCTTACTACTTGTACTTGGTTCAACCACATAGTTTGTTGTTGTCTCGTCGCCCAAGTAGGTAGTAGTTGTTGCTGGCCATGCGTTCTGAACACGCTTGAACAGATATTGAGTTCCAGGATTCATGTTGAACGGCGTTACCGAAGTAACAACAAACTTATCGCCTGTTGAGCCGACACTGTACTCATAGCCTCCAAGAGTCGAGTTGTATGTTCCACCCTTGGTGCAATAGTCTATGCGTGCCGACATGCGCTCAATGAGCAGGGGCTGCAAGACGCGATAGACCAGTCCAGACTCACCACTTGTCTTCTGCACCGGTGCCATAGTCTTGAAGTCGATGGTGGCATCACGCTCAGAAGTCATTACAAACTGCTGTGCAGTCCACGGCGTCGTAGGAGTTGCATTGGAATAAACGTTAGTAATAACCTTATCGCGTACCGTACTAATAAATGTTCCCTTTGCGCAATCGGATGAAACATCCTGGTTAGCCACAAGCAACACATGATAGGTTGCGGTAAAGTCCAGCTCGTCTTTGGCCAACTTCTGGTCGCCCGTCGTATAGCGTGCCTCTGACTTAAAGGTTGTGGCTGCTTCATAATTATAGGTAGTTCCCTGCGGGTCACGTCCTTCCTCAGTAACGGTGAAGTAACGTACGAAGTCGACCTTGGCCGAAGCATCGTCAAGTCCCGTACCTTTATATAATATAACTGTGACACCCGACACCGTGTTCTCGCGGTTGAAACCAGCCTCACGGGCATCGCCGTCCTCACCACCAATAGGTGCACGGGTAACATTGGAGGTTTCACCGCTACTGACGTATAGTGTCAAGTTGATATAGTTGGCTACAGGCTCCAGCTGTTCCATGTCATCCTCCCCCGTAACCATATTACAGGCAGAGAGGAGAAACAGCAACAGGGCGGCTGTCGTCAAACTCAGTATTCGATATGTCTTCTTTAAGATACTCATGCTGTATAGTCAAGCATTATTGTAGAGAGACGTACTGTAAGCGTAAGACCCACGGCAGGTCGTGGACGCAGATGAGCAGATAGGCTCCCTCCTGCCAGCGTTCGCCCTTCAGCCACAGCTCTAAGCGGTAGTCGTACTCGCGGTCGAGGTATTCCTGGGGCTGGTAGGCATTGATTTCGTAGGCCATACGTCCCTGGCAGAGGATATACGGCAGGTTAAACAGGGCCACTATTTCGCCTGATGCCCGCTTGCGAATGCACAACACTGCGTTCTTTGAAGCTATAGGGTTATACCTCAGTCGGTTAAACATCAGGTCATAGTGGGCCGAGCGGTCGGCAGTAGTCACACCGTCGCTCTCCACCCATGACGTCCACTGTGCGTAGGGACGATAGATGACGGAGTCGGCAGGTGCTATCACATTGTTGTCATAATCCACATCGGGATTGTCATCGACGATGAACACGTCGTAGTCTTCGTGGTTCACCTGTTCGGGGTGGTCTATTTCACGGAGCGAGATGTTCAGGTGTTTCGTGTCGCGTATCAGGCTGACGGTGGCGTAAGTAGGTTCGCCACTGATGACTTGTATAGTCTGCGTGCCATTAGTCTGCACGCTGCCGTCGGCCATTTGGTGATACCTTGTAGCTGCGGGCAGATTTTCGGCATCAGCCTTCAGCGTAGTCAGCGTGTGCCACATGGTGTCGAGCGGTGCCACGGATGAGACCTCACAGTAGGAGTAAGGTTCGGCCGCCGATCTGGTCGTTGGTTCCGAACGGTCGAGTTTAATGGTGAACGACTTGAGGTCGCTTCCGGTCGACATGTCCGTCTTGCGATATTTGGCACCTTTTGTCTGTAAGGCAGCGTCCCAGTCTTTCTGCATGGCAGCTACCTTCAAACGGTACGTGTGGTCGGGAGCCAGCTCCTGCTCAGTGAAGTGGATATGGTATCCATACCTGTTGAGCTCGCTCCCGCTCACCGTACGTTGAGTGACAAGTCGGTCCGACTCATCATACACATAGAGCGTGAGGCCACCGACATGGTCTTTAAACATGTCTGCCCGCTGAATGTTATAGTCATAGACGAAGTTGACGTACAGGCCTGTCGGACAGTCGCTCAGGTCTTCTGTCATCATGTCGCAACTATTCAATGTCAAAGCGGCCAACATGGCCAGCATGCTTTTCTGTATGATGTGTCGAACGTTCATTGTCGCTTAGAATTTTTAATAATGTTTTCTCAACTAATTAAATTAGAACTTCACGCTCTGTTTACGCAGAACCCAAGGCAGGATGTGAACGTGAGCAGAGATGTAGTACTCGTCCTCAACCTCATCATCGGGAGTCGGGTCATCCGACACGTCATAAGGTTCAGCAGAACCCAGCTTCTTAATCTGGTCAATGGTGAGGTGATACCAGTTGTCGCGAACCACGCCGTAGCGTCCGAGGAAGTTCTTGGTACGCACATCAGAATCAGTACCATAGATATCGGAAATCAGATATGCGCCATCTGTGCCTGAACCCGGCTTGGTAATATATGTACCTGTAGCACTCCAAGGAGTCTCATATTCACCAAAGTGCTGAATGCGTGCGTTGTAGTACGCCATACCTCCTGCATACTTCTTCACGACGATCTCACTCTCAGCCTCACTCTTGACATCAGCCCACTTCTTGCCCTCGACAGTAGCTTCATTCTCGATAGCACTCTTCTGCTCAGCAGTAAGAGTCTGCTCTTCATCGCCTGAATTGAGAATCTGGTAGCTGATAGTATAACCTAAGTTATTGCTTCCTGCTGTAGAAGTGTTAAGAGTAGCAACGAGGCGAACTTTAACTGAAGTGCTAAGCAGTTCAGCAGCCTTAGCGGCGGCCTTTGCCATCCAAGCGGCAACATTATACAGTGCTTGAGTTCTCTCCACAACCTTTAAAGCAGCCTGATCAACGGTGAAGTAGTCTGCCTCGTCAGAGAGCGTGTAGATATCGGTACCTGTGCCAAACTTCACGCGGAAGGTCACCATTGTAGTGTTTTCCCAAGTCTGGTTATCAACATCGAAAGTGTTCTCGGGAACGAAAGCACGGTCATTAATACCATTCCAAGGTCTTGGAGAACTAGAACCAGGTAAATTTCCACCAGCTACAGTGTTTTCCAGCGTAGCCTCTGTATCATACTGAATGTCCTTAGCAAAATAGGTACGATAACCTACAGTGTGAGGTGCAGCGTCAGTGGCCAAAGAAGTAGCGTCCGGCAGTTGGGGATTAAAGGCATAAAACGAAATGAAGCGATACTTAGAGTTGGCAAGATTGCAGAAATCAGAGGCTAAGCCATCCCAAGTGGTCTCCACCTGACGTGCGTTGTAGAACTTAGGCTCAGTGTTGATAATCTGCCAGCCATCAATAGCATAAGTCAGCTCAGAACTACCCATGGTAATCTTCTGGTCAGCAGTTGCAACACCGTTCTCCACAGTTACCTTAGCAGCAGCACGCTCCACATAGATACATCCAGCAGGAGACTTTCTGGCATCAGCCTCGTTCGTCTTGATGTTTGTCTTCTTAAGCTTCACGAGCGTGGTAATCTTTTCTCCAGTTGGAGCAGCCGAACCAGCGGCCTTGTCACTGATGGGGGAGTTGGTCATCAACAGACCCAGGTCACCGATAATACCTGCTAAGTCACCACCACGGTCATCAGCATCGAGCTTCTGTGTCTTGAAAACAGTAAACGTAGTACCCTTGGCAGGCTCACTTGCCAATCCGCCCTGAGCATTAACTACTACATAAGCAAAGAGGTCTGCATCGCCGAGGTCGGGATTGTCAATCTTACAAACAGCGACATTGGTCTGCGTAACGCCAGTACCGCCGGCAAATGTCACACCAGTCTGTGGATTAGGAGTGTTTTGCTCTCCTTGTGTGTCGTTCTCGAAAGCTTTGCTGAGCGTGTAGCGCTTCATGAATGTGGCATCGCTCTCACTGGTTCCTTTAAAGAGATACAGATAGGCATTCTTCACATCAAACTCATCAGCCTTACCGTTGACTAAATCGTCATTGGCACGGGTGGTGTTGTTCTCTGCACTTGGCAAAGAGATAGCAATGCCTACAAAACCTTCATTTCCACTAAGGCTTGTAACTGCGCTGTCTGCTACATCTTTGTCGGACGAGCAAGCTGCGAGCAGCATGCCTGCTGCTGCGAGCGCAAGAAAACTAAATTTCTTCATAAGCTTAAAATTAAATTGTTAGTATTAAAATGAATTATAAATGTTTATCTTATTATGTAATTATAGCTTTCAACTGATGTTGTTACTTGGTCATTGCGGCGATGGCTTCGCGGTTCTTGGTGACGTCGAGGCCTTTCTGTGCGGCCTTGTCAAGGAGGCGGGCGGCGGCGTCGTAGCGCTGCTGGAGGATGGCGAGGACGGCACGGGTCTGGTCGGCCTCGGCAGAGTCGCCGGCCTTGTCGAGCAGCGTCTCGGCCTTCAGCAGGTCTTTCTGACGGATGGCGACGTTAGCGAGGTTGAGGTTGGCCTCGGGAGAGTCGGGATAGATGTTGACGGCGGTCTGCATCACCTTGTTATAGTCGTTGCCATAGGGTTCCATGGTCTGGGCGACGTCCCACATCTCGCGCAGCGAGAGCTGGTAGGGTTTGGTCTTGTAGATTTCCTTGGCCTGCTCTAAGGTGAAGTCGCTGAAGTTGAACGATATCTCGTAGTCCGAGCGGCGCAGTCCGGGATAGACCTCCTTCAACAGGTAGCGGTACTCGTCGGGATAGCGCATCTTGATGCGCCACTCACGTGGGTCGGGCTCCAGCGTGGGGTCGTCGATGATGTCGAGGATTTCCTGCTTGTGCGGCAGCAGGTCGGTACCCATATCGACGATGGCCTTGCGCAGTCCGTCCCAGTCCTCGGGGGTAGCCTCTGGCTTGGCGAAGACTTCTGCGGGCAGCTTGTACTGCTGGCGCACGTAGTCGGTGAGGGACTTGGCGCGGTTGGTAGCCAGCATCCTGTTATGTTCGTAGGGGCTCTCGGGTGAGGCAAAGCCGTGGATCTTGACTTCGCGCACCGAGACGTTGGCATCCTGTACCATGACGTCGAGGGTGTCGGTAATCTTGCGCAGCTCCTGACGGTTGTTCATGTAGTCGGGCTTCATCTCCCAGCGGTCCACGACGAAGGTGATGTAGGCAGTACCGTGCAGATTGCGCACCTTCTTGGCAGCGGCAGGCACGATGTCGGTGAGCGCCACGAGGTCGTACGGGTCGGGGGGCAGCAACGAGGTCAGGAAGGCCTGCTCGTTGTTCATCTTATCGCCACAGCCGCAGAGGTCGCACTCTACGAAGACGTCGGCAGCCCTGTGCCAAGGCTGGTTCTCGACGGCGTCGTTGTAGGCGTACTGCTGGGGCTTGCCGTTCAGTCGGCGCACGTTGTCGCAGTTGTCGGCATACAACGGGTCGATGCCGTCGCGCTCGAAGACGATGTTCTGTCGGCGTCCGCTGACGATGAGCGTCTTCAGGCGCTGCTCGTGCTGGCCATCCTTACTCTTGATGACCGGCGTAAAGGCGCGGTAGCGGTTTGAGGGCACATCCAGCTGGTCGAGGATGAAGTCCATAGTGACGACGGTCTTGTCCTGGGTGCGGACCACCTGGATGTTCTTCACGTCGACCTGGGTGTCGGTACCCTTCTTGTCGCCCTTCAGGCGTATGGTCTCCTGGGCCATCATCGTGGCCGACATAGCAAGCAGTCCTAATAATATAATAAGGTGTCGTTTCATGTTTCTTTGAACTTTGAACTTTGATCTTTATGATTACCTATAGGCGGTAGAAAAATATTCACTTTTCACTTTTACCTTAGAACATGTACATAAGTGACAGGGCCAACTTGGTGGGGCCGACATAAATCTTGTGGCCGTCGTCCAGCTTCTTGCCGCAGACGCCACAGGGATACTTATCGTAGTCAATGTAGGCAGCACCTACGCCGATGGCAGCCTCGAAGTTCCAGTGTCTCGACATAACCCACTGATAGCCATAGCTTACGCCGCCACCAACGAACCAACCCTCGAAACGATGGTCTTGCAGTTCATCCCACCAGCCGAAAGGCATCTTGATGTTGGCAGCATTATACTGTCCGCCAAAGGCATGGATGCCGACGAACGAGCCGTTGAACCGGTGACAGAACCAATGGCGCCACTCAGGGTTCACCACCCAGTGCTTGAGGTACTTCTGGTCGCTGCCGTGACCGAACTTCCACGGGTGCAAGCCATAGAACGCCTGCAACGAGTGCTTCTTGCCTATCCCGACCTCCATACCGATGTTGGGAGTGGCGGTGGCATCGTAGAGCAGATTGGTTTTCAACGCGACTTGCTGGGCATCAACACGTTGTGTGCTTATGACCATGGATACAGCGAGTGCCACAAAGAATTGTAATCTTAACCGCATGTTTATTATGTTGAATCGTTGTTTTGTGTAATATTTTTTTCAAATATGACGCAAAAATAATTCTTTTTAAACAAAAAAGAAAATTTTGTCCCCACAACTTAGTTTTTTTAAACGACAATTACCTAAATTTAAATTTGGTTAACATTCTGGTCGTCAATCTTTCTGCTAAGCAATTCATCACATTTGCTAAGTTTTCTCATCTCTGTTATCTTTAGGTGACAGATGGGACAGATGGGACAGATGAAAGTGTATTTTTATAAAAAGTTACGCGTACCGCGTACGCGCGGTACGCGAGGGATTCTTGAAAACATCTGTATCATCTGTCCCATCTGTCCCGTTCAAACAGAACCCTCAGACGCTTCTGAAATCACAAATGCAAAGATACAAAAATAAAAAGCAAAATGCAAGCTTTTAACCAACTTTTTTGGGGGGCGTCGAAAAAAAACACGAAGCCTTCCTTCGGAAATCACGGCAACTTCCTCAAGAAATCACCTAGAAAACCTTCAGAAATCGCGGCAACTTCTTCAAGAAATCACCGTGATTTCTTGAGGAAATCACGGTAACTTCTGAAGGAAATCACGGCAACTTTTGCTACTTTTCTACGCGATTTCTCGAGATTTATCAAAACTCTTCGTCCTCCTCGTCTTCGTCAAAGTCTCGGTAGAGGCGAGAGCCTGAGCCACCTCCCACGCCGGGAGGTCTTGAACTGCCACCACTGATATCATCACCACTACTACCACCAAGCATCAAGGGGTTGGTACCAAGGACCACAATCTGCATATCTGGCTGAATATATTTCTTTTTCATTGTCTTATCTGTTTTAGAAACGAATTTTACTTAATAATCACTTTCTTGCCATTGACGATATACAGTCCCTTAGTAGGATGGCTGACGCGCTGGCCGTTCATGTTGTAAACAGGAGCGTTAGTCAACTTCTCGCCGATCTCCGACTTGTCAGAGTATGGCTTGGTAATCGCCGTTACCACTTCTACTATTTCCGGCTCATCTGCGGCAAAACGGAAGTTCAGTTCAGTGGCCGTAGCTGCCGTAGAGGTGGGAGCGAAGTATGCGCGGAAAGGCTCAACACTTGCAGTTCCCTTCACGAAGCAGTCGCCGACATCATTCAGCTTATAAATGTTCTCCACATCCTCTTTCTGAACAGTAGTACCCACAAACTTGTAGTTAGTTCCCGTTGTCGAAGCCTTGGCCTTGGCCTTGATTTCAGCATCCGTAGCATAGAAGATGATGGGCAGATCCTTCAGCGACCAGCGGTTGCCGTAGCTGTCGCCAGGGAGTGCCATGATGTAAGGTTTGTTAGCCTCTAACTGTTCACCGGCAAAGCCAAACTCCACGATGCCAGCATGCTCGTCGTTGAAAGTCATCAGCCAAAGATTCTTGTTCGTATCTTCGGCACTAAGGAACCACGTTAACGGGTAGTCAGCATTGTCGAGTATCGTCTTGCAACCAGCAGGAGCAAACGGCAGCACCAGCGTCGTCCAGCCCTTCTGGGTATCCTTGTCGAGATAGTTCGTCTCAGTACGGGTGTAAGTGATATTCTGTGCCGTGAAGTTGACGGGCGAGTAGAAAGCATGACCGTCTACCAGGGTAATCTGCTCGGCATTGTCACCCTTCACCACGTTCTTACCAGCCAGCGAGGTGGGGGCATCCGCTTTACTACTTAATATATATAAGGTATTGGGATTGCTGTTGGGCGTAATGCTACTGAACTCAAAGTTTGACAAGTCTATTGCAGCTACATTATCAGCCACCGTTACGGCAGAGCTTGTTGTCTTCACGGGAATGACTGTACCATCCTTAGCAAAAGTCTTGTAGCCCATGGTCAGATTAAATATGTAGCGCTGGTCACTAACAGTGTTATCTGTCCATAATGTCATTAAATAAGTACCAAAGCCAACTTCGCCGAAAGGCATAGAACCGAAATTAATTACAGTTCCACCATTTACAGTAATGTTACTTGCAGAATAGCCATTAACTATGCTCCAAGAGCCATTTACATCTCTATACAATCTGAAATAAATCTTCGTTGCCGTTTGTGAAGTCGTTGAGGCGTTAACAACCTTCACTGATGAGAAATTAAGATCCGTTGAATACACATCAGCTATCATCTCGCCATTCTCATTCGTTCTCCAGGATGTCTCGTCTACATTCTCGGCAATTAACTCAGAGAAGACAAACGGTCCTGCTGGTGCATGCGAATTCACACCAATTGTCACAGAACCGGTTCCAATGACATTGTTGCCTTCATCGTCTGTTGCCACCCAGATGGTATAGTTACCTGTAGTTGTTGGCGTCCATTCGAAAGTCAACGAACCCGTTTTATTCTTCTGGATGGTAATACCACCCTTGTTAACTACATCACCTTTATCGTCGGACGTACTGGCAAACAAATAAAGCACGCCGTAGAACTCGTCACCGTTGTTTTTCACTGTTACTTCTACAGGCTGAACCTCATTCTTATATTTGCTACCAGTAAAGTCAATGGATGTCGTCTCAAGATCTATTATTGGATGCGCAGTAAGTGTTGGGACACCAGAGGCATCGTAAACAGCTTCAAAGTAATAAATATCACTATTACAACCAGTGTACCACGTAGAGGTTTCCTTTTCTTTACCAATCGTGACAACTTTTAGAGTTTGTCCAGCCTTGGATTCATCCGTAGGTACAGGAACACCGAAATCATACCAGCCATTTCCATTCGGTAGATCAGTAATTCCGTAATACTTAATAGGTGTAATAACACCTTCTTCATCCATAAAGCCAATGCCAAAATAAAACGAGTGAGTTGCACCTGTTACATTGAACGCATCAAAATGTGCAGTAGCTCCATCGGCACGGAAATTCCCTGTAGAAATCATTATCGGATCATCTTCTCCTGTCTGTCCAGTGCCGTACTGTAAACCAACGTTGGCCTTTTGTGAGTAGCTATAGCCGTCGTTGCTCGAACTGGCTCCGATGCCACTGGTACTATTGGGGTTCAGCACAGACAACACATAGTAGCTGTCAGGTTCTCCACTCCAACCCCAGTTGACATGGAACATCTCATCTCCGTCGTAGCCGTCGATGACGAACGAGTGTCCTCCGCCAGACGACTGGCCACCATACTGCACAGGACGTTCTGCTGCCAGTTCAGCATAAATCAGGTCAACCCACTGGGCATATGAGTAGTCATCACGGTAAAGGCTTTTGGCAGTACTATCGAAACCAAAATACTTGACCAAAGCATTTGCAACATCAGCTGTATTAGCACCCGAAGATCCACTGGAATATTGCATTTGGACTGACTTTCCGCAACAGACCATCAATGTGGCGACAGCATTTGCCTGGGTATTGGTATAACCGCCTCGACTATATACATTCAACATATTGTCCCAATCAAATGATACACTTGAGCGAGATATCCCTTCTATATCCCAAGCTCCATAATTCTTAATATTAATGCTATAACCAGGAATATCTGCTTTAAGCGTCGAAAGCTGTTTGCCAGAATGCTTAACAGTATAATATACCACCTGAGCCATAGCCGTTGCTACACAACCTGTCACTGACTGGTAACCATCTAAGTATTCGGGGCACTTGTTATAATAGGGTTCTCCCTGATCCCATTTGGTCGTCAGCATCGGTTCAATGGCCTGTTTGATGGCACGGTTGGAAGTAGAAGTAGAAGCCTCAGCCGACGGCTGGTAGCCGATAGAGTCGTAGTACTTCATCTCGTCCACATAACCCTGCAGCCAGGCTTTCATGTGCTCCGGCATATCTTGATTGTTGAAGGTGCCGCTGGCGCTATAGCCCAGGACGTCACGGAAGCGGTCGTCGCCGCTGACGATGACGAAACCATTGTCAGAGCTGACGTTAAAGGCGTAGAGGTAGGGCTGGCCCTTGGCATCGACGGCATTCAGCACGGTCTGCTGGGCGACGATCTGAGCTGGTACACGACGGCTTCCGCCCTTGGTGCTCAGGAACTCGGCGGCCTTCTGGCGAGCCTGCTCAACAGTGACGGGAGCGGCCATCAGCAGCGTCGTCACAAAGAAACAAACGGTTAGTAAGAAGAGTTTTTTCATAAGCTATGTCAATTTAATTATTGTTCCTTAATGGGCATATACGCTGCAAAGATAGGTATTTTGCGCGAAACGACCAAAAAACTTCGTGTTTTTTTCATTGGACGTCATCATAAAAGGCTTCCTTCGATGTGAAGAAAGCCTTTTGTAAGTTATTTTATTGATTTATACTCACTTAATCACGAAAACCTTTCAACTACGTTGAGAGCTCGTTCACGTTCGATAAAGCATGAGCGAGTTCATGCTTTATGCTCACTTAATCACGACCTTGGTGCCATCGACGATGTAGAGGCCCTTGCTGGTCGGCTTGTTGTTGAGCTTGCGGCCGTCGAGGGTGTACCACTGGTTATTGGCTTCACGGTTATTGTCAACTGACATGATGGCGGTAGTTCCCTCAGTCTCGCTGCCGTCAACGACCAACACATCGTCGAGGAAGAAACGGCCCTTTGAAGCTCCGGCACCAAATACCACCCTGACGTCGCCCGTGGCGGTGATGGTAGCCTCGAACTCCTTGAACTCGCCCTTAGTCATTTCAAACTCACGGGGAGTTATAGTGCATCCCTCAGGGACAGTCAATATCAAATCGGTTCCTTCGCTCTTGGTATTCCAAGCTGCAGCCTTGAAGGTCAGCTTGGCTGTTCCATCGACCGTAAAGACCGGCGTAGAACCTGAGCCGCCACTCTTTGAATTACCAAATCTTGCGCACTGGGAAGCACCATAGACAAGGTCATCAAATGCAGTCCAGCCTTGGTTGTCGGGAATAAAGTCTGCCGTTGACATGTTGCCACTCCATTTACCGTCATTACCGCCTTGGCCCTTACACCTCTCGAACGACTCGTAGAACAGGGCGTTCTCGACGGGAGGCGTCACAGGATTAATGCTGGGATCGTCAGGATCAATAGTCGGGTCGTCGGGGTCAACAGCCGGGTCGTCCGGGTCAACGGTCGGGTCGTCCGGGTCAACGGTCGGGTCGTCCGGGTCAACAGTCGGGTCGGTGGGATCAACAGTTGGGTCGGTGGGATCAACGGTTGGGTCGGTGGGATCAACGGTTGGGTCGTCCGGGTCAACAGTCGGGTCGGTGGGGTCAACGGTTGGGTCGGTGGGATCAACAGTTGGGTCGTCGCCATACTTAGCAACATACTTGAACGACATGGTACCATCGGAATGACGGGTAATCTCCTCAACAGAAGAGTTCAGGTAGTAAGTACCGTCGGTATTCTTGTTGAACAGCTTAGCCATAGTGCCGAAGTCCTTGTTGAACGAGTTGTTTGTCATGTACGGGAACGGGTCGTTCTCGATACCAGTCACATCGTAGTACTTGGTACCGTCGTAAGTCATATATTGATATTTCTTGTCGGCAGGCACCCAAGTCATGCGCTGATGGCTCGGAGTGTCGTTAGGGGTATTGTACTCCCAAGCACTTGCGCTATAGTCAACATGCAATATCAGTAGGCCAGCACCGGGCAGGGAGGCATCCCATCCGTCGAACTGGCGGTTCTCCAACATGAAGTATTCGTTCTTGTTGCCCGGGTTATAGATAATGTAGAAGTCGCCACCTTCCTGCAGGGACTTCATACCTTCTACAGTGACGTCTTCTGCATCCAAGGTGATAGGTGTCTGCCATCCGGCCTCCCAACGCTCCCAGCTGGTATAGCCGGCGGGCTGATAGCCGTTATCGTTGTACGAGCCCTGGTCCATCAGGTCCCATGAACACATACCCTGACCACCGGAGTAGTCGGTATCGTAGAAGTCGGGATAGCCTAAGCAGTGGGAGAACTCGTGACACATGGTGCCAATGCCTGCCACCTGGTTGCTGTACTGACCGTCGAGTTCAGGACCGCAGGCGTATGTATCCACCTTCAGTCCGGTTCCAACGGTAACAGGGCCAGTGCCGTCATTATAGTATTTAGCTGCGCTTAGAGAGTAAGCATGGGGCCAGATGGTGCTCGAAGCACCACCGTCAGCCTCGCCCTTACCAGCATAGATGACATAGACCTGATCGACATAGCCATCACCGTCCCAGTCGTATGGTGTCCAGTCGTCAATAATCGCTTTTGCCTTTTTGACGGCCTCGACAACCATCTCGCCTGGATGCTTGTCATCACCATTGCCGTCGTTGCTGCCGTAGTAGCTGGCCTTATTCGCTACGGTAACGGGGCCTACGATGTCGAAGTCGAGTTCGAACTGACCACCGCTCTGAGCCTTGAAATAGTCGGACATAGAGCCCTTGAACTTGCCCTCGCTATAGTTCTCGCCATTAGCAATCTTCACGTACAGCGCACTGTCGTGACTGGCGTTAAACGACTTATCCTTAAAGTTCACCAGGATGATGATACCTTTCTTCTGGCCCTGATAGGCGGAAGACGCTCCTGCACGGCGGCCTTTCAGACGCTGCATGCGCTTCTGGTTAATCTGCTGGCGGCGCACCTTGGCCCTCTCCATCACGGCCTGGGCGTCGATGGGAACAAAGACGCCCTCCGACTCGCGGTAGGCCTGCCCGTCGGTCCCCTTCCAATAGTGTCCGTGCTCGTCGCCGACAAGTGTTGCCTTTACTTCCGTACCGTTGGCCAACACGAGGGTCTTTGTCACCCCACGCTTAGCGGGTACGGCCATCATCGTCATGGTAACAACCATGAGTGACAGAATCACAAACAATCTCTTCATCTTATCTCTTATAATATATATAATGTATCACCTCCAATGCCCTTGATATAAGTCAAGTTTTCGAAAAGGCGTGCAAAGGTAGGCATTATTTTTCAACAAGCCAAACAGAGCCACCATAAATTACAAATATTTAACACCGCAGTTAGCGTATCACGACCTTGCGGCCATCAACGATGTAGATGCCTCGGGTGGGATTGGTGACGCGGCGTCCGCTGAGATCGTAGATGACGCGCTGACCGTCAAGACGGGTGTCGGTCTGCACCATGTCGATGTCAGACGGATCACTGCCGCTGCTGACCTTGACTTTCAGGCTCGAGACCTGCAGATTGCCACTGCCACTATTGACCGTGAAATCCACAGTAGAGGCTGAACCCGTCCACTTATAACCGTCGACGCTACCTGTGGAAGCCTCCAACTGCTTGCTCGTATTCTTGGTAACAAACTCTATCTCTTTCAACTCACCCTCACTCACGCTGACAGTCAGCAGATTGCCAGCATACAGGCGGATGTGGTCACCATTGCAATAGCGCTGGTTGGCAGAACTCAGGGCGTATGTCACCGTAATGCCATTCTGGGTCAGCGTCAGGTCTTCTGTATTAGAGTTGTTTATGACGCCATTATAGGAGACATTAAACGAAGTGGCAGTATTGTTCAAGGCAATCTCACAGTCTGCAGGCGTATCGCCGCCAGGCTGTTCGGTAATGGTGTAGGTGGCCGAAGCCTGGGCGCTGCGCTCACCATCCTTGATGGCCACGGCGTTGACGACATAGGTGCCCAGCTCGTCTATGGTGAACGGACCTTCGTAAAGCGTACTCTGCTCGGAAGCATCCTCGCCGTTCAGCGTGTAATAGATGGTGGCGCCCGCGGTCTTGCAGCTGAGCGTGACCTCTACACTATTATAATAGGTACCCGCGTCAGGCGAGAAAGTCGGGCGGGCCACGTTGGCCATCTCGCCGGCGGTATAGTTGTCGTAGCTGAACTCAACGTCCTGCTTGTCGCCCCAGATGTAATGCTCCAGACCGGGATAGTCGACATAGGGGTTGCGGTTATGCTGAATGCCCGGAATAGCGTTGTTGCGAGCTATCTCAACATCGTCGATGGGGTCGAGTTCCGACCAGGCCATCATTAAGTCGACGACCCAGTTCGTCAGTCCCTGATTCTCGTTAGAGAATACCTTGGGGGCTTCGCCTTTCTTCCAGGTGGTACACTTATCTTGATAACAAGTCGCCATATAGAAGTATATGCGGGCTATGTCCCCTTTGATTTCATCATTGGGTTCAAATACCGTACCCGAATAGCCGGGAGTCTTACATGAACCCAGGATGCTATAATTGTTGGCAGAATATTTGGTAATGTTTGCTACCTCTGCAAATACGTAGCTGGTGCGAATGCCATT
>JAEEGJ010004023.1_pt1 | contig 51892 bp, 44 predicted proteins | sample 8958761 | NCBI WGS metagenome assembly JAEEGJ01 (sample SAMN16246546, study PRJNA631951) | gut metagenome | biome: gut microbiome; feature: rumen; material: RS-attached | host: Bos | place: Iran: Karaj | collected 2018-10
CGTTAGCCTCATTCGTACAGTGAAGCCGCTTACCTGTCAGCATCTGGTAATCTGCCTTCACCGTCTGCACAAACGTCAGATCCGGAGCCAAGGCCGCCGACTCCATGCCTACCTCGAAGGTCAATACCGGCTGCTGTTCATAACTGACTGTCAGTCCATGACCCGTCGCCTTCAGCGTGATCTTCCCGTTGGGCGAGGCCACCTGCTGCGCAGATACCGTCGTGCAGATCCCAAGCAGTACCACTGCCAACACTTTATCCTTTATCATTTCACCACAATTTTCTTTCCACCTTTTATATATATACCAGGCTTCAGGCTCTGACTCTGCACTCTTCTGCCGTCCAGTGTATACATTCCATCGCTCACCGGCCGGTCAACTCTTATCGTCTGTATACCAGCTTCCACCGTCTTCAACGTACAGAATGTGAAATAGGTAGGCTCATCGTATTTTGCCGATGTCGCATCCTTCAGATACTTACCCGTACCCACATTCTTCAGCGTCCAACCCTTACCGTCTGTATATTCGATAGTCCACACGGCACCGTCGGGAATACTATAGCCCCTCTGCCCCTTCAGACCGTTGATAAAACAGTCGTCGCCAGCCGCGGCCTGAGAGTTAAGATACATAATCTCGCCAGCTGTCTGATACTCTTCACCGTCAGGGGTTACGAGCTTCAGCGAACGCCCGCCCGTGATTCTCGAGATCTTGAACTGATAACCCTCGTTCGACACTTCGAAAGCCTCGTCATACGAGCCATAGCGCAACGTCTCTCCGTCAGGGCTATAAAGAGCCTTCCGCTCCGCCTCATTCACGATCGCAAACACCTTACCCGACAGATTCGACAGTCCACCCGTGAAAGCCTCGTCAGGAGCCCAGTGTTTCGTATAGGCCTCCGGATTCCTCATCACGTCCAGCACAGCCGCTGCATAGCGCCGACCGAACTCACGGTAGCCCGCAGCCGAGAAATGCCAAGGGTCAGTCCCGTTGCCGGGAATATCCTTAGCCGAAACCACATGACCTGTCGGGATCACCTCGGGGATCTTCGCCACCACATGATTATGCCAGGAACAGCCACCGCCCATCTCCTCATATTCCGTCTCACCAACAAAGAGATGTACCTCGCTTGCCTTCAGACCCAGATCACGAAGCATGTCCTTATAGATTTTCTTCACCATACCCGGCCACTTCTCGTCACCATTGTTCGACTCTCCTTGATGCAGCAGGATACCCTTGATCACACCTACCTCCTGAGCCTTCTTCGCCATCTCGATAATACGGCCGTAAGGATTTTCGCCGTAGTAATTCCTGGCAATCTGAGCCCACCATTCGTTATAGTTCTCTTTGTATTTCTGCTTATACAGGTCCTTGTCGAACATCTCAATCGGGCTGCCACCCATGGCAACAGCGATCACACCGATTTTCTTGTCAGGCAGCTCCTGCACCATTGTGCGGCCGAAATAGTCAGTAGGGCCAAGCTTACCAACAGGGCTGACAATCGGACACTCGGCTTTATACCAGTTGCCCAGCTTCCGCTTCGGACTATTGAAGTCACACGTAGCCAGCATCTGGAACCTGTTGTCCACATTACCAACGTCCTGGGCTTCCCATTGGGCATTACCCTCCATGTTCGACTGTCCGAAGCATATATAGATATAAAAGTTAGGATCCACCTCTGCCTTCACACCCATCACTGCGCCGCACATCAGCACCAACGCCCCAACAAATTTCTTTATCATTTCTTTCTGTCTATAATCTTTAATCTATAATCTATAGTCAAAATAATCTATAATCTATTGTCTAATTGTTCGGCCTCATTTCACCACAAAGTCCAGTGCCTTCAAGTCCTCATCTCTCGATGATGTGCCATAGAGTATCTGATAACGTCCAGCCTTCGTAGACAGCTCGTCGATCGCCTCATCGTAATACTCAAAGGCCTCACCGTCGAGGGTAATGCTGGCCGTCTTGGTCTCGCCGGCATTCAACTGCAGCTTCTGGAAGCCCTTCAATGCTTTGATAGGTGCACCAGCATCGTCAAGGGCCTTCACATACACCTGAACGACCTCAGTTCCCTCACGCTTACCGGTATTCGTCACAGGTACGGTAATTGTCACCTTACCGTTCTTCTTCATCTTCTTGGCAGAAATCTTACCCTGGCCAACATTGAAGGTGGTATAGCTAAGACCATAGCCGAAAGCATATTGAGGCACACCCGTGAAATAACGATAGGTGCGGTTCTTCATTGAATAGTCCATGAAGTCGGGAAGGTCGTCGTTCGAGCGATAGAAGGTCACAGGCAGCTTGCCACCAGGGTTGTAGTCGCCGAAGAGCACATCAGCGAGGGCCTTCGCACCACCCTGACCAGCATACCAAGCCTGCAACAGAGCATCATACTGACCCTCGACACTTCCGAAGGCAATAGCCGAACCTGAGCAGTTCACGAAGATCACAGGCTTGCCTGTCTTGTGCATAGCCTTCACCAGTAGCTGCTGTACCACAGGCAGTTCGATGGTCTGCTTGTCACCACCCTCGCCCTCCATACGGGCAGAGATACCACCGATGATGATGATGGCGTCAGCCACACTACACTCCTTAGCCAGATCGGTGAAGTCTGCCAAACGACGCTCGCAGATGTCACCACGCAACATGGCGAAGTTACCTGTACCACGACGATACTCAATCACCACGTCATAGTCCTTGCCTTTCTCCACGGGGAAGCCCTTATACTCAGCACCACGACGTCCGAAGCCGAAGCCACCGAAACCACGACGACCGCCGCCCTTATTCTCTTCAACGATCTCGCCATTCACTTTCAGCACATAGCCATTATCGGTAGAGAGCGTGTATTTCATCTCACCTGTGAAGGTAGCCGTATACTTACCGCTGATACGTACAGCCAAGTTATCGTTGGTGATGCCCTCAGCAAAGCCCCAGGCACCGAAGGTCGAGAAATTCAACTCAGTGAAGTAGTCGCTCTTGACGGGATTCTCGAAGTTCGTCTCTCTGTCGTTCCAGAACTCCACGAGCACACCCTTACCACCATTGAACTCCTGCAGATGATGTATGGTGGTGTATTCATCATTCAGTTCACAAGCCTTATCGTAGATAATCTTTGCACCAGGCACGGCATTCTTGATACCCTCCAGCAGCGAATGCTTGTGATTATCGGTAGGTGTGCCACCGTAGTTACCATTCAGCAGTTCGATATCGTCGGCATTCGGGCCCAGTACAGCCAGCGTCTTGACGCTCTTCGAGAGCGGCAGCACATTACCCTTGTTCTCCAACAGCACCATCGACTCGCGGGCGGCCTGCGTAGCAAGATCATTGTTCTTCTCGCTGCTGATGACCTCAGGACCCAGCTTGGCCCAAGGCAACATGTCAGCAGGATCGAACATACCCAGTTCGAAGCGGCCCATCAGGGTCTTGCGAAGATGACTGTCGAGATCGCTCTCCTTGATCAGATTCTGCTTCATACCCTCGGTGAGCGACATGAATACCTTACCACACTCCAAGTCCGTACCGTTCAGCACAGCATCGACAGAAGCCGAGAGACCGTCCTTATGTGTCTCATGCTGACCACGGTTAAAGAAATTGTTGATGGCATCGCAGTCGGTGAGCACAATGGCATTGTAACCCCACTTATTGCGCAGGATATCAATCAGCAGACGGTCGCTCGTACAACAGGGTTTACCCTCAAAACGCTGATAGGCACACATCACCTCGCGAACGTTACCCTTCTTCACCAATGCCTTGAAGGCCGGCAGATAGGTCTCCCAAAGGTCACGGTTCGTGGGCTCCACATTCATCGAGTGACGCAGAGGCTCCGGACCGCTGTGCACGGCATAGTGCTTGGCACAGGCGTGGGTCTTGAAATAGCGGTCGTCATTACCCTGCATGCCAAGAACAGTCTGCACACCCAATACAGCATTCAGATAAGGATCCTCACCGCAGGTCTCCTGACCACGACCCCAACGCGGGTCACGGAAGATGTTGACGTTCGGACACCAGAAGGTCAGCTCCGGATTGCCTGGGTAATAAGTCACACCCATAGGCACGTTGAACAGCTTCGGATCATTGTGATCCGTACGATTCCAGTTGGCACGGGCCTCGTCAGACACCTGCGAGAACACGTCATATACTAACTGTGCATTGAAAGCTGCTGCCAGTCCGATGGGCTGCGGATAGACGGTATAACCGCCCTGACGCACACCGTGACAGGCCTCACTCCACCAGTTATACGACGGAATGCCAAGACGGTCGATCGATACCGACTTGTTCATCATCAGTCCCACCTTCTCCTCTGGAGTCAGCATCCCCAACAGACTCTCTACACGCTGTGCTCTGGGCAGTGTCGGGTTCTGCCACTCATATTTCCACTGGGCTCCTGCCGTCATAACCATCATGGCCGTCACAGCCACTATCATCAGTCTCTTTTTTATCATGATAAGTCTATGTGTCTATTTATCTTAATCTTCTTATTATCTATAGTCTAAAACCCTCCGCCGGGGAAGCCTCCACCGAAGCCGCCTCCGCCAGGTCTACCGCCGCCGAAACCACCGCCGCCGAAGCCGCCGCCTGGTCTACCACCACCAGGTCTGCCACCCATTCCTGGGAATTGGGAATCCGGCTGTTTCTTAATGTCAAAGAGCAGTTTTACCAAAGCCCTTCTTCTCAGACCCCATGTCGGATAGTCATCTGCCTTCAGCGTGTTCACCCTGAAGCCCGGCATTTGCATACCACCGCCTCCACCACGCTGCATGAAGTCCATATTTCCGGTAGTAATGATGCAAGGTTTGGCCTTTCCGTCGGCAACAAGGCGATCAACAATAGCATCCGCACCACCTACTTTAAACCAACTCTCCATTGTATCACCCTCACCAGGTACCAGCTGAATAAACACAGGCATCGTCCTCATACCTTGGGGCATTGGTGATGTATACCATGCTTCACCACGCTCCAAATCATAACCCAGCCGACCGTGTTCAATCTCGCCCTGAGAGGCAAAGTTGAAAGGTGATTTCGGATTATCAGCAATACTATATTTGAATCCTCTGTCAGGCGACAGATACATATTGCTGGGGTCTGCCACCTGAGTGCCATCCACGACAAAGCAGTATTTGAAGGTCTCAAAGAGATAGTCATTCAGCTTCACACTCCAGACACCGTCGCTATCACGTTCCATCGGCAACAGATCCGGCAGCATCTCACACTCCAGTTTCACGCTGTCAGCCTCTGGAGCCTTCATTCGGAAGGTAATACCATCCTCGCTATACTCCGGCGAAATGATTGGCCGCGGGAAGAGGCGTGCCATCACACCTGGCGTAAACTGCTGTTCCTCTCCTGTCTTGGCCGGCGCAGGCTGACCGTTCTTCATAGCCTCCTCTGCAGCCTTCTTGTTGAACAGCAGTGGCAGAGTCTTTGTCAGGAAGTATTTCGCATTCATCCAAGTATGTCCGAACTTACCGGTGGTAAACTCCTTCACGCTTTTGATACCCTTGGTATCGAGGAACTCCATATAGTCGCGGGCATTGCCATAGAGGAAGTCGTCCGTACCCACACCCAGCCAGAACAGGTGAATCTTCTTATTGGTGTCGTCAGCATTGTCATAGACATTGGGTATGTCCGTTGAGGTAAACGAACTATAACTACACAGATAAGAGAACTTATCAAGGTTAGTCAGTCCATTCAGCAAACCTTGATTACCACCTCGTGAGAAACCGCCAATAGCCCTGTTATCACGGTTATTCACCGTACGGTAGTTTTTCTCGATATACGGCATTAAGTCGTTGATCAGGTCCTTACTAAACACATCGTTGCCGAACTGCATCTGCGGGCCACCGTCTTTCGGAGCCGCCAGCAATTTCGTGGGATTACCGTAGGGTAACACCACGATCATCTCTTTCGCAGCCTTCTCGGCGATCAGGTTGTCCAGGATATAGTTCACCCTTCCCACCTTCAGATACACTTCTTCCGTGTCTGTCGTACCACTGATAAGATAGAACACAGGATACTTCTTCTGCTCCGCGCCCATGTTAAAACCGCCGCCCATCGACATAGCGTTGTAGCTCGGCGGCAGATAGACGATGGCCGTATTAGTGCCACCGAGACTCTTGGAGTAATAATGGATATACTCGATACGTCCGTGCGCCACGTCCTTGATATCGTGAGGGAGCCCCTCCTTTCCCTTAATTTCCAAAAGACTGTTCTTGAAACCCTCATTGGGGAAATATTGCGGGTTCTGAGGATCCATGACGCTGATCCCGTCCACCACAAAACAATAAGGATACATGTCCGGTGCTGCAGGACCCAGGGTCACTGTCCAGACACCGTCTGCACCACGTGTCATTTCCTTGCGCCCTGCAAACTGAACATCAACCATGACACTCTTGGCCCTGTCGTCCTTATAATTGAACGTCACGGTTCCATCGTCATGGATTACAGTCGAGCGAACATCTTGTGCGCTAGTCGTAATGGCGCACCCGAGGAATACGATTGATAATAAGTACTTTTTCATAAGCTCAATATTATTTGGTTAGTTGTTCTACATATTTTACGTTTTCCCCCTCACCCTTCAGCACATCAGCAAATTTTTGCGGCATAATGGTCACAGGGCCATGCATGAACTCAGGGATGTTGTAACACTTCATAAACAGCCGATGATAGTCGGGATCAGCCTGGGGCAACTCGAAAGGTTTCGTCGCCTTACCGTCCTTGTCGATATGAGCAAAGAATGGCCGCGTATATGTCCCGTCGTCCCGCCGACTACTGAACACCACCCAACGCCCGTTCGAAGACCAACTATGATAACTCTCCGTATCATCCGAATTCCATTCCGTCATCGGCCGCGCTGCCCCAACGTGTTCGTCCGTGTCCGTACTCAGATCCAGCATCCACAGATCTGCATCATGATGCCAGATATGGAAATAGCCATAACTTCCCATCGTGAACAGCAGATGTCGCCCGTCAGGAGATATCCTTGGCAAAACAGCACTCATGTCCATACTATCTGCCTGAAAGACTATCTCACGAGGCCCGAAAGCCATCGTCTCTGGGTCAAAACTCTTCTTGTAGATATTATATTTCAATTCTTTCGACCTCAGCACCACTTCCTTTCCTTTTGACATCGTCGTGTCCTGTCTCTCGAAATGTGCACTACAATAATATAAGGTCTTACCATCTGGTGCCCAGGCAGGGAACACCTCAAACTCCGTCGAGTCATTCTCCAGATTAGTCACCTCATCCTTTTCCACATCGTATGCGATGATGTCACTCTCTGTATCATAAACCTCTATCTTATTGGGGTCTGTCGTATGGAAACTTTGTTGGGTCTTATCCGATGAATACACAATCAAATTCAGCCAAGGATGCCATGCAGGATAGACACCGGCGGCAAGAATAGAGTCGTTCTTCATGTTCACCTTCTTGATCTTCCCGTCATACGCAATCACCGTGCCTCCATGATTCTGACGGGCATGAAATTGCATCCGCTCTGGATTATATTGCTGATAGTGGTGACAGTTGATACATTGTCCGTCTTTCTCAAAGCTGCACAACACATTATCATAGATCACCTCCTCATCATAGTTCTCCAGACAACGCTGGTTGATGGTCAGCGCCTCATAGCTCACAAACGAAGGTGGAATCAGTCGGTAACTCAGATAGGGATCAATGCTATCCGCTGATACATAGATATTAAAAGGCTTATAATGTTTCCACTCACCACCATAGCGTGTAAAGACGTCCACCTTGATGGCACTGCCCTTGGCCTTAGCCGTTAGCCTGCGCCATTCGTCAATATCAGGCTGGACCTTACCCTCAAAAGTCAGCTCTTCATCACCTACGGCATATCGTGACACGACCTCATCCGCCACATCATCCAATTCGAAAGTAAGTGGGGCTATATTGATTGGCACTGTCACATTTGTATAATCTGGGTAGATCCTCGGCAGCTCCTTCACGTCCGTATAGACTTCAGGTACCGATGGCCTCCCGCAGCTCGCCATCACCATGCCGATTCCGACAAGTCCTATATATATTATTTTTCTCATTTTCATGTTCATTCTTCAATGTTCAATACTCTGGTAACTTACTCATCATATAGTAGTCATAATAATAGGTCTGACCATAGAAAGGATAAAGCGCCTCCCTGGCCACTTCTACGTTCTGTCCGTCATAGTTCGATGTCGACGTCGCAAAGCGTTCAAAACCATCCTTTATGCCTGCATCAAAAGGCATACGGTCCAAATCTGGTCTCTCTTCTATCCTGCCGTAAAGATAAGCCGCCTCTTGGTAATATCGGGGCATTGGTCCATCCGGATGCAGCCGCACATAGTCACCAAAACGTTTCCAGAACGTCGGGATATTCTTCGTCCACAGAGTGGCCAGCAACGCCTGCTCCTGGAAGAACGAGTCACCCGTGTAAGTACTCTTCGACAATTGTTTCATCAAGAAGTTCTCAACATACCCTTGATCCCCACTCAACACATTATCATAATGCATCATACGTGCCACAAAAGAGTAAGCAGGGTCCTTTTCTATCTGCGTAGGAAGTTCCAACACAATCCTCGCCTGTTCCGCCCAGTCACTAAAGAAAGTCGTCTGTTTCAGAATACCGATATACTTCAACGCTAGCGTCCTCTCCCCGTTCAGTATCGCACAACGCGTCATCAATTGATAGTACTCTGGACGGAAATCAAACTCCACACCCATCTCCATACATAGCCGGTTGCAGTAGTTTAGCATACCATACTGATAGTAGATCAATGGTCCCACCACAAGCATCAGTCGCATGCCAAAAGGTGCTTCATAACGCTTGGAGCCATTCTTGTAGAGGAACATCTCGTTCCCCTGTCGGCCAAGCCGCGACAAAGCTATATTCCTCATGACCACGATGGCTCGTGTTGGCTCACAATCCTGCTGAGCAGCCTCTTCTAATACCCCTTCCCAGTCTAGGTTATCTATCTGGTGTTGCATCGTCAGTTCATGATGGTAGTTTTCATCCTTAAACCAGAAATGCCAGACCCCAGCCACAAGAACCACTGCCGTTAACACCTGAACCGTCCATGCTAATTTAGGCTTCTTCGGTAAGTCAGACGTCTTCCGATCGCTCTTATACGTCAACACCATCACCACAAAGAACAAGGCCAACAGATAGAACGGAATATAATAGGCATGATATTCCTCCGTAATGAAGTACAGCGGCAGTTCTGCCCAATAGATGTTGGCCAGATTCGTCTGGTAAAACACATATCGGTAATAGAACAATGGTACAGCGATGACACTCAGCAGGGCCACAACGGTCAGACCGATACCGTCACTGCGCTTCTTCGACAGCTTCCAGCTCCATAGCCCCATAAGCAGTGCTGATGCCAGACCATAAATTCCCATCAGAGGATAGCCGACCACACTAGCTACAAGGATGAACAATCCCGGCATCGTCCACATCCGTTTCGTATGTCGCTGTGTCACAACGACAATCCTTCGATAGCACCACAGCAGTGCCACCACCATCGTCGTTCCAATCGTAGACACAAAAAAATGCCCCCGCAGTTTCAACATATACACCCAGTAGCCCATGTCCATATTCGTGAGCAACAACAGTGCAATAGGTACAAGCAGGAAAACTGCCCAATGAGCTGGCGTCTTAAAAGTTTGCTTGATCAAGAACAACAAACCAAGCCACCAACAGCATAACAATAGTACTCCTAACCACGGATAGTGCAGAAACTGTGTGAACCATGTGCCTATCCATGTCAGCAGTCCACCCGGTACCACCATCTGTGATTTAAAGAACATCATCGAGTTCAGAAAGAGGTTCATTTGCTGCACTTTCCACAGCAAATCATTCTCAAACAAAAGCATCGCTCCGGCGATCGTCACCAGCGCGATAACCCATATGATTATCGGCAAATACTTTTTCTTCATTTTACATTAACACTGATTTCCTGATTCTGGTAAGTGACCGTCTTCTGGTCTCCTCCCACAATCTCTATCTTTATCATTCTTTGGGCAGGCATACCGTCATACGCCCCTTTACGTTCTCCTATTGTCAGTTTTTTTTGCTTATCGTTCCAAAAGAACATAATCTCACTCCGTTGCCCCTTCTCGTAGTCATTACTCTCACCGTCATCTTCATACAATGTGAAGGTCCCGTCTTTCCCAGGATATATTCGGATCGTCAGCACGCCATCCTCATCAAGTGGAAGAATACTACCTGCACGCACAAACACAGGAATATACGTCTTGTCTACTTGAGTCGTTACTTCTTGAGCACCATCAAAGTGTTTGCCCGTATGGTAGTCATACCATCCTGCTGGAGTCTTGGGCAGATATGTCTTCCACGTCTTTACACCTGGTTCTATCACGGGACTGATCAGTAGCGCCTTGCCCATCATAAATTCATATTTCTGCTGTAATGCCTTCTCGTCATCCGCGAAATCAAAAACCAAGGGGCGCATCATGGTCGAATTACGATATGTCACTTCTGCTGCCATACTATAACTATAGGGCATCAAACGGTAGCGTTCCTTCAGACAGCTGGCAATAGTTGCCTGAGCCTCATCTCCATAATTCCAGGGTTCGGTATTACTCATATAACCATGCACTCGCATCAATGGCAGATAGACACTAGTATCAATCCAACGTAGCATCCTCTCGATATAAGCTGTATCAGTATATTGGTTACCAGGACGGAAGAAGCCACCTGCATCATACGTCCACCAAGGCTGGCCAGCAGCCTGCAGACCAAGACCTGCCACGATCTGTCTTCTGAACGTCTCCCAGTCATTGCCCACATCACCTGACCACAAAGCCGAGCCATAACGCTGAATACCAGGGAAACCACAACGGGTGAGAATCATCGGACGTGCCTCAGGTTTGTCAGAGCGTAACCCTTCATAAACTGTTTTATTCACGAGCAAGGGATACACGTTTCTTACTTCTTCTCCACTCCACAGACCACCGTTTACACGCCGTCCAGCCAAATCATCATTCTCCGGCTCCGTAGCATCCTGCCACCATGCATCAATACCCAATGGCACCAGACGACTACTAAACGCTTTCCAATACGCAGCAGCTGCCTTTGAATTAAAGAAGTCTATCCAGTCTGTATTGGGGATATAATATTGATTGGCGAGCATCTCCTTGCCTACCTCTGAATTCTTGTCAATTTTCGACCAGACGCTTACCATCAGTCGCATATCCATCTTGTGCAAGCTATCCGTCAGGGCTTTGGGATTTGGATAAAATTCCTCATCGAAGCGCATGGAGTTCCAACCGTATTTACCCCAATACTGCCAATCTTGGACCATGACACTCACAGGCATCTGCTCTTTCTTGAAACGATTAGCCGTTTCCAGAATCTCCTGAGAACTATGGAAACGTTCACGACAATGGATATACCCTAGCGCCCACTTTGGCAGGAGGGGCACCTGACCTGTTAACTCTCGGAAAGAAGCAATGATGTCATCTGGTGATCCAAGGAATACTGTATAGTCCACACATCGTGCAGAAGGACTGCGCATCACCGTCTCGTCCTTAACTATCTGGTAGTACAACACAGGCTCGTCCCCACGTGAGAGTTCTGCCTTCACTTCATGACGACCTGCTGTAAGATGTACTATGGCTGAAGCCGTAGGCGGTAACCACATATTTTGCATCTCAATGACAGGCTCACCATCGATAACTAGGTTGTGCCGACGGGCCATCTTTTGTCCTACATCTAACAACAAAGAATAGTCGCCTTCTTTATCGAGGTTCAAAACAGTTTCAAAGACATTTCTCTCACGGACCTCACGTCGTCCACCTTCCGTAGTGGTCACATTCACGATTTCCTGCTTGCCTGCCTGATCCTGCCTCTTCAGCGCCACCATCTGCTCAGAAGGATTAAACTCCGTCAAACCATATTGATTCCACAGCAACCCATAACCTTTGCTCGAAACCAGCATCGGCACAGAAATTTGTGTATTCACCTGAGTCAGTCTTCTGGACAGCCCACGCACATTAGCATAGCCGTCCTGAAATTGTCCCAGTCCAAAAAGATACTCATCCTTTGGCGACTCCCAAGCCATCGTAGCCACGTCATCCTCAAGTTCATGCCGTGTAGCAACAAATACTGGCCGTCCCGTCTTATCCTTCACCGTCACCTTAAGCTGAGCCGTATCAATATCTACCGTCACCTGTCCGTCAGTCAACTCCTCATGCTTCACATAAAGCCAGTCTGGCAAGTTTGCGCTATTTTGTGCAACCTGTGGTTCGTATTGTATCCTCACGGCATTCTTAGCTACAGTTGTCACTTTCAGTTTTCCTTTGCCAACAAAAATACTCTCAGCATTCATAGGAATGCTAAGCACCAAAGCCATATAGAGCCAAAATGTCTTATACATTTTTGCAGAGTTATTGAAAATACGCTGCAAAGGTACAAAGAAATCGCCTAATTAACCGTCACTATATGTATCAAAAACTATTCCATATGTAACAAAGCAGGATACTACCGTCCTATCCCTGCCGCACTAACCTTGATTCGCGTACGTTTCCCATTATTAAAGAACCTTGCCACAAACCGTCCATTCGCATCCAAACGAGCATTAGGATTCCAATAAAGCGTACGACGATGGTCCTGCAAATCTGCAGGGAGAGGGCGATGGCTATAATCAGGATGATAGAAGTCATCGGGTTCATACATACCGTCAAGAATAATACGGCGGTCACGATAAGTATACCGTTTCGTATCATCGGGCATCAACATATAGTCAAGCGTAACGTCGGCAACGGTAGTCTGCATCTCAATGTGCTTGTCTTCATTGCGCAATTCGAAATCAGTAAACAGGCGAATCTCATCTTGACGATTTAACTTAACATTATTGAATACAGAGATATCACTACGGAACTGTTCCACCACAGTAGGACCTGGATCGTAATTTCGATAAAATACATAAGGCCTCAAATCCTGATCATTCAAACGGGCCATCACCTGAAGACTGCGATCACTGTTATAGTTACCCAATAAAGCCATACTCACCTGCATCGGGAACCTATCCGCCTGATAGCGCCCAAAAGAGAGGCCACGGTCCGTTACGAGATTGTAAAGATCATAGGTGTCATAGACATAAGCAGGCTTCGAATAGTCGATAGAGTGTCTTCCACGATGACGGTGACCTTTCACTTGAATATCTTTCAGTGTCTGATCCATCTTCGAAAGGCGGACCGTATCAGCTATGGTATAATCATCGAAAGAGGTACCTGAGGCAATCTCAGGGACATGACACTGATAAAAGTCGTACTTCTTCGCAAAAACGGGAAAGAACAGGTCACGCTTTACGTAAAAATCAGGCCACGCCGTCTCATCAAGCATTCCCTTATAAAGGTGTCTTTTCTGTTTTTCTTCATTTTGATTATTTCGAAAAGCTCTAAGGAAAAGTATACCCTGTCCGTAATAAGGTGGGACATCGAAAACAAAGTGTCCCTGAGCATCAGTCTGCATTTTTACCGTGAACACTTCTTCGTTAAGCACCAGTTCGCCTTCTAAAGTGACATCCTTGTGCAGTCCTTTATGTTCAATGCCGAAGAAGGGGTCGAAGGCACTCGTAGGCTGTGTGGCATCCTGCACATAGATGGCTGTTCCCTGCTGTTCGATCTGCAGGGAGCCTTCCTGAGAACGCTGCACAAGGTCGTCAGGGGTCGTAGCCTCGTAACGGTCCAGTCCCTTCACCTTATCACTGCCACTCTCCCAATCCACTATAGAGGAAGAGTTGGCCTCTTCAGTGCTGGGACTATAGCCAAAGACTGCCATCGGCCAATATCTCACCTCTTCCGGACGGATTTCCTCGGCCTCACCCACTGGCCAGACACTTCCTTCTACCGTCATGGTCTGTTCTGGCTGATAGCGCAGAGCCTGTCTGCAAGTCATATCATGGAAGTTATAACGCCGCCAACCCTGAACCATCATCAATAAGTCCAAAGCCCTACGGTGTTGGACATCATCGGCTTCGAAATAATAGTCTGGATAGGCAATAAAACCTTTCAGTTCACTGGAAAGCAACAGATCTGTGAGGATGTTTCCCGTGTCGTAGGTGAGGTCTTCGTAGGCACCATCGCGGACAGACACGGAGATATGCCGCATCTCTGGTGGTGCGGAGAATTGCAAACTGATAGAGTCGAAAGGTTCATATTCACTTTGAATACCCTCTACAGTGATAGGCTGCATGGAGTAATCATGATGATTTACGAAAAACAGACGATCTGCTAGCAGTTGTCCGTCTTCATCGAAGACAACCAGGTCATTCACACCCGTAGGCAAAAGGGAAGTATCGATGGTGACACGTCCGCTACCCTCAATGGTCTGGAAACTCTTCAAAACTCCGCGACACAATACCGCAACCCCGAGAGTCTGCGGTGCTCCTACCTCAATCTCTGCCATGAGGGTGCCATCGCTATCGTCCAGATGTAACGCACAGCCTTTCTTCTCCGTCTTCGGTAGATTGAAATGATAGGTCTTACCCAGATAAGTAAACGTCACCTCGGGCTGTCCATGTGGCACCTTCAGACGAAAGCTACCCCTACCCTGATACTCCGTTTCTAGGGTAATCGGTGGCGATGAGTCGCCAATATCCAGTTGTCCTTTAATATCAACATATTCGCCCTCCTCATTGCGCGCTTCGAAGGCTACCGTACAAGTGGTGTTTTCCACCAGATGACCACCCTCTGGATAGAACTCTACGAGAAGTTTATCCTTCAATTCCTTCTCTATCCGGGTCTTCGGACGACTCAAAATATACTTCTGCATGTACTCGCCTGCAGAGTCCGGACGCTCATAGACAGGCACTACCCTACTATAGACCGTACCAAACTGTCGGAAGAAGTCATGAGCCATCTGGGCATTATAGAAGTATTCTCTGTCCTTACGTCCGAAGTCGTGTTCCGTAACACAGAAATTCAGCATCCACCGGGTATAGGCCCGCAACTCGTAATAACCGGAATACAAAGAATCTTTCAAGGCGAAGTTCCCGTCTCCATAGCCATTGGGAGAAACAATGATATTCTGCCGCTCCACCACCAAACCGTCTGGCGAGACAAGTTCTACATAGAGGATATGACTCATATCGCTATACGTCAGACTATCCGCACGGACTACATAAGACTTATACCAAATGGTATCACCCTTATAATAGCTTGTGTTGTCGAGATGCAGATACACCTTTTCTTGTATGGGCGCGTCTGCCAACAGCCTGACAATACTGTCAAGCCTCGTCTGTGCGGAAATAGTCACACAGACGAGGCTCAACAGTAGGGTTATGAGTTTTCTCATTGAGCAATGATAGGATCACCCATCTCCGAATTCTCGACATCCTTTTCGTCGAGTTTGAAAAGCATAAATTGTGGTTTCTCTGCTATGCAGGGTGCCCATTCGATGTCGTCACCCTCATCGCCATCACCATTAGGATCACTGAACTTAGCGAAGTTTGTCCAAGCAGTAAGCATCTTCTCAGAGAGATCCCAGTCACCTTGGGTCCAGGGACGCCAGCAATGTTCCAGACTCTTAAACACATACCACAGATCACTGCTGTGGAAAGCGCCCTTCAAACGTTGTGTCACCTCAGGATGCTTACCATCATCTGGCAGAGGACGTGCGAACTCATAGGCCCAGGCTTTTCCGCCCTTCTCCTGACGAACCTTACAGAATTCAACAATGCCTGGTGACATATTGCCCATATCATTCATCGTATAACCAATCATATAAGGCACATCAGCTATTTCACCGGCACGGGCTGCTTCATCGAAACTCTTCAACGAAACATAGCCATCGATAATAGGACGCTCCATCACATAGACATCACTCTTATTTACCATATTATATATCGTAGTGATGGTATAGAGGATTTCCGTAGAGGCGGCACGCAATTTCTGCAAATCAGTAAGACCTGCCCAGTCCATCACCTTTTTAGTCTCTGCCTCTGCTTCTTTCAGCGAGGGATTATAAGTGAAGAACTTGTTCATCGGTGTAGCAGGTTTAGCCTCTTCGCCCTCCTTTGGAGGAATGTTCAGGCCACCGCCACTCATGATGACAGCCTTGTGGAACAAGCCCTTGGTAAGTGGACTCTCACAAAGCGTACGCACACTACCGGCACCAGCACTCTGACCGAAAATGGTCACATTGTCAGGATCACCACCAAACTGGGCAATATTGGCCTTAATCCATTTCAGCGACTGAATCTGGTCTAAAATGCCATAGTTTCCAGAAACACCATGAGGACTTTCTGCTGATAGTTCGCCATAAGGCATAAAGCCGAAGATACCCAAACGATAATTGATCGTAACGAGCACGACATCCTTCAAAGCCCACTCTTTACCATCGAACTCAGGCTCTGTTCCCCAGCCTTCACGATAGCCACCACCATGAATCCATAAGGCAACAGGGAGTTTTTTATCTGTCTGACCAGCTGCCTTAGTGAAGACATTCAAATAGAGACAGTCCTCGCTATAAGGTGACTCCTCACCGTAGCCCCATTCTGTGGCATAGCCTCCAGGATAGTGAACAGCTTGATAACCAGGATGTTCATACTTAACACATTGTCTGACACCTTCCCAGGGTATTACTGGTTGTGGCTCCTTCCAGCGGAGGTCACCGATAGGTGCTGCTGCGTAGGGAATACCTTTATATGCAAAATAAGTAACAGGGCCAGCGTTGGTGGTGATATTGATCTGAAGACCAGCAATTTGGCCACCTTCAACTGTGAGAACAGGACTTTGACAACAATCCTGTTTAGAATCGCAGCCCATCAATAATGCCAAGAATGGCAACAATAAAAACAGTTTCTTCATAGATTCATCTATTATAGACATGTTGGTTTATCTGGCGTTATTGAGGAAGTCTATCATCTTCTGAAGATTAGCCTCGTCATACATACCCATACCATGACCACCTTCAGGCACGAAGGTTGCCTCTGTTTTCACGCCTGCAGCCTTCAACAATTCATAGAACATCTTTCCCTGGCAACAAGGCACGACATTATCCTTCTCACCATGGAAGATGATGATGGGAGGATCATTCTTATCAACATAATAAGTGGCACTGAGGCTGCGATATTTATCTGGTTCCTTTGCGAGTTTCGAATCGAGAAGCACGTCCTCAGGACTGTTCTCACCCATCTTCATGCCTTCACCACAGTCCATTGCAGTGAGGTCTACAGGACCAGACCAGTCGCAAGCGGCATTTACAGCACTGCTTTCATTAAGGTAATTTCCGACATTACCCTCAAGGTCGATATCCACCGTACCTACCTTAGTCTGCTTCAAACCACTGGTGGTAGCAGCAGTAGAAGAGAGGTGTCCCCCTGAAGAGAAACCACTAGTAGCTACAAACGATGTGTCAAACTTATACTTCTTGGCCTCACCACGTACAAAACGGATGACGGCACGAATGTCGTGAATCTGTGCAGGCCACTTGGCATCCATACTACTACGGTGGTTAGGACAAACCACTGCGTATCCTGCATCAAGCAATGCCTTTACGATGGTGCCCAAATCGGCAGCACCTTTACTACTGTTGCTGAACCATGCACTGCCATAGATGTGAATAACTACAGGGTAGGCGGCCTTCTCCTGCTTTGGCAGATAGATGTCGCAAGTGTGATAAGCTTGGTCATCGCCGGCATAGTTCACATCCTTCCACTCCTGTGATGTCTCGAGTTTCACCTGAGGTCTCTGGAAACCGCCAAAGCCCCCGAAACCTCCCTGAGGCTGTGCCATAACCACTGTGGCCAGGCCCAGCATAATAGCTGATAATAATGTCTTTTTCATTGTTCTTTATGTAAATTAAATAAGTTAGTTCTTAAATTGCCACCAATCTAGACGTACATCACCTTGAGTCTTATCAAAACAGATATACAGATCGTGCACACCTATAGCATTTGTCACCTTGCTACTAAAGGCCTTGTATTTCTCCAGTGAACCTGTGCTCTTGATGACAACAGTACCGATGATAGCACCATTGCTGCTGTCCAGACGCAGTGTGACGGTAGTGGTACCTGTGGCAGCGGCAGTGAGGGCAAAACTCTTTGCACTCTTGCCGAAGTCTACACCGCGCAGACGGATATACTCATCGTCGTCGATGTCGAAGATATACATATTTTTCTTACCTGTCGAGGCGGGCATGTCTGCCACGACACCCGTGTTCTCGATGCCCATCTTGGCACTCTTCAGTCCAAAGCCCCACGCCATCGTCTCAGCCTCCACACGCTGGTAGGGATTGAGCCACTGCAACTGCTGCATGGGTTCAAGATCCAACCAGTAGGGTGTCTCCCGGATGGTACCGTCGGCATTATAAAAAATCTCCGCCCCGTTTACGCTGCGACGCTCATGGTGTATGAAGGTCTCCAAATGCATCAGGTCGTAGTCCTGTCCGAAGAGATACGAATGCCCCTTGAAATCGGCGATGCCGGGGTGATTGCCTCTGTCGCGCTGGGTGGGAGCCATCAGATAGTTCTGTTCCTTCCAGGGGCCCAACGGCGAATCACTCATCGCATAACCCAGACCCTCAGGACAACAGGTCGAGGCAAAGCCCATATAGTAGTGTCCGTTGCGCTTGTAGAACCACGGACCCTCCTGATAGTGCTTCACCGCCCAGGTGGCTTTCTCGCTGAACGGCACTCGGAGGCTGATCTTCGCACCCTCCTCCTTCACGGGACGCATCATACCGTCCTTGGGATTGAGCACGTAGATATCGCCCTTTGTTGAAATCATATCCTCATTCAACTTGACGCAATAGGTCTGGGGATTGCCCCAGAACATATAGGCTTGTCCGTCGTCGTCGATCCAGACGGAGGGGTCAATGTCGTCCCAGTGCTCCTGCTGCCATACCAGCGGCTTACCCAGAGGATCCTTGAAAGGTCCGTAGGGCGAGTCTGCCACCAACACTCCGATGCCATGTCCGTGCAACGGGGCATAGAGGTAGAACTTGCCGTTGCGCTCTATCGTCTGGATGGCCCAGGCACCGTTCTCACGACTGCGCCAGGAAAACTCCTTCAAGGAGGCCACAGCGCCGTGCTCCGTCCAGTTCACCATATCGGTGGTGCTCCACAACAGCCAGTCGTACATAAAGAAACCAGCTGAATTCTTCTCGTTCTCATCGGGGATGTCCTCCGGCGAGGCATCGTGCGAGGTATAGAGGAACAGGGTGTCGCCCACTACCAACGGTGAGGGGTCGGCGGTATATTTCGTCTGGAAGAGCGGCATATTCACCTGTTCCAGTCCACGCATCTCCCACCAGTCGAAATTAAACAGTTTCGGACCCTTACGACCCTTAAACACCAGATAGAGATCTGCCGTTTCAGGCAGAGCGATGTTGGCAAGCGTACGTTTGAGCCCGTTCACGTCTGCCAGCGTAGGATAGTCCAAATCGAGGGTGATGGTCTGCCACTTCTCCCAGCCGCCGGTACCAGGCACATTCACTACACCGAGACATCTGCCGCCCACACTGTCGAGACGAATCTCAATCTGTCCGCCCCTTAAGCCAGAAGCTACACGGGCCTTGAAAACACGCGGGTATTTGTTGTCGAATGCCACATTCTGCAGTTTGATCCAGTCGCCGTTATGGATATCGGTCACATAGATCCCCACCTCGTCGTTCTGCTCTGTCTTAATACCCTTTGAAAAAGCCATCGTCTCTGCCTCCACCTTGCGGTAGGGGTCGAACTTACCCACTGGCTTCACACCCTCGTCGGTAGGCATAATCGTGGGGAAGGATCCGTCGGCATTATACTTGAACTCCTCCACAGCCACACTACGTCCGAAACCACCGCCATTGGGCAGTTTTCCCGTATGGTAGAAGAAATAGGAATGTCCCTTATAGTCTGCCACACCGCAATGGTTCGTAAACGACTTCGTGTCGCAGAGCGGCATGATTTCGCCAGCGTAGGTCCAGGGGCCTAAGGGCGACGGCGCTGTGCTATAGGAAATATGTTCAGGCACGCCACCAGCGGCATAGAGCAACTGATAAGCCTTCGAGGGGTCAACCTTATACTTCGAGCTGTCTACTTTTCTCAACCAAGGACCTTCCACATACGAGTCCTTATACTGCTTACCCTCCGTGCGCTTGTCCCTCAACGGCGAGCCGAAACCCTCCTCGGTCATGTCGAGCATACCAAGTTCTCCACTATACGAGATCATGTCTGGGTTCAGCTTCAGGTAATACACTCTGGGATTGCCCCACATCAGCCAAGCCTGTCCGTCGTCGTCAATCATCACCGTCGGGTCGATATGATCCCACGAACCGTTCTCGAACAGCGGTTTGCCGATGGCATCCTTGAAAGGACCTGTGGGTGAATCACTCACAGCCACACCGATGGCCATGCCACCTGACAGTTTAGAGTGGGCACAGATATACCAATAAAACTTTCCGTCGCGCTCGATCGTTTGTGAGGCCCAGGCACGATCGTCTGCCCAGGAAAAGCTCTCCAAAGCAAGAGGTGATCCATGGTCTTGCCAATTCACCATGTCCTGAGTCGAGTAGACGCGCCACTCCTGCATCCAAAAGAAGTCTGCACCATCTTCGTCATGACCGGTATATACATACATTGTACCATCGTGCACCATCGGCGCAGGGTCGCTTGTACACCATGTTTGCACAAAGGGATTTTGTGCCGAAGCCATCACGGCACCAGCAAAGAAAAGCGGTGTTATAAACAGTTTTTTCATCATTTGTACACGTTTAACGGGTGCAAAGATACAAAGTTTCCATCTATCAAACTTTTTCTCGTGTTACAAATCCTATCCAAAATGTAACACAACACAAAAAGAATGGAAACTCTGTACTATTTCTTCCAGAAACGATGCGTGATATCCTCAAACTCACCTTGGTCATTCTGACGATAGAGCCGCTGGTTGGTGGTGGGACTCTTTAAAGGACCAAGGTGACGGATAAAGGGACCTATCTTAATATAATCAAAGTCAGCTCTGTTAACAGCTGCAGAAATCACAGTCTTACCACTGTACCAAGCGACTTTAAACTGGGGGTATTCCTCATGGATATACTGTGCGAGGATATTTACGCCCTTGGGGTCACTGTCGCCACCCATGAAGGCAAGACAAGTGATATCATCACCATACTCCTCGACAAAATCATCAATAGCCTCCGTATTGAGCGGCAGGCCAACATCCTCCCAAAGATAACGACTATGACACCCGGGACAGCGACACGGGCAATTACTAATGTTAATTGCCAGTGTCACTTCGTCGGGTATCTCTTGAAACACGACATCGGAGTTTACATACTTCAGCATGTCATCCTACGGCATAGAAACGGCGTGCAGCTTCCTCCTGACGAGCCTGTGAGAAGTTCGAAACACGTTTCAGATAACCGATAATACGGGTCATATAATCAATGTTCTTCGAATGGCAGTGGGGACACTCCTTCAAATAACGCTTGTCAATATGGCCACACTCGTTACAAACCGTATTGGGAATGTTGAAAGTGAAATAATTACAGCCTTCCTTGGCAGCAACCTTCAACAGCTTGAGGTACTGATCCTTAGAGAGGTGCTCTTCCAAGTTCATGTGCAGAGCAGAACCACCTGTAAGGTGCTCGATGTAAGGTGCACCATGTAACTTGAACTTGTCAAGAATGGTCAACGAGTCATCCTCTACCACATAGAAGTAACTGTTATAACAGTCACGCGGCACGAAATAACCGTCCTCGCGATCCCACTTTGCATGCTTCACACCGACATTCTCGGCAGGAATCATCTCACAGTTGAACATCACGTCCTTTGTACGATATTGCTTATTGTACTTCTCCACAAGACCAAGGATGCCCTGTACGAAGTGCAGATAGTCATCGTTAGGAGTAATCTTCAGACCCATAAACTCAGCAGCCTCCACAAGACCATTGATACCGATGGTAAGATACTGACGTCCGATATTGATGTAACCAGCATCGAACAGTGGCAACATACCGTGCTCCTGCAATTCCTTCAGATTCTCATTGTAAGCCAGCTGCACCTTGTGGCAGAGATCTATCACCTCACCGAGATACTGCAAATAAGGCATCTTATGGTTCACGGCATACTGGATACAACGGTTTAAGTTGATCGTGAGCACACTCTTCGAACCTGTGCTGACGCCACCTGCACCAAGAGTATAGCTGAAACCATTGTCTGTAATCTCATTGCGCAGACGGCAGCAACTGGAGAGTGAATCTGCATTAGGGCTCATATAAGTAAAGAACGAATGACCCTCAGCATACATCTCTGCAGTAAACTCACCCCACTCCTTATCCTTACAGTCACCATTCTCGTCGGTGAGCAGTGCCATTGTCTCCACAGGGAAGGTCAGCAATGTCTTCGTACGCTCATTGTTAAACCACTTCATGAAGCGCTTCTGCAACCATGAGAGGCCCTCCCAGTCTGGCTTAGAACCGTCAGGGAAGTAGAAGTCGCCAAAGATTGACTCGAAGTAGTACTTGTCGTAATAGGCAATGTTCCAGAATACAGCCTGATAGTTACGTGCACCTGTAGGCTGGTTCAAGGTGTAAACGATCTGCTCGAAATAATCAGTAATCACCTTGTCGATAGTACGTTTCTTCAGTGAGAGGTCAGCCTGTTCGTCGGCACGCTTCCAATAGTCAAGACCCCACTCCTTACCGATGAAGTAGTTCATGTACATCAGGAACTCTGGTGTAGCACAGGCACCACTAAGCATCGAAGACACCATAAAGACCATATTGACGAAACCGCCGGCAAACGACTTCAAGTTTGTAGGAGCCGTAGAGTTTCCGCCGATGGCTACAGTGCCACCGATAAGCCAAGGATACATGGTGATGGAAGCGCAGTAGTTGGCCAATGAGGTTTCATCATTCTTATATATAAAATGGTGTGTAAGTTTATCGATATATTCATCGGCAAGTGGTTTGCCGTACATCTTCTTGATACGGTCTGTAAGCAGACGACGATTCAGACGGATGAAGTTCGACTTGGGCAACTCACCTATCAGCGTAGCGATGTTCTTGTGCTCGACATTAGCGTTGGCATCGTACTTCGAACCCGTAGCAGCATTTACCGACTCAGTGTACTCAGAGAGGAACATCATCTTCTCCAAAGTGTCACGGTCCTCTGAATGCAACTGACGGTAAAGGATAAATGACTTGGCCACATGGTAGTATCCCTCGCGCATCAGGGCCTCCTCCACTTGGTTCTGAATATCCTCCACTGTAATATCGTCATGCATGTCGAGATGATTGAGGATCTTCGACACAATGGCCAAATCAGCAGGTTCATGTACACTCTCAAATGCCTTGACGATGGCATTCATGATCTTGTCGAGAGAAAACTGGTCTTTCGAACCGTCTCGCTTCGTGATAGTAAAGTTTTTAATCTCCATATATATATTGTTACTAATTAAATTATTGTCTTTTCAGATATTTAGGCTCTCCCTGTTAAGGTAAAAGTTGTCCGTTTTGGAAAACTTTTTGGATTTTAGTTTTGAAAAAGTTTCCCGTTTTGGAAAACCGAATTCGGCTGCAAAGATACAAAATAATCCCAAAAGCGCAACTTTTTATTTCTTAAAATTTTTAAAAATTATCAAGAAATTGACAAGAAACACAAAGATGTTTTGATTTAGCGCTGATAAAATTTACGGTCGAGTTTGCCGTTGAATGTGCGTTTTACGGTCTCCGTCTGCTCATAAAGCGTTGGTATTTTGTATGTTTCCAGTTTGTTTTTCAAAAATTGTGCCAAAGCACGTTTATTCAGAACCCTACCATCCTTCATCACCACCAAGAGCTTCAGGGCACGACCCATGATCTTATGTTCAACAGAGATACAGATACAATCCTGAATATCCGGAAACGCCATTGCAGCGTCTTCCACCTCTGTAGGTGCGACCTTGAAGCCGCCAACATTGATGACATCGTCTTCACGTCCTGAGAGATGAAGCATACCTTTCTCGTCGATACGCCCAATATCAGAGGTATAAACCACACCATCGCGCAAGACCGTAGCCGTTCGTTCCGGATCACCCACGTAGCCACTCATCAATGTATCACCCTTACAAGCGATGTGCCCTTCAGAAGTGATAAAAACCTGTGAATGAGGCATAGGACGGCCTAAGCAACCTGCCACACATTTTCCATCGTTAAAATTATAGGTGCTGATAATACCAGTTTCCGTAGAGGCATAGGTGTTATACAGACGGCTCTTCGGTAGCAGACGGCACAGGGTTTCCATATCAGCTTGTGAGATGGCGGCAGCCCCAGTTTCGATGAAATCGATCTTTTCAGCATAAGCAGCCAGCTGTTCAGGACAGAATTGAATAAGAATGCGGATACTTGCAGGTACCAAGAAAGTAGCGACCTTGAGAGCCGGATAGTCGAAAGCCTTCCAGAAAGCATTAAGATCCATCATGCCGTCGACAAGAATCAGTGTAGCCCCAAGCATGATAACAGGATAAATCTTCGACAGACTACCAATATGGTTTAGCGGTCCGTTGACGATAAAGGCCAAATCATGCGTAAAACCCTGACCACTGATGAGGTTCTCTGCATCGGCAATGATGGTCTGATGGGAGATCATCACTCCCTTCGACTTACCCGTCGTTCCAGTGGTATATAGGATATCGGCAATATTCTCGGGGACAGAACTGGCAGAAAAATGCTGAGAGAGTTCCTGAAAAGTGTCTTCGGGGATATCCTTCTCTAACGGAACCACAACGCAGCCTGCACGATGAAGAGCGAAATAAGTGACAAGATAGTCGATAGAGCACTCGGCACGAAGGCACACGGCGGTCTGACACCTCTGCATATCCGGATCCTCTGCACGTTCGCACACGCGCACGTACAATTCCTTATATGTGCATCTCAACTCACCACAGACGATAGCCGTCTTCTGCGGATACAAACGGGCGTTCCTCTCAAGATAGTCTTCCAGGATCATATTACTGCTTCTCCGACAATTTCTGTTCAACCATGGCTACGATGCTATCAAGTGTCTTCAGGTTCTTTGGCGTGGCATCAGTCGCTTCCAGACGAATGCCAAATTCATCAGACAGCATCATCAGGATCGTAGTCACACCCAGAGAATCCAACTCACTGAACAGGAAGTCGGAATCGAAGTCCACCAACGGCAGGGCATCTTCTAGCATTGTTCTGATTTTTTCTTTCATAATCTATTCTTAATTCATTGTTTCAACATAAGTGAGATTAGGTGCAACAACCTCAGCAGCATATTGTGCCACACGACGGCGTTCCTCATCGGGCTCGATGGCGATGAAGGAAACATCTGGATGCTCCAAGGCCGTTAATAAAGATATCTCGCCCCATCCTGTGTTTTGGAGAATTACGGAATCGGAGTACACAGAGGGGGGAGTCCTTGTGTACTGCTTCAGAGCTTTATTGACAGCTGAAGATATCTCAACACCTTTATAACGATAAATATCACGCACAAGACTCACACAATCGTCCTCTCGACGTAGTCCCAAAAGCGAGGCCAATGTGAGAGGTCTTCGTCGCCAGCCATTTTTGTCTGCCACCAACCATCTGAAGATAAGCGGTGGAAAAACAAAAGCCATCAACACCACAGAGAACATACCCACAATCGTGACCTCTGCCAACGAGTGAAGAGCAGGATGACGCGCAAAAATTAGTGTTCCAATGCCGATAAACATAATCAGTGCAGAGATGATAATACTAGTCTTATAAGACGAGAGCATCTTACGCCTGTGGGCAAACTCATATTGGCATCCTTCGGTCATAAAGATGGTATAATCATCACCTTGTCCAAAGATAAATGTCGCCAAAATCACATTCACCACATTAAACTGTATACCAACAAGTGCCATGATGCCCAGAATCCATATCCAGCTCACAGCCATCGGCAGGAAGGAGAGCAATGCCAATTCTATGCTACCCAGCGAGAACCATAGGAAGAAAAACACGATAAGACCACAAGCCCATCCGATATAGTTAAAATCATCAGAGAGCCGTGTGGAAATAGAAGAGTTCATACTAGCCACATCAAAAGCATAAGCACCAGAAACCGTGGATTCTATAGAGTCTATGACATGTGCCGTATGTTCCACCTGCAACACATCGACTACACTTTCCCGAGTAGCAGGAGGAGTACGAAGCAAACGGAAGAATTCATCGAAAGTTCCCTCTGCAAAACCCTCATTTTTGGCTGCCTCAACAACTTTCTGCTCTAACGTCTGACCATGTCTCGAGACAAACGACTCCCAAAGGGCGAGTCGCGTACGTCCTGGCGATACCACATATACTGTCTGCTTCGCCATCGTCTCTGGTGCCATCTGTTGAAGACTGAACATATCACGTTTTTGCTCATCGCTCATATAATTAATATGGCTCATGTCCGAATCGAATGTGGTATCCATGCTATAGTAGCCGAATACCAGCGTCAGAATGAGAGCAGGTATAACGACCCAACGGTAACGTTCCGGAGTCTGATGACTCAGACGCTCGAGAATCACAGGGACAGTTTTCTGACCCTTTCTCTGCTCACGAATCAGATGCGGCAGATAAAGTAATACAAACAATATCGTTCCGATGAGCAGGAAAGAACTGAACAGTCCTAAGTCACGTAAAGCAACAGACTTCAGGGGCACCAACGCAAGGAAAGCCCCTACGGTAGTGATATTACCTACCACCAAAGGCATGACAATCTCCCTAAGTGCAGATTTAACATCAGGCGTATGCTGCAAATGGGCTATCAGGTGCAACGGATAGTTCACGGCGATACCCAAAATCACCGAAGAGATACCAATGACGATAATTGACACGCTGTCGTGTATCAGTGCCAAAGCACCCATAGCAAAGAGCCATCCCCATGCTATCGACAAGACAATAAGCAATAGATGTTTGAATCGACGGAAGACATAAAAAAGCAGCGCAACAATCAAAAAGACCGCCAATAGGACAGACACAAGACTATCTTTCTTAATCTGATTCGAATTGCCCACAGCAATGACAGGACCTCCTGTCAGACGAATGTCAATATCTGCATACTGCGCAGTTGTCTGCTCAGCAGCATGCTTCAGGAACTTCAAAAGACGGGTATTATTCTCCGTCTCACTCGATCCGAAAGGAGACCTCAGCATGACCAGGGCGGTCTTCATATCCGGTGTGAAGATATAACCATCATAATCTTCATACATTGCCCGCGACCGTATCTGCTGCATTTTTTCCACAACAGGTGTAAAGAGGTTCAGAGGATCTCGCTGGAAGTTTTCCGAAAGCAGTCCTGCAATGGGGAACGTCAACATCTGTTTGTCCTGTGCCAGTTGTGTGGCTATATAGTTTTCATCACTCAGCAAACTATCGAAACGGGTATAGTCATCTGCTGTCAGATAATAGGGAATCTGTTCATAGGCAGACTGTGTCACCTGTGCCACCTTCTCCATATCTATCTGAGCCGTGAGATCCCTCACCATTCCTTCTTTGTCGTTAGCCTGCAATAAATCAACATATCTCTCAACGGCCTTCACTATCCTGTCGGGATCCGTCTGCGTCGTATCCCGGTACTCAAAGAGGGCAATGATCCTGTCGGCACCTGACAGTTCCTGATATATCTTCAGCGCATGGTGGTATTTATTGTTTAAGGGCAGAAAATCAGAGATATCCTCCTGATAGGTCTGACGGAACACAAGACACAGGAACAACACGGTCAAAAGAAAGAACGACAGCAGCGTCCATCTTCTGTTCCTGCCTAGGGCTTCGTATATCCTGACAATCAGATCTGCCATATTCTTGTTTCCTATCTCTTTTTCTGATCTACGGGGTTCGAATAAATACCAATGAATATCTCCCTCAGACGTTCCAGATCACAGGTTTCGTCATACTTATCCAACTTCGCCAGGTAGGTTGTAAAAGTTTGATACTGCTCATCAGTGTACATACTGCGGTACTTCGTATTACCGTATAGCAAGTCATGGGCGATATAGTTGTTGGGATAGAGTCTGTAAGCAGTATTGATCCGTTGGTCTATCAGTTGTGCCACAGCCTTGTGATACTCGTTGTTCGTCATATTCTCGAATGCCGTAAGTTCGGCAACGGAGATTGGTTCACAGAGTTCAATATGTACCTTTCCCTTTGGTTGCAGGATACCTGTAAGGATACTGTTCAGATCCTCACCAGGTTTCTTGATGTAACGGGCATATTGCGACTGATATAGTTCCAGCGCCTTTAAGATATCACACGATTCCCACTCATAGGAGATGGATACCGGTACGATATTCAAATCTGCCAAAGCTTTAATCTTATCTTTCGACTCACTCATACAGAACATCTTGATGACGCCCTGATCTGTAGCGTCGATACCGTTCTTAGTCCTTCCGTTACGTTGGGCAATCCATACTGACTGTTTCTTCTCCTTGATGACATAGCGGATATACTCCGATAGATGCATCGAGCTACGGTAAAAAGCCTTGATGTCACCACCGGGCCGCTCTACTTTGAACATCTTGTTACTCTTGCCCACATCGATGACGACAGGATTCATCATCAAATTAGCGCCAAAGGTAATCTCTGTCGTCTCAAAGCCGTTTACCACGAAATGATACTGCAGCAGACAGGCATCAAGCATGATGTCACGATGGTTAGATACAAAAAGATATTGTTTGTTTCGGTCCAGATGATCCAGTCCTGAACACGAAAACGAAGTAATGCTACGAGCGATGACCTGCTCGTTTACACGACGCATCGTATCGTGCTGGAACTCCTTAACAGTAGTAAACGAGGCAACCCTCTGACGTATTTCTTCAAGTGGTTGTCCCGGATAGACAAATGATGCCAACAACGGAAATACGTCGCTATGGGCTATACGCTGCATAGCTGCAGGAATCTCCTCTTCGTCATACGGACGTATATCGTCAAACCTTGGATCTGTTTTCATTTCCTCTTATTTATAATAATGTATGTAACCATTCCAAAAACTTCTCCTTCCACTGTCTGCACTCTTCGGAGCCTTTATCTTCGCTGACACCAAATCCATGGCCACCGGTCTGATACTGAAAATACAGATGCGGAACATTCATCGCCGTCAAAGCAGAATCCAATAAGACCGCATTGCGATAGTCTACGATAGGATCATCAATACAGTTGACGAGGAACACTGGTGGACAATCTGCAGGTACATGACGCTCCAAAGACAACTGTTCCCTCAGCACCTTATTACCTGTACGCGAATCACCCAGTAGTCCTCTGCGCGACCGTTTATGAACACAATCCTCCATCATCGTCACTACAGGATATACTGGCACAACAAAACGAGGACGGTCTTCTGTACTAAAGAACTCCGCAGCCGACATGGCCAGATGACCTCCTGCCGAGAAACCCATGACACCTATCTTATCAGCATCGACACCATATTCCAATGCATGATTCTTCACATAACGGATGGCCTGCAACATATCATCTTGAGCATCCGGGTATCTGTTACCTCTGAAAACCTTGCGGTAGTGGAAAATAAAAGCAGGTACATCTGCCGTACGATAGTCGAGCACAAACGCTGAGATACCTTGCTGTTGCAACCACCTTGCCACACCATCGCCCTCTGTCTTCGTGTCATGCCAGAAATAGCTACCCCCAGGACAGACGATAATCGCTAGATTACCACTATCCTGTGCGAGATACGGCGTCAGCATTACCTTCTCCTTGCAGGATGTGCCCTCCCAGATATTCACTTGTGCCGAAGCCGTGAAAAGTGAAAAGTGGAGTATGATGAGTAGCAACAGTATTCTCATAATTTATTAATAATTGCGTTTGTACCCAAAATCGCCTCACAGGTGTTGATGGCCGTCAACGGCACACCACAGAAGCCATGTAGGTTATTGTTCTGTCCCGTGAGCAGGAGATTGCTGATCTTCGTCACCACAGGCACCTGCGACAAGGCGATGTTATTACAGTCTTTGCTGAAGCCGCAGATACTACCCTCTTTGACAGCGTAGAAGTCTCGGATGGTGAGAGGCGATGCCGTGTTCATATTCTCAATACATGACCTGAAGCCTGGATGCATCTCTTCGATGAGTGTCAGCAGGGCTTCAGCTTTTTCGGCTTTCCACTGCAGATAGTCTTCTCCCCGATGCCCCACTGTTGTGTTCTCCCACCTCTTCACCATATCAAAGGACATCGGTGCCGTCACAAGGGCTTTCCTGGTGTAACGACCTTGATTCTCCTCTGGAGGTGTCATGAAGAGGAACCCCAACGGCCATGCTTTCTCAGGATCATCAAAATGCCACACATCGGCATAGCGTGTCATATAGTATTCCGAGTGATTGATATATTCAAACGAATCCTTCTTCAGCTGGATATACAATGAGAAGGCGGAGTGTGCATTCGGAATAGACTGTAACCGTTGACGGTAAGACTTCGGCAAGGCCTTTTCATCCATCAGCGAGAACATGCTGCAGGGATGGATGTCTGATATATAATAATCCGCTTGCCACACCTTTCCACTACGTGTTCTGACGAAATCTACCTTCCTATCATTGACCTCTATCCACTGCACTCCATCATTCGCGATAACCTCTCCTCCATGATCAGTAATAACCTGCACCAAAAGATCCGCGAAATGAGAGCTGCCTCCTACAAAACGACTTGCCCCATGGATATACAAAGTACTGATGATGGCATGTATATAGGCCGGTGTCTGATGGGCACGTCCACCATAAAGTGGATTCATATAGGCAAGAATACTGCGCAGGCGTTCATCCCTTACATAGTGGGCGATGAAATCATCTGCTGACATCAGGAACTCCTCGGAATTGGCAAACAGACTCAACGTGCCGTTAGAAGGACGAAGGTTAAAGAGGTCTACACTATCCGTCATCGTCAGCACAGCACGGACATAACATTGCAGGTTTTCCCGTTCTTGTGGGAAATATCCAGCCAACGAGGCCACAAATCCCTCTTCACCTTTCGCGATGGTATAGAAAGATTGATCTTCAGCGAAGTAAAGACGGTCTGTACAGTCAGCATCGACATCTTTGATCCGGATCTTATCGACGATACCCAGATAGCGACATATCCTCCAGATATTTCCTCCCGGCTGCATACCACCAATGACGTGCATACCTGTATCGAAGACCTCTCCAAAGCGCTTGAAGGTCTGAAGTCCACCTCCTATTGTGGCGTTCTTCTCCAGAACCGTCACCTGAAGGCCCTCTTTCGCCAGAATAGCTCCCGTAAACAAGCCACCTAGTCCTGCACCTATAATCACTACCTTCTGATTCATCCTCCACTATTCATGATCCCACGATAGATTCGCTCTGCGGTTAATAACTCACTACATGTGACAATGGTCCCCACAAGGACACCCAGCATACCATGCGAATTGATATTCTGCCCAGTCTGGAAGACATTGGGTATCTTTGTCCTGTGCGGCACACGACAGGCAGCACCCATTCTGACATCCTTTGCGATGCCATACATCGAACCTCCTTCCGTTCCTGTATAGTCCAGATAAGTCAACGGCGTAGAGGTATAGAATCTTTTTATGCTGTTACGGATACCTGGCATCTGTTTCTCCAGAGTCTCTAAGAGCAGATCGGCCTTCGCCATCTTAAAGGCTTCATAATCTTCGCCTCTTCTGCCCACATGCGTACCTTTCCACTTTTCTACATCCTTCATCTGCATATAGCTCAGTATCACACCCGTCTTAGCATATTTCGGTTGCGCCTCCTGACAGAAATGCATATACAGATAGCCCTTGGGCCATGTGGTCTCATCATAAATCTCACAATTCCAAGGGGTATTGCCATTATAACCGTAGAAGTTATAATTCATATATGGTACCATATTCTCCTTAAACTCCATATAGACAGAAAAGCCGCCCACTGTCTGCGGAATGGCATTAACACGATTGCGGAATGCTGGACGGATCATCTTGGAGTCTATCATCTCCAGCGTTCTCATGGGGTGTGTCCCTGAGATGACCACATCTGCTGGAAAGAATTCGCCATCAGTCGTCTCGACGCCGATGGCATGGGTATCATCACAGACGATGGCCTTTACCTGATGGCGTACCAGCACACGGCCGCCATAACGCTGGATGGTATGCGTCAAAGCCTCTGCCACAGTATCACTACCTCCCACAAACCGATAGGCACTCTGGTTGTAGAAGTCCATGATAAAGGCATGCGTAGAGAAAGGCGTCTTGTCTTTCTCTGCGGCATAGAGCGGCAGATTACCCACCAGCACCTTCGCCAGTTCTGGATCGGTAATCACCTCATCGAGAACGTTGTTGATGCTCCGCAACTGATATTCGGTGTTTACGGCGATATCACTCTCCGCATATTTCAGGGAGTGGAGTGAAGAAGCGCCTGCCACCTTCTCTATCAAGTCGAAATACCGGACTAGATTATCACGCTGATGAGGGAAATATGTGGCCATCTGGTCAATAAAGCCCTCACGGCCATTGACATAACGATACTGTTTGCCATTCAGTGCGATAACCTCATAACCTTCAGGATCAAGCTGCGACAATCGGACGTGATCCCTGATCTCCAGATAGTGCATCAGACGATCCAGCGTCTGACCCTCAGAGGCACTGCCTACGAAATGCATACCTGTTTCAAAGCGTGCCCCATTTCGTGAGAAGCACTGCAGACAACCACCAATCTGGGCGCCCTGTTCCAGAACCGTTACCTCGTAACCGTTCTTTGCCAGGGTCACTCCGCAGGAGAGACCACCGAGCCCACTACCTATAATCACCACCTTAGACATCCTGCTCAATACGATTTGTGATTTGACTATATACTTCCTGATACCGCTTACGCATCGCCGAAGCCTGCGCCTTAGTATCACCCATCGCCCGTAACTCTGCCTGTGTAACGGGAGAATCTACCTGAATATAAATTGGACTCTTTCGGAGGGTATACGTCTTCTTGGGCAGTACCTTTCCTGGGCCGTAGAGGCACATAGGAAGAATGTCGACACCCAACTGTTCCGACAGATAAAAAGCCCCCTGATGGAATCGTCCAATCCTGCAATCCTTAGAACGCGTACCCTCTGGGAAGACGGCAATACTATACCCACGTTCCACCAGTGATCTCAGTTTCGGCAACAACGCATCGATGCCTTCTGCCACAGGATAATACTCCGCATGCCGGATCATGAAACCATAAAAAGGATTGTTCCACACCCAGTCGTTGGTCAGAAAAATCATCTTCGGTGAGAAGATCAGTTGACAAACCAAATCGAGATGTGACTGATGGTTACAAATGACCACATGTGGCGTATCAAAATCCACGCCATCAGCTACGCGATAGGTAAACGAAGTTCCTGGGATGCCGTGTTTGATCATCACGAACCTCGACGCTTTCCAAATGATGGTATGTATTCTCTTTCCACAGTCCACAGTCCATTTTCCTCTCAGTTTCTTCCACTTCACATACACCCATACTGCGGGAGTAATAATCAGTAGCGAGAAGACAATAAAGAAGAGCAGCGCATAATAAGTACGGATATATTTCATCAGCCACCGTGCTATCCTCAACGGCAAGCCATAAACCACAGCCAGGAAACACAGTATCGTGTTAAGAATACTGATTCTCGTGAAGTCCTTGCCTGGGCGGAAATGACTCACCCGCTGCTCTTGTGGCGGATAGTAGACATCAATGGGTATAGGAACAATCTCCACACCGTGCCACGAAGCAAATACCAACAGCTCCAGTTCTGCCTCATAACGCGAGGTAAGCAGTCGAAGACCCCGCAGCTTCTTCAGAGGATACAACCGATAACCGGTCTGTGTATCTTTCAGGTTCCTGCCCGTCTGGATATAAAACCAGAAATTAGAGAACCGATTGGCAAAGCTGCTGCCTTTGCTGCGCTGCACACCTTCCAGGTTACGATTACCGATAATCAGCGCACCCGGATGGTCCAGATTCCCCTGCAGGAACTTCCGGATATCCTCAGGGTAATGCTGGCCGTCGCCATCAAGAGTGATCGCATACGAGTAGCCCATCTCAAGGGCTTTCTCAAACCCATGTTTCAACGCACAGCCCTTGCCTCCGTTCCGCGTAGAATCTACCAAAGTGATGCCTTCGATAGCTTTTAGGATAGAACGAGTATCATCCGTCGAGCCATCGTTCACCACGATGACATCCCGACATTCATCCAACGCACCTCTCACCACAGCCTCTATCGTCCCCGCATTATTGTATGTGGGAATGACGACACATATTCCTCTGTCGTGCAGCAACGTCTTCTGTTTCTCTTTCTCGTTCACCTCTGAATATCTTGATTCACTATAATCTATAGTCTACAGTCTTCTTTCTACAGTCATCGACAACTTTGCCAGCACCTCTTCCTCCGCCGTTACCATAATCTGCGCCTTACATTCGCCCGTCTCTTCCGCAACTGAGAGTTTATCGAAGGTATAGGTCACACGAGGAGTCTTGATGGGGGATATCACCGACAGGAACTTCACGTTCTTCACCTGTCTGATCACAAAGTCATGCTGCAGATGGTCTTCCAACAGCTCTTTAGCGATCTGGATGATACACACACCTGGCGTCACAGGTTCCCCAGGGAAATGGGCCTGATAGATGAAGTGCTTTTCATCCAACAGCACCTCGTAGCGTTGTTCTGTCTTTTGGGTAATATGATATAAGCTGTCTTTCAGTGTCATAATAGGGGCGTTAGTTGATATTCTATGTGGTAACGTTCATCCTTCCAGGTGGTCTCTCCGTTCTGAAGTCCTGTCATCAGCTGTCGCAGATCCTTCTTCAGAACCTTCCGGATATACCACTTGTTCATCATCGGCATCACCGTATGCAGTTTCACCTTCTTTCTCTCCAGACGGTAGGTAAAGTCGAGAGCTGTAATGCCGAACTCATTAAACAGAGACCCATGAACAGTGTCGCCATCACGATGCAGAATGCAGATGCCACTCACATAACCTTTCTCCATCTCGATATAAGCCGTAAAACGGATGCTCTCCCCGTCAGCAGGGAAAGTGGTCTGGGCATATAGCCTACTGGTCAAGACAGACAACAGCAGACTAATGAACAGCAAACAGCTTCGCATCAAGCGTCTCATTCTGTTTCGTATTCTTGAGTTCTATAAGTGTCTTATCACCGTTTTTCTCCATCAGTTCCACTTGGGTTACCACCCCCTTTTGTTTGCTGAAGTGGAGAATGATCTTCTGAAACATCCCTTTCATGTCTTTACGCTGGGGAATCAGTGTCGCAATCCATTCTGTGGAGGTCGTTGTAAACGACGTCTTAAAGCTCTTATCATCCGTAAGACAGTTACCCACTACACTGTTCATCATGATACGTGCAATCTCCTTGAACACCTTGTTCTGATTCACGTCGATGACGTCATTCCGCTTTTGGTTCTTCAACAGCACCTTATCAGCGTTCAGGATAAACGTATAAGCATAAGGACTCACGTACTCCCAACGCAGTTTGTCGCTCTTCTGATAGTACATCTTACCCTTCGACACCAACTTGTCATTCAACATCTTCAGATGTTTCGTCTGCACAAAGTCACACTGCATCGTCTTGATTCCCGATGCCGTCTGATTAATCTTCTGCTTGATCTCATCCGTATTAATACGTGTCTGTCCAAACATCGGCAACAGCGCCATACAAAACACGAGGATAACGTATATTCTCTTCATCATTTTGCAATTAAAAAACAACCTACGACGATACAGGCCACGCCCATCCACTTGATCATCGACACCTCCTCGTGGAAGAAGAGGATCGCAGCCAGCATTCCGAACACATAACTCAGACTGACCATCGGATAGGCCATACTGAAAGGGAAGTACTTCACGATATACATCCACAACAACGAAGCCAGCGCAAAGAAGAGTCCACAGGCCGCAAACTGCCAGTTCGTCAGCAGACTACCCCAGAACTCCCTGTTCCATCCGAAGGCGGGCAGTCGCATCAGGGCCAGCTTCAGGAACACCTGTCCTCCACAGAGCAGAACGCTCTGTAATATGGCATAAGGTATTATTTTCCACATGTCAGTACCATTGCTATTGAGTGAATATTATAATCCGCAGGAGAACTGAGAACTGAGAACTGAGAATTGAGAGGTTTGATTACCCTGCTCAGGAGCGAATTCCAGAAAGGAGTCAGTTCTTCGTGCAGTCCTACGAGCACCGTCTTGGCTTTTCCTGTTGCCAGCAATATCTGTGCATCACGCAGGGCCCACTCCAACGATTTCTTCTCTTGAGTATAGGTCGCATTATAACCGTGACAATGGGTGCGGATGGCGATATTGCTGCCGATCGTGTTGTGCGTACTCTGCATAAACCAGGTAGGCGACAACATCTGCTCACCATTTTCCGAGAGTTGTCGGAGCAGGTTTTCGCTGAACTCCAGGCATCCCAGCGATGTCGCCGTGATGATAGCATCAGGAGTCTCTATACCCGCCTGCTTCAAAGCCTTCAAAGAGGAGAGCAACGAACTCTTCATGATCTTACCCATGCGTCGTGCCTCCAACGGCTTGACGAACTCACGGATCTCGGAGAGTTGGTCTTCGGAGGTAATCTCCACACGAGAGAGTTCTTTGATCAGGAAGTGAGAAATATCTGAGGCAGAATCTATGGCAGGGGTATCCTTACTCGTCGAAAAGACCAGAGAGGAATCATTTCCTCCGAAGCCGAAGGAATTACACATGACATGCTCCACCTTGCAGTTCGTCTCTCCCATCGTAGGTGTAATACCTTCAGCCATCTGATGCTGCCAGCCCAGATTTGCCGGCACGAAATGGTGCTGCATCGCCAACAGACAGATCACGGACTCAATACTTCCTGAGGCACTGGTAGTATGACCTGTAAACGACTTCGTACTCGATACCCTAGGCATCCTGTCTTCGAAAATACGTTTCAAGGCAGCACTCTCACTCGCATCGTTATTAGGTGTTCCCGTTCCGTGGGCATTCACATAGTCTATCTGTGAGGGTGACAGTTGTGCCATCTCCAGTGCTTCCTTCATGGCTAGGTAAGCGCCCTCACCGTTTTCTGAAGAAGCCGTCTGGTGGAAAGCGTCACAGGCATTGCCATAGCCCGAGAGCCAGGCATGGATCTCTGCACCCCGCTGACGGGCGTGCTCTTCCGATTCCATCACCACGAAGGCAGCGCCCTCACCCAGGTTCAGTCCTGCACGTCCTTCGTCGAAAGGCCTGCAGCGTTGCTCATCGAGGATCATCAGCGCGTGGAAACCGTTCAGATGGAACCGTGTCAGTGCCTCCGTACCTCCTGCTACCACCACGTCTGCCTGTCCTGTCTTTATGAGATTTGCACCCAATATCAGGGCGTTGGCAGCAGAGCTACAGGCCGTAGAGAGAGTTGCACAGTCCGCAAAACCCATCATCTCTGCCATCTGTTTGGTATTACTACCACAGTCGTGTATCCGCAGACAGTCCAGATGGTCGTCACTCTCCTCAAAACTGTCGAAGTATTCCTCTGTCAGATCCATGCCTCCCACCGTCGTTCCTGACACCAAGATCACCTTTTCTGACTTAGGCATAGCGGGAGCAGACTGTCCACTATCCTCTATCGCCTGCCGTATGGCTATCAGTCCCATCAGCGATGAACGACTCATAAGCACCTCTGGACCGATGCCCAGCATCTGGCGCATCTCGTCATTTGAGAGGTCTACCTCGCCAACAGGCAATTCATGATGCGATGAACGCAGATGCTTCATCTCTCCGATACCCGTTCTGCCCTCCTGCAACGACTTCAGCACCGAAGCCTTGTCGCAGCCGATGGCAGAGACGATACCCTCACCTGTAATAACTACATTCCTCACTTCTTACGATTCTTGCTCACGTAATCAGCTATCGTAGCCACACTCTTGAAGATGGCCTTTCCCTCAGCGGGGTTGGCGAGTTTGATGCCATAGTTCTTCTCCAGAAGCACAATGAGTTCCAGTGCATCGATGGAGTCAAGACCTAATCCCTCTCCAAACAAGGGAGCATCGTCTTCTATTTCCTCGGGTGTCATCTCCTCGAGGTTCAACGCCTCGATAATCTTCTTTTTTAGTTCAATAATCAATTCTTCCATATAATCAGTCTTTTTATCTGTCCAAATTAAATATCTATAATCTATAGTCTAAATTTCTATAGTCTTCAATTCTGCTTCAAAATGATCGTCATCCTCAGCGTCAATCCAGCCACAGAGTATCCGTCTTGTCCCAGGGTCAGCAAACGAGGCCTCGATCATCTTTTCCATCATCTGCTCGTCTTTTTCTTGCAGGATATAGAACGAAGTCTCGCCCTGAATATGATGTCGGATCGCTATCTCGCCTGTCACAATATTCGGCAACGTATAGACAAAAGCCGAAGGACTGGGGAAGTAGTTGTCCGGATCAGCGATAGAGGTCTGATAGTTCTTGTCGGCCTGAATCGACGAAGAGTGGTTGAAGAGAATAATAGCCGTCTCATCCTCCCGCTCATCACACCTCCTCAGGAGCAGTTCACTGGCTACAAAACCCAGCCTGCAGAGCACGTCCATCTTATAGTATTTGGGATAGTCGCCGATATACCGTTTGTAGACCTCCGTCAGCAGCGCCCCTCCTTTTTCTTGAAGTTCCAAGGGCTTTCCGTCTATCGTCACACTCTCAGAGGTAATCTTCAGCGAAGAGAGAGGAGTGAAGAGTGAAAAGTTCCCATCAGCAGGGTAATCACAATTCCTCATTCCTAATTCCTCATTCCTAATTTTGGAAGCCATGATCGCCGCATTACCACCTCCGAAGCCGGAGATCATCTTTACGAAACGATCTTTATCGGTAGTTTGATTTTCCGATGACAGGAGGATCTTCCCAGAAACTCCCCGTTCCTCAAAACCTTTCGTTCCCAATACCGTATGGTCATCGAGTGCAGCCATCGTGATGATGGTCTCCAGGATACCGGCAGCACCCAACGTATGTCCGAAATAGCCTTTCAACGAGTTCACAGGAACCGTATTCAATCCAGCCCGTTCTATGGCCACCGACTCCATCTGATCGTTAAACATCGTGGCTGTACCGTGGGCATTGATCTGCGCCAGACTGTCCTTTACCGCTTCGGCACCGATAGCTTCGAGAGCCAATCGTGCACCTTCACCATCCTTCGAGGGCGAACTGATATGAAAGGCGTCATTCCTGATCGCACCTGCTTCAATCGCCCACTGTCCACTGTCAACCGTCAAAATCATCGTTGCTGCAGCCTCACCCAGGTTCAGTCCCAGACGTTCCATATCGAAAGGCCTGCAGGGTTCTTCGGAAACAGCTTTCAACGACTGGAACCCAGAGACGGTAAACTCACTCAGCACGTCTGCGCCACAGACGATAGCATAGTCATAGTCCCTATGTTCCAACAACCGCTGTGCCAGGATGATGGCCGCAACACCAGAGATACAGGCATTACAGACCACTATCGGTTCCGTAACGACACCCAGCTCCTCTGCTATGCTCTTCGCAGCATGTGCAGGTCCAGGATCCTCGTTACCCTGTGACAACACCTCAATGTTCGCCTTCGTGGTACTCAGGATCAGCACGACATTGTCTTTGCCAGGATCAATACCCGCCTCCTGTATCGCACACTTTGCTGACTTCACCGCCATCGCCTCGAATCGGGTAAGACCCTCGCTTCTCACAATAGGGACGGTCCCTTTTGTGAGATTGACGCTACGGCCAGCCTTCACAGCCTCATAGTTCTGGGCTGTAGTCTCACCAAGCGGCGACAAGATATTATCTGTAATCTTATATATCATATTTGCGCTTCCATTCCAGATAGAACTCCGGATTCTCCCACACGAGGTTATACTTCATATCCATAAACACCTGTACGGAATGGCCTGTAGCGATCAGGCTCTCATCTTCCGTGTCGTAGATCTCGTAGTCAAACACGATCTTCGCGGCCTCCGTAGGTCGGTAGATGATGTCTATCCTGGGTTTCATACCATAACGGATAGGCTTTTTATAGTGGATGGTCTGTTCGACGATAGGTGCGAAATAGCCGTGATCCAAATAACCCATGTAGCTCAGGCCGTACTTCGCCCCGAAGGCCTCACGGGCATCCTCAAAATACAGGGCGTAGGCGCCGTGCCACACCACCTGCATCATATCCACTTCACTGAATCGTATCTCTATCTCCTTCGAAGCCTTCAATTCCATCATTTCAATGCGATTTTCATTTCCGTTGTTACCAGCGTCTCACCCTCACAGGTCACCGTGGCTTTTGCCAGCGTCATACCAAAGACCTCTTCCACCACTTCCACCTTCGTCGTGATGGTCTGTCCCACTTGCGGCAGCGACAGGATCTCCAGGTTCCTCACGGCACCGATAAATCCGATCTGAATACCCTTCTGCAGGATATACTTGTTCACGAATCCTATCCTCGCCGCACAGGTCTGTGCGATATTCTCTATCAGTCCCGAGGCACTCAGATAACCTTCGTCCACGAAGATGTTCTCCGCCTTGACCAGGGTTTCTGTAGCGAAACTCTTCTCATCGATCTGTATCAGACAGCCCACCATGACAAAGGGCTCCTGCTGTGGCAGTAGCGTGTGGATGTCAATCCCCCTCAGGAATGCTTCTGTTGGCTGTTTGAAATCACTCTTCACTATTCACTATTCACTTTTCATTTTCCCCAAAATGGGAAATAGTTATACCATTGTGTCGGATAGTATCTGACGATACGCTCCACTTCTGCGGCATACTGCGTCGACAGCTGTTCTACCTGCGTATTGCGGGGTGCATCTTTGTCGTAGCTCAGTGGGGTGACGAAGATCTTGTATCTCCGTGTAGCCACCTTCACCACATGTACCACGATGGCCTCCAGTCCTCGTGTAGCGATAACTTTAAACGGTCCCATCGGCAGCCGCGCCTCATGGCCCAGCAACTTCACCGTAACCGCTTTCGACGACCCCCAGATTCTGTCACCAGGGATACTGACGATCTGACCGTTGCTCAGCGCACTATCGAGTTCGAAGAGGTGACTCATATCCTCACGGATGGGGATCATCCGGATGTTCGTATGTTCAAACATCTTCATCCGATTCTCCATCACTGAGGCCTTTTCGCCGAAGAAGACGAGGGCATTAAACTTCTTGTCCTTCGCCACCAGCGAGTAGCCCGCAATCTCATAGTTGCCCACATGCGAACTCAGCTGCACAAATCCCTCAGGTTTCGTCGCCAAGGTCTGGAAGTGCTCATAGCCTTCGATGTCGATGTCGAACGTCTTGCCGGCATACATCGCAAACTTGTCGATGATGGCCTGCGCAAACATCCCATGCTGCAGATAGGTCTTCCAGAATGCAACGAGGGGAGACAGTCCGAACCGTTCACGGAAATAGCGGTAGATAAACTTGTATCCAGGCCGGAGCAGACAGGGTGGCACAACAAACACGTATGCGAAGACATAGATGAATCTGACATCTATTCTTCGCAACAGTCCTATCAGCCAACGGTGCATCAGCCCGTTACCATAGGTTGTGCCGTCCCACTGTTTCTCAGCACTCACTATTCACTATTAACTATTCACTTTCCCTTCGATATAGTCACAGAACTGGCTCAGCGTCGTGACGCCCTGCATCTCCTCGGGCTTGATCTTAAAGCCGAAGTTCTTCTCTACAATCACTACGATGTCTACGAAGTCCAGGCTGTCAATGCCCATATCGTCCTTCAATTTCGCATCGTCAAAAATCTTCTCCTCGTCAATCTCGAGGTCATCGATGAGGAACGCCCTCACCTTCTCTTCAATTTCTTTTCTTTCCATTTTATTGTTTATTATTTAATTGTCTATTTGTCTAATCGTCTGCAGCGGCAGCAAATTCTTCACTCTTCACTTTTCACTATTCACTATTCACTTTTCACTATTCACTTTTCACTACAATTATACTGTGTCCCTGACCCAGGTGGTCGTAGATCTGCTCGATCTCCAGTCCTGACTCATGGATACACTGTGTCATATCCTCGGTGTTGTACATCTTCGAGTTGCCGTTGGCGATGGCGGTGAAATAGAGACTGGTCATCGTCAGACAGAAGGCTGCAGGCTCGAAGCGCTGACGGTCCCAGAGTGTCTCCATGATGTAGATCCTTGTCTCTGGGGTCATGGCGGCCTTTGCCCGCTTCAAGATACCCACGATCTGTTCCATCGAGAAACAGTCCAGGAACTGACTCATCCAGATGGCGTCAAGTCCACCCTCGCGTTGAGGAAACATCGCCGTCTCATCCAGCAGGTTAATGCCATAACCACCGATTCGCTCAGCCCCAGGCTTGCCCTTGACATTCTCCTGCATCATGCCGATCTGCTGCGGCAGGTCGAGGATGGTCACCTCCACCTCAGGATCGTAGCCGACACACTGCAGCGCCCACTTTCCCGTATTGCCACCCACATCGTAGAGTGACTTCACATGACGTTCATCAAAGATGATCTTCAGGGCCTCAGGAAACGATGAGTCACTATAGAAATGATCAAAGCCGAACCAGCTCTTCTGCACCTGCGGGGGCAGACTGGAGAGGCCTTCATACACCGTAGGCCAGTCTCCGAAATGTCGCAGTCCTTCAGGTTTGCCGTTCTTCAACGACTCCTCCAGATGGAACCAACCTTCGTAGTTCACATCGTGGTTGAAGTCGATATTCACCCTCGTGGCGGGGTCGTTCAACAGAAACCAGCCTGTCTTCGACAGCGAGAAACGGTCCGTCTCTGGGTCTACCAATATCGTTCCGATACAGAGCGAGGCTTCCAGGAGACACTTCACGGCATAGTCCGACAGACCCGTCTGAGCCACAATCTCCTGTCGTGTCAATCCCTTGTCAGCATCCCTCAACAGGTCGAGGATGCCCCATTTCACCATCAGTCTCGACGCCTGGAACACCACGGGTCCCCAGGCAATGAACTCCGCCAGCCGCTGTGCTTCTCTGGCTGTCAGATGTTCTTCAGTATACGCCTTCTGTAAGGCTGGTGCCAGTATCACTTTGTCTCTGCTTTTACAAAATCTAAAACTTCTTTGGCCACCGTTTTAAAGAGAAGTGCCATACGACGACCAAAGGTGGGGAGTTTCATGTCCATAGTCCGCTGTGACATTCCACGGAGGTCATTGATGTCGAGTGTGCAAATAGTCTTGCCAGAAGCATCCTTGACATCAAGTGTACCACGTATGATAGCACCACCAGCCTTCTTGCCGAAGCCCCATACTGCTGCGCTACCACTACCAAAGTCGATATAATCGATATTCACGATGACTTGGTAGTCACCACTAGTGCCGTCCACCATCTTTAAACAGTTCTTGCCCTCGTTCCAACGCTCAATGAAGAACGCCCGGCATTCCGGCACATGCTTCGACTCCCAATTCTCGGCTGTCACGGGGTCTGTCTCTTCCAGATGAGTCCGCATCAGTTTGTCAGTCAGCTCATTTTTGCTGAGATTCGCAATCTTAGCCTTTGAGAAATCCAGCTTCAGCGTGGCTGTCTTGCCACTCTGTACGAATACGTTCACATCGCCACTCTTCACGGCAACAGCCGACTTGGCATTCGCTGTTACTGCCATCATCATCAGGAGTAGCGTCATCATCATTAACTTTTTCATAAGCATCTGAATTTATTATTTTACTTTTTTTATGACCAGTGCCGAGTTCGTGCCACCGAAGCCGAAGCTGTTGCTCAGCACGGTGTTCACCTCCATGTCAACGGTCTTCGCCGTCAGGTTCAGCTTCTCCGAATACTCATCGGGATTCTCGAAGTTGATGTTCGGTGCCACGAAGTTGTTCTGCATCATCAGGATGCTGTACACGATCTCCGAGGCGCCTGCCATCCAGCACTCATGACCCGTCATCGACTTGGTCGAGCTGATCAGTGCGCGCTGTCCTGCAAACATCCTGCCCAGCGCCATCGCCTCATACATGTCACCCTGCGGTGTCGAGGTGGCGTGGGCGTTAATATAGTCGATGTCGTCGAGTTCCACACCAGCATCCTTGATGGCCCGTGTCATCGCAATCACACTACCGTTGTCGCTGGGTTCCGAGATGCCACCACCGTTGCTCGAGAAACCATAGCCCACCACCTCCGCGAGTATCGTGGCTCCACGGGCGATGGCGTGGTCGTAGTCCTCTAGCACGAGCGCTGCAGCGCCACCACTGGGAATCAGTCCGTCGCGGTCCTTATCGAAAGGTCTGCTGGCCTTCGTGGGTTCGTCCATCCTTACCGAGAAGGCGTTGAGCGCGTCGAACGAGGCCATCGAGTAGTAGTTCGTCTCCTGGGCGCCGCCGCAGAGCACCATATCCTGCAGTCCCTGACGGATGAGCATATAGCCCAGTCCTATCGAGTGACTACCACTCGCACAGGCGGCACTGATGGTGAAGTTCACGCCACGGAGATGGAAGATGGTACTCATGTTCATATTCACCGTCGAGTTCATCGACTGGAAGATGAGGCCGTAGCCCAGCATCGCCGAGTCGTGCTTCTCGTCCATGATCTTCGACGACTCGATGACGGGCTTGGCCGACGAGTCGTTGCCGAAGATACATCCCACCTCGTTCTGTCTGAGGTATTCATCCGTGATCTGTGCCTGTTCGAAAGCCTGTCGCGAGGCCATGTAGGCGTACTGTGCTTCTTCGCTCATGCCGGCACGCGTATGACGGTCCAGCATCTGTTTGGTGATCACCGGTGTCTCCACGATACCCGTCAGTCCTGAGCGGTAACCGTAGGTCAGTCGGTCTTTATCCAGTCCGATACCTGATTTCCCTTGATACAATGACTCTTTCACGGTCGCCAGATCCGTACCCAGACACGACCATATTCCCATTCCTGTTATTACAACTCTTCTCATGTGTATAAGCCTCCATTAATGTTGATCACTTCGCCCGTGATGTATGCCGCCTCGTCGCTCACGAGGAAGCCCACGAGCGCTGCCACCTCCTCAGGTTTGCCGAAGCGTCCTGCGGGCACCAGCTTCTTCAGCTCGTCCTGCGGCAGGTCCTTCGTCATGTCGGTCTCGATGAATCCCGGTGCGATGGCGTTCACCGTCACGTCGCGTGGTGCCACCTCCTGTGCCAATGCCTTTGTGGCACCGATGAGTGCGGCCTTTGCAGCGCTGTAGTTGGCCTGTCCCGGCAGACCCTTCACCCCTGAGAGCGAGGCCACGTTCACGATACGACCTGTGCGCTTACGGGGCATCATGTGCTTCAGCAACCTACGGGTGATGTAGAAGAAGCCGTTCATCGTGGTGTCCATCACACTGTGCCATTCTTCGTCCGACATCATGAACATCACGTTGTCGCGACGGATGCCGGCATTGTTCACCAGCACGCCGATATAGTCGTCAGGATGGGCATCCTCCCAACGGTCCAGGGCGGCCTCTGTCTCCTGCGGTTTCGAGGTGTCGAAGGGCAGCAGCTCTGCCGTTCCCCCTTGTGCGGTGATCTCGTCAGCCACAGCCTGTGCGGCCTCAGCATTCTTCAAGTAATTGATGATGACGGGCGTTCCTTTAGCGGCCAGATGCAGGGCAATGGCCTTGCCGATGCCTCTGGAAGCCCCTGTGATCAAAGCATATTTCATGTTTTAACGTAATCCTTTTTTTGGTACTGCAATGCTACTTTTTTCAAATTGCGGCTGCAAAGGTACTCATTTTTTCCTAATCTCACAAACATTTTCTTTAGAAAATGCCCTCAAACACCAAAAATGGGACGTTAGGAGGGGTTAGGGGGACGATCGAAACAAGAGCAGCGACGGGTGCTCGACCTTTGGCCGATTGCTACCGCAGGGACGCAAGAATACTGCAATCTCATGGATTAAACTATTCTTCGATCTAGATTGCAGTATTCTCTCCCCAAAAATGCCGTCATGCCGTCATCCGAGTGCGCGGCAGAGCGGCACTGCGGCAGCGCGGCATTAGGTAACTCGATGCCGCGGCAACCATAGCTATTATATTATATATAATTATTATATATTATAATATATAATAATTTAAAATAGATATATATGCCTCACACTGTACTATGCAAAACTCTCAATGCCGCGCTGCCGCGCTGCCGCGTGCCGCGCTCTGCCATATAGGATGCGGGCAAGAAACTCTTTGCCTACATAACTCAATCCCATAAAGATCGAAAATACTTACGGAACAAATCAAGTCCTTGTTCTATAGTTCGTTCCTCATCCTCTGTGTTAGTAGTACCTGCATACTTCATTAGTTCAAAAGCATCAATCATCTTTTGAATAGCGTTGTTCCACCCACGCAAATCCTTAAAGTCAGAAGGGCCACCGTGCTTATCGAGAGCCTTGAAGGCCTGTAAGCGTGGCACGATCAACTGTGCCAACGTATTATCTGTGTTCCAGACATCTTCAATTGGATAGTCATGCTTATAACTCCAGTTTTCCGTGGAGACTTTATTCTTCTTTCTTGCCATTTCTCATATCTGTATTTTATTGTAATAATACAATTTCATTCAATCAAAATAGTCACACTCACTCCAATCTAAATCGTCGCCATAATCATCACTTTTATATGTATGATAGTCTATCTCTGCATGTAGTTCGATATTGAAGTCTCTCACCCATAGTAAATCAAAAATGGAAAAGTCCAAATGTTCATACAGGTTATGAAAAGCATGTATCAGATGCATGTCCTTGGTCAATTCTCTATCCAATCCTTCATTCCAGTTGTCTGATTCTTCCTGCAGATACAGCATCTCATTTTCAGACTGGATGTGAATAGGATTACCCCAAGTCTCTATCTCGAAACTGCATGCGCCATCATCGTACAGGGGCATAAAGTCATCCATCGTTCCATTTAACATAGCCCACATCTTTTTGGCTCTGACGGTCTGAACAGGATGGATTTTAGAGTACTCATAGCCAAGAAAACATTTCCCCCTCACAACCATGTCGTTCTTAACGTCATTACCCTTTACTGATTCGTAGAGCTTAATGGTTCTATTGCGCATGTCAATTAGTTGAAGTTTCAGGGCTTCATTGAATTCGCTTAACAACAGCTTATAATTTTCGTCCATGACAAAATAATCATGAAGAATATTTCTTCTAATTCCCAATAGACTCTTAATAGCAAATCCTTCGGAATCCCTAAATAATCTCCTTTTTTCTGTCTCGTATTGCAAGTTCAGAATTTCGGTTTCTATTTCTTGCACAGCCTTCGTGTTAAAAATCTCTTGTACTGTCATAATAAGAATCATTAGGTGTGACAAAAGCAATGATGGTTTTCTTATACTCCACAGCCTCTTGCTCTATAGAGGTCAAAGCCCTTGAATAATCACTTCCATAGTCATGACTTAACTCAGACAAGTTATCAATAAGATACAAGTGAGAAAAGCTGTTTGTGAACGAAAGAATCTTGAATTCATCAAAGAAGACATAGTCAGTCCAGAAGGAACCATTTGGAACATAATCGTTCAATTCTTCAGGATAACAGAAGAAACCATGTGTGTTGTATTCCATCATTTCCTGTTCCAGCCAATCTCTTTCACTCTCGTTTTCAGCGTTTCCTATGTATTTCGCTTTTATCAGATCAATGACTGCATTCTGTATTTCCTTTTTGGGAATACCAGAATAGACCACAATAGGCAACCCGGATTCTACAGCAAAGTCATATATGTACTGTTTAAGTTCGGTGGCTGGTTGTCCCGAACAAACAAACCATAATCCAGGTTTGTTCAACTTCTCATATTTCTCTATTTTTCCCATATTCAAAAGAATTATGGTGCAAAGAAAACAAAGACCTCCGCCAACTGGTGGCAGAGGTCTGAGATAATTTCATTATCAATTAAACCTCATCTGAATCGAAATAGTTCAAAAGATTCATGACGTAATCCTTCGGAAGACGCAATAATTGATATCTTAATAGTCCAAAAGGATTGTTTTTTTGTCTGCTTATAAGTAAGGGACTCATCATTATACAAGTGATATAGCCGGAATAATTGCCAACGGCAGAGTAGAGACGGTAACAGGCAAGTTCCGTGAAGGACAACAGACGCTCTGATTTGCCTTTTTCTGTCAAATAGAAATTAACTGTTTTGGGGGATGAATATACAGTGTTGGTACGTTGACATTGTTCAATTCGCATACATGCCAGTCCCACAACTTTAAAAACGCCCACATAACCTTCATCTTCATTTTCGTAAAGGAATATCACATCATTCTTATTAATATCCCCCATCTGCTCTGTTAGAATAGATCTTTCATTTTCAGTAAGAGTTAGAAGTATGTCATTTTGATTAATTGTAGTCTTATGAACTCTTTTGTCTTTAGCATTGATGTGCCAACATTGAATTCTGCCTCTTCGATAATCATGCCATACGCAATTAATCTCCTGTCGTTTCCAATGAGGCTTGGGGTGATAGGCATTAATAGCAAAGCAAATAATATTGTTGATGATTCTGAAAAACATAATCACAAATATAGATTCATTGTTATTTCCGCTTTCCTTTTTATTTAAATTTCATTATGTTACAATATTTGCAATATACTCATCAGTATATAAACTCATCAGAGTTGCTTTACTACATAGCGCAGAGTAGATTCTCCAAAACTCTGGGCCGTGTGATCTTTCTTGTCGTCGGTTTTGATTAGTTCTTTTTTCAGTCTCGTGGATATGGTGAGCATATTCATGTATTGCAATTTCTTTCAACGACATGCAACATCTCCATTTTGCATATACTCTTATTCTCTGTTTGCTAACAATATAAACACCTGCCCTCGTTTTGGGCTTTTTATCAATAACGAATAACTCAAAATCCTTTTTGCAACGATAGATTTTGAGAAGAAATGCTTTTAATTCAACTGCTTTTGCTTGACAATCCATAATCTTTTCTATTTGCTATTACGATGCAAAAATACAAGAAAGGTGCGCCATATGGTGGCACACCTTTATAAAAAGAGTAATTCAAATGAATTATTTCAATATTATAGGGTCTGAGCAAAAATCTCTACGCTTGCAGTTTTTGCAGTGTTTGCCCATCCAGACCTCATCGAACTGATTCATCGCTTGTCCTACAATTTCTGGGTCATCAGTCAGGATGCCAGCTTCGAAGTTACGAGTGCCATCACCTTTCATACCGATGCCGGCACCAGTGAGATTGGCACTGCCTATATATGACTCTTTGCCATCGAAGACCATCATCTTGAAATGTACCCTTGGACAATGCACTCTCTCCAGTCCATCATAGAGGATTGGGAATCTGTCAAAGTCCTCACGAAAGTTGGGCCCAGGTTCCTTGGCATGAATCAGCCTCACAGCCACTCCTTTCTTAATCAGTTTTGCCAATACCTCTAAGAATGGCTTTTTGCTCTTCCCATCCTCAATATACAAGTCCTTGATGTCTGCTGTCCCAATCCACAAAGAGTGCTTCACGTGAGGAACACGCGAAAGCACTTCTTTGTAGTGGGTGGAGTTGGAGATGTACTGGTACATATACGTTAATGGAGTCAAGTTCCATGTTAGTATTCTTCAAAAGAAACACATTGCTTAACAATTTGCTCGTAACATTTCAATTTAAATATTAATTCATCAACATTCACTATTCCTCTCCCAAAAACCTCCTCTGGTGGGACAATTCCAATTGTCATGCATGTTCCTGCACCAAAACGTAATGGTTTTTCTATTCTTATTCCGTTTTTTTCTGAAACTTTTATGAGTCTGCTAAAGTATTTCCCTCGAACATCAGATCGGTTTCCATCTCCATTATACTCAATTTTAAAACATAACTTCATCTCTTCAAATTGGAGGTACATCTTTATTTCATCATTTTCTACGAAATTCCACCAAAGACCAAGAAATCCCCCAGCTGGATTTGCTACATAACTCCAACTATCAACATTAATATGATTCTCTAATTCTTTATAGAATCCTTGCCACTCATACCATTGCCATTTATCAACTGGGATAGATTTATAGCTATTTGTCGCATCTTCTATATCTTGTAAATGTAACCGATAGTCTATAACCAAAGGATTCCTGCCTTTGTATATATCCAAAACAGATAATAAATCTTGTCTATTTATGGTGTTATACCCTTGCGCCTGTATTGCTTTCTCAATAGATGAAGGCTCGTTACCAGTTTTTACATAAGCGTAAAATAATTTTTGACGTTTGTCTTTATATTCATCCTCAACTATCTTTCTATATCTGTTTAATTGGTCATCATGAATAGTAGTTTCTGTTTTGTCTTCAATTATCAGAAAAGCATCTTCATTAATTTCTACCCATATATCAATATTGTACCACTGGCGACCAACATCAACGGTATGGATGTCTTCTTTTTCTAAGCCTGTCAATAAAGATAGCAATGTCTTTCCTAACATACAAAGTTCTTTGTCATCATGAATATATGTGTCGTCTGCCCATTTTATTAACCACGACAAAATAGCATCCTGACTTAACTCTGAGGTGGCATAAGAAAAAATATTAGGTGTCTTTGGATTTAGTGTGGACTGACAAGACGCATTAATTAACTCGGAAATTTCTTTTATTCTGGGAGCATACAACTCTATGTTATCATTTATATAGCTTTTTAGAAATTCCAGATCTTCGTTTTTTACTATTTCTTCTTTCAAAGAACTTTGTTTGCCCGTAATAGTTGCTATTAAAAGTTTTGCTAAGTCCAAGACCCTCCATAGAGGTATCTCTTCACTCTGTCTTGACCATTTTCCTCCATTTTCAGCCCATCTTAGAATTTTGGCAGAGAGGTCTTCAGGGTTCCATGTGGCTCTTCCAATAGAAAGAAACTTGGCATCTCCAGCATACGCATCTTTTTCTGAATAATCCACACTAACTATAGGTCTGTGTGATAAATGTAATGGAATGTCTTTGTAACTCATGATAATTCTTTTTATTAGTCCAACTTTTCAAATTCAAAATCATTCACTGAGCAACATGCTTTCTTGTAGTCAAACTGATACATGCGCATGTACTGCTCTTTTATCTCTACGGCTCCATTGTAGAATGGAGTGGTGGTATTTGAGCGTGTTGTCACCGTTATAGCCATATCTGGTGTCAACACCTGCCCATTCGACCGTTTCGTGCGCTTTGGTGTAATACGAAATATTTTACTCATAGCTGTTTTTACAATTTTTGTTCTAATGTATAAAACATTCCGTTAAATGCTACGTCATAAACCATTGGATAGAACCACGTCAACTTATTGCATAAGTGGTAATTATTCTTTTCTATAAAGTCTGTGGTGTCCAACACTATACTATTTAATTTATCCACTTCACTATCTAATTTCATCTGGAAAGCTTCTGGTACAGAAAGTTGAAAATAAGAGAATGCTTCTCTTATATCATATCCCAGTTCGTCAGGCGTTTCTCCCATGGCTACCTTGTAAGTGAGCTCTGCAGCCTTCTCGAACACATATTGTACAATAAAGCGACAATCTATTGGCCAATTCCAATTACCATCATCATAATTGTCCACATATTCTGTTAGAGAGTGACTGATACGAGTTATTTTATTGATGATATATTCCATCTGCTCTTTCGACAGTTGCGACTGGGCATCACCTTTCAATAGTGGCTTTGAAAATTCATCTTCTGGTGTTTTTACTCGTTTAATGATGTAATTGATTATCTTCTTTTGAATATTGGGAAACTCCTCTTCAGAATAAGGGCAAGGAGGATTAGAGTTTCCAAAACCTAAATCCATTTTCTTCGCCAATAGGCTTTCTGAATCTCTTACTACAAAGTTGGAATCATTACCATGCAGACGGTCAAACTTTTTGAATAGTCCCCATACAGCATTCTGTTCTTCATACTCAGAATCAGTTGAAAACACGTCCTCGTCCGTTTCGTTATAAAACTCTTCTTTGAGACGATCAACTTCAAAGGCGATGCTTCCAACATCTGCATCTTCTGTGTTTGCTTCCAGCAGATAATCTCTCATTCTGCCGTAATACTTGATGACAAAGTCGTTCATATCATTTGCTATGGACAGTATTGCACGTACAA
>JAEEGJ010004025.1_pt1 | contig 51867 bp, 55 predicted proteins | sample 8958761 | NCBI WGS metagenome assembly JAEEGJ01 (sample SAMN16246546, study PRJNA631951) | gut metagenome | biome: gut microbiome; feature: rumen; material: RS-attached | host: Bos | place: Iran: Karaj | collected 2018-10
TGATTTATTAAGACTTTTCGGTACTGCTAATATAGCAAAATGAAAATCACTTTACAACCCTAATTTATAATCATTCTAAAAAATAACAACAAAAATTCACACTTTTTGACGTGTGTTCGAAAAGGGTAATTTTTCTTTTCGAAAAGAATACGCGCGCGGGTATAAAAAGAGGCCTTAACCGGTGATGCCGGGCTCCTGCTGCTCGGGCGCAGGCTCCGTGTGGATAGGACACGGGTTTGCCGGGTCAGGTGTGAGGTAGTGGCCCAGGATGAAGTAGTCCGTGACCGTAGTTCCGGCCTGGCGGCAGTACTCTGTAGGATAGTAACCGGACTCGCAGATCTCCATCTCAACGACCGTGTCGGGGCGCGTGAAGCTAGCTCCCGGCAGGTTCTGATGAACTCTGCTCATGACGTAGTACCAAATCCTGTTAGCATTAGGTTTATCTATATTAGGTATAAGTGTCTGTCTTAGGCGGTTGTCGTAGCCATACCAGACCGCACCGCAGTAGTAAGGTGTGTAGCCGCAGAACCACTTATCGAGGTTGGCGTCAGTAGTACCTGTCTTACCTGCAGTGGCGATGTACTCGCCGTCGTTGTTCATGATGACGGAGACGGAACCTGTAGCAGTACCATTAGTGATAACGTCCTCGAGGATGTCGCTCATGATGAACGCAGTCTCGGCGGAGTAAACACGGTGACGCTCAGGAGTCTTCGTGAGCACGACATTATCGTTGCTGTCGAGAACCTGTGTATAAGCGTAAGGCTCGCAGTATGTTCCGCCTGATGCGAGCGTATTGAAAGCGCCGCACATCTGCAAAGGCGTGATACCTGTAGTGAACGAACCGATAGCCTGTGCCGGGTATGCACCCTCGGCTGTCATGTCGATACCTTCCTGTCTTAAGAACCACAGCGCAGTATCGCCTCCGACGTCGTACCAGACCTTGAGCGCGATGGTGTTCTTGGAAAGCGCGACAGCACGCCTTATGGTCATAGGGCCGTCGTAGCGACGGTCGGCATTCAAAGGCCATGCCGCAGCCGGATTGTTCGGATCAAAGTGACACTCTTCATCGACATAGATCATCGACGGCACGATAAGTCCAAGCTCGATCGCAGGAGCGTAGTCGATGATCGGCTTGATAGATGAACCCGTCGACCTGTAAGCCTGCGTCGCTCGGTTAAGTACCATGTTGCCCGGCTTCGGTCCGTAACCTCCTTGCATGCCCGCGATGGCACCGGTCTGGACATTGATAATGACCATGCCCGCCTGTGGTTTCTCCGGGTAGTCCACTAGCAGCGTCGGATCCTGTTGGAACAGATCTCGCGTACTGAACGCCTCGTCGAGCACCGCCTGCACGTCAGGCTCGAGTGTCGTGTAGATGTGATATCCCCTGTTATAGACAATGGTCGCCGCGAGGTCGACAGAGATGCCTCTTGCCTGCGCCACGTCATTGATAACCTCAGAGATCGCATACTCCGTGAAATACGAATTGATATCAGCAGCGGAATGCGCCTCTTCCGTACGGAAAAGAAGCTCCGTGTTAAGCGCATTCTGATACTCTTCTTCAGTTATATATCCGAGCTCGTACATCTTGGACAGAACGATACGCTGTCTTCTAAGGGCATTACGTCTGCCGGACTCTCTTAAAGGATTGTAATAAGAGGGGCTCTTCGGCAGGCCCGCGAGGAAAGCACACTCTGCAAGGTTAAGCTCAGAAGCATTCTTTCCGAAATAATTCTGTGCTGCAGCCTGAACTCCAACATAGTTATTACCCATAGGAGCGAGGTTAAGGTAGAGCTCCATGATCTCGTCCTTGGAAAGCTCCTGCTCAAGGCTCATGGCGGAGAACCACTCCTGTATTTTTCGAGAAGTGGAGTGCTGGTCATTACCGGAGATGAGCTTTACTGTCTGCTGCGTGATAGTGGAGCCGCCGTGTGTAGCGGAACCGCCGTTAGCAAGTGCAGAGAGAACCGCACTTCCGATACGTCTGATGTCGATACCCGAGTGCTCGTAGAAACGCTCGTCCTCGATGCTGATGACGGCTTCCTCGATATATGTGTTACGAACTTCACTTATGGGAACGTAGATTCTGTCCACGTTCTGGCTACCCGTCAGTCTCGCGATGACGTTGCCCTGGCTGTCATAAACGAAAGATGTCTGTACCTCATCTGTCTGAGTAATGTCAGCGATGGACAAGGGCTTGGTCATGGACACGTAGCCCAGAAGCATGCCGGCGCCGAAGCCGCCGAATGCGAAGGAGGCGCACAGAACCGCTACAAGACCGATCCTTACGATGGAAGCGAAGAAGGCGATGATCTCATTCTTCAGACTTCTGTTAAAACCCGAGACTGTAGGCTTACCCTTGAGAATGCGACGAAGCTCATCCGCGAGCGCACTGTTCTCGGGCGCAACCGGATTGGAATTGCGCACGAAGCCGGGATTTCTTATCCCGTTATTATTACTGTTGTCGGCTCTTTGACCGGAACCCTGCATCAGGCTCTCCTTCTTAATGACATATTTTTACTGATACATTTTATCATTTTTACGCGTTTTATTTTATCAAACCGTGTTACAATCTCGTTATGGGCAATCTTGAGACAGTAACGATCACCGCGCTCGGCAACGAAGGACAGGGCGTCGGAGACCTTCCTTCAGGTAAGAAGATATTTGTTCCGGCGGTGCTGCCGGGCGAGACATGTGAGGTAGAGGTCACATCCGAGACCTCAAAGTTTGCAGAGGGAATCTGCTACAACCTTCTTAACGTATCTCCTGACAGGATCTTAAGCTACGGGAATTTCGTTCCCGGGGCTGACTTGGCGCATCTGTCTTACAAGGCCGCGCTCGAGTACAAGGAAGACAAGGTGCGTAACTGCCTTATCCGTCTGGGTCGCCTTCCTGCTGACATAGTCAATGCCGCGATGAAGCAGATCCTGCCCTGCGTTAATCCTTTGAATTACCGTAACCACATGCAGTACCGCCTCGTCGGAGGCAAGCTGTGCCTTATAAATTCTTTCACGAAGATGGCAGAGGACCCGGGCAACCCGATCCTCGAGTACGATATCTTTACGAAGCTGCGTACTTCTTTCGAGCAGGTGTTTTATAACGCGCCTACGAATCTGTTTGAAGAAATCGTAATGCGCGCCTCCGAGAGGACGAAGGATGTTATGCTCGAGCTCGTGTCGGGCAACAATTCCGCACACGAAGTCATCATCGGCTACACGAATAATTACATCGAAGTGACCTCGCTTGTGCACCACCTCCAGCAGACATGCAAGGAGAACGGATTCAAACTCGCAGGACTTACGCTGCGTATAAGTTCAACGCCGACTGACAGACGTACAAGGGGCGGCAAGCGCGTGCTTTTGTATGGTAATGATTATTATGAAGAGATCCTGCTCGGTCATAAGTTCAGGATCCATGCGGGTGCGTTCTTCCAAGTTAATATCCCGCAGGCGGAGCTGCTGTATAAGAGTGCGATAAAGTTCACGCGCGATGATGCTTCGCTGCTCGACCTTTACTGCGGAACGGGATCCATCGGTTTGTCACTGCTACAGCCGGGTCAGAAGCTTGTAGGTCTTGATACTGTTCCGGAAGCGATCCGCGCTGCGAAAGAGAATGCTTTGCTGAACGGCATCTCGAATGCTGTTTTCTCAGTTAAGCCCGCGGAGTCTATTGATTTCTCGACTCTGTCATTGCCCACTCCGATGAGTGTTATCGTCGACCCGCCGCGCAAGGGCCTCGATATGCTGCTTGTAAAGAAGCTGCTTGCTGTGCAACCGTCAAAGATCTGCTACATCTCATGCGATCCCGCGACCATGTCCCGCGACCTGTCCCACCTCGTCGGAACAGGCGTATATCATCTCGACTCGGTAAGACCGGTCGACATGTTCCCGTGGACGCATCACGTAGAGACGTGCGTCCTTTTGTCCAAACTTTCTGAAGCGCCTAAGCTCGAAGTTAGAGTAAAGATGTCAGACCTTGATCTTACAGAGGCTGAAGCAAAAGCAACATATGAAGAGATAAAAGACTACGTATTGAATCAGACAGGATTGTTGGTATCTAATCTCAATATAGCTCAAGTAAAGAGAAAGTACGGCATAATAGAGAGAAGCAACTATAACTTGCCAAAGAGTGAAGATTCCAGACAACCTAACACACCGCCTGAAAAAGAAATAGCTATCGTTGATGCACTAAGGCACTTCAAAATGATCCAGTAAGTTACTTACATCAAGAGTATTATTAATACTCCCATACATCACACGATACAACTCTACATTCTTCTTTCGCTAACAATCCTTATATACCGGATTCAACTGTCGCAAGCGTTTATCCCAAAACTTCATCAGTTATCTGATCACATGTTGGGAGGCCTAATTCATTGCACCGATCTAAATATCTGTTATATAACTCTACATTAGTGTTACTGAGATGAAAACTATAATTGATATTGTAGTTTTCCACATAATAACTTGCATAGAATGTTACATGATTGGGGCTTGAATCATCTAATGCAAAGATATAACCATTTTCAGTAGAACTACTGTCCAAAATTGTGCCTCTGTAAATCGCTGTATCTACTTGACTTCTGAAACACATTTCAGCCCAGTAGTCATTTTCAAACTCTGCGATATCAAGATAATCAAGACTTAGTGTGCGAGTTATATGATAATCATGTTCCGGCGGAGTAATGATAATCGGGTCTGGTTGAGGTTCTTCTACATCAATTCTTGCATCGAACGGTCTTGTCGCATCTTCTAAGAATACTTGATAATCCTCATAATATATGAATCTATCGTCTGGGGATATATAGGTTGGGTAATCCGAAAGAACACTCTCCATTTCGTTTGGATCTATGCAATAAAACTCCATATATGTATCTATCAAGTCATCAAGCGAGAGGGAAACATCAAGCATACCAACCGAATAATCCGGTATCTGTATAGACTCAGTTGCAACAGCTGTGGTTTCGTAAGACACAGTATCATTGTTAGTTGTATTAGTCTCCAAGGAAGCGGGGTGACCATTTCCGTCTTCGAGAAGCCAACTATCATATCTGCTGATAATGTAATCTGGTCGTACAGCATCATAATCAAGAGTCCATACCTCATCACTCATTCTATAGCATAAGACTCCGAGATCACCGGACTGAACCCAAATATTATAACTGTCGTTCTCCCAACAGATACCCCAATAATCCATCCTTCTGCATGGCTCAAAACTAAATACCTCTATATCGTCACTAGAATAAACTGTGACAACTATCGTGGTATCGTTTTCGTTTGAAACCGCATAATAATTGCCATCATAACTATATGTTTTACCAATAGTAAAACTACCATAATCATCTGACACTCCATTGTTAGAACAAGCCGCAAGAGCAATTATCATGGTTATGCAGATTAAGATAGTTATAAGCTTTTTCATTATCGTGTTCCTTTATGCTATATGCCATTTAATGCTGAAGGATTATATGAAAGAACTGGTGTGGAATCGGATTGATTATCAGATATATCGCCAACCCTGTTATTAATACCATAAATACAATATTAAACCCAATATAAGAGCCAGCTAAAAAGAGAAAGTCTAAATCATTCCTCCCAGGCTTGCTTATACTACCAGAGTGCATCTGTAATCCTGCCAATATGGATGAAAATATACAAAAATGCGCCTGTTTCTATCCCTGCAGACCATAACGCATATGGAATAAACTTGCTGCTCTTCTCTCTTTTATGAAAAGTCAAATAATATACAGGAAATGAGAAGGCCATATAAACAAATGCAAGAAACGGAGCAGCAAACATGCCGTAGAGTCCTCCGGCTGACATAAAGTGATCCAACAATGTCATAAACCAAGAGGGAACAATATTAACAATTATCAAAACGATAATCCCAAGCAAATTGGGCTTAAGCATTGTGAAGCCTAATATCATCAGCGCAATAAACATCAATACTGCTGTTGTATATACAAAAGGCGTTATGTGTTTTTGCTCATATTCATCTGTTATATCCGTTATTGTTATCGTTCCATCAACAGTAGTGAATTCAATGAGTCTATCATCTTCTCGGATTGGTATACCGTCAGACAAATAGTATTCCTGTGTTTCAGGTATATAAAGAGCAAAGTATTTTGAGTGAGGAATTGACAAAGGTTCATAGAGATGAAGAGACTTGCCGCTTTTAACCTCTACAGCAGATTCCCCCAATACATTTATTCCATTAATCTCAGAACACTCCAAAATGAATTCAGCCATTTGTTCATCATCATTCCAATGGACGAAAACCAAATCTCTATTATAATAGAACCCTCTATCGACCTTTTCAGGATCGCAATCAACAAAACAAACAAGGTATGCTGTCGTATCGCCTATATCATCAAATTGCAGTCTTATATCACATGCGGGCGCATCCTGAGCTAAACAAGTATAACTAAAACTAACAATGACAAATGCAATTGCTAATAGTATTGATAAAACTCTATTCCTAACAATTCTTTTCTTCATACTATATAAGTTGCTGATCATGGTTCAGGAAACCCGTAAAAATTGAATGAGTTTGCAAAATCACTGGTTGACGCTCTTTCTCCGCCATGGAAATACAATATGATCAAACAATTATCTCTATATAGTAATAAGCGTTCAACGTCTCCATATTCACCGCAGCTGCATGAATAATGCTTCAGGTAACACTCATAATCTTCACCTGAAACATGTGAATTATGAAAGATATCGTATAGATCCGCATCTGAGTCATTGGCAACATTATCCTCAAAGCGTTCGCCATAACTGATAAGCAGTGCGTTTGCAGCACTTTCATCTATAACACGGAAAACAGCGATATAATAACTGTCCGTCTTTGTTGCAAGACTGTCTTCTCGTTGATAACGGTTTTGATATGCGAATATGTATGCATCATCAAAGAACACCTCATCGCCAAGATCTAAGAACGTATTATCAAGTATCAACTCTATGTCATCCGAATCAAAATGGCAGTATCCTGAGTAATTATCATCATATCCGGAATTACTTATTATTTGAGTTGTTTGTCTTGAAGAAGGATTCAATTCTTCAGAATCATACAGATGGGTTGATCTTATTACCATATTGTCAATTATTGCATCGTAATAAGAATCGTATTCTTCAGGATGAAACTCGTTCGGGATACTTTCTCCAATTGAAAGAACCGGAGAATCATTACAACCTGTCAGCTGGATCAACAATGCGCCGCATAAAAATATACTCAAAATTTTCTTCATATATCCCTGTTGTTTCCTTAACCCGAAGTTTTCTATGAGGTTCTTCTCGAAGTCCATTATATCAATTGCCATTTTTTTCCTTCTCCTTTTATTCTGAGTAATATAAATCTAGCCTCGAAATAAGAGTTTCTGAGATATTTTCGAAACTTCGACCCGTTAAATAATGTGAATCTATTTCGTCGTGAATAATATTAATAGCAACGTCATCTGACGGATAAATCATATCGACGGATTCTATGTTGCTGCGATAATGATTAATGGCTTCGGCAGATACTAATGAATCTCCATATTGAATCGTATCTCTGTAGATCGCGGTTTGTGAAAAATAATCATCAGAAGGTATAGATTCAGGATTTAAAAGAAAACTACAATAAGAGTCCATTGCATCTTGCATAACAGGGAATCTTTGGTTTACCGAAGCTATATTCATCATTTGAATGTCCTGGGAAAGAAGGCAAGAAATGAATTCCCAACAAGCGTCAGGGCATTCGGAATTAGATGATATAGCTACTAGGCATTCCGGAACCAGTGGGTGTACTGAACCGTCTGCACTTGGATAGCCAATGTATGTTAACCCTGAATCGGCAATGTTCGAAACTCTATTAATAATTCCAAAGTTTGTTAATCCTGTGCAATCTACAAGGAGAGGATTTCTATCGGATAGATCATAGATCCAAACACTGCTATCTGTTGTACTCCCGGGAGGTAAACCATATTCATCAGAATACTCAAGAATAGATAATACATCTTCTGAGTTTAGGTCATTTCCGAGATCGAGAATCGCATATCGGGCCAAATCCGCTACGTGATATGCTCCTCCAAATAAAGAGATATCATTTTCGAGCTGGTATATGTCGCTAATAGAAACTTCATTAGAACTAAAAATATCACTACGACCCCAAGGCCCGATTGGATAATAACCGGCCATTATTTGAAAACAGGTACCATCTTCATTGTATATTAGATTGCTAATACAAGGCTGAAGTGCATCTTGCCCTATACTGTCATCTATGTATGGAGCAAGATCTATTGCTAAGTTGTTATAACCAAAAGAATTATAATCAAAGCCGCTTCCTACGAAAATATCAGGTGTTTTCCCGTTGTTAAATGCAGATATAAGACTGGCTTGAACAGCATTGGGATTATATTCAGGATAATCTTCATAATAATCTATGGTTACAAGATATTCACTTTGAGATGTGTTAAATATATACATAGCGTTTTCTAATGATTGATTATTTGACATCACATTTTCAAATGCTCCGATACTTATTGGTATACGATTACTGAGATTTAAATCAGAATCCTCATAGGTGATAACTAACTCCGGTGGGTAGTTAATATAATTTCTGATAGTTATAAAATGGTAATCATCGATAACAGTTATTTCATCGTCTCCAAGGTTTCCGCTGATTGAAGGGGGAATAAGCATATTCCTGTATGATGCAATTTCAAAGCAATTCATTGTTTCAAAATCAATACCGGAAATGTCGTGTGTGAAATAATCAACAATGTAGTATGGATTCATATATATGTTTGAGAGATCATTGGTAAACGCAGACGAGGAACAGATAGGAATAAGAAGACCATTATCAAAATCGATATCATAATAGTCGTAAGAAAAGTCACTTCCTAAAGCAATATAAATGCCGTCACTATGTTCTTTGATTGGGTTGTTTTGAGCTATGTTGCGTACTGCTGAATCTTCTATTGATTTCATGAGATTACAGTTGTTGTCCAATAGCAGAATATGATCGCTATAAGCCACAACAACACCATTGCTGACTTTTGAAAGATAAGTGTTTTCCGGTAAATCAATAATATAACTGTCAATTAAGCCTGTTGATATTTGGATCATATATATTCCGGTAACCGATGAGCAGACGATTCTGTCTTCGTCAAGAAAACAATAATCTGTATAGTTGGTGTTAGCAGGCAAAATCGTTAACACTCGCAAAGAAGGGTTGTTGGCTTCTCCCAATGAGTAAACTATCTTTTCTCCGATTTCGTTTTCTCCGACGGCCAAAAAAGTATTATCAACGAACTCAACGTCGAGGATTTCTTTGCACTCTGGGAAGATGACTTTTGATGAATTGAAAAAGTGCTCGGCATCCATATTCATTTCCGATTTTTCACAAGCAGAAAGACTAAGCAATAGTGACAAAGATAACATTATTTTTCCAAAATGACGACGGATCATATGTTAACAACTTATCGTAAATGAGCCAGTGGCTGTATTGCACGATTCGACAGATACTATACCTTCAGACAAAATGTATTATAGCATGATTACCATGTTGTATGGCAAATTGGAATAAGGGGGCAAAGAAACGCCAAAATCAGGCATGTTTTTTGAAGTGTTAATAATAACCGGTTATTCATGAGTAGTGTTATTATTCAAAGTAATAGCTGAGGTGAACATAATGTTTCATATCGCAATTTGTGATAACACTTTCATTATATCAAGCATTGCGATGTTCATTACTAGCCAAGAACTTTCTCTCGAACAACCTCATTATAGCATTTCCACTACCACCATCGACCATACATAATTATATCCCCGTAAGAATGCTAACCAAATGTTACTTACCATTTATGAGAGCGTAATATGCTTCTTGACAAGCTTTGAAAAGGGTAGTACTATGGGTTTGGGTAATTATGCGAATTTCCAAATGGATGAATTGCCTGATATTTACAATAACATATCTGCACTACATAGCGGTTGTTCACAAGAGCAACCGCTTTTTTGATTTTAAAATACGCGAAAGGAGGAAAAGGTATGTTACAGGATCGGATGATGGAAATGTACGCGCAGGGCGAAGCGGTACCTGCGTGTAGATTTCCACCTTAGAATGACGGGGTCAAGGGGGTCCCCTTGCACACCACCTTGCTTGCAAGGTGTAGTGTGTTACACCCACAGATATAGAAAGAATATCTAGGGAGGTCAGTCTTCCAGTGGACGACTGACCGTACGACGATATTCGAGGTTGTTGGGGAGATATAAGAGCGCCACCATTCCCGCGCTCTTATAACGACACAACAAAGCTTTGTTGTGAAATTGTCCGCCGCTTATTGCGGGCAATTCCACATAAGAAGCGTCCTTCTATCTCTGTTGCGGTGTATAGACCGAAGATAACCGCAAGATGTCATCGTCACTTTTACACACACCATAAATATGCTGATATCTTGCCAAAACACAAAGAGAGCCTCGCTAAAAGAAGCGGGGTTTTTATTTTGCCCAAAAACATAACTACGAAAGGAATCTAAAAAATGTCATACGCAATAATGAGAATCAGCAAATGCAAAATGGGAGCCGTCGGACGACTCGAAAAACACCATGAACGTCAGAAGGATGAGTATAAGAGTAATCCGGATATTGATATCAGTCGTATCCGCTATGATTATCACGTAAAATACCCAACTGACAGCTATAGGAATATGATCCTGAAAAGGATTCAGACCGTCGGATGCCGAATGCGCAAAGACAGTGTTGTTATGCAAGATTGTATATGTACGGCCTCGCCTGACTTTTTCAAAGGCATGTCGCAAGCCGGCATCGAAGCCTATTTCAAAAGAGCATATGAATTCTTTGCAGATAAGTTCGGAGAGGACAACATTCTTTCCGCTGTAGTCCATCTTGATGAACATAGTCCGCACATGCATATCTGCTTCGTGCCAATTACCAACAAAGGAAAACTGTCTTCCAAGACAATTATTGGCGGGCCGCAGGGTCTCGTAAAGCTACAGGATGATTTCTATGGACATATGGTGAAGTACTATCCCAGTATTCAACGAGGGATACCCAAACGGATTACACATCGTGAACATTTGCCGACATATCTTTTCAAGAATGCCGATTTGCTCATGTCGCATTACGAAGAAATCTCTCAAGCTATCAGTGATATCGGAATGATAAAGAGCAAAGAGAAAAAGAGTCAGGCAATAGAACTCATCTCCCGTTATGCACCCGAGATGGCAAAGATGAAGGAGCAGATAAAATCCGTCAACGACCATGTTGAGAGACTTCAAAGAAGAATCGAAATACAAGCAGGTGTCAGTCATTACTGGCAGGGAAAGACGGAAGAACTCGAGCAAGCCGTCAAAGAACGTGAAGGTCAGATTGATGAGCTTCAAGCCAAACAGCAGAAACTACAAAAACAGATTAGTCTCCTGCCTCCGGGTTTACTGGAAGAACTCGAAGAAAAGGAGCGTGCTCGCAGAAAAACAGAAAACTTATTAAAAAGAAAGGGTAAAGGCGGAATAGCCAGGTGATTAATATGAATGATAAATGGAATGGGCTTGCCGATTTCCTGGCAAGAATGATCGAAAAGTACGGAAATGGTCTCGGTATCGATGATTTACCGACTCCTGAGGTCTGGTACTTCTATGATAAGCGTACTGAGACATTGCAAAGATATGCCTGTCTGCTTTCACAGTGCGAACGGACTATAGATTGACGTGGATTGATACCTCTGATAGCATGTACGTATAAGCGTACGCATATACGGAGGCCTCTCATGACGATAAACGAAAGACTTTTTAAGGTAATGAACGATAACGGAGTAAGTATTAGAGAACTATCTCGAAGAACGGGAATCACAGCCAGCACCATCAGTGACTGGAATACAAAACATACAAATCCAACAGCGGAGAAGATCCCTATTGTTTGTGAAGCTTTAGGGATCTCCACTGCCTACTTATTAAAGGGAACGGAAGAATCGGATCCTGATTTTGTTCTCACCGATGAGGAGAAAAGGATGATAGAAGCGCTTAGAAAAACTGATGATTCATCAAGAAAGAGACTCCTTGCTTACTTCGAACAGATCAGCAAAAAGGAAGAGTGATAATAATGGAAGAAAAGAAAAAGGTATATATGTATACCCGTGTATCAACCGCTTTGCAGGTTGACGGGTATTCACTTGATGCTCAAAAGAACAGAATGCGTATGTTCGCCGAGTACAATAATTACGAGATTGTCGGCGAATATGAAGATGCAGGTAAGTCGGGAAAGTCTATCGAAGGCAGACCGGCGTTTTCCCAAATGATAAGGGACATAACGGAAGGTAAAGATACCGTATCATATGTACTCGTATTCAAGTTATCAAGATTCGGAAGAAATGCCGCTGATGTATTATCAACTTTACAGACGATGCAGGACTTCGGCGTTAACCTGATATGCGTAGAGGACGGTATCGATTCATCCAAGGATGCTGGCAAGCTGATAATATCTGTATTATCCGCCGTTGCTGAAATTGAACGAGATAACATCAAGATTCAGACAATGGAAGGAAGGCTTCAAAAAGCACGTGAGGGTAAATGGAATGGCGGGTTTGCTCCATATGGATATAGTCTGGACAATGGAGTGCTGCATATTGAAGAAGACGAAGCTGCCATTATACGAATAATTTTCGATAAATATGTTAATACAGAACTCGGGATTACAGGTATCGCTAAATACCTTCAAACTCATGGCTATACTAAGAAGATAAGACAGAACGGGAAAAATGAATACTTCTCAACATACTTCATAAAGGCAATCCTTCATAATCCTGTGTATAACGGCAAGATAGCTTATGGAAGGCGCAGAACAGAGAAAGTTCATGGAACCCGTAACGACTATAAGCAAGTCTGCCAGAAGAACTATCTCCTCGTAGATGGTCTTCATGAAGCGATAATTGATGATGAGACATGGGCATTATCTCAAGCAAAACTAGAGCTATATGCGAAGACATACGTACGAAGGAAGGATGGTGGCAATGGCAAAAGTCATCTTCTTACGGGACTTCTTCGTTGCCCAGTATGCGGAGCAGCAATGTATCACAACACCGCAAGGAAGCGAAAGGGTAATGGCAAACTTTACAAGGATTATTATTACTATGCGTGCAAGCATCGTCAGGGTGTGATGGGACATAAGTGTAATTATGCGAAGCAAATCAATGCAAAAATGATTGAAACTGCTGTCGAAGAAATAATCATCAAGCTGGTAAGAAAGCCGGAATTCGCTGACGTTATGAAGAATCGCATAGAGTCAAAAGTTGATACTCTGGAACTGGATAAGGAAATCGCGACCTTGGAGGGTGAATTAAGAAGAGTTCTGTCTATGAAAAGCAAACTTATAGAAGAATCGGATTCGCTTGATCCTGATGATAAACATTTTGATCTCATTAGGTCGGATCTGTCCGATAGAATATATGCTCTTTACGACAAGATTGAAGAGATAGAAGCAGATTTAATGGTCGCAAGACAAAAGAAGGTTGCAATCAACACCTCAAAGCTTGAAGCCGATAACATATATAAAACGCTGATGTATTTCGATACTCTCTATAGTAAGATGAACGACGAAGAGAAGCACAATCTGCTGTCCATCCTCATTAGCGAGATTAATATATATGAGGACAAGCAGCCCAATGGACAATGGCTTAAGGAGATTGAGTTCTCCTTACCTATAATAGGAAGCGAGAGACTGTATATGAGTTTGGACAACGGAAATAGTGTCGAGTGCGTGGTGCTTCTGAATAAGGCTTAAGTCTATTGGAAAATTCCAGGGTTTTGCGTTTGAAACTCACTTTTTATGGAACGGTAGTATGGAATTTTCAAAGAAGTGGTATTCAAACTAAAGCAACAGTTGCAATTGTGACTGTCGCTTAAGCGACAAAATAGCCTGAAGTTATTCATTGTTTTGTAGTTTGAATCGCTTGATAATAATGGTGTGATCGATAAGCGGTCACAAATAATTATCAGGAGGGATCGAACAATGAAGACTATTAATGAAGACATTTTAAAAGAGATTACAGGCGGCGGTTTATATGATGATGCTCCTTTGGAGGTAATCCTTGAGAAGGCTGAGGAATCAGCTATTATGTTGAAGAAGAATGGTAAACCTCTTTCTTATGCACAGGATATGCTGTCAAGATATTACAGTGTTCCCGGCAGAGTGGAGCGGGAGGTTATCGTTCCGGTAATCCAAAGAGTCTACGCCGGTCAGTAATACATATATTACTTAGCTTAGTAATCTCCCCGAGTAATTCGGGGAGATTTTATTAGTCGTTTTCTTGTATAATTAAGTATGGGGCTTAAACAATTTACAGACGATATTTATAGCTATCTTAAGCATGATGATGTAATCGATCATGATAACCCGGCCATAATCGAACTGGCCGATATGCTGTATGCGGGCTCAAGGAACGAAGAAGACTTCATAAAGAAAGCATATGAATTTGTAAGAGACAGTATCTCTCATTCAGCCGATGCAGGAAAGGATGAGGTGATATGCTCTGCTTCGGAGGTTCTGAAAGCAGGACACGGCATCTGCTTTGCCAAGTCGCATCTTCTTGCTGCGATACTTCGTCGCAAGAATGTGCCGACCGGCTTTTGCTATCAGAAGCTGTTATTAGATGATGAGACTTCACCGGTGCTGATCCTTCACGGACTTAACGGTGTGTATATCAATGAGCGAAGAAAGTGGATCCGTCTCGATGCGCGCGGCAACAAGCCCGGCGTGGATGCTAAGTTCTCACTTAATAAAGAGCAGCTCGCTTTCCCCATCCGTCCGGAGCTCGGGGAAGAGGATGGCATGGTGATCTATCCCGTACCTGACCCTGCTGTTGTCCGTGCGTTAAGGGAGCATACAAGCAGGGAAGACTTATGGAAAGATCTGCCCTCGAAGCTGGAACTTGGTTGACAACCGGCATCTCGAGAAGTAGTATCGACAATATCAAACAAAGGAGTCTGTGTTGATGCGTACAAGCACAATGACAATGATGTATATGTTCACTTACATGTATGATCGAACATCATATGGCATTGGTAGCGCGCACAAATAACAGCAACTTAATTCAGTCGAAGATATCAAGGCCATTTATCCTAAGATAAGTGGCCTTTTTGTTATCGGGAAGGAGAGCAAAATGGAGATCAGAAGGTTTAAAGAGGAAGAAGCAAAAGAGGTATCGGAGCTTATCCGTAAGACGATAAGAATATCCAACACCAAAGATTATCCGCTGCAGTTAATGGAGCTTCTCATAGAATCCGAGACACCTGAGCATGTGCTTGAGAGGGCATCGTGGACACACTTCTATGTAGCTGTTGATGACGGACAGATTATAGGATGCGGTGCTATCGGACCTTTCTGGGGCAAAGAAGACGAGAGCAGCTTCTTCACGATATTTGTCCTTCCCGAGTATCAGGGAAAGGGCGTAGGAAGGGCCATCATCAACACTCTCGAAAAGGATGAGTTTTTCTTAAGGGCAAAGCGCATCGAGATCCCTGCATCAATAACCGGCGTGCCGTTCTATCTTAAGATGGGCTATGATTATAAAAACGGTATCACCGAGCCTGATGAAGAACACCTGATCAGACTGGAAAAGAAGAGGAATGTTGTATGAGTATAAGAGCAATTGGATATGACGATATACCGGAATGTGTGGAAGTAATAAAGTCGGGTTTCATGACTGTGGCAAAGCAGTTCGATATTACTCCGGAGAATGCTCCGGCTTTTACGGCATATGCTACAGATGAAGCGAAGATTCTTTATTGGATGGATGAGCAGAAGCGTCCGATGTACGGATTTTACGAAGACGGTAAACTTCTGGGCTACTATAACCTTATGGTCAAGGATGAAGAGTGTGAACTTGGAAGCCTGTGTGTATTGCCTGAATCAAGGCATAAAGGCATAGGAGAAGAATTGCTTAATGATTCTATTAAGCGCGCACGTGAACTCGGATGCAAGATAATGAAGCTCAGTATAGTCGAAGAAAACAAGGTCCTTCGTAAGTGGTACGAGAGCTTTGGGTTTACACACACGGGTACGGTGAAATACGATTTCTTCCCGTTTACGTGCGGATATTTGGAGAAGAAAATTCTCTGAGCAAAGAGTTTTTTCTCATACAAATAAACACTTGGGCCCCTGACTGTTGATTAAGCGACATATGCCTTGAATATTGCTCATTGCTTGCATTTTCACAGCGGATAGAATGAGTACAGATACTCAATCAAACAATCTGAATGGAGGAAAAAACAATGAGAATCTTATTAAACATTTTGTGGTTTGTATGCGGTGGCTTTATCTGCTGGTTGGAGCATGTTATCCTTGGTCTCCTTCTGTGCGTTACCATCATCGGTATCCCTTTCGGAATCCAGTGCTTCAAGATGGCTGACCTGTGCGCAATGCCTTTCGGCAAGGAGCTCGAGTCAAACGGCGGTGTAGGATCATTCCTCGCTAACGTACTTTGGATCCTGTTGGTAGGTTGGGAGACAGCTCTTACAGAGTTCCTTATCGGCTGTGTACTCTGCGTAACTATCGTAGGAATTCCTTTCGGACTTCAGTTCTTCAAGCTTGCCGGATTGTCACTCATGCCCTTCGGTACAAGTGTAAAGGTAGCACACGTATTCTGATCACATAGCGTAAACTACATAATTAGAAATCTCCCCGGTAAGCCGCCGGGGAGTTTTTGTTATTCTTATTTCGTGACCTGACCTTTGCGGTAGCGGCCGAAGAGGATGCCGTCGTCGACATACTTGTCAGCCTGTGATACCCACATCGGAAACTCTCCTGTGGCAAGTGCAGTCTGTCCGTTAAGCATTCCTGTATGGAAGGAGATATGTCTGAACTGGCGCAGCACCAGTTCCATTCTCGTGTGCTCACAGTTCTCGGGACATTCATAGAGCATGTCGTCCGTAAGTGTATCCAGATAATCCAAAGTTTTCTTCTCGACCTGGTCGAGATACTCAAGCAGCTGCTCGTCCGTAAGCACAACATCACACGGCTTATCAGGATTGTCGAGCCCTTCCTTGTGGAAAGAAGGTTCTTCGTAAACACAAGGATTGATGAACCACTTATCAGCAGAATGAACTGCATGGTAAGCCCATCTCCAGCACGGCGCGCCGCAGCAAAGTGCATCTCTGTCGTAAGTTCGGATTGATGTTCTTATATTCATGAAGTTGGGTACAACCATGTCTTTAATGATCATGCAAAGCTCGTTCATATTACGCCTCCGCGAAAAGTATATAATCAGATTATAACTCTGAGGAACGAATTCATGAGGAAGATTGAGCTCCAACAATACAAAGAATACATTTCACAAGCGCGTACAGTTACAACGGATAACGCGTATCCTTTGTCGATTGCGCTTGGACTTCAGACCGGTGGTATCTATGAAAGCGATGACGGCAAGGCTGTCCTGTTTTGGCATTACTGCGGGTTCGCGTATATAAGCGGCAATCCTACAGAAGCGTTCCTTAATGAAGTCTATGATCTGATGGAATCAGGAACACGCAGACTTTTTCTCATCACTAATGACGACCGTATAATAACTTACATGAACAATCACGGCGCGAAGCTTGATCACAGGATTGAGTATTCTTATGAGGGCGCTGATCCTGTAACTCTAGACACAGACAGATTCCGTATTGTCCCAATAGACGAATACAACATCACGAAGATTCAAGGCAGGATCGTTCCGTCATTCTCATGGGAAAGTGATGAGCAGTTCCTGAAGAACGGTTTGGGTTTCATCGCGATGGAAGACGATAACATCTGTGCAGTCGCATTCTCGTCTGCCGTAAGTGATGAAGAAGTCGATATCGGCGTCGAGACTTATGAGGAATACAGAAGAAACGGACTTGCTGGGGCCCTTGCACAGAGAATGTGTGAGGAGATAACTAGCGGTGGCAGAAGCCCCGTCTGGTCGCACGCAGAAGCAAACATCGGCTCCGGAAGCACGGCGCTTAAGTGCGGATTTAAGGAAGAAAGAAGAGTAACAACATGTCAGACAGACCGGAACTGAATAAGAACTTAAGCGGCGCAGCTTTTCGAGAGTGGTACTGGCTTAAGGAAGAGCTCACGGCGTTCTTGAAGGAGAACGGGCTGCCGGTAACAGGAAGCAAGACGGAGCTTGCAGACAGGATCGCGTGTTTCCTCGACACGGGAGAGGTTGACGCTCCCAAGCCTGCGCGAAAAGCGGCTAAGAAGCCCGTGGGTGACATCACACTCGACACACCCATAGAGGAGAATTTCGTATGCTCCGAGAAGCACAGGGCTTTCTTCAAGACACAGCTCGGCGAGTCGTTCACGTTCAACGTTAAGTTCCAGAAGTGGCTTAAGAGCAACGCGGGCAAGACGTACAGGGACGCGGTGGAAGCATATAAAGAGATTAAGAAAGATAAAGGCGGAAGGAAGACTATCGACAGTCAGTTCGAATACAACACATATATAAGAGACTTCTTCGAGCATAATCCCGGACACCCTCTTGAAGAGGCGATCAGGTGCTGGAAGTACAAAAAGAGTCAGCCCGGTTCAAATAAATATGAAGATTCTGACCTTACGAAGAGTATAATGATGTGAATGGTTGATATTAATTCTTTAAGCAGTAAATATGAAACACGGCTCTTGGACCTTTCCCATGCGGATGAGGTCTATGATCTTTGTGTGGGAAATCCCCAGTTCTATGATTATTACAAGACGGGTCCGAGCAAGGACAATGTTGTTTATGCCTTAACGGCGACACCTCCGGATACGGATATAAAGGATAAGTATTTCGTAGGCTTTTACGAAGAAGAGACTCTGGTCGCGATAATGGATCTTATCGACGGCTACCCGAGAGACGATATCGCGTATATCGGATTCTTTATGATGAATCCTTCATATCAGGGCAAGCAGATCGGAACGGCTATCATTGATGAGGTCGTAGCTTATCTTAAGAGTATCGGAATGAGTGAGATCCGCCTCGCGATCGATAAGGAGAATCCGCAGTCGAATCACTTCTGGAAGAAGAACGGCTTCGAGGTCTTAGGCGAGGTCGAGGACAACGGCATGACCAAACTCGTGGCGGCAAGAACGCTCGCTGATACACCTGAGCCGAGAAAGAAGTTCTTCAAAAAGAAGCTTTCTTTCCATAAAAAGGAAAAGAATCCCCAAGCGTAATATGTTGCAGATACGAAAGTGTCTTGAAGAAGATATAGTTGCGGTAGGGGCGTTCTACGATCGTGTCGTGAAATACCTTGATGCGCATGTTAACTACCCGAAGTGGCAGTATAAGATCTATCCGAATGAGGACTATGTCCGCCAGATGACGGCGGATGGCGTGCAGTATCTGTGCGAGGAAGACGGGAAGCTTATTGGTGCGTTCGTGCTGAATGCAGACCCGCAGGGAGATTACGATAAAGCTCCGTGGAGCAAGGACCTTCCGCTTGGATCGTATCTGGTTATACATGCGCTCGCAGTGGAGCCAACGCTTCACGGCAAAGGAACGGGAACCGGGGTCGTACACTTCTGCATAGACAAGGCGCGAGGGGAAGGGTACAAAGCTGTCAGGCTTGATCTCGTTCCTACTAATACTCCTGCAAGTAAGCTGTACGAGAAGAACGGGTTTACTTATGTGGGAACGATGGACCTCGGACGCGGTGTTGAGGATATTCCTGAGTTCAGTCTCTATGAGTTTAATTTTTGATCCCTTTGTTATAATAGAAGAGTAATTTCTATTAGGGGGATACGATTATGGGTATCACAGGAAAAGTTAACAGATTCAGAGAGGCCGGAGAGCAGGCTAATGTAAATAACGTTGATCGCTTTGGTGAGCCCGCCAAATCTTTGTTTACTACATCAAAGGTCTTCACGCTTCATCATCATATCGATATAACAGACGACGCTGAGAATGTGGTATATCAGGCAAATACCAAGTTCCCGTCACTGCATGACAAGACAGACATTACTGATGCCCAGGGCAATCAGGTCGCACATATTGAGAAGAAGCTCTTTACTCTTCACGAGAGACACTTCGTCACCATGGCTGACGGTAAGAAGTTTGAAGTATCAAACGAGCTCTTCCATATCATTAAGGATATTACGAATCTTGAGGGCCTCGGCTGGCAGCTCAGAGGCAACATCCTCGGTTTGAACTTCGAGCTTTATGATGAGAACGGCGGCGTTATCGCAGTCATCGCTCAGAAGCTTATCTCGATTCACGACAAGTACTGCATCGATATCTACCAGCCTTTATATGAGAAGGAAGTAGTAGCTATCCTTATTACGCTGCAGCACATCATCAAAGACAGGGAGAATGCTCAGGCTGCATCATCCGGTTCATCATCCTCTTCATCATCCTGATAGTTTGTAGGTAATGAAGCTTAAGAAAATCAACGCGGGACTGGCGCTGCTAACTGCAGCTACAGGCCTTATACACATCATATATAATGTGATCTCATATCTTATGTTCATTCATAACGAAATGCTTACTCACATTACTGCTGATGTGTTTATGACGCTTACCATTATTCATGCTGTTCTGGGAATGATTGCCATAACAGTTATGGGTGACGGATCTAATATTAAGCTCTATCCAAAGCAGAATATGAACACGATCATTCAGCGCATAACCGGAATGATTATGTTTCCTCTTTTATTCCTCCATGCCAATACTTTTGATTTGCTTATGAAGAATGCGAAGATCGGGAACACCGTGGTTATCGGGCTTCTGATTGTTGTTCAGATACTTTTCTTTGGGGATGTTCTGGCTCACATTGCTCTGTCGATCCCCAGGGCCCTTATTACTTTGGGAAGGATAACCTCGCAAGGACAAAAGAAAAGGATCGACAGGATTGTATTTGTTATCTGCGGATGTCTGTTCGCGGCTGCGGTTTATGCAGTAACCAAAACAGACATTGCACTTGTTAACATGGTGAGCGAAGTATGAATAGCGTACTGATCATAGGAAGCGGAATAGCCGGGATGTCGTGTGCGATAAACTGTGCGCAAAAGGGTATACACGTTATCCTCGCGTCTCCTTTTCCCTCGGAACGATCACAGTCTGTTATGGCTGCGGGCGGCATCAATGCGGTGCTCCCCGGAAACGGAGAAGGTGACACTGTAGAATCTCACATCGAAGACACGCTTAAGGGCGGAGCACATCTTGCAGGAACTAAAGCGGTAACCGGTTTGTGCGAAGAAGCGGGCGATATCATACGTTACCTTGAGAGCATAGGAACGGTATTCTCCGTTGATGATAAAGGCCGCCCTGCTTACCGAGCGTTCGGAGGTCAGTCTCATAAGAGGACATACTACTGTGGAGCCTCGACGGGAAAGCAGATAGTTACGGCACTTAACATGGAGGTGCGCCGCTTCGAAGCCAAAGGCATTATAGAGCGAAGACTCGGCCTTTGTTTCCATTCCGCACTTATAAAAGACGGCATGTGCTACGGCGCGATGATGTACAGCGAGGCTGCTAACCGACTTGAGAATATCTATGCGGATGCGCTTGTTATGGCTACGGGCGGACAGAACGCATTGTTCGGCAAGACCACAGGCTCGACCCAATGCGACGGATATGCCGCGGGTAAGCTCTTCGAGCAGGGCGTTATCCTCAAGAACCTTGAATTCATACAGTACCATCCGACTACGATGGAGACTTCGCAGAAGCGCATGCTGATATCGGAAGCCGTGCGCGGTGAAGGCGGAAGACTCTTCTATAACGAAGTCGAAGAGCGGATATATTTTATGGAGGAGAAGTACGGCCCGAACGGTAATCTGCAGACTCGTGACGTGGTGTCTCGCGAGATTTGGGCGACGGGCAAAGATGTGTATCTTGATGTATCTTTCGTTGGCAAAAAACTTATAGATGAGAGACTCCCTGAGGTGCGCGACCTGTGCCGTAAGTACAGAGACATCGACATAACGCGCGAACCGATTCCCGTGGCGCCGTCGGTGCATTTCTTCATGGGCGGCATCGCTGTTAAGAATGAGCACGAGACGAATATAAAGAATCTGTTTGCAGTAGGCGAGTGTGCCTCCATCTATCACGGCGCGAACCGCTTAGGCGGCAACTCACTTCTTGCAGCCATGTACGGCGGGCGTGTCGCGGCGAGGGCTTTGGCAGGAAGAGAAGCTTGCGGGGAGCATCCGCTTTTCGAGCGGGAGCTTGAGGAAGCGCAAGCGAAGCTTAACGAGATGGCAGACACGAAGAGTACTTTCGCTTACGCACATATACGCGAAATGCTTGCGCAGACAATGCAGGAGAACCTCGGTATAGTGCGTGAGGAGCAGGCGCTGACGAAGGGCCTCGAGAAGATCGACAACTATATAACGGCAGCGGGGAAGATACATTACGACAACAGTGTGCTGCAATATTTCAATTACAGCTTGCCCGGGATACTTACCCTGGCTCGTGCCGTGCTGACGAGTGCGCTTTCGCGCCGGGAGAGCAGGGGTGCGCATTACAGAAGCGACTATACAAAGAGTGACGACAGTTATAAGTATGCGACGCTGATCTCCTATGATGACGGCAAGTACAGGACTTGGCTTGATACGGAGGGCGAGTATGAAAGTTAAGATCTTACGACAGGTGCACCCCGGGTCCGAGCCCTACTGGGAGGTGTTTGATTACAACGGACCGGCAGAAAGCTCTGTCGCGAGTGTGATAGACAGCATTAATTTTACCGACGACATCGTGACTTCTGACGGGAAGAAGACGACGAGGATAGGCTGGGAGTGTGCGTGCCTGCAGGGTATGTGCGGTGCGTGTGCTATGGTGATTAACGGGGTGCCGGCGCTCGCGTGTGAGACCTTTGTTAGGGACCTTAAAGGCGACGTCGTCACAATACAGCCGCTGAAGAAGTTTCCGGTGGTTCACGATCTTATTACTGACCGTTCCTCCATACAGGAGAACCTTAAGAAGTCTAATATATACATAGAGGAATACGACCCTGAAGGGGAGGATCACGAGCATCAGTACCTCGCAGCGAAATGTCTTAAATGCGGTCTTTGCCTTGAGGTTTGTCCTAACTACACCACAGGTAAGACTTTCTACGGGGCGGCCTTCGCGAACGACTGCTACCTGGTCGCAAGCCGTAACCGCAGTAAAAGCGGGCAGATACTTGATGAATACAGTAAACACTTCGGGGTTGCATGCTCTAAGTCCTTGTCCTGCATGGATGTTTGTCCTGTAGGTATTCCCACGCTTGCGTCCATAGGAAAAATGAATCGAAAAAAGTCCAAGTAATACCTTGACACACGTTATACTTCGCGATATGATGTATCACGTAATAAGGAGTATAACACGGAAGGAGGTATGGCATGGATATTCAGTTAAAGCGCGGTCTGCTTGATGTTTGCGTACTGGCCGCCATTAAGAATGAAGATTCATACGGGTATCAGATCATTAAGGATATGAGACCGTATCTCGAATTGTCTGAGTCAACACTTTATACGATCCTTAAGCGCCTTGAGGCGGGGCAGATGCTAACCGTCCGCATGGTCGAGCACCAGGGCAGACTTAGAAAGTATTATCACATAACGGAGCTGGGGATAGCTCGTATCGATGAATTCAAGGAAGACTGGAAGGACATCGAAGCGATCTATCGCTTCATAACCAGGGAGGACGGTAGTAATGAATAAGGCAGAATTTTTAAGCGAGCTTAGAAAGAAGCTATCCGGGTTGCCGCAGAGTGATATCGAGGAAAGAGTATCTTTCTACACAGAGATGATCGATGACCGTGTAGAAGACGGCATGACTGAAGACGAAGCGGTAGAACAGATCGGACCGGTCGAGAAGGTGGTTGAGACTATCGTATCGGAGATACCCTTAAGCAAGATCGTTAAGAATAAGGTTAAGCCCGAGAAGAAGATGCCTGTATGGGCGATCGTACTTCTCGTATTGGGATTCCCTGTATGGTTCCCGCTTCTGATATCGGCAGTTTCAGTGATTTTCTCGCTGTATCTGACACTGTGGATAATCGTTATTACATTCTATGCGGTGGATCTCTCGCTCGCAGTTGCAGCAATCGCATGTATAGCAGCGGCAGTCGTATCGCTCATCAGCGGTGAATTCCTGTATGGAATAGCTGCATTCGGTTCCAGTCTTGTATGCGGAGCTTTGGCGGTACTGCTGTTCTTCGGGTGCGGTTATATGGTTAAGGGAGTTGTATTTATTACAAGAAAGATGCTTCTTGGCATCAAATCTATGTTTATCGGTAAGGAGAATTGAGGATGGGTAAGTTAGCTAAGTTTTTGATTGGAACATGTATTGTTCTGGTAGCAGGAATGGTCATCTGCGGCGTAGCATATGCTGCTATTGCCAAGAAGGGACTCGAGGCCAGCAATAAGGCTCTTGTCAGCACTGAATTTGATATTGATGAGGAATTCGCCTGCATTAATATCAACACAACAACAAATGATATACAGTTTGAAAGATCCGGTGACAATAAGTGTCACGTTGTATGCCTTGACTACGAGGAAGTTACGCACGATGCATATGTTGAAGGCGATACACTCATGATCACAACTCATGAAGAGGATCACATCGAGTTCAGTCTCTTCACCGTCATGAATAATGCTCCTAAGATAACTGTTTCTTTGCCTGAGTCAGTTTATGAGGACCTTGTTATCGATGTAACTACGGGCGATGTTCACTTTGACGATGCGTTCACTTTTACGAGAATCGATATCGAGGCGACAACAGGTGATATCGATCTGAATAATATCGTATGCAGCAACACTCTTAATCTTGATGTTCTCACTGGAGATATCGATATTGTTGATGTTGAGTGCGGTGAACTGGTTTATAATGGAACTACAGGTGACATTGACTTTGTTAATGTAGTAGCAACAGGTGATATCACGATCGATATAACAACAGGCGATATCAATTTTGATATGTGCGATGCAGCTAATATCTACATTGAATGTACAACAGGCGACATCAATCTGGTATTGCTCTCTGATAAGGATTTTGATGTTGATGTTACAACAGGTGATGCTGATTATCCCCATTCAGGTGAGGGCGGCATCTGCCGTGTTACCTCAACAACAGGAGATATTGATATCGAGGTCGCATAACTGACAGTTAGAAAGGCCGGTCAGATTGTTAGAAGTTTACTACGGGGCAACATTCATCTTATCGCTGCTTCTGGCTAGCGGATATATATACATATGGCATAAGCACTTTGATGTGAATTTCACGATGATATTCACTCTGGTGCCGGTGGGTTGTCTCGGCTACTATCTGTCTTCTGTCGCAACAACTGCCGACGGAGCAATCAGGGCTCAGCAAATAGCATATATAGGCGGTACTTTCCTGCAGCTCTTTCTCCTGATGAGCATATTCAACTTGTGTAAGATACAAGTGCCCCAATGGGTGCGGACGGCGTTATTCGCCGTCTGCGCCGGTTTATATGCGTCAGTTCTGTCTATAGGGAAGAGCGACTTATTCTACAAGAATGTTGATTATAAGATTGAGGGCGGACACGCTGTGCTCACAAGAGAATACGGCATTATGCACACGGCGTTCTACATTGTTCTCGGAGCATTCTTCCTGACGGGCATAGCTACACTCTTGTATTCTTGGTTCAAGAAGAAAGACGTTCCGCGCAGAATTCTGTTGCTGCTCGTCATCCCGGACATAGTCTGCATCTTCTGCTATGCGTTCGTGCTTAAGGCATTCGACAGTTTTGTTGATCTGATGCCGGTAGGCTACTGTCTTGCAGAGATTATGTATCTTCTTATTGCATTCAGAGTCAATCTGTACGATGTCGGTGATACTGTTATAGATTCCATGGTTCAGGAAGAGCAGATCGGTTATATCTCGTTTGACTTCAAGAACTGCTATCTCGGAAGTAATGAGGTGGCAAGAAAGATAGTCCCCGAGCTTAACGATGTCGCTGTAGACGCGCCGTTCGGTTATAAACCGTCGGAAAGAAAGATAAGACATTTTATCGAGGCATTTAAGAAAGATCCTTCTAATAACACAGGTCTTCTGACCGTACATGACGAGGACAATCACGATAACGATAAGTACTATGCCGTTAACGTTAATTATCTCTATGACGGCTTAAGGAAAAGGGGATATATCATCACATTCAATGATGATACAGAGAACAGGAAGTACATCCGGCTTCTCGATACCTTTAACGAGGACTTAAGACTCGAGGTAGAGAAGAAGACAAAGCATATCATTGATATGCACGATAACCTGATCATGAGTCTTGCAATGATGGTTGAAAGCCGTGACAATTCCACGGGCGGTCACATCAAGAGGACAAGTGAGGGCGTTCGTATCCTGGTAGATGAGATAAATAAAGAGGGTGAACTGGATCTGACGCCTGAGTTCTGTAAGAACGTTATCAAGGCAGCTCCAATGCACGACTTAGGTAAGATCGCGGTCGATGATGCGGTATTAAGAAAGCCCGGACGATTTACAGATGCAGAGTATGAGGAGATGAAGAAGCATTCTGCAGAGGGTGCGCGTGTTATCCACGAGATCCTTCTTCATACCGATGATGAACAGTTTAAGGTAATCGCCGAGAATGTAGCTCATTATCATCACGAGCGTTACGACGGTTCGGGTTACCCTGAGAAGCTTAAAGGTGATGATATTCCTCTAGAAGCAAGGATCATGGCTATCGCGGATGTATACGATGCCTTGGTAAGTAAGCGCGTTTATAAAGAGGCTTTTGATTTTGACCGAGCAAATAATATAATTCTTGAAGGGATGGGCACTCAGTTTGATCCCAAGCTTAGGAAAGCTTATGAGAATGCCCGTCCAAGACTTGAAAGGTATTATTCGGTTAAGGAAGAATGAATCGCGAGAAGGTAATAGTAAGGACAGGAATTATAGGAATCGTTGCCAATGTTTTTCTGGCAGCGTTCAAGGCAGCAGTAGGTCTCATGACCAATTCCATAGCGATCATACTGGATGCTGTTAATAACATCTCCGATGCAGGCAGTTCTCTAATTACTATCATCGGAACCAAGCTCGCAGGTAAGGATGCAGATAAGAAGCATCCTTTCGGTTACGGGCGCATCGAGTACTTAAGTGCGATGTTGATTTCCGGTATCGTTCTCTATGCAGGTGTAACTTCATTTACTGAGTCAGTTAAGAAGATCATTCATCCGGAACTTCCTGAGTATAATGCGGCAGCTCTGATCATCGTCGGTGTCGCGGTTGTAGTAAAGATAGTTCTCGGTCGATATGTTAAGAATGTCGGCGTTAAGGTCAATTCAGATTCCCTGGTTAACTCCGGTGAAGATGCGACTTTGGATTCGATCATCTCCGCTTCGACTCTTGTAGCTGCAGGTATATTTATCCTGTTTGGTGTATCCCTTGAAGCATGGCTCGGTGCGATCATATCGCTCGTTATCATTAAGTCAGGAGTAGAGATGCTTCGTGAGACTGTATCAAGAATCCTCGGCGAGCCGAATGATCCCAAGTTCACGCAGGAGATTAAGGCTACTATCAGAGAATTCCCGGAAGTCTATGGCGCTTACGATCTGATCCTTCACAACTATGGACCTGATACATGGCAGGGTTCTGTTCATGTTGAGGTCGATGATACGATGACTGCCGACGAACTCGATACACTTACACGTAAGATTCAGGCATCAGTCTTCGAGAAGCATCGCGTTCTGCTTACGGCAGTAAGTGTTTATTCCATTAATTCTCACGATGAAGAGATAATGGCCATGAAGCAGAAGATCAAAGAGATCATTGCGGGCCGTGTATTTGTAAGAGGCGTGCACGGCTTCTACATAAATAAGCTCGAAAAGCAGATGAGATTCGACGTAGTCGTAAGCTTTGACGCTCCCTCCAGACGTGAAGTGTGTAACGGTGCTGTTGCAGCTGTGAAGGACGCCTTCCCGGACTACGATATAGAAGCGGCTATGGACGCCGATTTCTCGGAGGTGTGAGATGAGTGCGAAGGACCCGCTCGAGTGGGAAGAGCTTAAGACGGAGCACTTGATTAAGAACGAGTGGATAGATTTTCGAAGCAGCAGGTACAGGTTTCCTGACGGAAGCGAGTACGAGCCGTACTACAGCTACAGCCGCAGGGATTATGTTGTAATTGTTCCTTTCGACGAGGAGGGAAATCTTATCTGTGTAAGGCAGTACAGACACGGACTGCGCGAGGTCACGACGGAGTTTCCTGCGGGAGGCATCGAGAGGACTGACGGCAAGGAGTATGGCGGAGATAAGGATATCAATGCCGAGGATGCTCTGGATGCAGCAAGAAGAGAGCTTCGTGAGGAGACGGGTTACGAGTCTGATGAGTGGGAGCACCTTCTGACGGTTCCCTCTAATGCGACAATCTCGGATAACTACGGACATCTGTATATGGCAAAGAACTGCCGCAGGGTGTCGGAGCAGGATCTTGATGATACCGAATACGTTGAGGTGGTTAAGCATACGCCGGATGAGATAGAGCAGCTCATTAAGGATGGAAAATTCCAGCAGGCAGTCCATATTACGGCGTGGTTGCTTGCTTTACGTAAGGGTTAAGAAAAGTATAATTCGGGCTTCCTTTTATCTAAGGTATGTTCCTTTGTGGTATATTAATCACGGAATAAGAAAAAGGAGGATTTGTTTATGCCACACAGTGGAGGAGGCGGATCACACGGCGGTGGATCCCATGGCGGATCTCACGGATCACACGGAAGCTCACACAGAACTTCCCATCATTATTTTCCCGGCGCAAGAAGATACAGACGTTATTATAACGACGGCAGACCGGATGAATACTTCTACTCTAACGGCAGACCGCAGAAGACCGGCATAAGCAGCCTTATCTTTATGCTTCTGTTCGGAGGTATGTTTGTAGGTATCGCAGGCTTGTCAGTAGCAAAGTCTGTTCCCAAGCCCCTCAATCCTGTATACGATAATCCCTCTCATTATGTCTATGACACTATCGATGTGCTCGATAATGAAGATGAACTCGAGGATGTTCTTGATCAGATGCAGGAGAACACGGGTATCTGCCCGATTGTTTATACGACAGTTATGGAGGAATACGAGGGCGAGTATGTCGACCTCGAGAGCTTCGCATTCGTTAAGTATGTAAGCGAGTGGGAGGATGAGCAGCACTATCTGCTTATCTATGCTATTCCCCAGGATGAAGTTGAAGGCGTACAGAATGGCAGCATCGACATTCCTGACTATGCATATGAGATCATGATGGGCGATGAGACAGACAGTATCATCTCTGAAAACATGGAAGAATCCATGTATCAGACCCTGTATACTAACTTCGAGGCAGGTCAGGAACCCGGCGAGGCTATCACTAACGCATTCGAGATTCTTTCTGATAAGACGGAAAAAGTAGTATCTAAGAGAGGACCCTCGATCGGTTCCTTGATGCCGGTAATATTTATCGGATTGTTCATCCTGGTATTTATCGTTGTCATCATTAAGAATATGATCAAGGACAGAGGGGTTCAGTTCGAGGAAGTTCCTCTTACTGAAGAGGACGGAGCTTATGTTTCGTCGTTTGGTTCTTCTGGTTCACAGTCTTTTGCCAGTGCCGCAGCTAATGCAACTGCCGGAATGCCTGCTGAGATCAGCGGAACTGCTTCAGTTGTTTTAAGAATCATAACTATACTGTTCATGGTTCCTTTCCTGCTTGTAGGCTTCTTTATGATAATCACCGGTGTAGCATTGATTCTGTCGCAGGGAGTTGGCGGCGGCGGATTTATGCTGGTATTCGGTATCTTTTGGGAGGCTATCGTAGGAGTATCAATCTTCGGTATCCTTAAGGCTTTTAAGGCTAAGAAGAAAAATGGTCCTACCATGACAGCAGAGTATCCTAAGGCAGATTATCCGAATGCTGACTATCCTCAGGCAAGCTATCCTTCACAGGATTACGGTTCAACAACACATGACGACTGCAGATCCAGCCATGAAGAGGATGAGGACAGCGTACGTAAGGGTTACGAGTAATGGTTCTTTAAGAGGTGCTTATGAAGTTTGATCTTAAGAAGATATTGCCCGGTAAGAAAGAAGATAAAGAGGCATCACTTGCTGCCACTGTCAAAGATTATGACAGCGAGAGCATACGAGGTGAGATCGTCGAGAAGATCAAACAGTTGGTCCTTGAATCCGGAGAGTATTCATCCGGAACGCAGACCGAGAGCGATATCCTGGAGACATTTGTTCAGAAGTGCGATGAATCTACAGGTGAGAACATCAAGAATACAGTTAGTCTTGTCCGTATCATTGTTGAAGGATTAAGTGAAGAAGGCAATCCTTATGCACCGAGGATGACAGATGCCTTTAAGGCAGATGTGATTGCCGCCGCACCCCTTCACGATATCGGCAAGATCATGATCCCCGATGCGATCCTTAATAAGCCCGGTAAGCTCACAGACGAAGAGTTCGAGATTATGAAGACGCATACAGTCGAGGGCGACAAGATCATAGATGATGTTATAAAGCGTGTCGGAAGAGAGAAGAGCGGCTGCCTTAACGAAGCAAGATATATGGCTTCCTGCCATCATGAAAGATGGGACGGCAAGGGCTACCCTGAAGGTCTGTCGGGCGAGGATATTCCTTTGTCTGCGCGAATCATGGCAGTAGCAGATGTCTTTGATGCTCTTGTGTCAGTACGTTGCTATAAGCCTTCATTCACATTCGAAGAGGCCATGAACGTAATCAAGAAGGACGCAGGCACGCATTTCGACCCTGTTGTTGCAAAGGCTTTTGTTGATGCTGCCGATAAGGTGCGCGAGGCTGCCGTTTACTGAGAATTACTGAGGTGTTGAAGAGGACGGTTCATCGTCCTGGAACAGTCTGATGATAAGCATAATTATTATGCGTATCACGAAGAATACCGCGAACATAAGAAAGAATCCGCCCATTCCGTAGATGACGTCACGGAAATCCATATAACCTGTCTTGGTATACCTCTGGCCAATCTCGATCGCGAAGGTCATTACCACAAGAAGTGTTACGACGTATATCCATGAGATAGCTAATGTCATCTTCTTCTCTGCGAGGAATTTGAAGACAGGGTGTATCACAAACAGCATTCCCATGCCAAGAACGCCTACCACCAGAAAGTGGAGCTGCTTATCTGAAAAGTTATATTCGTAGTTATCATTCCATGTCAGGATCATCTCGTGGATATATGTGATGATCTCGATAATCTTGTAAATTAACGTAACCATAGTGACCATTCTATAACAAAGACAACGTATGTCTATAAAATGCCGTAAACTGCCGTGTAATTGCCACAAATCGGCAATATAGATATGCGTCTATATGTCAAAAAATCTTTGTTTTACAAATGATAATCGCGACATTATAATTGGTGTAATGGTGTAAATGATGGATATATTTTCTTTTATTACGTTGTTTGGCGGATTAGCCTTTTTCCTGTACGGAATGCATCTTCTTTCCGAGTCTTTGAAGAAGACTGCGGGAGGTAAGCTTGAGAAACTTCTCAAGAAAGCTACTGATAATCCCTATAAGGGACTTCTGATCGGTGTATTGATCACTATTGCCATCCAGTCATCGTCGGCTATGACCGTTATGCTGGTCGGTTTTGTTAACTCCGGAATCATGGAGCTTGCTTCCACGGTAAGCGTTATCTTCGGTTCAGACATCGGAACAACGCTTACGGCATGGATCCTGTCCTTGTCAGGTATCAACAGTGAAGGCAATGTCTTCCTGAAGCTTCTTGAGCCTAAGTGCTTCTCACTCGTAGTTGCTCTGATCGGCGTGATCATGATCATGGGCTCGAAGAAGCAAAGACGTAAGGACATCGGCATGATGCTCGTAGGCTTCGGTATCCTGATGCAGGGAATGACCATGATGAGCGCATCCATGGCTCCCCTTAAGGATTCACCGTCCTTTGTTAAAGTCCTTACAGCATTCGAGAACCCGCTGCTTGGTGTTCTTGCAGGTACGCTCGTTACGGGTGTCATCCAGAGCTCTGCGGCTTCCATCGGTATCCTGCAGTCATTGTCTTTGACCGGAAGCATTACTTACGGCATGGCTATCCCGATCATCATGGGTGCCAATATCGGAACGTGTGCAACGGCAGTCCTGTCATCCATAGGTGTTAACAGAGACGCTAAGAGAGTTACTGCTATACATGTCGCGATCAAGCTTATCGGTACCGCATTTTGGCTTATCATCTTCTATTCGCTTAATGCTATCATGGACTTCGCGTTCATGGATAAGACTGCGGGCATTGTCGGCATCGCGGCGTTCCACTCGATCTTTAATATCGGAAATACGATTCTTCTGTTCCCGTTCAGAAAACAGCTCGTTAAGCTTGCTCACATTGTGGTTAAGGAGTCTGACGAGGAATCTGAGTTCAAGCTCGATGAACGTCTTATGACCACACCTTCCATCGCGGTTGCCGAGTGCGGTAACTCTATGGATAAGATGGTCCGCAAGGCACTGTATGGCCTCGACAGAGCAACGGATATGCTCCTTAAAGGTTATAACGATGAAGACTTCGAGTTTATAAAGAAGAACGAGGAGAAGGTCGATAACTACGAGGACCTCATAGGATCGTTCCTTATGAAGCTGACGACTACACACCATCTGTCCGAAGTCGATAAGAACAAAGCATCAAGGATGCTGCAGGCGGTAGGTGAATTTGAGCGTATCGCAGACCATGCATCTTATATGGCTAATTCGTCAGAAGAGATAATGAGGAAAAAGATCGTTTTCTCTCCCGATGCGAATCTTGAAGTTAAGAAACTGATCATGGCTGTTAAGGAAGTATATTCCAAGACGATCGAGTGCTATCAGAATGAGAACGCCGATCTTGCCAAGGAGATAGGACCGCTCCGTATCGTAATAAGTGAGATGTGCGACAACTTCAAGGCTAATCACGTAGAGAGACTGTCGACCGGCGTATGTACTCCGAATCACGGCTTTGTTTTTAACGATATTCTCTACAGTTGCGGAAGGATCGCCGACCACAGCATAAACATCGCGGCTATCGTCTACCGTTTCAAGACGGAACAGAGCGGGGATACATATATACACGACTTCAAGCAGCGTAAGGATCCCGAGAGCGAGGCTCTGTACAAGGCATATCTTGATAAGTACATGAATATGGAAGCCTGATTAAGTATCAGGCTTCTTTTCTTAATACGATCACATTCCAGGAAGCGGGCTTAAGTGTAGCTTTAAGCACACCGTTCTCGAAAAGCATTTCCGTCTTATCTACAGGCTTGATGCGTTCGTTATCAGCGTCGTTCGTAACAAGCATATCTTCGCTCTCGAGCGCCTGCCAGGAAACGGGCTTAAACCCTTCAAATCCGTTAAGCTCAACCTCGAGCACAGTATCTTCATCAGTAAGTCTGTTTACCGCGAACACTGTAAGCTGCTCTTCGTCTTTGCTTAAGACGGCGGCAGCCTCAACATCGGAGACATTCTCATACATATCCGTGTTGTGTTTGCCGGTAGTTATCTGCGCCTTCAGAGCCGTTCCTCTTCCGTACTTCGAAGCCTGCTCATAAGGGTAGTAGATCGTCTGCTTCCAGGCGGGTCCCTCTTTCTCGGTTCTTATCGGAGCGATTACATTAACGAGCTGTGCAAGACATGCAATCTTAACGCGGTCAGAGTGATTGATGAACTTGATAAGCGCAAGTCCGTTTACGATCGCATCCTCGAATGTATAGTCGTCTTCAAGAAGATGCGGCGCCAGTCCCCACGGATCGTTCTTCATTCTCTCATCGTCTTCGGCAAGTGTGTGATACCAGCAGTTCCACTCATCGAATGAAAGGTAGACTGTCTTGTCACTTCCTTTGCTTGCCTTCACTTCATCGCATATGGAAGATACCGTATCGATGAATGTATCGAGATTATCAATGGATGCAAAGAAGTCTTCTGTGCTGCCGTCCTTCTTGTTGAAGTACTGGTGCAAAGAGATGTAGTCGACATACTCATATGCCTGTTCGAGAACTTCCTTTTCCCATGTGGCGAACGTAGGCTGATCGATGTTCGCACTTCCGCATGCAACACACTCGATAGAGTCGTCCATCATCTTCATGGCTTTCGCTGTCTCGGCAGCAAGGCGTCCGTATTCATATGCTGTCTTGTGACCGACCTGCCAGTGTCCGTCCATCTCGTTGCCCATGCACCAAAGCTTGAATCCGAATGGCTTCTTATCGCCGTGTTCGCGGCGCAGGTTAGCATAGTAACTGTCAGTATCGAGATTACAGTATTCGAGAAGGTTAAGTGCGTCAGCAGTTCCTCTTGTGCCGAGGTTGACTGCCATCATAACGGAAGTTCCCACCTTCTTTGCCCACTTAACAAATTCGCTTATTCCGACTTCATTGGGCTCCAATGTACGCCAGGCAAGATCGAGTCTTTTCTTACGGTTTTCCTTCGGGCCTACACCGTCTTCCCAGAAGTAATTAGAGACGAAGTTGCCGCCCGGGTAACGTACGACGGGAACGTTAAGTTCCTTAACAAGATCTATGACATCTTCGCGCATGCCGTTCTCGTCCGCGCTCGGATGAGAGGGCTCGTAAATACCATCGTAAACAGCTCTTCCGAGATGCTCTATGAACGATCCGTAGAGTCTGTCATCGATGTCGGATATCTTATCGGATTTGTTAATCGTGAGGCGTGAAGTCTTCGTCATTAGCCCTCTTCTTTGCAGTAATCCTGGTATTCCTTAAGTTGGTCTTCCCAGTACTTCTTATCTTCGTCTGTAAGTTCACGGATGACCTTGCACGGATTGCCTGCAGCTATTGTGTGAGAAGGGATGTCCTTGGTTACGACAGAACCTGATCCGATTATGACTTCATCGCCGATGGTGACGCCCTGATTGATCGTAACGTTGCCGCCGATCCATACGTCGTTGCCGATGGTAACGGGAAGGGCATAAACAAGTGCTTCTCTTCTTATAACTGCATCCGTAGGATGTGAAGCGGCGAGGATATTGCAGTTGGGTCCGAGCATAACGTCATTGCCGAATCTGACCTCATTCTCATCCAATATCGTTAAACCTGCATTCGCGAAAAAGTGCTTTCCGAAGAAGACCTTATCGCCGTGGTTGAAGTAGACCGGTGCGATCAGCACGAGGTCATCGGGTGCGCTTCCGAAGCACTTCTTAAGCTTCTCGAAAGCAGTGTTGTCGTGCCAGAATTCCGACTCGTTAAACTCTTTCTGTGCCTTGTGAACATCATTCCACGTATCATCGAGGATCTTGAAAGGGCAGTAGAGCTTTCCTTCCAGTAATCTTTTACGTTCAGATTCATAGCTCATACAAAGTACCTCCCCTTTCGTGTATAATAAATAAAATTTCTTTTATTATAGGGAGAAATCAAATGGAAAACAATACTGCAACCAAACCGAAGAATACGTTGCATTTCTGGTTGTGGCCGTTGCTTATGGGATTGGGTTTGACGATCGCCGGTCAGTTTGGCGGGTTGATTGTAGAAGCGATAATAGTCCACATATTTAATCCGTCTGATATGTGGAGGTTTTCTTTGGATTATGCTGCCTTCGGCGGCATATGGGTATGCGTGCTTCTGTTCTGTTTCCTCGTGGACAGACCGGTATTCAGGACTTTCTTTCCTGCACGTAAAGGCGGCTTGAAGGGCAATACCATTAAAGAATTCCTTCTTGGAATTCTTATCGGTTTTATCATGAACGGCGGCTGCATCCTCTTTGCCTGGCTGCACGGAGATCTGCACTTTTCTGTAGGCAAGTTCATGCCCGCGTATCTTATAGTCACATTCCTTTGTGTCTGCATTCAGTCCAGTGCAGAAGAGATGGTAACGAGAGGTTATATCTATCAGTCTCATGCTGAGCGTTACCCTGCATGGTTCGCAGTAACAGCGAATGCATTGCTCTTCGGTGCGCTTCATCTCGGAAATACGGGAATCACGGTTACATCTTTCCTGCAGATAGTTATCTGCGGTGTTGGGTTAAGCCTTATCGTGTATGCGAGAAAGAGTATCTGGATGGCGTATGCGATACATACCATGTGGAACTTCACACAGAGCATTCTCTTCGGTCTTCCGAACTCGGGTATCGTCTCACAGGGTTCTTTCCTGCATCTTGAGGCTGCATCTCCGAGTTTCTGGTACGATCCGACATTCGGCATAGAAGGAACTATCCCTTCTGTAATAGCTGAAGTGCTCTTGTGTGCGTGGGCTCTCTGGCTCATATTCAGAAATAAGAAGAAGGAAGCATGAAGAGAATACTTGTAGTACCTATGTCCGCTATGGCCGAGACTTCGGGCCCGGTCTCAAGGTGCTGCAAGCTTGCGAAAGGGTATAAAGAGGCAGGAGCCCAAGTCGCGACCTGCATGGCAGAAGATGTCAACTTCCGCCCTCTTACAGGCATTACGAATTACTTCCTTGATATACCTATGCCGTTAGGCCTTCCCAAGCCTATCGCGACCAAGTCTTTTCCTGTCGCTCAGAAACTCGGCATCACTTCACATAAAGCTGTACCGAGCTTTGACGAGGTGCTGCACTTAACGGGCAATCTCGACTATAAGTACATAGTAAAGAGCGTGTCTGACATAAGGCGCGCTATCGTGGAGTTTAAGGCGGATGTTGTCTACTCTGAGTTCAACATATCTGCGATCATCGCCTCTAAGCTCGAGAACGTAAAACTCTTTGCCACAGTAAGTTACCCTACACAGCATTCGTACGCGCATAGCGTGAAGCTCGCGCACGGTCTCAACCGCTTTTTGCAGGAGGTGGGGCTGCCGCAGGTAGAGTCTGCGCTTATGCTCTTTGACTGGGCTGACGAAAGGTACTGCTTCAGCATAAAAGAGCTTGAGCCTTTTGGCGAAGGCGTGAAGTTCTGCGGGGCACTCAAGAAAGTGCATATGGATGTGCACGAGCGTGAACGTAATAAGATCCTGGTTTATATGGGCAACGGGACCATCACGGCAAAGAAGATGAAGGATGAGATCTCAGAAGCTTTTCGAGGGAGTCCTTACGATGTGTATATAGCTTCCTCGTATCTTAAAGAAGAAACGGACGGCAATATCTGGATTGCTCACAGGTGGGAGTTCGACGAGCTTTTGGATGACGCGTGTTTGTTTATAAACCACGGAGGCCAGAACAGTATAGTCGACGGCCTCCAGCACGGCGTGCCGCAGATCGTGGTGCCGGGCAAAGTGTTCGAGAGAAGATTCAACGCCGAGTCGCTCGTGAAGAATAATGCGGGCATAATGCTGGAACAGGATGAATTCTGCGCCGAAGTGATAAGAGAGAAGGCGAAGAAGGTTATTGTTTCCGATAAGATGAGAGAAAGTGCACGTGAACTTGGGAGCAAGCTTAATTCTTTACAAGCACCATACATTCATTTGAATCTATGAATCCCATAGACTCATAAAGAGGACGGCCTAACTTGGTAGCATCGAGGCTGATCTCTGTCGCGCCTTTACTCCATGCATCGTCAATCAGCATATTCACCATCTTGCGTGCAATGCCCTGTCTTCTGTAGGAAGGGTTGGTATAGACGTTCATAAGATGAGCGCGCTTGCCGGAGGGATGAGAGAACGTAGGCATGATGGTTATGTAGCTCATGGAAGCACAGCCGATGACCTTGTCACCGTCTAGTACTAGTACCGTTGTCTGATCCCCGTTCAGGAAATACTCGCGGCTGTTATTGACGATGTCTTCCGAGTATTCGTAATCATCGCTCAGATTATTAACCACACGCAGCATCTCAAGGCGGCTTTGCATCATAAGTTCGATATCTTTGTCAGTTGCGATTCTGTATTCAATCATGCGTATATCTTACTACTTTCGTAGGTTATAATGTCAATATGAGACTTATCGAGCCGACAATGGAATACGCACAGCAGATTCGTGAGTTCCGCAGGGGGCTTCTTCAGTACGGGGATACGATGGACGGAACGGGGTCTCTCAAGACTTATGAAGATCCTTCGCGCTGGATATCTTTTGTCAGAGCCTGCAAAGACCCGGATAAGGTGAAAGAAGGATTGGTTCCTGCAACGCAGTATATCTATGTCAGGGAAGAAGACCATAAGATCATCGGCATGATACAGATAAGACATCGCCTGAATGATTTCCTAGAGAAGTTCGGAGGACATATAGGTTACTGTATCGCGCCTGAAGAAAGGCGTAACGGTTATGGCACTGATATGTTAAGACTGGCACTGAAGGAGTGCCGTAAGATCGGGCTTGAGATGGTGCTTGTTACATGTATTAACAGGAATGAGGGAAGCCGCAGAGTTATTATGAATAATGGCGGAATCTTCGAGTCTATGGCTCATGAGACAAACAGGAATTTGTATCTCGAGCGCTATTGGATCGATATTTCCTGATCCATGCATTCTTGCGATTTAAGAGATAATTAAGGAATAAATAAGAGACTATTCAAGTATTGCTTTCAGCCCCGCGTTAAGATGGGTACAACAAAAACATTTAGCGGAGGTTAGGGAAATGAAAGACTACGATATCAAGATCAGAAATAACTGCGAGATCAGAGTGTACGGTACAAGTGATAACACCATCAGCGTGCCTTGTGATGTTAAGCTTGATGCTGACCGTCATAATGTAGACATCGACATCCTGGAGAAGACAAATGCCAACATCGGTCTTCCCGGTGAAGCAGAGCATATCGAGCTCAATATCGAAGACGCGAAGCTTACGATGGAGGGGATGGTCTTTGAGAAGTGTGAGATAGATGCCAAGGGCAGTGTCGAAGTTCAGATCACTAATGTGACAGGATCTATCGATATCAACATGGTGGGCGGAACGGCAGTGCTTAAGGTTCCTTCGAACTACAGCTTCCGCACAGTGTGTGAGGGCAAGGGTAATGCCATCGAGTGTGGAGCTGTTGCCGATCCTGCTTCTTCCAATGTCATCGAGCTTAACGGTAAGAACAGCACGCTTAAGATCGAAGTAATCTGATAGAACAATCATCCCTGCATAAGTTGTTCCGATACAGTATAATAGTAGAGGAATAACTTTACAGGGATGATTTTATGGCTTCGTTATGTCAAAACTGCGGCGGTCCGCTGATCTATGATCCGATAAAAGAGAGACTGTTCTGCAAGATGTGCGGAACGCATTTTGATGTGCGTGACGTCGACGTTAAGGACAGGACTGAATATGAAGAGCAATACATGGATTGTAATATCTATGTATGTGATCACTGTGGCGGCGAGATAATAGTAAACGATACTGAAGTATCTACTTACTGCATCTACTGTGGTAACCCGGCCGTTGTATTCAGCAGAGTTGCTAAGCAGAGAAGACCGGAATTTATTCTTCCTTTCTCGGTCTCCCAGGAACAGGCTGTAAAGATCCTTCAGATGAGGATTAAGGCCGGATTCTTTGTTCCCTATAAGATAAAGCATTTTAAGCCTGAGTCTGTTCGCGGCATTTATATTCCGTATTGGATAGTTAATGCTGAACACTACAACGCTTCGTTCCTGTCGGGTAAGGTTACTAACGACAATGATAATACCGAGACGATGTACTTCGAGCGAACAGGCAAAGCTACATTCAAGAATCTTTTGCTCGATGCTTCCAAGGCTTTGAATGACTATACTTCCGAGAAGCTTGAGCCGTTTGATCTGACGGCGCTTCAACCCTTTAACGAGCATTACCTGGCGGGCTTCTACTCGGATATGAATGATCTTACAGAGCAGGAGATCATCAATGCTGCCAACCGCCGTTCTGATGACATGTTCAGACAGGCAGTCGTAAGTGAGGTTCATGCAATAAACGTAAGACTCATTGATTCATATCCTTATACCGAGATAAATGATGACAGGGTTTATGTAATGCTGCCGTGCTGGTTTATCACCATGCAGTATAACGGCGAACCTCTTACCGTGCTTATAAATGGTGATACGGGTAAGGCAGTAGGAACGTTCCCGTTTGATAAGAAGAGATTTCTTTCCTTGACCATACTGACTGCCGCAGTCTTATCGGTCGCGCTGTCGTATGCGCTCTACCATGTGATAGGTTATCTCATCTATTTTATGAACAGTGACCTGGCTTCGGATATCCTCCAGTTCCTGGTATATGCTTTTGCCGGAATAAGTGCCGCTGTCGCGGGAGTAATCAATAGACTTAAGAGATTCAGAAGCACATTACAGCTTACTAAGTCATCGCAGACACTTCACTATGTCAGAAGGAGGCAGGGATAATGGTTGCGTTTATCATTAAGCTTATAGTAGCCATACTTCTTGGCACCGGTGCCGGAACGATCATATCACTTGCCATATGGTCGAAGTTTCTGGCGAAGTCTAACGTGATGGGTGATTCGGCAGGAGGATTCAATGAGTACTCTGAGAGTCCCATTGATATAATCTGGCGCCGTAATGGTGTAGATAGTGACAGTAAGAATACTTATTTTAAGAGATTCAAGGAAGAGTACCTCATACCGAACGGGATGAAGCCCGGCGACTATTCGTATCTTGATGATGAATTCCCGGATTATGAAGATCTGCCTGAAGTAGATATCCCGCTGTTCAAGCCGAAGAATGATGCGACTTGATATAGGTCAAGGCAGGTTTAAGGATTTCTTAATAATATATCCTCTAATGTTGGAATGTGGAGGGATATATAAATGAGCATTAATGAGAATCTCGGACATTCAAATAAGTGCCCCGCGTGCGGCGGCAATCTTATCTTCGATGCACAGGAGCAGGTGCTGACCTGTTCATTCTGCGGCGGAACATTCAGCCCTGAGAAGCTGGAGCTTCTTTCTCAGATCGTAAGTCTAGATCAGGAGGCGGCGGATGAGAACGAAGATGATAAGCATGAGATTGTTTGTAATTCATGCGGCGCGAACATCATCGCTGACAACAATACAAGTGCGACCTTCTGTGCGTTCTGCGGATCGCCTTCTTTGGTTACACAGCGCCTGACAAAGCAGTTCCGTCCTGACTATGTGATCCCGTTTAAGATCACAAGGGAGCAGGCCCTTGAGAAGATAAAGGAGTTTGCTAAGAACGGCAAATATGCGCCGCATCATTTCTTTAACGACAACAACATAAAGAAGATTACAGGCATCTATGTTCCGTTCTGGCTCATGGATGCCGAGTGCAAGATGCATACTCACGGTGTCGGCTACAGGGAAGATCTTAAAAGCTCGGATAAGTATACAGTCGTATCCGATATCGATATTGGAGTGAAGAATGTCCCTTTCGACGGAGCCGTCAATATGAAAGACGATCTTATGGAGTCGATCGAACCCTATGACTGTTCTGAGCTTAAGCCTTTCAATGCTTCATATCTTCAGGGCTTCTATGCACAGCGCTATGACCTGTCAGTTGATAAGCTGTCTGACAGGATAATCTACAGACTTCAAAGATATGGCAAGGAAGCAGCTACAACATCGCTTAAGAGCTACGAGCGCTTCCATTGTGATTCCTGTACGGTTAAGCCTGAGGACCTGGAGCAGAAGTATGCTCTGTTCCCCGTGTGGCTTCTGACCTATGAGTACGGCGGTATTAATTATCAGATCGCAGTCAATGCTCAGACAGGAAAGACTGACGGACATTTGCCTGTTGATAAGGTGAAGAAGATTGCAAGACTTGCATGGTATCACTTTACAAATCTTATGATCTTCTCGCCCTTGTGGGGAGGTCTTATCGCACTTATCGTTTGGGCACAGTGGTGGGCCAGAAATAATCCTGATATGGCTGCTGCTGTTAACATCATCCTGGCTCTCTCGTGTGCGTTTGCGCTGCCTGTGGTAGTCGTAGCGATAACTACGGTAAAGGCGCAGGGAGATGACGACTTCGGAAGGTATAATCTTCTTAATCCTGTGATAAGAGCCTTTAAGTCTTTTGTAAGAAAGAGGATCAACTTAAAAAGCGAAATTCTTGCACAGACTGATATGATGGTAGGTGCGAAGCCTGCCTTCGACGAGTATTATGATCCTGAGTTTAAGACTCAGATCAGCCACGAAGAGATCTTTATGTGCCACGAATCGATATTCGATGCACAAAGAAGCTGAGTTACATGTTGTATAGGAGGTACTTGCTATGAGTATCGATCTGAAGAGTATGCCAAAGTTAGGCTTCGGTCTCATGAGACTTCCCGAGAAAGACGGAGTCATTGACCACGAACACGTCTGCAGGATGGTAGACAGCTACATGCAGGCGGGTATGAATTATTTCGACACGGCGTATGTATACCATGGCGGCAGGTCTGAAGTTGCTGCCAAAGAAGCGGTAGTAATGAGATATCCGCGTGACGCTTTTATGCTTGCAACGAAGCTCCCTGCGTGGGAGATAAAGCAGGCGAGTGATGTGGACCGCATCTTTAACGAGCAGTGTGAGAGGGCGGGAGTTGATTACTTCGATTTCTATCTTCTCCACTCTATTGAGGATGGTAATAACTACGACACCTATGTGAAGTACGATTGCTTCGAGTGGGGCGTGAAGATGAGAGACGAGGGAAAGATCCGCCACTTCGGATTCTCGTTCCATGGAACGCCCGAGCTTCTTGAACAGATAGTTGACTCTCATCCTGAAGTGGAGTTTGTTCAGATACAGCTTAACTATCTTGACCGTACTAATCCTGTGGTTCAGTCGCAGGCCCTGTACGATATTCTTGCGGCGCGTAATATCCCCATGATAATCATGGAGCCTGTAAGAGGCGGTATGCTCGCGAGCATGACACCGGATATCGAGCGTAAGTTCAAGGCGATGAGACCCGATGATTCTGTTGCTTCGTGGGCTATGAGATATGTTGGCTCCCTGCCCGGTGTAATGACCATTCTTTCCGGTATGTCGAACGAAGAGCAGATGGAAGATAACATAAAGACCTTTACTGACTTCGAGCCGATGAGTGATGAGGAGTTCAAGCTGATCGATGAGGTTACGGATGAGATATTAAGCATTCCTCAGATTGGCTGTACATCATGTAAGTACTGCGTTGACGGATGCCCGATGAGCATCAGTATTCCGGATGTATTCCGTACGATCAACACACTGAGGCGTTATCCGGACGACTGGAGATCAAAGAATTATTATTCAGGTTTGATCAGCAGAACCGGTAAGGCATCTGACTGTGTAGGATGCGGACAGTGTGAGGGCGTTTGTCCTCAGCATCTTCCTATCATAGAATTATTAAAGGATGCTGCGGCTATCCTTGACGTATAAGGAAGGCGAATAAGACAGACAATGCACGAGATTAAACAGATTAAATGTAAGACAGACAATTGCTACCTCATTATCAACGGCAACAACGCGGTGCTTGTAGATACTGCAAGCGGTGAAGGCTATGAGCAGGTTGCCGCCGAGTGTGAGAAATATGACCTCAAGCTTATAGTGCTCACGCATGTGCATTTCGATCATGCGGAGAATGCTGCGAAGCTCTCGGCGCGTTTTAATGTCCCCGTGGCATATCATGCTGCTGACGAGGAGCTTTTCGCCAGCTACGATAAGCAACCGCTTATGTCTTATGGCATGGTGGGCAAGGTTGTCCTCGGCATGTCTTTGAAGGTGCTGAGGGAAACTCCTGTTAAGAAGCCTGCGAACTGCTTCCAGGTTAAAGAAGGCGACAGCCTCTCCGAGTATGGTGTCGATGCGAAGATCATTGAGCTTCCCGGTCACACTGCGGGCTCTATCGGAGTGGACGTTGAAGGGAAGAGTCTCATCGTAGGCGATGAGCTTGATAACTGGATATCTCCTGCGATCGGACACTTGTACAGCGATGTCGAAGCACTTAAGAGAAGTGCTCAGAAGATAAAGGATCTGGGCCCCAGAACACTGTATTACGGCCACGGCAAACCCACGGAAAATTCCTTCAGCAATAAGTTCCAAAAGTAATTGCCACAAAATTGCTTTGATTATCAAAGTAAATTGGGTATTATTGTATTAAACCACTCTCAAAGAGAACGTAAGAGGTTAATATGGAAACACCTAAGTATTACGACAGCATAAAAGAACTGATCACGGCAACGTCTGACCAGTATAAGGACGACATTGCTTTCAGAGTAAAGATCAAGCCCGGCAAGGAACCTGAGTATAAGGACTACACTTATGCCGACTTCATCGAGAATGTTAATGCTGTAGGTGCATGCTACTATAACCGCGGCTTCAAGGGCGGCAGGATCGCTATCATCGGACGTAATCAGTATTACTGGGTCGTAGCGCATCTGGCTTGTCTGTTCGGAGGCATCGTCTCGGTGCCGATAGACAAGGAGCTGCCTGTAGGCGAGATGGAGGATTCTCTTGTGCGCGCCGAGGTCGATGCGGTTGTCTTTGACGTAAAGAATAAAGAGCAGATCGAGCAGATCAAGGCTAACGGCCGTACGAAGATCCGTGAGTTTATCTGCATGAACGAGAAGTCTGAAGACTATGTTTGTGTCGAGGATCTTGTTGCAGAGGGACGTGAGCTTCCTTCCGAAGTTAAGCAGGAGTTTATTGACTTTAAGCCTACGCCGGAATCCATGGCTATCTTGCTGTTCACCTCCGGCACTACATCCAAGTCCAAGGCAGTAATGCTCTCTAACAAGGGCATCGCATGTAACGTTGCAGACCTTCTTGTATTCGAGGTCTTTGACGAGCACTCCACCAACATCTGCTTCCTGCCTTTCCACCACATACTGGGTTCCACGGGACTTCTTTTCGCGCTGGCGGACGGCATGCGTAACGTCTTCTCCGACGGCATACGTTATATCAAGCAGAACCTTACCGAGTACGGCGTAACGTTCTTCCTCGGTGTGCCCGCGCTCATAGACAAGATGTACGAGACCGTCGAAAAGGGTATCGAGAAGCAGGGCAAGACGAAGACTGTGGAGCGTGCAAAGAAGCTCGCGAACTTCCTTTTGAAGTTCCACATAGATATCCGCCGCAAGCTGTTTAAGGACGTTATCACTCAGATGGGCGGACAGCTTAAGTACATCATCTCCGGCGGCGCTCCGTTGTCTCCCGCAGTCTCGAAGGGCTTTACAGATCTCGGTATCGAGATCTATCAGGGCTACGGCCTTACTGAGACTTCGCCTGTACTTGTTGCAGAGAACAAGGGACATATCCGCGCAGGTTCTATCGGACGTCCGCTTCCTGCGGTTCAGGTCGAGTTCAGGGATAAGGACGAAGACGGTATGGGCGAGCTTTGTGCCAAGGCTCCTAACGTAATGCTCGGTTACTACAACAACGATGAGCTTACGAAGGAGGTCATCGAGGACGGCTGGTTCCATACAGGTGACTTGGGATACATGGATAAGGACGGATACATCTTCCTTACAGGCCGTAAGAAGGACATGATCGTTCTTAAGAACGGTAAGAAGGCATTCCCTGAAGAGATCGAGATCTTACTTAATAAGATCCCCGGTGTAATGGATTCGTTTGTCTTCGGTGAGCCTATCGACGGGGATTGGACGGATCTTCGTATCGCGGTTCAGGTGCAGTATTCTGCAAAGGAAATCGAGGAGCTTTACGGTGTTAATACACCTGAAGGAATCCGTGACTCCATCTGGGAGAAGATAAAGGAAGTTAATCAGACAATCCCGCATTATAAGAGAGTAACGGATCTGTATCTTACAGAAGAGCCTTTTATAAAGACGACATCTTTGAAGATAAAGCGTAAAGAACAGCTTGCCAAAGTATTGGAGAAGACGACATGAGAAAAGTACTGAATATTATCGTAATAATCCTTGATGTGTTGCTGATAGCTTTGCTGTGCTTTATTAAGATCGGCTACTACATCGATGTGGATGCTTTCAAATTCGATAATATCTATGACATCGGTTACTGCGTTCTCTGGGTTCCTATAAGCATGCTGATAACTTTATCTCCTATGCTGACGCAGATCGCGATCATCGCATTCGTAAAGTTTAAAAAGCAGCTGTTCTCTTTCTTAGGCTTGCTGTATTGCCTGATCGGTGACTATGTGTTTGAATTCATCTCTGTTCTTGGCGGCACGATGTGCCTGTCGGATAAATGGATCACAGTATCAGTGACGATCATGAAGGCTCTGATTCTGACGCTCATTCCTTTTATTGTTTCGCTTGTAGCGTTTATCGTGGACACTGTTAAGAATAAGCGCGCTCCTAAGCCTGTGTGAGGGATGTTGGCAACTTATCCGCCTAAATGTACACTTTGTGTAAGAACGCTTGAACGAAGTAAGCGGATATAGGATAGTTGGCTCACGGAGGCAAAATAAGTGAGATTGTTCCTTAAAGAGTTAAAGGATCTTAAAGAGACCGAAGTCGAGATAAGATACAGTGTCAGAGACGAAGAGGTCGAGAGCCTGATAAGTGCGGTCAACAGTGCACATGACAAGCTTATCTGTATCAAAGACAACGGGGACAGTGTTCCCGTATCATTCACGAAGATTCTGTATTTCGAAGCGGTGGACAGAGGTGTGTTCGCGTACACATCCTCATCCGTCTATAAGATCAGAAACACTCTTTATGAACTTGAAGAAATGAGCAGAAGCAAAAGCTTCGTGCGTATATCCAAGTCAACGATCGTAAACTTAAACGCCGTCAGAAAGATATCTCCGGACGAGGGAAGAAAGCTCAGGCTTCTTCTTGCCAATGGCGAGACGGTCATCGTCTCAAGGGGCTTCGTCGGAGATCTCAAGAAATCTATCGGTATGAAAGGAGATGCTTGATATGGACAGCGCAAGACTTAAGCAAGCCTTTCGAAAAGCATTTCCGGTAGTATCGGGAGTTTTCTCTGCCAGCGTCGTTTTGCTTGCCGGTATCAGTGCTTTATACGGTGAGCTGATCTATCCCGAGATAGTCTTTAGACTCTTCCTGGTCTTTGTCATGCTGTACTTCCTGACAGTGATCAGGATGTATGTTGCCGGAACACGTTGGGCGTGCAATAAGCCCTACATACTGGTGAACATCATGTTCGCACCGCTTTACTTCCTGTTGGCAGTGCTCGGCTTGTTCACAGGCAATGCATACTTGAGTACGAGCGATCTTTTGATCTATACACCAATGTTCATTATCTCGTTTACCATCGCGCAGCTCGTGGTTTATGTTTACAAGAAAGCCAATACCGACAAGATGAACGATGCTTTGAATGAATTTCAGAAGGAGCATCAGGAAGATGGATACGAAGAAGAAAATTTTGATCGCGCTTAGAGTAGTACTCGCGCTGGTTGTCTGGTTTGTTGTTTACAAAGGCATTAATTACTTAGTTCAGCCCTGGCTGACCGAGAGGCTCGGGGAACTTGTCAGCAAGCTTATCTGTTCAACCGTCGTTCCCTACGGTATCGCTTTGCCGGTGGCATATTTTACTATGCTTGGCATGAAGACGGGTTTGAGTAATGCGCCTCTCATGAAGCCGGGCTTAAAAAATATGGCGACGATACTGATTATCCAGTCAGGTCTTTCAGTATGGGCTATGTTGCCCATGAGCATTCTGGTTAAGGTGTTAGGTATAAAGACGCCCGCTGTCACGCCTGAACAGATACTTGCACAGCCTCTGTTTTACTGTTTTCTGCTGCTTGTGTTCGCTCCCGTCATGGAAGAGTTCATGTTCCGTAAGATCTTCCTCGACAGGCTTATGGTGCTGGGAAATAAACCGGCGATCTTGTTGTCAGCAATCCTCTTTGCTGTGCCGCATCTTATCTCGCAGGGACCTGCTCAGGTGTTCTACACATTCGTGCTTGGACTCTCGTTCGCATTTGTTACTGTACGCACAAGAAAGCTTTGGCCTGCGATAGTGCTTCACTCATTTAGCAATCTGTACTGCGGGATCCTGGTAGCGGTATGGCCGATGGATATACCTCTGTTTATGCTTGCCTATGCTGCCATATATATTCTTGCAGTTCCGGTAACGGCAGTCGTCCTTGCTGTTCTTAACAGGAAGAAGCTGATGTTGTGAGGGGATTGGAAATAACTATTGCAAGGAGAATAGTATACAATCTCATGTATTTTCTCCTCTCACACCGGCATTTGCATGAATTCATCTATTGCTTTCAAAACCGGCTCCGCATATTCCTTCCCACCGAAAAGCCATTGTTCATGCTGCATATCGAACTCCCTGATGTCGGGATTATGGAAATACTTCTTATAGCGTTTCAGGTATTTCTCTCCCATCTTATTGGCATATATGAAATGAGCTTTCGTATGTTGCACATTGATATCGTCTTCCAGATATGTGAGCAGATCGGTGTAATACTCATTCCTGATGGATTCCGGATTGAATTTTGCAAAACACGCCATGAACTTATCAGCAACCTCATCATCCATTAGAAAAGTCTTCTTCAGAAGATTTTTGGTCTTTTCCTGTTTTCTTTCATTTTTGGTAAAGCTGGTAAGAAGTGGTACTACGAGCATGGACTGCAGCTTGGCCGAGATCTTGCCGCTCTGATCGAGGTCAGGACTGCCAAAGATTCCGTGATCTATATGAACATTCCTTCTCTGAATCAACTGCCCCACAAAACTTGAACCGAGAGAGGAGCCAAGAGCCGCGTCTATTCTTCCTTCATGTTTTTCGATGATATACTTCTCGATCTTTTCCGTGACCGTTATCATATCAGGAAAAATATCATTACCTCCATCGAATCCGTCATAATTAACGCATATCAGGTGGTATTTCCCGGCAAGGCTATCAAAAACGTTACAGAAATTTGTCTGCCAGTCGCAGCATGTCCCTGGAAGCAGCATCATCTTTTTCTCATTATCTGTTCCAAACTCTTCAAAAGTCATCTTAGTCCTCCCACATCAGCTTTCCGATAATCCTGATCGTTTCCTCGCGCATATATTTAAGTTCATTTTCATTAAGCCGTTTATCCATATATGCATGGCAGTAATTCTCCATAAGGTCTATCGAGATAATAAACCTCTCCCATGAATGATTCTTTTCTCTGATTTTCTCAGGCAATTTACCAAAGATTTCAGAGAGCGCCTTCCCGGTAAAATCAACGTAAAGCATCCTCACGTCTTCATCGCTGTGGCGCAGCCCTTCAAGTTCTTCGTGAAAAGCCCTGTATTCGATATGTATGCGCTCAAAAGCGTTAAGTATCCCTGATATGTCATCTGCAATAAAGTCTTCTTCGGATACCCCGGCAATATCCTTTATGTTTTCAAACGCATAGGAAAGCGCAGCCAAAAGCAGCTCTTTCTTATTCTTAAAGTATCTGTATGCGATTCCGGTAGAAAGTCCCGCACCTTTGGCAATCTCATCAACGGTAGTGTTGTGATATCCCTTCTCTACATACAGTTCAAGCGCCGCCGCAAGCAGCTTCTCTCTGGTCTTGATAGCCCTTTCCTGTATTACTTCTTTATCCGTTCTGCGCTGTGTTATACCCATTGACTCTCCTTAAAGGTGAGAAATATCTCACTTCTGAAATTGTATTCGTAATTCTTATGATTGTCAATTAACATGCAAGAAAAAAATAGAAGAGGAATACTTTGTATCGGAACGGGTTATCTTTATGAGCGCGCCCTCGGTCTTAAGTAACTGATATTCTGATTTACTGTTATAATAGTCTCCGCATGGAATAATCGGAATAATGGAGGGAAGATCATGCCGCCTTCAAGAAGAAGTTCAAGTTCGAGCTCGCACAGAAGCTCAAGTTCACACAGAAGTTCAAGCAGAAGCTCTCACAGGAGTCACTCCTCGAGCAGGAGCAGCCACAGCTCCCACAGCAGCAGGAGCTATTCCGGCGGGGCGCATACTTTCGGCAACTACGGGAAGACAAGGACCGTAACTCCGCCGAAGAGACAGCGCACCAACCAGCCTCGAGGCTACGTCGGGTCGACCGCGGCCCCCTTGCTTAGATCTTCAAGACACGATTATCAGTACTATCCTTCAAGATGGTACGACGAGTCCACAGGCACGCAGTATGAGGCCGGTTACTACGACGAGAACGGACAGTACTACAAGAACGTCGCTGTCAGGAAAGGCAGCAGCTATGAGACACTTCTGGAGTGCGAATACTGCGGCACACAGATCAAGCTTAAGTGGGAGGAGGGAGCCATTCCTTCGTGTCCCAACTGCGGCGCGCAGCTTACGAGTGTAGCCGACAATGCTGTTGTTGAGGACGCGCTTCAGGATCAGATCGTATCTTCCGGCAACTACAGTAGAAGTTCAGGAAGCGGCTGTGTAAAGCCTATAATCATCGCTCTGTCGTGCTTCTTCTTTCTGCCCACGCTGTTTTACGCATGCATGACCAAGATCATGAACATCGACAGTAGCCCCCGTACGGAATATGTGCAGGAGGTCGCGGACGACAGCATCTACATCGACGTCTTAGGAAGAGAGTGTTACTGGGATGACGAATACGAGTGCTACTACGACGAGGAGACCGACTGCTACTTCGTCTACGCAGATGAGGTTAACCCTCCTGAGTGGCAGTACTGGTACGAGGGCATATCATCCGACTACGGTGATTACGGCTGGATGTCTTATCACTACGACGAGGGACTCTGGTACATAGAGACGAGTAACGGCAACTGGGAAGTGCTGCCCGATAGATACGACGCGTCAACTCTCTGGCACGTGCCCGAGATGGGAACAGGCAAGTACATGGATCAGGAATCAATCTATGTCGAAGAGATAGACAGGACATGTGAATGGATCCCTGAAGAGGAAGCGTATTACGATCATGATACGGACTGCTACTTCTTCTATAACGACTATGTGGAGCCGCCGATCTGGCAGTACTGGTACGACGGAATCTCTTCGGAGTATCCGGGGTACGGCAACATGGAGTTTGATACCGTCGAAGACTGCTGGTACATCGAGACCCGCGAAGGCAACTGGGAAGTGCTCCCGGAAAACTACGACACAAGCAGCCTCTGGCATATGGAATAAGAGACCTCGGCAAAATCTTTAAATAAGCTAATGATAAGAGTTTTGTTTGTTTGTCACGGCAGGATACGGCGAACGGCCTGAAACCTAATAACTACAGGGGTTACGAGGATAATAGATGTCATTCTATCCTTCGTTTATCCCTTTCCACCGAACCCAGTGTGATATTACTGCATAAATGGACAATGCTATAATTACTACGATAATGATAGGTGTTTAGTTGAGATAAACCCGCTAATAATGCTCATGTACGGTAAGGAAGCAAGCAACCGAAAACAAGAGATAGACCGCCAGCACTACACTATTCCGAACCAAAGACCAAAAGATAAGCATTGTGGGAAAATCTAAACTTTTGGATTTTCCTACAATGCCAACTACGGCGGAATCCCTCCCACTCCTTATATCTTTCTGTATACATTGAATTTGTATTTAGTAAAATGCAGACAACACCACGGATCGGCTTTTGGTTGGACAATTCCAACCAAACACCACAGCAGACAGCAGAAAACATTCTGAACGCTAGGAAGCCGGTATGATTGTTACATATAAGGGGAAGAAAAATTTCTTTTAGGTACTTGCTTTCCTAAAACTGATGTGATACAATGATTTAATCCAGAAAAGGAGTAAAAAATATGCGGCAAGGTATTCTTAAATAAAACTATAATCAAATAGTGGGAACAAAGGATTATGATAGCTCCTTTTGTAGGGGCTTAGTTTTTTGTACCCAATTTAAGAATACTTTTGCCTTATCAATTTTGACATATCCCCAAAAACAGCAATCACAAACAGGTGTATGCTGTATATGTGTATGTCCGCAACTTATAATCCCCAGTGGTAAAAGTATTTTACTGCTGGGGATTTTTATGCCCTTTGGGGCTGTAAAGGGAGGACAATCACATGAAAATAATCAATATTGGAATTCTTGCCCATGTAGACGCTGGAAAGACGACCTTGACGGAGAGCCTGCTATATGCCAGCGGAGCCATTTCAGAACCGGGGAGCGTCGAAAAAGGGACAACGAGGACGGACACCATGTTTTTGGAGCGGCAGCGTGGGATTACCATTCAAGCGGCAGTCACTTCCTTCCAGTGGCACAGATGTAAAGTTAACATTGTGGATACGCCCGGCCACATGGATTTTTTGGCGGAGGTGTACCGCTC
>JAEEGJ010004028.1_pt1 | contig 51823 bp, 49 predicted proteins | sample 8958761 | NCBI WGS metagenome assembly JAEEGJ01 (sample SAMN16246546, study PRJNA631951) | gut metagenome | biome: gut microbiome; feature: rumen; material: RS-attached | host: Bos | place: Iran: Karaj | collected 2018-10
CAGCAATGAGGACGCTGCCGAAGGTGGGATTGATGACTGGGGTGAAGTCGTAACAAGGTAGCCGTATCGGAAGGTGCGGCTGGATCACCTCCTTTCTAAGGAGTACAAAGGGTTATACAGATTTTGAAATATCAGCGTGATGCATATTACTCCAAGCTTTCTAATGGTGACGATATTAAGCCGATTTCTGCGTTGATAACAACAATGGCTGCTCGAATCGCATCTAACTACGGAAAAAAGAATTGTTCTGTATTTGAGTTGCTGGAATATGTACTGAATAGGCTCGAGATGTGTATTCATCAAACCGAAATGACATTTGAACAATATGCTTTGCAGTATGATAAATCTCCGGTTTTATCATATAAAAACGGGAAATGGAATGTCCCGAATCCTGCTGATCCAGAGGATAATCTTGCGAACAAATGGAACGAGGATGAGAGAATACCTAAGAGCTTTTTTAAATGGGTTACAACAATTAAAAAAGACCTTTTTGAAGTGATGACTCAGGAAGACGATAATCAATTTGGTGTTGTCTTGGAGAATAGTTTTGCAAATTACGATCCAAACAATCCGATTATCAAAAAATACAGAAAGGCTCATGTTGCGGCACCTATCAACGCTTCAACTGCTTCAAAGCCATATTATTGCTCATGAGAATAGACTACAATCACATTAAGTCTCAGATTGAGGAGCTTCTTACATCATATGGAGACTTAGAAGAAGATACTGATAATAATACATCAATTATTCTGTCTGGAAGAGTAGCCATTAATCGTTCTTACAATGGTTTCACCGTAGATAAGGAATATGATATCCGAATTCTTATTCCTCTAAACAATGATGAATTACCCGATGTTTGGGATATCGGGAACCATATTGATAAATCGTATATTCACCGATATCCAGATGGAAAGCTTTGTTTAGAAACAAAAGCATTCATGGCTCTGTGTTTCTATAATGGATATAGCCTGTTGCAGTGGATGGAGAATATTGTTGAACCATACTATTATTCTTATGAGTATTTCTCACGGTTTGGGGAGTTCCCATATGGTGATCGAGGGCATGATCTTGTTGGTGTAATAGAAACATATCAGCAAATTTTCGATGAAAGCGATTGTGCGAAAGTATATAAACTGCTTCAAGCAATTTCTCGAAGAAAATACAAAGGTCATTTACCTTGCCCTTGTGAATCGGGGATGATAACAAGACGATGTCATGGGAGCTTTATTTATCCATTTATTAACGATGACTATTTATTTTCCATTGCACAAAAAGATTATTCAAGTTTATGTGAGGCGATAAAAGAGTATGATAAACAGTCAAATCATTAACAATCGTCAAAACGAAAACCTGTTATTGAAGATTCAGTATGCTTCAAGGCGGTATTTTAATTCTGCGGAAACAGTGAACTATGTGAGTTGGCTATTATGTATAGTATCTGCTATAATGATTTTTGTACCTGATTCTGCTTCAAAATTCATCAGCCTGGGAATACCAGCATTATTAGAAGCCTTGGCATTTATAACCGCTTACGTTTTTAACAATAAGCTAAAGAATGCTGCGTCTCTGCGTAATTATTTTGATTCTTATGTTTTAATGATAGGCGAAGATAGTTATACAGATATTAGCAAACAAAAGCTAAGAGAAATTGCCTTAACCGCATATAATAAGCACAAGAAAGAAGCGGATATCCATATTCATAATACTGGTCGTGACAAACCACCGGGTGTAAGGAACTGGTATGAGTTTAAAAATACTGTTGCTGATCTTCAAGCTCAATTTGAATGTCAAAAGCAGAATATATGGTGGAATAAGAAGATGGTTAAAAATCGCATGGTTATTTTACCTATTATTCTGTTTATACTGACTTCTTTTTTTGTTGCTATGTTTGTCTTATTCAAATCTGATGCACTAAATATTATTGTATGTGCAATCGGAATAATACTGAAAGTTATTGAAAGAATTATTGAACACTATTCTTATCACAAAATATCCATTAAGATAGAAGCTATCCAAAACCACGCCGAAAGAGAATTAACAGATGAAACCGTAAAGGAGTTACAAGAATTAATTAATGAAAGACGAGAAATACCAGTTCTTGAAATAAATATTATTCATAAACTAAAAGCTAAGCAATACTCTTCGTCATATGAAGAAACAACATAATGAAAACAGGCGGAACTTCGACATGGAAGCTCCGCCTGTTCTGTTTCATAGCCCGCTGTATAGGTCTTTCATAATTGTTCTTGGAAAACTTCTTTATGAGTACCGACCTAAGCTTTCGGGCATTGTTTTTATTATTCCTGTGAGATTATCTCCTTGTAGAATTCAGCGAAGTCCTTACGCTTATCCTTTGTGAACTGGATAGCTGTTCTTGGGTGCTGATTGAAAAGACCTGTGAGGAGATACTGGAGATCATAGCCCCATACAGCACCTTCCTCGCGGAGCTTTTCCATGTGCTTCTCAATGAACTGGAATACAGGATATACGTTGTACTTTGGATTTTTGAGGAAACCGAGAAGAAGTTCCATTGCACAGTTGCCTGCGCCTCTGCCCATTGATGAGTATGTAGCGTCAAGCCAGTCAACACCGTCGCCAACAGCTTCAATTGTATTTGCAAAAGCAAGCTGCTGGTTGTTGTGAGCGTGGATACCGACCTTTTTGCCGTATTTGTCTGCTGCTTCAAGGTAAAGGTTTGCTATCCGTGCCAGCTGCTCGGGGTAGAGTGCTCCGAAGCTGTCAACGATATAGAATACATCAACAGGGGACTGTCCGAGAATGTCAAGAGCTACTTTAAGGTCGCCCTCCTGAGCATTTGATATTGCCATGATATTGCAGGTAACTTCATAGCCCTTCTTCTTAGCGTCTTCTATCATATCAACAGCAGTTGGTATCTGGTGGAGGTATGTTGCAACACGGATAAGGTCAACAGGGGAGTTCTCACGCTCAACGATGTCCTGCTTATAGTTGCAGCGTCCTACGTCAGCCATGATAGCTATTTTGAGGTCAGTGTGGTTCTCGCCAACTATAGAGCGGATATACTCATCGTCGCAGAACTTGCATGGACCGAAATCCTCGACCTTGAACATTTCCTTGTCAGCTCTGTAGCCGAACTCCATATAATCAACGCCTGCCTTGATATTGGACAGGTAAAGGTCTCTTACGAACTCATCAGAAAATCTGAAATCGTTTACAAGTCCTCCGTCGCGGAGAGTAGCGTCTACAACTCTCACATCTGATCTGTAATTCATAAGCTTAGATATCTCTTTCATATTTATCCCTCTTTCACAAAGTAAACTGTAACGCTTTTAAGCTTTTGAGCTTTAAAGCGATTTGCTTCTTTGTATAGTATATCACACATTTTGTACTTTGTCAAATACTTTTTTGGAGTTTAAGAATGAAAATTTTTATGTAAAATAACAAGGGACTTTGCAAAAAAGTCCCTTGTTAATTCAATGTTTGTTTTTACGGAGCTCCTCGAGTTGATCCTTAAAGCTTTTAATGTTTATGATATCAAGCTGAGGGAATGCCATGGAAAGACGTTTAAGAGTAAAGCTTCGTTTCTCATGGATCGCCTTGTACTTATCCCTGAGCTCTTCGAGCTTTTGTCTGTATTCTGCATTGCGTTCATCAAGCTCACTTTTCTTGTCCATGACGTGTTCTACACCCGTAAAGATCTTTTCGCCTGTTTTATCTGATATCTTTCTCATTTCAGCGGATATTCCTTCAAGAACCACAAGTCTTTGCTTGATATGGATTATTGCCGCAACAGTGATTATGGTATCGCTGATGAAACCTATAAGTATCACCGTTAAGATAACGATACCGAAGGCAGAGGGGATATCGCGGACAAATTTAACAGTAAGAGGGTGTATAAGTCTGACGGTCACAAGGCAGGCAACTCCCCATAAAAGGGAGAATTTAAGACATATATAGCCTTTGAGATTGAAACGTTCACCTGAGTAATCCCACCATTTCTGTGCAAAAAACTTTTCCAGCAGAAAGCCTGTAATAAGTTCAAGGAACGTTGTCAGCAGAACAGAGCCAACATAAAGAACAACAATGTTCTCCTTGATAGGTTCAAGGGCGAAACAGACGAGTATCACCCCAAAGCCGTATATAGGACAATACGGACCGTTGAGAAAGCCGCGGTTTATGAACCTGCCATGTTCTACAGCCTGATAAACGACTTCAAGGCACCAGCCTAAAAAGGCGTATATGACGAAATAGCCTGCTGTTCGGCAGATAGCAAGGGCAGTATCGTTCATATATTAATAGCCCAGCTCCTCGCCGACGATAATGACCTTGATACGCCCCTTATGGCGCTGATGTGCGGAGATAAGATAATTACAGCATATTCTGCCGTCACTGCCGCAGCCGTCATACATCTGAGAGCCCGACTTTGTAAGAGAGACGCATTCGCCCTTTTCCTTACAGTAGGTATCACAGTTGAGACGGACGCAGTTAGGCGGTGCAGCCTCGCGCTTAACACGGAGCTCTGCTTCCTTGAGGTCCTTTACAATTTTATTGTAGCCTGCAATAATGATAACAGACTTTGGTCCGAAAGCTATTGCGGCGATACGGTTGCTGTTGCCGTCAACATTATAAAGAACGCCGTCCTCGGTGATAGCGTTTGAGCTTGAAATATACACATCTGCGAAAAAGGCTTTTCTGTAGAGCTCCACTACTTCCTCGGGAGTATTTACCTTTGCACGGTCAAGGTATTTATACTTTGGCGATTCAAGGAGTGATTTGAGTCCTATCTCTCCCATAGTCATCGTGCCGCCGTTTGTGATAACGTCGCCCTCTTTTAAGAGAGATTCAACGATAGGACAGACATCGGCGCTTGTTTCGGCGTAGTAGAATTCCATATTGTTCTTTTTGAGGTTTTCGCCTGTTTTATTTATCCTTTTTTTGATTATTGTTTTTTTATTATCGTCCATGATCTTTACTCCTTTATAAATTTAATATGCGGAACATAACGTTCCGCATATTATTTCAATAATTAATTAAGCGTTGTCAGGCTCAAGTACAGCGTAGTTTCCGTCGTCACGCTTGTAAACTACGTTTATCAGACCTGTCTCTGCATTTGTGAACATAAAGAACTCGTGATCCAGCATATTCATCTGGAGTATAGCCTCGTCGATGTCCATAGGTCTCATCTTGAACTTTTTGTGCTTGATAACCTCATATTCGACTGTCTCGGGTACAGGATAAGCGAAAGCCTCCTTGAAAGCGGCGTCTTTAAGCTTCTTCTCGACCTTGGTCTTGTTCTTGCGGATCTGTCTGATTATCTTGTCGATAGCGTCATCGAGGGCAACATACTTGTCCTCGGCAGACCTTTCTGCACGGAAAATAATGCTGTTATATTTTACTGTGAGCTCAAGAACTATCTGAGTCTTGATCTCAGAAATTACGATTTTTGCATCAGCGTCCTCTCCAAAGAATTTTCCCAGACGGGAGTCGATTCTCTTTTCAGCATACTCTGTAAAGTTTGTTGGAATCTGCATTTTCTTAGCTGTGATAGTTGTTTTCATATTGGTCCTCCTTTTTGCTTTGTAAAAACAAAGCATAAGTTTATGGTTATATTATACCATAATAAATCGCAGTATACAATAGAATTTTATTAATTTTGTTTAAATGCACAAAGAGTTTTCCATAATTTGTTTGTTTTGACATCAATAATTGTTTTTTAAATTATCAAGAAGCACCTGCGCCACTTGCTCTGTGGTGAGATATCCGCTGTCTTTATCCTCGATAAGAATACAGAATGCGATAGGGAATGAAGGATCGTCAACAAAGCCCACAAGAAGTGAATTTTCCTTTGCGCCCTCGTCTACCTGAGCAGTACCGCTCTTTACGCCGACCTTATATCCGTTTATCAGATATGCATATCTGTCTGAGCCGTTGGTCAGCATTATCTGTTTTACGGTTGAAGCTGTGCTTTCGGAGAAAAGCTTTTCGCTGTAGTGAGTTTTCGCTTTTTCTTTTTCGTGTCCGTTAAGGTCTGTCACATGGTCGATGAGGTAGGGCATAGTCATTTTGCCTGTACCGTTGGCAATGGCGCTTTGCCACATCATGAGCTGAATCGGACTTACGAGGGTATCGCCCTGACCGATGCAGCCCCACTGTGTGCGGAATTCGTAGGAATTTTCGAGAGTTGTGGATGCTGTCTCGCACTGTATACCGTTGATATCGATATAGGTCGGTTTGCCGCCGTTAAGAACATAGCCCATTTTTTCATACTGCTTCTTGACCTTTTCAAGAGGCATATCATTGTCCTCAATAAGCTGTGCAAAGAACGGGTTACAGCTGTTTTCAAATGCTTCCTGTATATTCTGAGTACCGTGACCGTAAATGTTATGGCAGTCAATGTCATTTCCTGTCTTGTTGGTATATTTGCCGTTGCAGGTATAGCTTTTGGAGAAAAGCTGAGCACTTCCCATTATTTCAACAGCTGAAATAACTGTAGATACCTTTTGTGTTGAACCTGGAACTGTTCCGTACATATTCTTGGATAAGAGAGTGCCTGATTTGAAATTTTCAAGTCCCTCATAGCCCTTAGTAACGTCAAGAGAGGGGAGACTTGTGCAGACGAGGATTTCGCCTGTTTTGTAGTTATAAGCCGATACACAGCCATCCATATAGCCGAATGAATTGAAAACTGCACGGTTGGCTTCATGGTTGAGAGTCGTGTAGATAGCGGCTTTTCCGCCCTGTTTTTTCAGTCCGTCAGAGAAGCTGTAGTTGTTAAGCTTCTGGAGATTGCGTGCGACAAGAGTATTCTCCATTTGTCCCTTGTCATCACCGATGAGGTTGCCTACGTCGAGAAAATAATTATCGGGATAGGAGCCCTGTCCTGTGCCGTCAAAGAGTACATCGCCCTTGCGGTCATAAACGAAGCCAAGCTGATGTGTGTCGGAGTTCATCATGTAGAAATCTGCTTCGTGGTTTATTTTTAGTACAAGAAACGCCATACCTGCAATGAAAAGCATTATGATAAGGCTGATTATTCGCTGAGTTCTTCTTATGCTCTTCATTCCTGCCACCTCCAAGTCGGTATGTCCGCTTCTTTCTTCTTATGCTTTGGTTCTTTGAAGGAAGGGGACTGTGCAGCCATAAGCATTCCAACCATGAATCCGCTTACCATGAGGGAGCTTCCTCCTGCGGAAATAAACGGAATCGTAACACCTGTAAAGGGGATAAGATTACATGAACCGAAGATATTCAGCGCCATTTGTACTATAAGAGCCGCGCATACACAGGCTGATATAGTACCGTGATAGTATGAACGTGCGGGATTTACAAGGGGAACGGAGGTCATGACGAGAATAGCGAATATCGCCATAAGTGCGTAAATAAGTCCCCATTCTTCGCTTATTGTAGCAAATACTATATCGTTTTCAAAGGCGAATACGTTTGAAAGGAAGCCTTTTCCGGGACCTACGCCGAACCAGCCGCCCTTGGCAATAGCGATAAGCGCCTGTGACTGCTGATAGCCGTCGCCTGTCTTGTCGCTCCATATGTCAACATGAAGTCTGTGCTGAACGTACTCGGGAGCGTACTTTAAACCGATAAGAACGAATACTATTACAAGGGCGATAACGCCTATAAGCTTCTTTTTTGAGAATTTAGCCTTTGGATAGCATATCCTGAGAAGAAATCCTGCGGCAAATATGCTTAAAAATGTTGGGAGACTTCCGTAATCGTGGGATTTTACCTGTATAAGGCATACTATTGCTGTAAGAGCTAAAAGTGCGAGATTCTCATAGACAACACTGAAAGTAAGTATCTTGTGCTTCTTCTGCTGGTCGGCAATAGATGTAGCACAGGCGAGTATGAACAGCGGCTTTGCGAACTCTGAGGGTTGTATTGCGAAGCTGCCAATCCTTATCCACATATCCTCGGGACTGGTGAATACAAGGACTATGAGCATTACAAAAATAACTCCGCCGTAGATATATGGCTTTTTGTCCTGTAGGAGCTTGTGATTCCTGCAAAGGATATAGCCTGCCTTGCATGAAGCAAGGCAAACGATACAGGTTATGAGGTGCTTTACGTCAAAACCTACCTTTCCGAAGCAGGATTGGAAGATAAAGCTCATATTAAGTACAAGTATCAGCAGAAAATCCAGAACGTATGATGTCTGCTTGAAAAGCAATATCACTACAAAATAGGAAATATCGAGAATGAGAACTGCTGCACCGAGAACTGCAACATCCCTTACTTCGGTGTAGTTTCCGTTGAAATACACGTTCATAAGCATAGCTATATGAGCTATAAGTACAAAAATGCATGAGAAAACATATGCAACAGGGTTAGCGTACACGTTCAGACCTCCTTTTTCTGAAAATCAGTCGGCGGTTGCCGAGAGTAATGAGGTCGTTTTCGTGCAGAACAGCCTCGCGGACCATACTTCCGTTTACAAAGAGTCCCGATTTGGAGCCCATGTCATGTATAGTCCATACGCCGTTTGAAACTGTCAGCATAGCATGGTATCTGGATACGGACAGGTCGGGGAGTCTGATATCCGCTGAGGCATGACGCCCGATAAGAACTTCGTCGCAGCCTAATTCATAGGTGACGTTCTGTTCGGTCAGTACCATATCGTGAGATAATTCATGCCACGTTTTCTTTGATGACCTGCGCTCACGGTAGGCTGTCAGAAGCAGAACGAATATGCAAACATCAAGTGCAGCGGCTGCTGCAATACATAATATCGTATCAAGTGATTCCAAAAGAAAACCTCCGATCAGATAATGTTATTTTTTTATCACTGATTTATATTATATCACAAATCAGCAGGGATTTCAACAAAGCAAAGAAAATCCCGAAGAGCAGCTCTTCGGGATAATTTTCTTATAAAGTGCTGTCATTTTCAGCAATATCAGCCTTTTCGTATGGTGGTATCTCGTCCGGGATATCAGACACATCAACTATAAGCTCGTTTCTCATAAGCTTTTCAAAGTCGTCACCGTCGATCTTTTCATACTTGAGCAGATATTTTGCAAGGAGATGCATTTTATCTGCATTAGCCTTGAGTATTTTAAGACAATTTGCGTATGCCTTGTCGATGATAGACTTTACTTCCTCATCGATCTGAGCAGCTACAGTTTCGCTGTAGTTCTTTGTATGACCGTAATCCTTGCCGAGGAATACCTCGTCATTATCAGAGCCGTAAACTACAGTACCAAGCTTGCTTGAAAAACCGTACTTTGTGACCATTTTTCTTGCAGTTGAAGTTGCACGCTCGATATCGTTTGAAGCACCTGTACAGATATCATTTGTAAAGAGCTCTTCTGCACAGCGTCCGCCGAGAAGGGAGATGATGTTCTCGAACATTGCAGTTCTTGAAAGATGCTGATCGTCTGTTTCAGGACGGTATATAGTCATACCAGCTGCCATGCCGCGCTGGATTATGGTTACCTGATGTACCTTATCCTGTGTTTTGAGGTTATAAGATGCAACTGCATGACCTGCTTCGTGATAAGCGGTAATGAAGTTGTCACGAGGAGTAACGATCCTTGATTTCTTTTCAGGACCTGCAATAACTTTAAGAGTAGCTTCCTCGATATCAGCCTCTGTGATAGAGAGTCTGTCGTTTCTTGCAGCAAGGAGAGCTGCTTCATTGAGAACGTTTTCGAGGTCTGCACCTGTAAAGCCGCGGGTAGTTCTTGCGATACGCTTGATATCTACGTCAGGACCAAGGGGCTTGTTCTTTGAGTGAACAAGGAGTATCTCCTCACGTCCCTTGACATCAGGGTAGCCTACAACTATCTGTCTGTCGAATCGACCTGGTCTAAGGAGCGCAGGATCAAGGATATCACGTCTGTTTGTAGCGGCAAGAACGATAACGCTGTCGTTGCCTGTGAATCCGTCCATTTCAACAAGAAGCTGGTTAAGTGTCTGCTCACGCTCATCGTGTCCGCCGCCGAGACCTGCGCCTCTGTGACGTCCTACAGCGTCTATCTCATCAATGAATATGATAGCAGGAGCGTGCTTCTTAGCCTGCTCGAAGAGGTCTCTTACACGTGAAGCACCGACGCCGACGAACATTTCCACGAAATCAGAACCCGAGATAGGGAAGAACGGACAGCCTGCCTCGCCTGCAACCGCACGGGCAAGAAGCGTCTTACCTGTACCGGGAGGGCCAAGAAGGAGTACGCCCTTAGGCACCTTTGCGCCGAGGTCTGTATATTTCTTAGGATTTTTGAGGTAGTCAACTATCTCGATAAGCTCCTGTTTCTCTTCGTCAGCACCTGCAACGTCCTTGAAAGTAGCTTTTCGTCCGCTTGCTCCGTTTTTAAGGTTTGCCTTGCCGAAGGTTGCGTACTTTCCGCCGCCGCCGCCCTGCTTCATCATGAAGTAAAGGATAGCGATACCGAGAAGTATGGTCAGTATAACAGGAATAAGCGAATACAGCCATGTTCTGTCTGTTATCTTAATATAGTCCTGTTCAAGAGGCGTATCATGTGTGGCATTGTAATTCTTACGGTAATCCTTTGTGTCCTCAAGGAAGATATTAACGTTAGGAACCGTATAATGCCTGTCTTTATCTTCGTCTTTGATCCTGTATGTGAGTTCGCCTGTACCGAGGTCAAGCTCGTAATATGAAACATCGTACTTGTCAAAGTAACTGATTATCTCAGTATACTCGGTTTTATCGGTATTGGCATTGAGCTTTGAGCTTATAAGAACAAGGCAAAGAACAGCAATGGTAATAACGATAAGGTAGGTGAAAACTCCCTTGCTTTTTTTAGGTGTCAAATTATCCTCTCCATTCTTTAGTATCTTTCTACTGAAACTTTAAGACATCTGACTGTATTATTATCAGGCGCAACGCGGTCGGCTATACCTATGCCCTCCGCAAAAATTGTACCTTCTTCATCTTCAATGAAGTGAAGCGTAGGACGTAATTCAGCATCAATAGTTTCATTTATCAGCTTTTTTATCGAAGAAGTAAAGCTTCTTCCGCTAAGCCTTATTTTGTCACCGAACTTTCGGCTTCTTAAAATAGTCCTTCCATTTATTTTATCATAATCGAGGAGATAAAATGTGGATTTTTTGTGAACAGCTTCAATTTTCTTCAAATTTTCACATTCGATAGTTTCACAGATGAGCTCGCAGTTATCGAAAATTCGGTTTATACCGATGATAAGCGGCGATTCTGTGACAACTTTTGCCTGCGGAGATATTTTTTTCAGCTCTATAGAATCATCTGAACCTATGAGATAAATATCACCGGAAATATTTATCTTTCCGCCTTCCATAAGAGCGGTGTCTGCTTCTTCAAGCCGTTTGTGCGAGTAGGGAAGTCTATTTTCACTGAGAAGCCTTGATATACAGCGCTTTCTGATTATCGGCGAATACTTGCCAAGTCCATTCAGAGCATTTTTGATTCGGCAATTTTTCATTACTTCGTCAGTCTGCTCTTCGATAAACGCATTTTCCTCGCGGACTGTATTTATTGAATTAATAGATGTTTCAACTGCCGAGCTGTTTATCTCAGCAAGGAGCGGCAGTATCTTGTGCCTTATCTTGTTACGGGTGTAATCGTCAGACAGATTTGTGCTGTCCGTAACATAGGGCTGTGACCGCTTGGCGAGAAAATCTTCGATCTCCTTACGAGTGACGGTAAGAAGCGGTCTGATGATATTTCCGCGGATCATTGGTATTCCTGCGAGTCCTTTGATGCCCGTGCCGCGGGCGAGATTCAGTATGACTGTTTCAAGATTATCGTTGGCATTATGTGCTGTAGCAAGCTTTTTGCCCTTTGAATGCTCCCTGAAAATATCATATCTGAGTTTTCTTGCGGCTTCTTCCTTCGAAAGGGAATACTGTTCCGCATATGACCTGACATCACAGGATATAGCCTTAAATGGCACATTCAGCCTTGCACACAGTTCGCGGCAGAACTGTTCGTCGCCGTCGCTCTCTGCACCACGGAGACAGTGATTGACATGAAGTGCTTCAACGTTTATCCCAAGTTTTTCGCTGAGCTCCGATAGAGAAATGAGAAGCGCAACACTGTCCGCACCGCCTGATAGTCCGCATACGACTGTATCGCCGCGGCATATCATATTATTGTCATTGATAAATTTATAAACCTTAGTCAGCATCATATATTCTCGGGTGGAGCATTGTAATCGGGGTTAGAGAAGCGTGTATACTGTCCGTCCCAGATGAGCTCCACAGTGCCTGTTTCGCCGTGACGGTTTTTAGCCACGATACATTCGGATATATTCTGCCGCTGACTTTCTTTATTATAGTAAGCGTCGCGGTAGAGGAAAAGCACGATATCAGCGTCCTGCTCAATAGAACCCGATTCACGGAGGTCTGACAGCATTGGGCGCTTATCTGTACGGCTCTCAACAGCACGGGAGAGCTGTGAAAGAAGTATTACAGGAACATTGAGCTCCTTAGCCATTACCTTTAGCTGACGGGTTATCTCACTGATTACAGTAACTCTGTTATCCGATTTTGAGGTTGATTCCATGAGCTGAAGATAGTCGATGATGACAAGTCCGAGGTTTTTAGTCCTGCGGAGCTTTGCTTTCATCTTCTGAACAGTCATGCTCGCTGTATCGTCGATATAAAGGGGAAGTGTGCTGAGATAGCCTGCGCTTGTTGCGAGCTTTACCCAGTCATCACCTGATATTCTGCCGTTACGGAGCGTATTTGACTCTACAAGAGCTTCTGTAGAGAGGATTCTTGTAGCTATCTGCTCCTTTGACATTTCCAGATTGAAAGTAACTACCTCTTTTTCAGCTCGTCTTGCAACATTCGTTGCAATATTCATAGCAAACGAGGTCTTTCCCATACCAGGACGGGCGGCTATGATTATCAGGTCTGACTTGTTAAGTCCCGAGGTTATGCTGTCAAGGAGAGTAAAGCCTGTCCTTGCTCCTACATATTTTTCCTTATCGGGACCTGATATCTTGCCAAGACGGTCATAAGCTTCGGAAATAGCCTCAGAGAGTGGAACAAGTCCTCTTACGTCGCGACCCTGACGGATATCGTAAATTTTCTGTTCAGCAGCGTCAAGAAGAAGCTGAGCGTTCTGCTCGCCTGACTGTACCTCATCAAGAATAGTCCTTGCCACATAGCTGAGACTTCTGAGGAAATATTTATCTGCAACTATCTTGCAGTAGCTTTCTATATTTGCAGTAGAGGGGAGAAGATTTCCTATCTCCGCGAGATAGCGTCTTCCCTCGGCAGGGCTTTCAAATATATGCTGCTTTTCAGCCTCGTTGAGTACCGTAACGATATCAACAGGCAGGCTCATGGAGTTCATTTGCAGCATTATTGAATACAGTGCCTTGTGCTGGTCGTTGTAGAAGTATTCGGGCTTTATGAGCTCGATAACGTCAGACAGGACCTGCGGATCGGAGATTATCGCTCCTAAAACAGACTGCTCCGCCTCGATACTGTGTGGCAGTTCTCTGGCGGAGAGCAGGATATCGTTTTCGTCCATATTACGCACCTATCAGCCTTCGCTGACTTCAACGTCGATAGTCTCTGCAATACCGTTATAGAGCTTTACTGTTGCTGTATAAGAACCGAAATTTTTGATATCGGTGCTGAGAACTATCTTTTTCTTATCGACCTTTACGCCGAGCTGCTGTGATAAAGCGTCAGCTACGTTTGCGGCTGTTACAGAGCCGAAGAGCTTTCCGTTTGAACCAGCCTTTGCAACTATTTCGACCTTTTTGCCCTTGATCTTTGCAGCAGCGTCCTTTGCAGCCTGTACATCAACATCTATTTTGTGCTGTGCAGAAGCCTGAGCTCCCTCCAGCTTGTTCATATTCTCTGGAGTTGCTTCAACTGCATATCCCTTTGGCAGAAGCATATTTCGTGCATAGCCGTCTGCAACGTTCTTTAATTCTCCTTTTTTGCCTGAGCCCTTAACGTCTTGTAAAAATATAACCTTCATTGGTGATACCAACCTTTCTTACTGTGAATTTTCCGCGTTTTTACGGTATTCGTCTATTTCATATATAAGTGATTTTACAGCGTCCTCAACAGAGGTACCCTCAAGCTGTGTTGCAGCCATAGTCTGATGACCGCCGCCGCCCAGCTGTTCCATAATGACCTGTACGTTGAGTGCGCCGAGAGATCTTGCTGAGATATTGAGTGTACTTCCTGTTTTATAGATAACGAATGAAGCGTCTACGTCTGTTATGCCAAGAAGCTCATCAGCAGCCTGCGGAGCTACAAGGCGTATATCGTCGGACTTGAAGTCAGCTGCGGCGATAGCGCAGTTATTATGTATCTTCGCAGAAGCAACTATCTGAGTTTTTCTTCTGTATGAATCGATAGAGTGAGAGAACAGCAGCTTAACGGCAACTGTATCAGCTCCGAGCTTTTTCAGGAAAGCGGCTGCCTCAAAGGTCCTGACGCCTGTACGCATAACAAAATTCTTTGTATCAAGCATGATACCTGCAAGGAGAGCGTCAGCGTGACAGTTCCTTAGCTTCTCATCGCCGTCATAATTGAAGTATTCAAGAAGCTCTGTGACCATTTCCGAAGCTGATGAAGCATAGGGCTCATGGTGGAAGATGACAGCATTGTCAATGAAGTTGACATTCTTTCTGTGGTGGTCTATAACTACCACATTCTTTGCTTTTTCATAGAGAGACCTGCTTTCCACATAGTCCTTGTTGTGCGTATCAACGATAATGAGCAGATCGTTCTGTGCGATCATGCCCTCAGCTTCCGAAGGAGTTATGAACAATTCGCCCTCAGTTTCCTCGTCTACAATGTCGATGAGGTTTGAAGCAAGGTTTTTAGTACGGTCAACAGCGATATATACAGGCTTGCCAACGAGTGAGATAGCTCCCGCAAGACCGCAGGCAGCTCCTACAGAGTCAAGGTCGCCGAATCTATGCCCCATAATGAATATCTTGTCGCTGTTCATTATAAGATCCTGAAGTGCGTTTGCAATGATACGTGTTTTGGAGCGCGAACGCTTTTCTACGCCGTTTGATACGCCTCCGAAGAAGCGGTAGCCGTTGTCAGTCTTTACTACAGCCTGATCGCCGCCGCGTCCGAGAGCCATATCAAGGCACTGACGGGCGAATTTCTCGCTTTCAGCAAGGGAAGAAGCTCCCTGACCTACGCCTATGGAGAAGGTAAGGGAATATTTTCCAGATATCTTGATATTTCTTGCAGCATCAAGTATCTTGAACTTGCTGTCGATTATCTCATTTATATGATGATTCTCTATTATTGCATAGAAAGTGTTTGACGAGGTCTTTTTTATAAAGCCGTTGGTCTTGCTCATAAAGTTTTCGATGAGCTTTTCGGTCTCAACAGAAGCCTGCGCCTTTTCGCTTTCCTTAGCATTCTGCATTATATCGTCATAGTTGTCGATATTAATGATGACCACATTGGGATGTGATTCCTCCATTCGCTTCCTGACGGTATAGTAGCTTGTATCGTCGTGAAAATACAGTACAAGGAAGGACATATCGTTCTTGTCGAATTTTTCGGCTGTGACATTGTATATCGAGCCGTTCATGGGACATATAGCCGAGCCTTCCTTTAGAAGCATATTCATGTCTATTTTGACGAAGCCCTCAAGCTCAAGTCCGTATACGTCCTGTCCGAGACCTATTTTTTCAGCAAATATCTGATTATACCAGACGAATTGTCTGCTTTCGTCGATAACTGCCACAGGAGCGGGGAGAGAATTCATAAATTCAGCGGCGGAGCTTTCAAGGTGCTGATTCATTTTAGAAATGCGCCGCATTGAATTCTTGGAGTATATTATAGTATAGATAACACAAATTAATATAAGTGCGACCACGGATAGTATCAGTGCGTTGAGCACTGCATTTTTGCGGTCTATCAGCAGATACGTCGGGATAAGCACTCCAAGCACCAAAACATGGAGCATCATCAGAACTGCCGGAAATTTCTTTTTCAACTTTAAGCTCCTTTCGGATATGCCTGCCTGAGCGGTAAGACTCAGGCACAGCGTATCATGTTTCCATGATAATAGGGAGTATCATAGGACTGCGCTTTGTTTTCTGGTAAATATAATCGGAAAGCGCGTCACGAAGCTTGCCTTTAAGTGAATTCCATTCTCTGAGTTCGCTTGCGGAGCAGTTAGCAAGGGTATCGGTGAGAAGTCCCTTTGCCTCGTCCATGAGCTCCTCGGATTCGCGTACATAAACGAAACCACGGGATATGATATCGGGACCTGCAACTATTTCGTTGCTGCTTCTCTCAATACCGATAACGATAATGATGAGACCGTCCTGAGCAAGGTGCTTTCTGTCACGGAGAACGATCGAGCCTACATCGCCTACGCCGAGACCGTCAACGAGAACTCGTCCTGCAGGCACCTGTGATACGACCTTCATAGTGCTGCCGTCTGTTTCGATGACATTGCCTATTTCAGCGATTATAACATTATCCTTTGGCATACCGAGCTGGAGCGCAAGGTCTGCGTGTTTTTTCAGGTGCTTGTACTCGCCGTGAACAGGGATAAAGAACTTTGGCTTTGTAAGCGACTGCATGAGCTTCAGCTCTTCCTGACAAGCGTGTCCCGAAACATGAACTTCGTACATAGCCTCGTAAACTACCTCTGCACCTGATTTCATGAGCTCGTTTACTACTCTGGTAACAAATTTCTCATTGCCGGGGATAGGAGTTGCAGAGATGATAATGAAGTCCATAGGCGTAATGTTGACCTTTTTATGGTCATTCATAGCCATTCTGGTAAGAGCTGACATAGGCTCGCCCTGACTTCCTGTGGTTATAAGAACTATCTGCTCGCTTGCATAGCGGTTCATCATTTCAATGTCGATGAATATTCCGTCAGGAGCGTCAAGATATCCAAGCTCGATAGCTGTATTGATTACATTTACCATGCTTCTGCCGAATACAGCAACTTTTCGCCCGTATCTTGCGGCGCAGTTCACTATCTGCTGAACGCGGTGTATATTAGATGAGAATGTAGCTATGATTATACGCTTGCCCTCGCCCTTCTGGAAAAGCTTGTCGAAGGAGTCACCGACAGTTCTCTCTGAATGAGTATATCCTGGGCGTTCAGCGTTTGTGGAGTCAGCCATAAGAGCGAGAACTCCGCGGCTTCCGAGCTCACCGAAACGCGCAAGGTCGATTATTTTGCCGTCAATAGGGGAGTAATCTACCTTGAAGTCGCCTGTATGAACGATAACTCCCGCAGGAGTATGGATAGCCATACCTACCGAATCAGGGATAGAGTGGTTGACTTTGATGAATTCAACAGCCATACAGCCCATTTTTACGGTCTTTTTAGGCTCAACGATGTTGAGGTTCACCTTTCCGTAGAGTCCCTGTTCCTTGAGTTTGCCCTCAATAAGTCCGATAGTAAGCCTTGTAGCGTAAACAGGAACATTTATCTTTTTGAGCAGATAAGCAAGTCCGCCGATATGGTCTTCGTGTCCGTGAGTTATAACGATACCTCTTACCTTTTCCTTGTTTCGTTCGACATAGGTAAAATCAGGGATAACGATATCGACGCCGGGCATATCAGCGTCAGGGAAGGCAAGTCCGCAGTCGAGAATGAACATATCGTTGGAACACTCGAATACTGTCATGTTCTTGCCGATCTCGTTAAGTCCGCCGAGAGGAATGATCTTTACAGGAGTCTTTTTTACTTCCTTGGGCTGTCTTGTTCTCGTTCTTGGCTTTGCAGCAGCGGCTTCAGCCTTTACGGCAGTATCCTTTGCAGGCTTTTCCTTTGGAGAAGTTCTTCTTCTGTATGTCCTCTTAGGGGCAGCAGCCTTCTTTGCGTTATTTTTTTCTTTTTCGTTCACTATATAACCTCGCTTTCAAAAATAGGGAAGACTTTCACATGAACGCAGTGAAGGTCTCTATAATATGTAAAAAAACTCCGGAATATTACATTGCGTAAAAATAAACCTATACTCATATCGAATGTAAAATATATGTTATCATCAAAATAGCGATAAAAATACTGACCACATCAAGCAGGCAAACGTACAAGCTCGTTGAATTTGAGCCAAACCTGTTGGTATATGTGACCTGATAACACTATTATCCCGAAGCTGTTGACCGTATATCGCCTTGCGGTCTTATATCTTAATGACGATTTTTCGCCATAAAAGCCTTATCAAAAGTATTTTGGCATAATCTGCCAAGCATAACTATTCAAATATAATTATACATAATCATAAGACCTCTGTCAAGAGTAAAAGTGTGACTAATCCAACATTAGGCAAAATAAATAAATTTTACGGAGAGTTGAATTTATTGTATAGTGAAATCAGTCATCGGACATGAAACAGGTCACATTTTATTTATTGGCGCAGAAGCGGACTTTTATTCGCTTTTGACGTGTTTAAACAGCAATAAAAGCGCCAAAAGATTCGGAAAAGCCATTAATCCGTTAAATATGTCGGATATAGTCCATATGCTTTCAGCCTTGAATATTGCTCCGAGTGAAGCTGTCAAAGAGAAAGTAAAAGCGAATATGGCAGCTTTTCTGCTTTTGAAAAGATATTTAAAAGCAGTTTCACCGCAGTAATACCAGCCTATAACGGTGCACAATGCGAAAACAGACATTATTACCGCGAGAAAAATATCGGTTTTAACGCCCATGACATGGAAAAAGGCTGTTCTGACCGTATTATCTTCTGAAGCGCAGAGAATAACTATCGCTGTGAGGGTACAGCAGAGCATTGTGTCGATAAAGACCTCAAGCATACTGCTCATCCCCTGCATTGCCGAGTTATTGGCGTTTTCGGCAGAGCTGTGGAGTATAGGTGAGCTTCCCAGACCGGCTTCATTAGAAAATACGCCTCGGCGAATACCGGCAGAAACAGCTTTTGAAAGGGCATACCCTGATATTCCCCCTGCGGCTTGCTTTATGCCGAAAGCTTCATTTATTATCTGCGAAAAGGCATAAGGCAGTTTTTCGCTGTATTTTGCTATAACAAATATGCACAGCACTGTATAAAGCACTGTTGCAAAAGGCAGGAGAATCTGTGCGGCTGAGCCGATCCGCTTTGCACCGCCGCTTATTATCGCATATATCAGTAAAAACAATACTAATGACAGAAAAAAAGGCGGGATATCGGTACAGTTTCTCACACTTTCCGAAAGGGCATTTATCTGTACCATACCGCCCATGCCGAAACAAGCGAGTATACAGCATATCGAAAAGAATGCGGCTAAACACTTGCTTCCGAGCCCTTTTTCTATGTAAGCCATGGTTCCGCGGACTTTTTTATCGGTAAACTGTGCTGAAAGGCTGTTTTCTGCGTAAACTGTCGCCATTCCGAAAAATGCGGATATCCACATCCAGAATACAGCTCCTGCACCTCCTATTGATATTGCGGAAGCTACGCCTGTGATATTTCCTGTTCCCATTGCAGTCCCCAGCGACATACAAATAGTACGAAACTGCCCATTATTTCCGCCTTTTTTCACGTTTTTTATGAAGTAGTGGAACATTCTGAACTGTATGAACCGTAATTTAAAGGTATATAATACACCCGTCGTCAAAAGCAGAGATATCAGCACGACGCCCCATACATAAGAATTGACCTTTTCCAGCATATCGCCTTATGCTCCTTGTAAAGTTTACAATTTGTTTTTAATTTTAGTTTTACAATAAATAATATTTGTGATATAATAAAGAGAAACCATTGAGAAAATTTGATCTTAATGTGAGAGGGGGCTGAGAATGAAGCAGTATGCACCTGACAGACATTGTCTGTCAACGCTGAGGATTTTAATAACCGCGGCAGTCGTTATTATTATATTTGCGGCTAAATATTTTATTCCCGTTGAGAAAATAGTATTTATCATAATGATATCAGCAGTTTTTATTGGCTGTTTTGAAATGTTCATTCATCTCCCTCTGTATTTTTCTTCCATAAAATACACTGCCACTGAAACAGAAGTTATGAAAAGCAGCGGCGTTTTTATAAAGGTACATCAATCTGTACGTTATTCGTCTATCCAGTATACTACAATTATCAGCAGCCCTTTTTCTCAGTATACGGGATTCAATTTCATAATATTCTTTGTTTACGGCGGACAGCTGAGACTGCTTTTCTTAAAACAGTCAGACGCCAAGGAGATAATAAAGCTTTCCGGCAGCATCAGTGTAAAGGGGGACAGGTATGTACCATGAACATCCTCTGAAAATACTGAAATACTCCGCAAAAAATATATGGCTCCTTATTTTTCCCTTGCTTCGCGGAGTCTACACTTATCATTTCGACAAAAACTGGCTCTACAGCTGGGTAAAGGGCGCATGGTTCGATATAGCTGTTCTCGGAGCTATCATTATATTCGGCTTTGTACGCTGGTTCTTTTCGCGAATCGACTTCACACAGGAGGAGCTTGTACATCGTGACGGAGTATTCGTCCGTGTAAATACCTATATACCGTTTAAGAACGTAAGCTCTGTCACCATTGAAAGACCTTTTTATATGGCTCCTTTCAGAGCTATGCGGTTCAGGTGTGATACCCGTGCAGGCATATTCAAGACCGTGGACTTAAAGCTTCTTGTAAGCAAAAAGACGCGGAACGCAATAATGCATCATATGCCTGATATAAACGAAAACGAGAAGATAAACGGCATACCGCAGCCCACATCGCTTTCGGTATTGCTTTTCTCTGTGTTCTTTTCCAGCGGCTTTTCGGGAACTATCTACCTTGCTACATTTTTCTTCAAGGGCGGAGATATCGCCTATGATATCATCAGCCGTTCCTTGAATATTTTGACCACAGAGACAGCAAAGCTTACCGAAAAGCTGGTATTAAAGATACCAACAGCGGCAATTTTTGTAGGTGTGTTCTTTATCGCTTCGTGGTTTCTTTCTTTTCTTGTAAATCTTTTCAGATACGGAAGATTCAGCATAGACTGCGACAAGAACTGCATGAAGGTCGCCTATGGTATAATTGACCGCAAGGAATACAGAATAAAAAATTCTCATATAAATTATACAGACCTGCGGCAAAATCTGATAATGAAGCTGTTTAAGGCAGTTGCTGTCAACATAAGCTGTGCAGGCTATGGTTCTTCAAAGAACAGACTTCCTGTGCTTCTGCCTGTAAAGCTTGAAAAAAAGCTGGGCAGTAATTTACAGGTCATCGGCATATACAGCGGTATAAAGAACGATTACAGTGCTCAGCCGGCAGGTATCGGTTCATACCTGCTTATCCCGCTTGTTGTGGCTTCGCTGATAATACCGTCTCACGACTGGCTGGCAAAGCTGTTCCCCCGCTTTTCAGAGCTGTCATTCTTCGTGGCTGTCATGCTGGAAATTCCTGCGGTATGGTTCATAATCGTGAAGTTTGTAGCTCTTCTCACAAGCGGAGTCGCACTTTACGACGACAAGATAATGATACGCTGTTCCGCCTGGACTCGTTTCCATACTGTAGTTTCAGAGCGCGAAAAAATAGTCAAGATAGAGCTTGAACAGAATCTTTTGCAGGCTATGAGCGGCAGATGCGCCATGAGCATATGGTTCGAGGGCGAGGAGCACAGACGCTTCAAGATAAAGGCGATGAAAGCCTCTGATGTAAGAAAAATAGCCGATATAATTGGCTACAAGCTCGGCGAAAAGGTAGAAACTTGACTTTTTCGCAAAAAAATGGTATTATATCAGATGAGCAGACTATGCGGTAGCGGAAACGTTTTAGTTTACGAGGAAAGTCCGAGCATCACAGAGCAGGGTAGCTGCTAACGGCAGCCGAGGGCGACCTTAGGGCAAGTGCAACAGAGATATACTGCCGTCTTTATGGCGGTGATGGTGGAAAGGCGAGGTAAGAGCTCACCAGAGTACTGGAGACAGTACTGCTATGTAAACCCTATCCGATGCAACGTCTATTGGTGCCTGTTATCTTAACGTCGGCTCGGCGGATAACAGGTAATGACGGCTTGAGCTTACCGGCGACGGTAAGCGTAGATAAATTACCGCACACGACAGAACTCGGCTTATCGGTCTGGTCATAAAAAAAGAGAGCTTATGCTCTCTTTTTTGTTATTTATTCAGTCACGCCACATCTTCCTGTAGGAAAAACAGGTGAGATTCTCGGACTTTTTGAATTGCCTCGCAAAATAGCTCTGGTCGTTGAAGCCGCAAAGATGAGCTATTTCTTCAACGGATTTATCCGAAAAGCGCAGAAGCTTCTTACCGTAGTTGATACGTGCGGTTATTATATGCTGGAAGATAGTTTTTCCGTAGATATGCTTATATTCACGGGTCAAATAGTATTTGCTGATATAGAACTCCGAGGAAAGCTTTTCAAGGGAGATATCCTCGGTAAAATGGTCTTCTATGTAGCTGTTTACAGCGGCAAGCTTTTGTTTTAAAGCAGAATCGTACTGCTGCTGGCTGTTATTGACTGTAAGGGAAATAGTAAGCAGGTCAACAATATATTTCGAGGTAAAAAGCTCCGCATTTTGCTCGTTTTTTTCGTGAAGCTCGATTATTTTGCTTATATCAGAAACGACTTTATCGAAAAAAGGCGGTCTGAATATATTTTTTGAATTTGAAGCAAAGAAGTCATAGTACTGCTGGGAGGTGCTGCCGTTAAAGTGTATCCACATCAGTTCCCACGGCTCGGAATCAGAGCTTTTGTAGGAATGTGGCCTGCGGCAGTCTATGAAAAAGCAATCTCCCTTTACAAGAGTGAGGTTTTCACCGTCGACTGTCAGCTCGCCCCGTCCGCTGACAACAGCGCCAATAAGAAACAGGTCCAGTTCACGGCGGTTAACGGCATATGCGTCCTCTTTCATAGTACAGCCTGCCTCCTGTATATAGAAAAAAGTACTTTTTGCGGCAGGAGTCGGTGTGGATATTATTCTTTTTGAAAGTTTATTTCTGAATTTCTTTTCATGATGTTCCATACTCGGACTCCTTTACTTGAAGATGTTTAAATCAGCCCATTAATAATAATATCAGCAGGCATAAAGCCATGATCAGGGAAGAAATGATATACTTTCTTATACGCCTGTTTTTTCCTGTTCTGCTATCAGGGAGAAGCCTGTTAAGAAGCCTTTCAGTCTCTTTTCGTTTTAAAACCTCCGGAAAAACCGTGACATTTGGTTTTACATAAAGCACAGCTTTCTCAAAATAAAGACTGTCAGGATTATTGATCTCAATGATATTCCTATTTACGCCTTTAACCATAAAATCTCCTCAATAGTTATTTATTGGGAGTATTGACAGCTTTTATCAGTTTATTCGCCCTGTTTTGCGATGTTTCTTATGTAATGGAAAAGATACTGCTGAGCTATACCGCCTTTTTCTCTGGCAAATTCAGGGAAACCGTTCGGGTAGTACTGAGCAAGAACGCGCTTTATCCACACATCAACAGGAAAGGCTTCTGTTCTGTACATTCCGAAAAGAAGCACACATTCTGCGACCTTTGGACCTACGCCCTTTATTTGTTTCAAAGCGGTACGTGCCTCGTCTATGGGAAGGGCGGCTATTTTATCAAGTGAGATTTCGCTGTTTGCAGTCCTGCTTGCGGCGTCTAAGATGTACTTTGCGCGGAAACCGCTTCTTAGGTAAGACAGACTATCCTCAGTTTCACAGCTTAACTGCTTTGGCTCAGGAAATTTACCGTGATAATGTTCACAAAGACGGTCAATTATGCCTTTTATGCGGGGAATATTATTATTCTGGGAAATAATAAAGGAAATAAGGCATTCCCAGCTGTCCTGTCTAAGCAGGCGTATACCCTGAGCGAATTCACAGGCTTTTGACAGTGTTTCGTCCTCGGAGAAACAGCGTTTTAGCTCGGAATAATCAGTCTCAAAGTCGAAATATCTTATCCATTTTGAGACAAAATCGTTTTCGGAAGTATCGTGAAAGATGAAATTGCCCTTGCTTTCCTGAGATATCATCAGTTTATCGTTTATAAAAAAGCCCTCATATGTGCATTCATAGTCTGACGGTATCTTTTTCCAGCGGAAAGCCTGACCGCAGTCGAGAGTCTCATCGAGGTCAAGATCTGGCTCATGTACGATAATATCTCTGCCTTGTACGCGATAATCCATATTACAACTCCTTTTTAAAATTTGTTGAACGGTTGTACTTGATTTTTCTATTAAATTATACTAAAATATAATAGTAATTACAAGAGTAAGGAATGATTTTTTTGAAAAAATTTTTATCCGCAGCAGTTTTTGCGGCTGCTATCGGACTTACAATATGCAGCTGTTCGCATAAGAGCAGTACCACTTATTATGTGCCCAAAAGTAAAGTTGAAACAACAAGCCAGCCCTTTACCGAGCGCGAAGTAAGAGCTGCCGAGGGGACTTATGTATTTGATAAGGCAGGCATATTAAGTCCCGAGGCTGTAAAAGCCTGCAATGACTATGCAGGCTGGCTTTATAACGAAAAGCTTATAAATGCAGCGGTTCTGACTGTAAATGACCTTGGGGATAAATCTCCCTACGATTACGCCGCTGACGCATTTGCCGATATTTATGAAGCAAAGGGCAGCGGTCTGATAATCCTTATAAATAACGCCACAAATGAGGATATTGTATTCAAAACAGGGAACTGCTTTACCAATATAAGCGATAAGGAGCAGGAAAACGCTGTTTACTGGGCTACAAAGGAATTTATGAGCGTAGATTACCGAAACGGTATCATGCGTCTTTTGCAGCTTGGTGAGCTTTGTCCTGCTCATATAGCCGATAATGTTCAGCTTTTTGAGTACGAGCAGTCCCAAACTCTGGAAAAGGCACTTGCTTCATGCAAGGAGGATATAACGCTTTTAGCTTCAAAGAATAACTCGTCTACTCCTAACGAAGAGATATTAAAGACGTATTATAAACGCAAATACATAGACAGAGACGGAATAATGCTGATGATAGATACCAAAAGCAAAAAGATATTAGCTTATTCCGATAAAAAGATACCCAAGGCGCTTGATACAGCACTGAAAGAGGTAAACGAGCTTACTGCAAAAGAAGATTATTACGGTGCTGTAAACAAGATAGTTGAAGCAATGGACGGAAAGGCAGCTTCAGAAAAGAAGGAATAGTTTTAAGGAGTTGATACATATGCCTCCTGTTGGCGGACCGCGCGGAATGGGCTATCTTACCGAGGAAGAGAAGAAGAACCGTCCGAAAGTCACAAAAGAGCTTTTAAAGAGGATATTTTCATATTTAAAGCCTTATTGGAAACAAATGCTGTTAGTTCTTGCAGCTATAATCATTTCGTCTACACTTACCCTTCTTCCATCTGTACTTACAGGTAAGATAATCGACGAGGGACTTATAGGAAGAAGTTTAAAGAAGCTTATATTCTTTATTGTTATGTCTCTTGCGGTAACTCTCGGAGCAAATCTCATAGGAGTACTGGAAAGCTACATGAATACATGGATAGCTCAGCATATAACCTATGATATGCGAAACAAGATGTATGCCCACTTGCTGAAGATGTCCCAGAGATTCTTCACGACCAATAATCAGGGCGATATCATAACCCGCATGACCAGCGATATATCGGGAGTTCAGCAGATAATCACCAATACTCTTACAAGTATTCTGTCTAATTCCATAACTCTAATCGTTGCAATGATAGTTATGTTCCGACAAAACTGGATACTTGCCATTGTCGGCATACTTGTTGTGCCGTTGTTTGCTATCCCTACAAGAAGCGCAGGAAAGACTCGCTGGTCCATAACCAAGGAGTCTCAGGCTTGCAGTGACGAGATAAACGGCATACTCAACGAAACAATGTCTGTCAGCGGACAGCTCCTTGTAAAGCTTTTCGGCATGGAAAAGACCGAATATGATAAATATGAGAACGTCAACCGCAAGATGATAAAGCTGAATATCCGCGAGGGCATGGCAGGACGCTGGTTCAGAGTAGCACTTACGACTTTTTCAAGCATTGGCCCTATGCTTATTTATCTTGCAGGCGGTATTTTGATGATGAAATACGATTCAGACCTTACTGTGGGCGATATTACAGTCCTTGTAGCACTTCTCGGAAGAATGTACGGACCTGTGAATCAGCTTCTTAACATACAGGTCGACTGGATACGCTCCATGGCTATGTTTACAAGAATATTTGAGTATTTTGATATGCCGGTTGAGATCGAGAATGCTCCCGACGCTGTAACTCCAGACAAAGAGCCTGATGGCGAAGTGGAGTTCAAAAACGTGGGCTTCTATTACGATAAGGAGCGTCAGATACTCAGCGATATCAACTTTACCCTTGAAAGCGGCAAGTGTATAGCTGTTGTAGGACCGTCAGGCTCAGGTAAGAGCACTCTTGTAAATCTAATTCCAAGACTTTACGATGTCACGGCAGGAAGTGTTCTGTTCGACGGAATCGACGTGCGAAAGCTTGACCTTGCGTATCTGCGTAAACACATAGGCATAGTAAGTCAGGAGACATATCTGTTTAATGGTACTATCCGTGAAAATCTGCTTTATGCAAAGCCTGACGCTTCGGAGCAGGAGCTTATCGAAGCCTGCAAGCAGGCAAATATCTACGAATTTATCGAAAAGCAGGAAAAAGGTCTGGATACTGTAGTGGGAAACAGAGGATTGAAGCTTTCTGGCGGTGAAAAACAGCGTATTTCCATAGCTCGTGTGCTGCTTAAAGATCCTGCACTTATGATATTTGACGAAGCTACATCTGCTCTTGATTCTATTTCGGAGCAGAAAATACAGGACGCTATTGAGCCGCTTATATCATCGAGAACCAGCATTCTCATAGCGCACAGGCTCTCGACTATTCTTGCCGCAGACGAGATACTTGTCATTAAAGACGGCGTAATATCGGAACGAGGTACTCACTGCGAGCTTGTTAATAAGGTAGGCGTTTACTCCGAGCTTTACAAAACACAGTTCAGCAAAGCCGAAAACGGTACTGAGCGCTTTGAATATACCGAGGGCGAGGATCATACAGACTAAAGACAGAAAGGAAGGATACATATGAGCGAAAAGGACTTCATTATAGAAGCATTTGATAATCTTCCTGCGCTTACTGATAACAGTGAGTCAATGAAAGAAATGTTTTCTCATGTTTTTTATGATTTTTTGCAGTTACAGCACCTTTATGACTCGGCTATCGAAGTCGTAAGGACTTACCTTAACATACTTGATAACGAATTCAGCGTGAAATTCCAGCGTAATCCTATCCATAATATTGAAAGCAGACTTAAATCACCACAGTCCATAATAGGAAAGCTTCAGAAAAAGGGACTTCCTATTTCTACTGACGCTGCAAGGAAGAATCTTCTCGACCTTGCAGGTATCCGAGTAACCTGTTATTATATATCGGACATATATGCAATAGTAGAAATGCTGAGCAGGCGAGATGATTTTACAGTCATAAAGCGCAAGGATTATATAAAAAGTCCCAAGCCAAGCGGCTACAGGAGCTATCATATGATACTGAATGTGCCTGTTTACCTGTCAACTCATAAGGAATACGCTCCTGTTGAGATACAGATAAGGACTATTGCTATGGATTTCTGGGCAAGTCTGGAGCATCAGCTCAAATACAAGACGTCTTCCGAGATAACTCCCGAGATATCTGAGGAGCTTCGGGAATGTGCCGAGCGGATAGCTCAGACAGACATACAAATGCAGAGGATATATATGCAGATAAATGATATGGAATAATAAAAACTCGCCTTATGGGCGAGTTTTTTCGTCAAAATGCCGCTTAATGCTTTCTGTTTTACAAAAAAACACCCGTTCACAATGCGCTTTGTCGATGTTATAATAGTATTGTCTTATGACGGAACAGAAAATGAAAGGAGCACAAATATGTTCGGGATAGTAAAAAGAATAACACATGAGGTAAGAGACAAGACCGTATATATGGAGATTTTCGGTGATAACAAGGTAGCTTACAGAGTTCTCAGCGGCAGACTTTTTATGTACGGAGATGAATTCATTACATATGGCGTAGAGGTTATCGACAAAAAAAGCGGTGAAAAGGAGTGCATTCCTGATTTTTCACGTAATATCGAAGACGCTGTAGCCTTTGCAGAGGCGCTGATATCAGAGAGATGCCGCCCGAGACAGCTTTACAGTAAGGCGCTTGATTTTCTAAGAGTATCTATTTGAATTTTTTTCTCCGTGGCTGTTGCTTTTTATTATGTTTTATGTTATAATACTAAATTGAATGGTAAACAGCCAAATTTTGAAAGGAGAACTGACAATGGCAGAGCTTAAATATGAAATTACAGAAAAGATAGGTGTTCTTTCCGAAAACGCAAAGGGTTGGACTAAGGAGCTTAATATGGTAAGCTGGAACGAGCACGATCCAAAATATGATATCCGTGAGTGGGCACCCGACCATTCAAGAATGGGCAAGGGCGTTACTCTTACAGCCGATGAGCTTGCAGAGCTTAAAGAGCTTCTTGCAGGCATTGACCTTGATTCATTTGACGAAGCATAATAAAAAGGCAGCTCATTGAGCTGCCTTTAGTCATTTTATAATGGCTTTTCCGCCAAAATAGATAAGCACAAGAGCACCGAGGATTATTCGGTACCAGCCGAATACCTTGAAGTCATGCTTCTTTATATAGTCCATGAGGAATTTGATAACAAATACCGATACAAGGAAGGAAACTACACAGCCAACAAGAAGAACCGTAAGCTCGCTTCCTGTAAAATCAAAGCCGAATTTAACAAGTTTAAGGAGACTTGCACCGAACATAACGGGGATTGCAAGATAGAATGTGAACTCAGCGGCAACTGTACGGGAAATGCCTATGAGAAGTGCACCTACTATAGTTGCTCCTGAACGTGATGTTCCCGGGAAAACAGCTGCTATAAGCTGAAAGGCTCCGATAATCAAAGCCGCGTTGAATGTAAGCTCTGAGATAGTTTTTATCTTAGGCTCTTTGCCTTTGTTCCAGTTTTCAACAATGATAAATGCAATACCGAATACGATAAGGGCAACTGCAACAGTCCACGGATTGTAGAAATGCTCATCTATCCAGTCGTCAAGAAGAAGTCCCACAACAGCGGCAGGAATGCAGGCTGCAAGCACCTTGAACCACATCATAAAGATGTCGGTCTTTATCATCTGACCGAAAGGGGATTTGTTAAACGGGTGAGCGTTGTCTTTCTTTCCGAATGGCCAAAGCTTTTTCCAGAAAATAACAACAACAGCCATTATTGCTCCGAACTGAATGACAACATCGAACATTTCCTTGAAGTCCTCGGATTTATCGAGATTCAGAAACTCACTTACAAGGATAAGGTGTCCCGTACTGCTTATAGGCAGCCATTCCGTGATTCCTTCGACGATACCGAGAATAATTGTTTTGATTATCTCCCATATCATAGTTTATTTTGTTCCTTTCAATTAAAAATCAACATTTATTAGTTTATCACTTCGATAGCGAAAAGTCAACATATATTTTCTGATGTGACGAAATTGTTATTTTAAATATCGCGGTCAATGGTATGCTGTAGTTTGAATTTGCGCTTTGATATAGTAAGTACACCTGCTTTTTTTAATCTTGATATCTCGCGCTGTAATGCGCTTCTGTTGACGCAGAGATAGTCCGAAAGGGCAGTAGTTGAAAAAGGTATCTGCGGTGCTTTTCCTTTCGGAGTTTTTTCTTCGATTATACTGAGACAGCTTATAAGCTTATCCTCAATACTGCGCTGGCTGAGGACTTCGATACGTTCATTCAGTGATATTGCCTTTTCTGACATAAGGTCAAGGAGATTCTCAACTACACGGGAATGACACTGGCAGGCGTTTTCACATCTTTTTGTAATTTCGGAACGTCTTACGAACATGACCTCGCAGTCTGTCTCGGCAGCTATTTCGATTCCGCTGCGCTGTGACGCTGTAAATGTAAAATATACGCCGAAAACGCTTTGCTCACCGAGAGATTCCATAATAGAGCGTACTCCGTTTGCATCGTACCTGACCATAACAGCAATACCGTTCAGAACTATTCCCAGTTTGTCGGGATTATCGGAATAATCCATTATCCTGCTGCCTGACTTGAATTTTCTTATATCTGCGTTAAAACAGCTTATCATACGGTGGCAGTCATCCCGTTCAATACCTTTAAATAATACGTTATCTTCTGGTAACATAAAAAACTCTCCTGATGTTGCATATGCAACAGATTTTTGACTTCTTTTATGATACAATATATTCAGACAAATGTCAATACTATGTTTATGGAGGTCAAAATATTATGAAAATCAATGTAATTGGCGAACAGCTTTCACAGGACGAGATAAACGCCTATATCGACTATGGCAAGAAGAAGTACAGCGACAGAGAGATTCTTGGCATGACAGTTAAGACCGACGGTGAATACGTTGATCTCCGCTACGATTTTGCACAAGATGTGCCATTTGACAGGATCAGAAGAATAACAGGATATCTCGTAGGTACCCTTGATCGCTTCAACAACGGCAAGCGTGCCGAGGAGCATGACAGAGTAAAGCATTCCGTTTAAAATGTCCATATCGCAAGGCTTACAGCTTAGCTCGGACTAAAAATAATTTAAAACAATGGAGGTAATTATTATGAAAACTTATGTATGTCCAGTTTGCGGATACGTTCACGAAGGAAACGAACCACCAGAAAAATGTCCGCAGTGCGGTGTTCCTGGTTCTAAGTTCATCGAAAAGGAAACAGGGGACAAGCTTGTATTTGCCTGCGAGCATGAGCTTGGTGTTGCAAAGGCTGTAACAGACCAGGAGATACTCGACGGTCTCAGAGCTAATTTCAGCGGCGAGTGCACAGAGGTAGGTATGTATCTTGCAATGGCAAGAGTAGCTTACAGAGAAGGATATCCCGAGATAGGTGCTTACTGGGAAAAGGCTGCATATGAGGAGGCTGAGCACGCTGCTAAGTTTGCAGAGCTTCTCGGAGAGGTCGTTTCTTCTTCAACAAAGGAAAATCTCGAAAAGAGAGTTGCTGCTGAGCACGGCGCTACAGAGGGCAAGCTGAAGCTTGCAAAGAAAGCTAAGGAGCTCAATCTTGATGCTATTCACGACACAGTTCATGAAATGGCAAAGGACGAAGCACGTCACGGCAAGGCTTTTGAAGGACTTCTCAAGAGATACTTTGGCTGATAAATACATAGAGAGCGAGGCATTTGCCTCGCTTTTTTTATAAAAATGAATTTTTTGTATAATTTTGACTAAAGTCCTTGCAATGGTATGATTAATTTGATATAATGTATTCATAATATTTTTTCACAGTGAGGTAATAGCTATGAAAAGAACTCTCGATTGGAATAAATATCTTGAAAAAGCCGCAGAAACAGTTGCAGAGGGCATTGTTATGCTGAAAAATGATAACAATGCACTGCCCCTTGATATGAGTAAAACGGTTTCTGTTTTTGGACGCATACAGCATCATTATTATAAGAGCGGCACAGGCTCGGGCGGTATGGTAAATGTATCAAAGGTCACAGGAATCGTTGACGGACTTATTGAAGCAGGCGTAAAGATAAACGAAAAGCTATATGATATATATCGCTGTTGGGACGAGGAAAATCCCTTTGACCAGGGCGACGGCTGGGGCGGAGAGCCTTGGAACCAGAAGGAAATGCCGCTTGATGAGAGCATAGCGGAAGAAGCTGCATCTGTAAGCGATACAGCCATTGTTATAATAGGCAGAACTGCAGGTGAAGAACAGGACGCTCGACTTGAAGAGGGTTCATATCTGCTTACTTCAATCGAGCTTGATATGCTCAAAAAGGTGAGAAAACACTTCAAAAAGGTCGTTGTTCTGCTCAATGTCGGCGGACTTATAGACCTTGAACAGATACTTGAATGCTCTCCTGATTCATTATTGTACGTATGGCAGGGCGGTATGACAGGCGGCACAGGCACAGCGGCTGTTCTGACTGGCAAGGTAAGCCCGTCAGGCAAGCTTCCCGATACTATCGCTTATAAAATATCAGATTATCCCTCTGACAAGTATTTTGGCGACAAGAACAAGGCTGTTTATACGGAAGATATTTTCGTCGGCTATCGCTGGTTCGAGACGTTTGCAAAGGATAAAGTGCTTTATCCTTTCGGTTTCGGATTGTCTTACACGACATTTGATATTGCGATGACTGATGTCAAAAATACAGGAACCGAAACAATAATTAGTGTAATTGTTACGAATACAGGTAAATTCAAGGGTAAAGAAGTGGTTCAGGTCTACTGCGAAGCACCTCAGGGAAGCCTTGGCAAGCCGCGAATGGTACTTTGTGCCTTTGAGAAAACATATGAGCTTGCTCCTAACGAAGCTCATTCTATGGAGATAAGGGTAAAACACAGTGACCTTGCTTCATATGACGATTCAGATTGCAGAAACTGCTGGATTCTTGAAAAGGGAAAATATATCTTTCATATTGGAAACAGCGTAAGGAACTGCACGTTGCAATGCTCTTATGAGGTCGAAAACGATATAATCATTGAACAATGCTCTCAGGCTCTTGCACCTGTTGCCGAATTTGACAGGATCAGGGCTGTTTCATCGGATAGCGGCATAACTTATGTTATGGAAATAGCTCCCCTAAGTAAAGTCGACGAGGAAAAGCGCAGACTTGACAAGCTGCCTGCTGAGATAGCATACACAGGTGATAAGGGTATCAAGCTTGCTGATGTCAGGAACGGAAAGTACACTATGGAGGAGTTTGTGGCTCAGCTTTCAGATCATGATCTGTCATGTATAATCCGAGGCGAAGGTATGGGAAGTCCCCGTGTTACAGCCGGTACAGCCTCTGCATTCGGCGGAGTTTCCGACGCTCTTGTGAAATTCGGTATCCCTGCAGGCTGCTGCTCCGACGGACCGTCGGGCATGAGACTTGACTGCGGAACAAAGGCTTTCAGCCTGCCTAACGGTACTCTCATAGCATCTACATTCAACCGTAAGCTTGTGGAAGAGCTTTTTGAGTTCATGGGAACTGAGATGATAGCTAATAAAGTAGATTGTCTCCTTGGTCCAGGAATGAATATTCACCGTCACCCTCTTAACGGCAGAAACTTCGAGTATTTCTCGGAAGATCCGTTCCTTACGGGACATATGGCTTCTGCGGAGCTTAAAGGGCTTCATAAAGTAGGCGTTACGGGAACTATCAAGCATTTCTGCGCGAATAATCAGGAAACAAACCGACATTTTCTTGATTCCGTAGTTTCCGAAAGAGCTTTGCGCGAAATATACCTTAAAAGCTTTGAAATTGCTGTTAAGGTCGGAAAGGCTAAGACTGTCATGACCACATACGGCGCAATAAACGGTCTGTGGACTGCAGGCAGCTTTGATCTGAATACAACAGTGCTCCGTGACGAATGGGGCTTCAACGGCTTTACGATGACGGACTGGTGGGCAAATGTCAACTACAGAGGCAAAGAGCCGCAGCGAAGCTATTATGTTCCTATGGCAAGAGCTCAGAATGATGTATATATGGTCTGCTCAGACAGCTCATGCGTTGATAATGATATCGAAGCAGCGTTAAAAGACGGAACTCTTACAAGAGCAGAGCTTCAGCGAAACGCAATGAATATCCTTGGATTTATTATTGATACTCACGCTATGAAGCGTATGATCGGCGAAGAAGACACGGTTGAAATAATAAACCGCAATGAAGGCGATGAAGCTTCTGATGAACCTGTGGTATTCTATGAAGTTGGTGATCACTTCAAGCTTGACCTCACTGGCATAAGGAGCGAAAAGGGCAAGAATCACTCATTTGCGCTTATAATCAACAAGCAGGGCTGGTATGACGTTACTGTTACAGCTTCTTCAACTCAGAGTCCGCTGGCTCAGATACCTTTAACTATATTTGCAATGGGTACAGCAAGCGGAACACTCACATGGAACGGCACAGACGGAAAGCCAGTTGCATTGAACTGTGAAATACCGTTTTTCTCACGCTTTACAGCTATTCGGCTTTATTTTGCTCAGAACGGACTTGACCTGCACAGTATAGAATTCAAGCTTGTTCGTGAAGCTGACGACATGGACCTTGCTTTTGCGGAGGATAATTAACAATGAATATACAGATATTTGGAACAAAAAAATGTTTCGACAGTAAAAAAGCTGAGCGTTACTTCAAGGAAAGGGGAGTAAAGTATCAGTTTATAGATATGAAAGAAAAAGGCATGAGCCGCGGCGAGTTCAACAATGTTAAACAGGCTGTGGGCGGAACCGATAAGCTTATAAATACCGAACACAAGGATAAGGACTTACTGGCACTTTTGCAATATCTTTCCGACGAGGACAAAGAGGATAAGATTTTGGAAAATCCTCAGATAATCCGTACTCCGGTGGTCAGAAACGGCAAAAAAGCTACTATAGGATACTGCCCCGATGTATGGAAAGAATGGAATTGATATTGTTAAAAAATAAAAATATCATAAAATCCGTAGAAAATTGCTAAAAGGTAGTGCATTTTTTCTTAAAATATGTTATAATTACATTATGTTGGTTTGCATACTAACAGGATAATGACGGAAAACAGCTATTTTCCGCGAAATATTTATAGGGATTATTTCCCGAAAGGAGCTATAATTATGGGTCTTATCAAAGCAGGTCTCGTAGCAGCAAGTCAAACACTGGCTGATACATGGCTGGAATTCTTCGTTTGTGAGTCGATTCCAAGCGATGTTCTTGTTGTAAGAGGAAAGAAGCAGCTTGGCAAACATTCTTCCAACACAAAGGGAAATGATAATGTTATCTCCGACGGAAGCGGTATCGTTGTACACGAAGGTCAGGCTATGATCATGGTAGATCAGGGCGTAGTAACTGAAATTGCTACTGAGCCGGGTGTATACAAGTACGAAACAGGCACATCTCCAAGTATCTTCTCAAGCAGCTTCGGCGCTGGTCTCAAGGAGACCTTCAAGGAAATGTGGGATCGTATCAAGCACGGCGGTACAGCTGCTAAGGATCAGAGGATTTATTACTTCAACATGAAGGAGCTTGTTGACAATAAGTTCGGTACACAGAATCCTGTTCCTTTCAGAATGACATATCCCGATCTTGGCAGAAGCTTTACAGTTGGTGTTCGCTGCAACGGTATCTATTCATACAGAATAGCTGATCCTGTAGTTTTCTACGTAAATGTTTGCGGCAACGTAACTGACAGATATACACGTGCAGAGCTCGACAATCAGCTCAGAGGCGAGTTCGTTGACGCTCTTCAGCCTGCATTCGCTGCTATTTCTGCAACAGGAATCAGATATGATGAGCTCCCCGGAAAGCAGAACGAGGTGAAGCAGGCATTTGAGACACAGGTAAATCCTGTATGGATCGAAAAGAGAGGTCTCAAGATCTGGTCTGTAAGCATCCTTTCAGCAACAGTAAGCGACGCTGATATGAAGCGTATTCAGGAATTCGAGGACAGAGCTTGGAACCGTGATCCCGGCAATGCAGCTGCAACTCTTGTTGAAGCTCAGGCACAGGCTATGCAGAATGCTGCAAGCAATCCAAACGGCGCTGCAATGGGACTCTTTGGTATGGGAATGGCTCAGCAGGCAGGCGGCATGAACGCTCAGAGCTTATTTGGCATGGCTCAGCAGAATCAGGCACAGCAGGCTCAGGCTCCTCAGGCACCTGTTGGCGGCGGAGCTCCAGCAGCTGATTCATGGAAGTGCGAGTGCGGCGAGACAAATACAGGTAAGTTCTGTGCAGGCTGCGGCAAGCCAAAGCCTGTAGTTCTTACTCCTGACGGCTGGACCTGCGACTGCGGTTCAGTAAACAAGGGAAGATTCTGCTCTAACTGCGGAAAGAAGAAGCCCGAGGGCGCACCGCTCTACAAGTGCGATAAGTGCGGCTGGGAGCCTGAGGATCCTAAGAATCCTCCTAAGTTCTGCCCTGAGTGCGGCGATCCTTTCACTGATGATGATATTGTAAAGTAATTACATAAAGTAGTAAAAGCTGTGTGATCTTCTGGTCACGCAGCTTTTATATGTAATTTTTATGGCTCTTTGAAAGCAGCTTCAAATCATCAGCTTTTTATTAATCCTTAAATTTACCGTAAATAATTATAATTCACCGCAATATTTGAGTTGACAAAACAACTTCTTTGATATATAATAAATATGATATGCTGTTTTCAATATAATTTATTGATATACAAATAATTATTAAATAATATACATTGGAGGAAATTGAACTATGTGCGGAATCGTTGGCTTTACAGGAAGCACCCAGGCAGCACCTATTCTGCTTGACGGACTTTCAAAGCTTGAATACAGAGGATATGACTCGGCAGGTATCGCAGTTCGTGACGGCGAAAAGGATACTGAGGTCGTAAAGGCTAAGGGCAAGCTTAAAGTTCTCAAGGAGATGACAAATAACGGTGACGCTGTAAAGGGTGACTGCGGTATTGGTCATACCCGTTGGGCAACTCACGGTGAGCCGTCTGCTCTTAATGCACACCCACACAGCAGTGATGATGAGAATGTTATCGCTGTTCACAATGGTATCATCGAGAACTATCAGGAGCTTAAAGAAAAGCTTGTAAAGAGCGGCTATTCTTTCAATTCTCAGACTGATACAGAGGTTGCTGTAAAGCTTATCGACTACTATTTCAAGAAGTATGGTCTTGGTCCTGTTGATTCCATTGCACGTGCAATGATAAGAATCAGAGGTTCTTACGCATTATGCGTAATGTTCAAGGATTATCCCGGTGAGATATACACAGCACGTAAAGACAGCCCGATGATAATCGGTATCGCCAACGGCGAGACATATGTTGCTTCTGATGTTCCTGCTATCCTTAAATACACAAGAAACGTTTACTACATCGGCAACATGGAGATCGCCAAGCTTGAAAAGGGCGCTGTAACTTTCTTCAATATTGACCGTGAGGAAATAACAAAGCCTCTCACAGAGATAAAGTGGGACGCTGAAGCAGCTGAAAAGGGCGGCTTTGAGCACTTCATGCTCAAGGAGATACACGAGCAGCCAAAGGTTGTACGTGATACTATCAATTCAGTTATCAAGGACGGCAAGATAGATTTCTCTGATGTCGGACTTACCGATGAGGAAATGCAGAAGGTAAGCCAGATATACATTGTTGCCTGCGGAAGTGCTTATCACGTTGGTATGGCAGTTCAGTATGTTATTGAGGACTTCACATCTATCCCTGTAAGAGTTGAGCTTGCTTCTGAGTTCAGATACAGAAAGATGACTCTTGTAAAGGACAGTCTTGTTATCGTTATCAGCCAGTCAGGCGAGACCGCTGACAGCCTTGCAGCACTCAGAGAGGCTAAGGCTAAGGGAATCATGACACTCGGTATCGTTAATGTTGTTGGTTCTTCGATCGCTCGTGAAGCTGACAACGTATTCTATACACTTGCAGGTCCTGAGATATCTGTTGCTACTACAAAGGCATACAGCACTCAGCTTATCGCTGGTTATCTCCTCGCTCTCCAGTTTGCTGTAGCACGCGGAGAGATGACAGAAGAAAAGTGTGAGGAGCTCCTTAAAGAGCTTTACACTATCCCTGATAAGATAGAGAAGATACTTGAAGATAAGGAGCGTATCCAGTGGTACGCAAATAAGCTTGCAGGTGCCAAGGACGCATTCTTTATCGGACGTGGTATCGACTACGCTATCGGTCTTGAGGGAAGTCTTAAAATGAAGGAGATAAGCTATATCCACTCCGAGGCATATGCAGCAGGCGAGCTCAAGCACGGTCCTATCAGTCTTATCGAAGAAGGTGTACCTGTGATTGGTGTACTTACTCAGCAGGATCTTTACGAGAAGACAGTAAGCAACATGGTCGAGGTAAAGAGCCGCGGAGCTTCACTTATGGGACTCACAACATACGGCAACTACAGCATGGAGGATCTCGCTGACTTTACAGTATATATCCCACAGACTGATTGCCATTTTGCAGGAAGTCTCTCAGTTATCCCATTACAGCTTCTCGGATACTATGTATCTGTTGCTAAGGGCTATGATGTAGATAAGCCGAGAAACCTTGCAAAGAGCGTTACAGTAGAATAATAACAATAAAAGGCTGTCGTTTAACGTCAGCCTTTTTAGGTTGGAGAATGACATTTAGTCAAAAGGAGAATTAGCATGAGCGATAAAAAAGTATCAATAACCGAGTTAGGCGATCCGAGAAAGCCGCATGGCGCAGCAGGTGAAGAAATGCTTGCCGGCATGAATGAGCATCATTCTCCTGTGACAGAATGGTCTTTGAGCTTCTTCGAGTTCAAAGAAGAGGATAAAGTTCTGGATATAGGCTGCGGCGGCGGTGAGACCATAAGAAAAATATCAGAAAAGCTGAAAAAAGGAAAGATTTACGGTGTTGATTATTCAGAACTGTCGGTAAAACTTTCAACACAGCACAATGCAGAAGATGTTGAATGTGGAAAAGTCAGCATTATTGAAGCTTCTGTTGAGAAGCTGCCGTTTGATGATAACTCCTTTGATAAGATAATTACCGTGGAAAGCTTTTATTTCTGGCCTGATCCGCAGGAAAATTTAAAGGAAGTGTACCGCGTTCTTGCCAAAGGCGGAAGATTCCTTATTGTTGCTGATATAAACGGTGACGCAGAGCTTGACGAAACCGATATCGAGGGTATAGAGAAATATCGGCTTTATAATCCGACACTTGCGGAATTTCGTACTCTCCTTGAAAATGCAGGCTTTATGGATATTAATATCCATACTTGCGACGGCAGGAAATGGGTTTGTGCTGAGGGAAACAAATAATTATTTACCCTATATTATATGGTGTAAGGTCGGGAACATTGCCTACTATGACGTTTTCAGCAAGCACAAACTCAAAATCTGTGCTTGTATCAAAGCTGTACAACGGAACTGATGATGTCATTTTTACGTTTATGACTGCTGAAATTCTGTGACAGGTCTGATTTAGCCCTGCACTTGAAAAATCGTTTTTTATTTTTATCTGCGCTGAGCCTACAGGCGAGACCTTGATATTGATTTTCGGGCCTTTTCCTGCTAAGATATTTGAATTCATCAGAGAACCAACAGGGATATCAGTGGATTTATGACTGCTTTTTTCAAGATTATTATTTATTAAGGTTCCCAGCTCTGACTGTACTTTGTTTATATTATAAGGAAGAGTTTCGATTGCGGAGACTTTTTTCTCATTGTCGTATAAAACTGCGGCAAAATCGCTGTATGTAAATCTGTTTGCTTCAAGATAGTCCGAAACTGTCTTTTCAATTACCTGAGAGGCAGTTTTCTGAGCGATATGCTCTGCCTGCAATTCAGCAACAGGTTTTATGCTTTTTTCAGTTTTTAGCAAAGCGATAAAAACTATCATAGCGACTGAAAGCAAAAATATGAACAGTCGGCAGTGTGCTCGGTCTGTTTTTTTTCGATATCTCATAGTCCACCTTTAAATGATAATATTTGCTGATATTATATTCACTTAGCTGTTTTTATGTGATGAATCATTATTATTAAATGGACAAAAATCGTTTTTTATGATAGAATACTCTTATAATGTGAGGTGATACGATGAAAAAGATAACAATCGGCATAACAGCTCATGTCGATTCGGGTAAAACTACTCTTGCTGAGGCGATGCTTTATAGATCAGGAAGTATCCGTAATTTAGGACGTGTTGACAGCGGTAATACGGCTCTTGATACCAATTCTATCGAGCGTGAGCGAGGTATCACTATTTTTTCGGCACAGGCTGAGCTTTATGCAAATGATTCGCGTATCACACTTCTCGATACCCCGGGGCACGTTGATTTCCTTGCAGAAACAGAGCGTACAATGTGCGTTCTTGACTATGCTATATTGGTGATAAGCGGCTCTGACGGCGTACAAAGTCATACCTCTACCTTATGGAATATGCTCAGGAAGTATGAAGTCCCTGTTTTTATCTTCGTAAATAAAATGGACCTCATAAGCGCAGAAAAAAGCTTTGTAATAAACGACCTCAGAAGTCGTTTGTCACAGAATATCGTTGATTTTACGGGGGACGACGAGGATATTGCTGAAAATGCTTCTCTTTGCAGTGAAGAGCTTATGGAAAAATACCTCGAAAGCGGTACTGTAGACAAAAACGATATCATACAGGCTGTCAGCGAAAGACGTATCTTTCCTTGTTTTTTCGGTTCTGCGCTGAAAATGCAGGGAGTTGACGAATTTTTGACAGCTCTTGATGAATATACCTGTGAAAAGCAGTATAAAAACGATTTCGGAGCTAAAATATATAAAATTTCCTATGATCCCAAAGGGAGCCGCCTTACTCACATGAAGATAACAGGCGGTTCGCTGAAGATGAGGGACGAGCTTGATTACTTGGACAGTGACGGTAACGAACAAAAGTGCAAGGTAAGCTCCATACGTTTCTATATTGGTGAAAAATTCAGAACATCTGATATTGCAGAAGCAGGTGAAGTATGTGCTGTAACCGGTCTTGTGGGTACATTCGCAGGGCAGGGTATAGGTTCGGAGCGTGATTCTGACGATGTATTATTCGAGCCCGTGATGACATATCGCGTTATTTATCCTGATAATAAAAACGCTTTTGATGTGCTTAAAGAACTCAGGCTCCTTGAAGACGAAGATCCTCAGCTCCATATCTGCTGGAATGAACAGAACAGGGATATACATATCCAGATAATGGGGGCTGTACAGTTGGAAGTGCTTGTTAAGCTCATTTTGGAACGTTTCGGATATACAGTCTCTTTTGAAAACGGAGCGGTTACTTATAAGGAAACAATAAAAGCTCCTGTTGAGGGAGTCGGTCATTATGAGCCGCTCCGTCATTATGCCGAAGCTCATATCCTTCTCGAGCCTATGCCGAGGGGGAGCGGTCTGAGCTTTGATACTGTATGTTCTGAGGACGAGCTTGACCGTAACTGGCAGAGGCTTATTCTGACACATCTTACTGAAAAAACTCATATAGGTGTCCTGACAGGTTCGCCGATAATCAATATGAAGCTTACACTGGTCGCAGGAAAGGCTCACCTCAAACATACCGAGGGCGGAGACTTCCGACAGGCGACCTATCGAGCAGTAAGGCAGGGACTTCGTCTTGCGGAGTCGGTATTGCTTGAACCTTACTACGATTATGAGATAGAGCTTCCCACAGACAATGTCGGTAAGGCTATATCAGATTTGCAGCATATGTGCGCTGAATTTGAAGCTCCCGAAAGTCACGGCGAAATGTCCATTATCCGCGGAAACGCTCCTGTTTCCGAGATAAACGATTATCGCTCCGAGCTTATTGCCTATACTCACGGAAAGGGAAGTATATCATTTGCACTCAGCGGCTACAAGGAATGTCATAACACAGACGCAGTCATTGCTCAAATCGGCTATGACTGCGACAGCGATATTGAAAACAGCGCAGATTCCATTTTCTGCTCTCATGGTGCAGGCTATGTCGTGAAGTGGGATGAGGTGTATGAGCATATGCACCTGCCGCTCTCTATAAACAATAATGAAGAGAACGAAAGTGAAGAGCAAAGAAGTGTAAAAGCCGCTAAATTCATAGAAAAAGCTGTAAGTGACGAAGAGCTCATGGCGATATTTGAAATGACCTACGGCAAAATAAACAGCGATCCAGTAAGAGCCTTCAAGAAAACAAAAGCTGTATCCATCGAGGACAAAAAAGTAAGACTTCCGCAGTATGAAGGTCCTGATTATCTGCTTGTTGACGGCTACAACATTATTTTTGCATGGGACGATCTTAAAAATATCGCCGAAGAAAATCTTGACGCCGCAAGAGCCGAACTTATCCACAGAATGTGTAATTATCAGGGATATAACGGCAGCGAGCTTATCCTTGTTTTTGACGCCTACCGCGTTAAGGGCAAGCACCGCGATATCGAAAAGTACTGCAATATTAACATTGTTTATACCAAGGAATCTGAAACAGCGGATTCATACATTGAAAAGGTGAGCCATGAGCTTTCAAAGAAGCACAGAGTACGCGTTGCCACATCTGACGGACTTGAACAGATGATAATTCTGGGCAACGGAGCAATGAGAATATCGGCAACTGAATTCAGAAAGCGTGTACAGGCGGCTGAAAGTGCAATAAAAGAGTACATTGATACAATAAAATAGCAATAAAAGACTTGCTTCGTGCAGGTCTTTTTATTTATATGCAAGCAGAATTTGTTTAAATAAAAAAATAATTATAAATTTGGAAAAAGTAGTGGAAATTTGTTTTTCACTGTGATATAATTAATTTTGATTGGGGTTTTTGCAGGGCATGCAATTGATCCCGTGGTTTATTATCTATATAAATTTTTTCTGCTATGCAGAGTTATTTTTGAGGAGGCTTGTACATGAAAAAAGTGCAACTGACAGAAACCGTTTTGCGTGACGCCAATCAGTCATTGATGGCAACACGTCTGCCTTATTCGGATTATGAGGGTATCCTTTCCGATATGGATAAGGCTGGTTATTACTCTATCGAGTGCTGGGGCGGAGCTACATTTGACTCTTGTCTGCGTTATCTCGGTGAGGATCCATGGGAGAGACTTCGCAATCTCAGAAAGAATCTTCCAAACAGCAGACTCCAGATGCTTCTCAGAGGTCAGAACCTTCTGGGCTATAAGCACTACCACGATGACGTTGTAGAGAAGTTCATCGAGCTCTCTATCAAGAACGGAATTGACGTAATCCGTATCTTTGACGCACTTAATGATTTCAGAAATATCGAGACAGCACTGAATGCTACTAAGAAGTATGCAACAGAAAAGACTATCGCTTCAGGCTGTATCTCTTACACACAGAGCCCTGTACATACTGTTGACAAGTATATCGAAATGTGTAAGGAGCTCAAGAAAATGGGCTTCGATACAATTTGTCTCAAGGATATGGCAGGCACAATGTCTCCATACGAGGCTGAGCACCTTATCAAGGGTATCAAGGACGCTATCGGCGATATGACTCTTATTCTCCATACTCACTGTACAACAGGTATGGCATACATGACACTTACTAAGGCTATCGAGTCCGGTATCGACGTAATCGACACAGCTACATCATGCTTCTCAGGCGGTACATCACAGCCTGCAACCGAGACAATGTACTATGCTCTCAGCCAGTACGGTATAGATTCAGGTCTTAACGAGGATATCATCAATAAGGTAAATGATTACTTTAAGCCTATCAAGCAGAAGTACATTGACAACGGTCAGCTCAATCCAAAGAGCCTTGCTACAGACGCTCAGGCTCTCGTATATAAGGTACCGGGCGGTATGCTCTCAAACATGATCGCTAACCTTACCGATATGCACGCTATGGATAAGTTTGACGATGCTCTCGCTGAAATTCCGAAGGTAAGAGCTGATATGGGTTATCCTCCGCTGGTTACACCTCTTTCACAGATGGTTGGTAATCAGGCTGTAACAAACGTCCTTGTTGGCGAAAGATACAAGAATATCTCAAAGGAGATAAAGAATTACATCAAGGGCGAGTACGGCAATCCTCCTGCACCTATCGCACAGGAGCTTGTTGAGAAGGTCCTTGGAGACAGCGAGGCTGTTGACTGCCGTATCGAGGATCAGAAGCGTACAGGTGAAGAGTTCACAGCAGCAAGAGAAGCTCTCGGTGATCTCTGCCGCAGCGAGGAAGATGTAATGAGCTACATCTGCTATCCCGATCAGACTGTCAAGTTCCTTAATGACCGCAAGGCTAAGGAAGAGAACGAAGCTGTTTACACTATCGAGGAAATGTAAGGAGGCAGAGGTATGTTTGATAATATGCTTATTTCTGCCGCAGCTGAAAAAGCTGACGAGCTTTCCATCGGTGACGCTGCATTGACCGCAGTTTTTGGCTATGCTGTCGTTTTTTCGGGACTCGTTATTCTTATGATAGTTCTTTACTGCACAGGTGCAATTTTCAAATCCAAGGACGCTAAAGCCAAGGCTGCTGCCGAAGCTGCTGCTAAAAAAGCTGTTCCCGCCGAGCCTGTAGCAGAAACAAAGGCTGAACTTCCGCTTGCACCGGGTTCAGCAGGTCATGTCAAGCTCTTTGACGTTCCTGATAAGGAAGCTGCAATGATAATGGCAATCGTTGCCGACAAAATGCAGAAGCCGCTCAATGAGCTGCACTTTATTTCCATTAAGGAGGTCAAATAATCATGAAGTATAAAGTTACACTTAACGGTAAAACCTATGAGGTCGAAGTAGAGCAGGGCAAGGCTGTTCTTCTTGATGAATATGAGGCACTCGCTCCTGCACAGGCAGCTCCTGCTGCACCTGTTGCTGCTGCTCCGGCAGCAGCTCCCGCTCCTGCGGCTGCACCTGCTGCTCCTGTAAATCTCGCAGCAGGCGAGACTGTAACTGCTCCTATGCCTGGTAATATCCTCAGAGTTGACGTTGCTCAGGGCGATACAGTAAAGGCAGGACAGATCCTTATCATACTTGAGGCTATGAAAATGGAGAACGAGATCGTTGCTCCTAAGGACGGTACAGTTGCTCAGGTAGTTACAAGCAAGGGTTCAGTTGTAGATACTGGCGCACCTCTTGTTGTTATTGCATAAGGGGGACAGAAAATGGACATTCTTGAAACCCTTAAAACCCTTTGGGAAAGCTCAGGATTTCACAGCTTTCTCATTGACGGAGGCTGGAAAAACCTTATAATGATAGCTGTTTCCTGCGTCCTTCTCTATCTCGGTATCAAGAAGAAGTTTGAACCGCTTCTTCTCGTTGGTATCGCATTCGGATGTCTCCTCGTAAATCTTTCGTATTTCACAGGCGGAGACACTTCAGACGCTCTCTATCACGTTAATCTATGGGATAATTTCCTTAATCACGACCACGAAGATTATCACAGCTATGGTGCTATCATGCGCAACGGAGGACTTCTCGATATCCTCTACATAGGTGTTAAGGCAGGTATCTATCCTTCACTGATATTCCTCGGCGTAGGCGCTATGACAGACTTCGGTCCGCTCATATCCAACCCTAAGAGCCTTCTTCTCGGAGCTGCTGCTCAGATGGGCGTATTTCTTGCATTCTTCGGAGCTGTATGCCTCGGCTTTACAGGAAACGAAGCCGCTTCTATCGGTATCATCGGCGGTGCCGACGGCCCTACGGCGATATTCCTTACAACAAGACTTGCACCTCATCTTCTCGGACCTATCGCTATCGCAGCTTACTCATATATGGCTCTTATCCCAATGATACAGCCGCCTCTCATGAAGCTCCTTACTACAAAGAAGGAGAGAGAGGTAAAAATGGAGCAGACTCGTGTTGTATCAAAGACAGAGAAGATAATCTTCCCTATAATCGTTGCAATGTTCGTTATCCTGCTTCTTCCTTCAACAGCTCCTCTCGTTGGCTGTCTTATGCTTGGCAACCTCTGGAGAGAGTGCGGAGTTACAGAGAGACTTTCCGACACAGTTCAGAATGCTCTTATGAACATCGTAACAGTATTCCTCGGAATCTCCGTTGGTGCTACAACTGCTGCAGACAGATTCCTCTCACTGGAGACTATCAAGATCGTTGTTCTTGGACTTACAGCATTCTGCTTCTCAACAGTCGGCGGACTTCTCGTTGGTAAGATCATGTACGCTGTAACAGGCGGCAAGATCAATCCTCTTATCGGTTCGGCAGGCGTTTCTGCTGTACCTATGGCTGCCCGTGTATCGCAGATGGAAGGTCAGAAGGCTAATCCTTCAAATTTCCTGCTCATGCACGCTATGGGCCCAAACGTAGCAGGCGTTATCGGTTCTGCTATCGCAGCTGGCTTCCTGCTTGCAGTATTCAAGTAATACAAAATGCCCTGTTGGATAAAACAGGGCATTTTTCATAAAATTGCACGGTCACAAAAAATTTTCATGTTTGACAAGAAAAATATTACGGAAAAGCTTGCAAAATATTTCAAAATAGTGTAAAATAGAAATGTACGTTGTTAATAATATAACAACAGCTAAGAATGTATTTTATTACGAAAGGATGTCATACCCATGGCAGGATTAAACAAGGTTACTGTAGAAGACATTAACGTTAAGGGCAGAAAGGTACTCGTAAGAGTTGATTTCAACGTTCCTATGAAGGACGGCGTTATCACAAACGATAACAGAATCCAGGCTGCTCTCCCAACTATCAATAAGCTGGTTGAGAACGGTGCAAAGGTAGTTCTTTGCTCACACCTCGGCAAGCCAAAGAACGGTCCTGAGGCTAAGTTCTCACTTGCTCCCGCAGCAAAGAGACTTGGCGAGCTCGTTAAGACAAACGTTATTTTCGCAGCTGATGATACAGTTGTAGGCGAGAACGCTAAGAAGGCTGTAGCAGCTATGAAGGACGGCGAGATAGTTGTTCTTGAGAATACACGTTTCCGCGGCGACGAGGAGACAAAGAACGGCGAGCAGTTCTCCAAGGAGCTTGCTGACCTTATCGACGGCGAAGTATTCGTTATGGACGCTTTCGGTTCTGCACACAGAGCTCACGCTTCAACAGCAGGCGTTACAAAGTTCGTTAAGGAGACAGCAGTTGGTTACCTCATGCAGAAGGAGATACAGTATCTTGGAAATGCAGTAGAGGTTCCAGAGAGACCTTTCGTTGCTATCCTCGGCGGTGCTAAGGTAGCTGACAAGCTCAACGTTATCTCTAACCTCCTTGAGAAGTGCGATACACTTATCATCGGCGGCGGTATGGCTTACACATTCATAAAGGCACAGGGCGGCTCTATCGGTAAGTCACTTGTTGACGAAGAGAAGCTTGACTACTGTAAGGAAATGCTTGCAAAGGCTGAGAAGCTCGGCAAGAAGATCCTTCTTCCTGTTGATACAGCTGTTGCAGCTTCATTCCCTGATCCAATCGACGCAGAGATCAGCGTAGAGTACGTTGACGCTGACAAGATCCCTGCTGATAAGATGGGACTTGATATCGGACCTAAGACAGCTGCTATCTTCGCTGAGGCTGCTAAGACAGCTAAGACTGTTGTTTGGAACGGACCTATGGGCGTATTTGAGAACCCAACTCTCAAGAAGGGAACAGTTGCAGTTTGCGAGGCTCTTGCACAGGCTGACGCTACAACTATCATCGGCGGCGGCGATTCTGCTACAGCTGCAATCCAGCTCGGTTTCGCTGACAAGATGAGCCACATCTCAACAGGCGGCGGTGCTTCACTCGAATACCTCGAGGGTAAGGTGCTCCCAGGTGTTGCAGCTATCGCTGAAAAGTAATCTTTTAAACAATCGGGCGGATAGAGATATTCGCCCTTGATTGCTAATATGATAAAGCGTATTTCTGTTGCAGAATTAATATCCTATGGAAAATATAATCGGTTCGCTGCTTATTTTAGGTATAATAGTAGCTTTGAACGTATTTATGTTCAAGATGCTATGGTACGGAATAAGGAGCATTTAAAAAAAGACGGTCAATCTTCCGCCTTCTCATGCAGGCTGGCTCAGGACAAGGGCTGATGTTCTTGATAATAATGAAGTTAAAGGATATCAGGTTCGGTATTACGTTGATAATGTCGAGTATACGGCTGTCATCGGCGGCTTTACGATATACGGAAACAAAGCTCTTATATACGTGAATCGGAATGATCCCAAAATAGTCAAGGAATTTATTCCGAAGCCTCCGCTTGATACAGCAGCAGCTCTGGCCTGCTTTTTTTTGCCGCGATGATCATTGTATTGGAATTTGCTTTTTTTTTTTGGATAGAAATACTTGCTTTTATTTCCGAAAAGAGGGAAATAATATGAAAAAATGTAATTGCACCTGCAAATTTACCGAGGAAATCAGAAACAGCAATACCGCTGTATGGCTGTTTGCGGTTTGCAGTTTCCTCGCAGGCGTCATCTTCGGATTTTTCCTTTCTCCAATAAAGAAAGGCATAAAGATAGGCTGCAATAACGGAAATAATACTTACGAAAAAGAACCCGCTATGCTTCCTTATTATGATGATGATGATGAATTAAAATTTTGATAAAAGGAGTTTATTAACATGAACAAGTCATTAAGAAAAGCTATTATCGCAGGTAACTGGAAGATGAACAAGACTCGTCCTGAGGCTAAGGCACTTCTCGAGGCTATCAAGCCTCTCGTTGCTAACGCTGAAGGCAAGATCGAGGTCATCGCTTGCGTTCCTTTCACAAATCTTGAAACAGCTATCAACACAACAGCAGGCAGCAACGTAAAGATCGGTGCTGAGAACGTTCACTTCGAGAAGAGCGGCGCTTTCACAGGCGAGATCTCTGCTGATATGCTTACAGAGCTCGGCGTTGAGTACGTTGTAATCGGTCACAGCGAGAGAAGACAGTACTTCGGCGAGACAGACGAGACTGTAAACAAGAGAACTATTGCAGCTCTCGAGGCTGGTCTCAAGCCTATCGTTTGCGTTGGCGAGCTCAAGTGGGAGCGTGAGTGCAACATCACTGAGGAAGTTATCGCTCGTCAGATCAAGCTCGACCTCTGGTCACTTACTGCTGAGCAGGTAAAGAACGTTGTTATCGCTTACGAGCCTGTATGGGCTATCGGTACAGGTCTTACAGCTACTCCTGATCAGGCTGAGGAAGTTTGCGGATTTATCCGTGCACAGCTTGCTAAGCTCTTCGACCAGGCAACTGCTGACGCTGTAACTATCCAGTACGGCGGTTCAATGAACGCTAAGAACGCTGCTGAGCTTCTTGCTAAGCCAAACATCGACGGTGGTCTTATCGGCGGTGCTTCACTCAAGGCTGAGGACTTCAACGTAATCGTTCAGGCAGCTGTAAACGGCTGATAAAACTTATAATTATGAGGGCGGATATCTTCCGCCCTTATGTATGAAAGGAAAATTAGAATGTCAAAGAAACCTGTAGCACTTATCATCATGGACGGCTTCGGCTATAATCCCGATACATACGGCAACGCTATCGCTGCCGCAAAGAAGCCAAACATTGACAAGTATATGGCAGAGTGCCCTAATACTATCATCGGCGCAAGCGGACTTGATGTTGGTCTGCCTGACGGACAGATGGGTAACTCTGAGGTAGGTCACACCAATATCGGTGCAGGACGTATCGTATATCAGATGCTCGTTAAGATCTCAAAGGATATCAAGGACGGCACTTTCTTCAATAACAAGGCTATTCTCGACGCTATGAACAACTGTAAGGCAAAGGGCAGTGCTCTGCACCTTATGGGACTTCTCTCACCGGGCGGCGTTCACAGCCACATGGAGCATATGTACGGAATCGTTGAAATGGCTAAGAAGAATGGTCTCGACAAGGTTTATATCCACGCATTCCTCGACGGACGTGATGTTCCTCCGTCATCTGCTGCCGAGTATATGGAAGAGGCAGTTGCAGAGCTCAAAAAGATCGGTCTTGGCAAGATAGCTACTATCTCAGGACGTTTCTACGCTATGGACAGAGACAATGCATGGGACAGAGTTGAAAAGGCTTATGCAGCTCTCGTTTACGGCGAGGGCGTAAAGGAATCTGATCCTGTACAGGCTATCAAGAATTCCTACGCTAACGAAGTTACTGACGAATTCATGCTTCCTACAGTAATCGAGGGCGGCGCTCAGATAAAGGCTGATGACAGCGTTATCTTCTTCAATTTCCGTCCTGACAGAGCAAGACAGATCACACGTGCTTTCGTGGATCCTGATTTCAGCGGATTTGAGAGAAGAAACGGCTTCTTCCCCGTAAATTTCGTTTGCATGGCTCAGTATGATGCAACAATGCCTAATGTATCCGTTGCATATCCTCCCGAGCAGCTCACTATGACAATGGGTGAGTACCTTTCAAAGCTTGGCAAGACTCAGCTCCGTATCGCTGAAACGCAGAAGTATGCTCATGTTACATTCTTCTTCAACGGCGGCGAGGAGAAACAGTTCGAGGGTGAGGACAGGATACTTATAAAGTCCCCCGATGTTCCTACATTTGACCTTAAGCCTGAAATGAGCGCTTATGAGGTTTGCGACGCTGTATGCGAGGCTATTGATTCTGATAAATATGACGTTATCATACTCAACTATGCAAACTGCGATATGGTAGGCCATACAGGCATATTCGACGCAGCTGTAAAGGCTGTGGAGGCTACAGATGCATGCGTCGGACGTATGGTTGAAAAGATACTTGCAAAGGGCGGCGCAGCACTTATCACTGCCGATCACGGCAACGCTGACAAGATGATGGAGCCTGACGGAAGTCCTTTCACAGCTCATACCACAAACCACGTTCCGCTCATTGCAGTGGGCGTTAAGGGTGAGCTTGCAGATGGCGGCGTGCTTGCCGATCTTGCACCTACAATGCTCGAAATAATGGAGGTACCACAGCCTGCTGAAATGACAGGAAAGAGCCTCATTAAGAAGTGATTACAAAAGCGGATCTTCGGATCCGCTTTTTATGTTTCGCAAGGTTAACTCACGCGGTTGCAAATGCTAACAGAATATGATATAATTATTAAAGTTTGTCATAGGAGATAGAATATGTCTTGTAAAGGAATAAAAATTGCAGCCATGATATGTGCGGTTCTGGCTTTTGTCAGCTGTAAAGCAGGCGATATGCAGCATAAAGATGATAATACTGTTCCGCATACCCGTGATGTATTTGCAATGGATACATATATGAATATAACGGCATACGGATACAATGCGGAAAAAGCTCTCGATGATGCCGAAAAGCGCATTATGCAGCTTGAAGCTGAGCTTTCGGCAACGTCCGAAACCAGCGAGGTATGGAAGCTTGACCATTCGGACGGCGAAGCTGTCAAGCTTGGCAGCGATACCGCTGAGCTGATCGCGAAAGCGCTGGATATGTGCAAAAGAACGGACGGATGTCTTGATATAACGGTATATCCCGTGCTCAAGGCCTGGGGCTTTACCACAGGGGAGTACAGGATACCCGAAAAAGCAGAGATAGCCGGGCTTTTGAGAAATGTCGGATATTCTGATATAAAAGCCGAGGATAGAAGCATCACGCTCCCCAAAAATGCCGAGATCGACCTGGGAGCCGTGGCAAAGGGCTATACAGGGGACGAGATAATGGAAATAATGCGTTCTGATGACGTGAAATCCGCTATAATAAATCTCGGCGGCAATGTTCAGACCCTTGGAAAAAAGCCCGACGGCTCTGAATGGAAGATTGCTGTTCGTGACCCATTCAGTCCCGATACGGATATGTGCGTTCTTGAAGTAGCTGACAGATGTGTTATAACCTCGGGAAACTATGAGCGCTTCTTTATTGGTGATGACGGCAAACGCTACTGCCATATCATCGACCCTTCGGACGGTTATCCTGCTGACAACGGATATGTTTCCGTAACAGTAGTGGGAAAGGACGGATTTACCTGCGACGCGCTTTCAACAGCTGTTTTTGTTGCCGGAGAAAAGGATTCTGCCGGGATAATGCAGGATTTTGCGGATTATGACTTCCTTATAGTTACTGAAAATGGAAAAATATACTATACGGGCGGTCTTGCGGAATGTTTCAGGAATATAAGCTCAATGCCCGATGAGGTGATTACTTTTGACTAAAAGCGTAAAGATAATAGGACTTTCTGTTCTGATTCTGCTTATTATATCGGTCGTTGCTGTAATGTTGAAATTCCGCCCTTCAGACAGTACATACGTGCAGATAGTACAGAACAATAAGGTGATATATACTTTTGATCTTTCGGAGGAAAAAGACAGGACATTTCGTATAGAGTGTCCGCAGGGCGGCTGGAACGAGGTAAAGATCGAAGGCGGCAGGATATGCATCTGCGACGCGGATTGTCCCGACCATACCTGTATTAATACGGGCTGGCTCAGGTCTGAGGGAGTACCTGTCGTGTGTCTGCCTCACAAGCTTGTTATAAGATTTGCGGACGGGGAGATCAATTGATATGAAAGCTGACGGATTGGCAAGACTTGCGCTTCTTACAGCTCTTGCACTGATAATTTTCATAGTTGAGCTGCATTTTCCGGATATTATACCTCTT
>JAEEGJ010004030.1_pt1 | contig 51815 bp, 52 predicted proteins | sample 8958761 | NCBI WGS metagenome assembly JAEEGJ01 (sample SAMN16246546, study PRJNA631951) | gut metagenome | biome: gut microbiome; feature: rumen; material: RS-attached | host: Bos | place: Iran: Karaj | collected 2018-10
ATGCCTTGAGTGTAGGGGATGTCAATGACTTGGCCTCCCCATTCAGCCATAGCCTCAATGATGCGTTGACGTGTTTTGGCTTGTACACCTTCTTTCCAATCATCACCGTGTACTACATAGTCGGGCTTAAGTTTGCGTAGGTTAGGCACATAATCTAGTGTGGTTTGAGGTACTACACAGTCAACACCTTTTATGTTGCTTACTATCTCGGCTCTTTGTTCATAAGTCAGGTAAGGCAGACGTTTATAGCTTGCAATGGCAGCATCAGTAAGAACTCCTACCGTGACACGTCCCAATTTGACGGCTTCGTGTATGATGTTCAAATGCCCTGGGTGAATCATGTCGGCACTCATGCCGACGTATACTGTTTTTTCAAGATTCATTTTTTTAATTCAATAAAACTCAACGTAAACATTATGTATTCTTCTCTTTTCCTTCGGAGGTATCTCCATATAGTCGCCATAAATACAGGTCAGATAGCAGTCGGGATTGGCAGGTCCGAGGAAAGTATGGCCTTCAAAAGAGATATCTTTCAATGGGAAGACCATGTCTTTAGTGTATGAGTTGCCGTAAAAGCTGAAATGCTTTTCGTATCCGAGCTTGTTTTTCTTGCCAAGATTCAAAATGCCCCATAGGCAATTCAATCCTAAGTTTATGAATGGGAAGGAGATGGCTGCCAAATGGTTTTTTAGCGTCACTTCCTGTTTATTATGCATAAAAAGGTCGATTTTTTTGTACCATCGCATGATGGTTTTTTGTAGGTGGGGCGAAACGTTGGGATATGGCAAAACCTCAAAAATATCAATAAATAGTCCTTTGTTGTATTCCTTTGAAAAATCCGTTCCGGGAGTGATGCAAAGGGAATTGTTATCTCTAATTTTATTAAATGAACAATAATAATTTGGGTCGGACGAGCGGTTTTGAAGGAACAGGTTCTTGGGGAGTTCCTTAGGAGCGATTTCAATAAAACGGCTGAGATCTTCTGTTGGCATGGCAATGTCAAGGTCGTCATCCCATGGAATAAAGCCCCCATGTCGTACAGCACCAAGCAAAGTCCCGCAATCAAGCCAATACTGGATATTGTGTCTCCGGCAAATCTTGTCAATCTCAATCAACATGTCAACCAATCGTAGTTGTACTTTGCGCAGCTTAGTGCCTTCTCCATTGTAATGTGAGAAATCTTCCATTCGAGTTTGTGATATTTTGTCGCAAAATTACAATTTTATCATGGATGTTCGCATAAAATCTTTATTTTTGCACAAAGATATGATGTGAACAATTGATGAAATCTTCAAAAGACTATAGAAATATTGCTGTTATTTTAGCAGGAGGAACTGGCAGCAGGATGGGAACTGCCATCCCGAAACAATACGTTGAAGTTGAAGGACAACCAGTGATTGCCTATTGTCTACAGACTTTGCTTCATCATGAAGAGATTGATATGGCGGTTATTGCTGTTGCTGAAGAATGGCAAGGTTTTGTGCAAAAATGTGTTGAAAAAATAAAGCCAAACATTCCCATCTTTTATTCTAAACCAGGAGTCCAACGACAAGGTTCTATCATCAACGCTTTGCGTGTTGCCAAAAAAAGCGGGGTAGAAGATAATGATATTGTAATCATCCACGATGCTGCTCGGCCACTACTTACACAAGAATTGGTTTCAACTTGCTTGAATTCATGTTTGGATGCGGATGCAGTTTTGCCGGTTGTTCCAGTAAAGGATACAACCTATCTAAGCAATGATGGCGTGCATATCGATTCCTTGATTGAACGCAAGACATTATGGAACGGACAGGCTCCAGAAGCATTCCGTTTTGGTCCGTATTACAAAGCAAATTTACAGTTAACCGAAGAAGAATTAAATCGTGTTACAGGTAGTACGGAAGTGGCTTATAAGGCTGGTCTGAAGTGCGTTCTTATCCCTGGAGACCCTAACAATTTTAAAATCACGACCAAGGAAGATCTGTCTCATTTCGAAACCATTGTAAAAAATGAAAGCATATAATCTTCACGCTGTTAATGATTTCAGATACGAAGAAGTGTCTATGCCTGAATGTGAGAGCGGTTGGGCTGTTGTTGAGGTGAAAGCAGCTGGAATATGTAGTTCTGATGTGCCACGTGTCTTTACCAAAGGAACTTATCATTTCCCAACCATACCTGGTCATGAGTTTGCAGGAATTGTTCATTCGGTGGCAGATTCAAAAAATGCTCATCTGATAGGAAAGCATGTTGGCGTGTTCCCTTTGATTCCTTGCCGCCAATGTCCCTCCTGCCAACGCAAGCAATACGAAATGTGCGAACATTACGATTATATTGGCTCTCGTCGAAATGGGGCTTTCGCTGAATATGTGGCTGTCCCGATTTGGAATCTGGTGGAAATACCTTCGGATATGCCATTTGAAATCGCAGCGATGCTTGAACCATTCTCTGTGGCTTTGCATGCCGTAAAGCTTGGTGATGTGAAAATGGGAGATAGTGTGGCCATCATCGGCACGGGTATGATTGGTGTTGCCGCGGGACAATGGGCCAAGAAGATGGGTGCAAAAGAAGTCGTTGTGATAGGGAGAAACGAGAATAAACGTCAAATTATTGAGAATTGTGGTCTGAAGTATTCTGTCGGGCTTCCAACTAATGAGGCTGATTCGTATGATTTTGTTTTGGAAGCTGTTGGCTCGTCTGAGGCTGTTGATACTGCAATCATTGCCACTCGACGTGGTGGACGCATGGTGCTCATGGGCAATCCTGTCAGCGATATAATATTGTCGCAGGTAACCTATTGGAAAATACTGCGTAAGCAATTGCGTGTGTCGGGTACTTGGAATTCTTCATACGATGGTGTCAATGCCTCTGATTGGACGGATTCGGTAAAGGCATTGGCAAACCACGAAATTGAAGCGAAAAGTCTTATTACCCATCACTTTATGCAAGATGAATTGATGGCAGGCCTTTTGCTGATGAAACTGCATAAGGAACCCTATTGTAAAATAATGACATTGTGGAACAGATAATCTAACAATCATGATAAAAGGAAAAATATCTGCATCGATGATGTGCTCCGATTTGGTGAATTTGAAGGAGACATTGAGAATATTTGAAGAGGAAGGCGTTGAGTATCTTCATGTTGATATGATGGACGGGACTTTCGTTCCTAATTTCGGCCTTGGAGTGGATTACATCAGGAGTCTTCGTGAGCTCACAAACATTCCTTTGGATTTGCACCTGATGATCAAAGACCCGGAATACAAATTCCAGTGGATAGGTATAAAGGATACAGATGTGGTGTCCATTCATTATGAAAGCACGTTTCAGGTGCAGCGGGCTTTAGACTATTTGCAACCATACGGCTGTAAGCGTTTTTTGGCCATTAATCCTGCCACACCGGTATATGTGCTTGAAGAGGTACTGGATTATATTGATGGCATCAATGTTCTGATGGTGAATCCGGGATTTGCGGGGCAAAAAATTGTTCCTTCAACAATCAAAAAAGTCGAAAAGGTTGTTGAACTTCTTCGTAAAGAAGGTCGTGAGAATATTGTTATTGAGGCTGACGGAAACATCACTCCACAACACGCTTTAACGCTAAGCCAAATGGGAGCCTCGATGTTTGTATGTGGATCATCGAGCATTTTTATTGGAGGTGTTAATGCATATAGACAAAATGTTAGGTCCTTTAGAGAAGTTTTTAAAGGCATATAGGCAATAGTGAAATACAATAAAACAACAAAAATGAATATCCTTTTTATCAATCATAGTGACTGCTCTCCTGAAATCGCCGGAGGCGTTAACCGAGTCATCTACGCTATCACAAGAAGTTTCATAAAAGATTACGGCTATAATTGTTACATTGGCTATTTTAAGGATTTACGCGCTGGAAAAAAACCTGCTGAGTTTTCTGGAAGGATAAAACTTTCTTCTAACTTTAATGGAAATGAGTTCAGAACATTTCTTGTCCAGAATCATATCCAAATAGTGGAAGTGAACTTCTTGCAGAAAAAAAACCTATTCACGCTCCCTTTGATTTACAAAATAACCAAAGAAGTTGGGGCCAAGCTCATATACGAACTACATGAGTTTCCTGGATTTGAAGTAGAGGCTTATGGCACATTTGATAGGGTATTGTTTAGTATTCGAAACAAGGACAAGATTGGGGTAGAATTGTACAGATGGATGATAACCCTGTTTAGGCCAATACTCAGACCATTCGCCGATATCCTTATTCGCAAAAAATATAGGATGCCGTATGACAATTGCGATAAACTGGTTCTATTGTCACAATTCTATCAAGACACATTTTGTAGAATCGCTGGAATTACTAAATCCGAAGTGGTGAAAGATAATAGATTTGTGGCTATAGGCAACGGCTTGCCATTTGATGATATTATTTCTGACGAGGACATATTAAAGAAACAGAAAAACGTGGTTGTTGTCCAACGTATGGATGATTTTGGAAAAAGAGTATCTTTAATTTTGAAAATGTGGAGATTGGTTGAACATGATCCAAGATTAAACGATTGGACGTTGACAATAGTCGGGGATGGAGAGTCTTTAAATTATTACCGCTATCTCGACAAAAAACTGAAATTGCAAAGAGTCACTTTCACGGGACACCAATATCCCGTTGAGTATTATCGGAAAGCGTCTGTCTTTTTGATGGCTTCATCGATTGAAGGTTGGCCAATGGTGTTGATGGAAGCACTGCAAAATGCTCTTCCCTTGCTTGCGTTTGATTCGTTTGGAGCGTTACACGATATCATTCAAGATGAATATAATGGGAAACTACTTCCTAACAATAATATCGATGCCTTCTATCACTATCTTGCCGATCTGCTTCTTGATGATGCCAGAAGAGTTAAAATGGCTTATAATGCAAAAAAGAGCAGTGAGCAATTCAGACTCTGTGTATTTGTGGAAAAATGGGTGCAATTATTTGAGCAGATGATAGATGAGAATAAAATAAGGTAAATGGGTATTATTCACGATGAAAGTTTCAGTTATAACAGTAACATACGACGCTGAACAAACCTTGGCAAAGACTATGCTGAGCGTGTTGGGTCAGTCCTGCCATGATTTTGAATACCTGATTGTTGATGGCAACTCGTCCGATGGTACAACGGCCATTGTTCGGGATTTCGAAAGCCGTGTGTCGAAAGGGGAGTTTTTGATTGGTTCAGAACAGTTTCGTTGGATTTCTGAGCCTGATCGAGGGTTGTATGATGCCATGAATAAAGCCATAAACCTTGCCAAAGGGGATTTCGTTTGGTTTATTAATGCCGGCGACAAGATTTATTCGTCAGAAACTCTTCAGCATGTGGTGGATGCCATTGACCAGAATCCTGATGCTGATGTGGTGTATGGTCAGACGGTTATTATAGGACAGGACGACGAGGTGTTGGGTGAAAGGCATCGTATTGCACCAGCGAAGCTTAGCAAGAAAAGCCTTCTTGATGGTCTTGTAGTTTGCCACCAGTCGGTGATAGTGCGCCGTAGCATAGCACCGCAATATGACCTTCGATATAGGTTGACCGCTGATTATGACTGGATGTGCCGAGTGCTTGACATTTCTCGTAAAAACGTGTATATTGACGGTTACCTTTCAAGATTCCAAACAGCAGGTCTTTCGTCGCAACGCCGCAAGCAAAGCCTTAAGGAAAGGTTTGTGATTATGAGACGGCATTTCGGACTGCTTCCAACATTGTGGTCGCATTTGTGCATTCTCTTGAAATATCCTTTTGTTACGCGAAAACGCGTATATTAAGCCTTTTGCTTTTGCTTTAGCGCCAACGCGACTCCTAAGAGCATGATAATAATGCAAACAATGGAGGCTATGTTGCTAATTTTGCAGCCGAGTAGCCTTGCATAGGGCGTGTAAGTGAATTCGATGTCGTGGCTACCCGCGGGAACAGTCATGGCTCGCAGCAGATAGTTGGCTCTGAAGTGCTTGGCAGGTTTTCCGTCGATGGTAACATCCCAACCGCCTTTTTCGTAAAACACTTCTGAGAAGACCACGAGCTGCTCACGATTTGCATTATACTTGTATTGCAGCCTGTTAGGCTTACACAGCGTATTGACAATGGTAGCAGCGGAGTCGATGCCGAAAGTTTCTTGATCAATCCTGTCGCTGAATTTTTTGTCCACAAGGGCGACACGCTTTAGGTCAGTCGATTTGAGTGAAAGGATTTCTTCATCAGCGTTCTCAACCCATTGTACATGATCGGCAAACCAAGCATTCCCGTAACGGTAGGGATTCTCAATAGGTATGGTTTGGTTGTCTCTGCCTGCAAGGATGAAATATTTGGTGTTGAGCATGTTGAGTACTTTAAACTGTTCGGGATTGACCAACTCCATGGCTCCTTGTGCATTCACAATGGCAGAGTATCCTTGCCTTATTTCATCCTGTAAGTAAAAATCGATAATGTCTTGGTAACGGCGCAATTTGACTCCGCTATAGCCGCCAATCGACTTGTGATAATACGATGTTTGGGCGTCATTGAAGGTACTTGAGGCAAAATTGGCAACGCGGAAGTTAATGTCAGTGTCTTGCGAGATGATTTTGTTGGCTTGTGTGGCTTCAAGTCCGCTCTCCGCTTTTTTCTTGGTAACGAAGTCGTCATTGCTGAGATAACGTTTCGCGACGGGCCACATGTCGCCTGTGGTGATGGCACAAAGTATCACCACTGGAATCCATGACTTTTTGGTCACTCCTTTCAAATGGAGGGTGATGGTTCCGAATGCCAAAAGGATGAAGATGAGGGAGCGGATGGCATCTTTCGTGAGCATGGACTTACGGTAGTCGTGAAGTATATCCATGATCTTATTGATGCTGTTGCGGTCGAATCCAGCCGAAGCGAGTTGGCTTTGGAACTGGGCATCGTTGATGCTGGTGAAGGTGAAGACTGTGGCACCGAGAAGCAATACTAGTAAGCAGAGCCCGCCAGTGATGTATAGGCTGTAACGCAAGTGTTTCCATGCCTTTTTCTTGTCATAACCATCCGAGAAAATCTCTTTTAAGGCCATCAAGCCTAACATGGGCATAGCCACACCTGCAATGATAAGAGCCATAGAAGGTGCTCTGAATTTGTTGTATAAGGGCAGATGGTGGAAAGTCCATTCGTTGAACGGCATGAGGTTTTTACCCCATGCAAGCACTAACGAGATGATGACTGTTGCGATGAGAATCCACTTTTCGGGGCCTTTCACGGTAAAGAGGCCGAGAATGAAGAGCAGACACACTACGGCTCCGGCATAGACTGGTCCCGAAGTAAAGGGTTGCGCGCCCCAGTAAGTAGGCAGATAAGTGGAACCATATCCCGCTTGTCGCAATTGCTGTACGGTAGGGTCGTTTTTTTCGAGGATGGCATGTCCGCCTCCGTATACGTTTGGAACAAGTAGCGTAAAAGTCTCTGTTTTGCCATAGCTCCATGCGTATGCATAATCAATGTCCAAACCACTTTGTTTGGGAGTAGAGGAGGTATTGCTGAGACCCTCGTCAGGTTTGACGCTCAACTCTGATCCACCCCTGATGGTATCTTTGCTGAATACATAGTTGGCATAGAGATTGGCCATATTGGGACCCATTGCAAAAATGGCTGAAAGTAACAGGGTTCCACTGGCCAGCCAGAAAGGTTTGAAAGACTTCTTGTCTTTGATGTATCTGATGAGATAGTGAATGAAGAAACCCAGAATAAAACAAACCACCATGAGGGCGGCATAATAGGTGATTTGCAGGTGGTTTTTTGCAATTTCGATACCCAAAAACACCATAGTGACCAAAAAGCCTGCGAAATAGTGTCTCCGATAGCACAGGATGATGCCTCCGAGCAAGGGGGCGATGAAAGCCATGGCATAGCCTTTTAGAACATGCCCCGCACCAATGATGATAAAGTTGTAGGAGCAGAAAGCGTATGCTATGGCACCAAGGAGCGACAGCCAGGCACTGCATCCAATACATAGCATGAATATGTAGAAACCAATGAGATAGCTGAACATCATGCCTGCAGTGTAGTAGTCAAAGCCGCCTGTGAACGCCCTGGAAATTTTATCGAATATATTGAAAGGTTGTTGAACATACATCGACTCGGTGGGCATTCCGCTGAACATGGCATTAGTCCAACCTGAGTACTCGCCGGTTTCATTATGGAAGTCGCGTACTTCTTGAGAGGCTCCTTTAAAGTTGACCACGTCGCCTTGAGTAATCGTTTTGTCGTCAAAGCAAACCGGACTGAAGTAAATCAAGGTGAAGAGATACATGATGGCAATGGCACCGATGTGTGGCAATGCCTTTAAGAGCATAGATTTCCAGTTGATGTTTTTCATAATGCAGTTGATGTTGTTTCGTATAAAAAGTTATAAATGTTATCAGAAGGGAGTTTGCCGTCAAACAGGTATTGCTTAAAGAAGGCTTCTCTTTGAGGTTGCATGGGGTCGTTGCCCGAGATGACGGTGTCGTTGATGAAATGCTTGATGTTTTCAAGCCCCTGAGCGTGGTAATGTTGGTCATAACATTTCCGACCAAAGGGATTCCAGTGGGATTCAACTTGTTGCTGGTCGCGGACGATGAAGAGCACTGGTTTTCGGGTGAAAAGATACTCTGCTGTAAAGGAGGCGCAATCGTGAATCATGGCATCGGAAGTCAGGAAAAGGTCAATGTAATAGCCCTCTTCAAGTTGTGTATTGGGCATGTCGACCCATTTCTGGTAATAGGCTTCTGTCTTTTCCTTGCCCCAAAGGTTGATGAGCTTGAATTTCAGTACAGGATGGGGTTTGAAGGCAAATTGTACTTGGTCACGGTATTTCTCGGCAATTTCCACCATCTGGTCGCACAAGGTCATAAAGTTGGAGAAATTGAACAGATAGTCGACAGTGTGGTGGGGAGCCCAAATGATTCTCTTCTTTGGCTTGTCCTGCGGTTTCCAAGGGTCACTGGGTTGGTACTGAGCATCAACCATCTGTTCACATCCCAAAGCACCTACAACGATGGCGTTATCGCCTTTGCATAGCGAATATTTCTCAGCAAATCCTTTCTGATAGGAGGTCTCGACAAGAAGTTTCCATAGCAAATTGTTGAAAGGTAGGTTGTAGTTGGTACGGAAAATATCAATGCAACAAATACCGTATGGAGCGTGGAGAGTCAGTTTATCCTGAAAATGGTATAAATGGTATTTGGGAAGCGTGTCTTTGTAAGGCTTGGTGAAGAAAACGATGTCAGGATTCAGTGTCTTCTTGATGTCAATCCATTTCTTATGCTCGAAATCGTATGAACTAATAGGGTTGTATCCTTTTTCCTCGGCAAAGGCAAGCGTTTTTTTCATTACGTTGAAGCATTCCTCCATATCATAATTCAAATGGATGTTGTATGGCGAGACTACAATATAGGGATTGAATCGGTCTGATGCCTTGAGTTTTTGATAGAGATTGTCGTATTTCCAGATGGAGCTGCTTTGTAAGAAAAACACTACGGTGACAACATCTTTTTTGCGGATAGTTTCGATAGCTTTCTCCTGCAGCTTCCTGACCTTTTTCATCCTTCTTTTTTGAAACCAAGGTGATGCGGCGATGAAAAGGTCTCGGAAAATTATGGATTTGTATATTGTGTCAAGTAACATGCTGATTGATTCTTCTATTCAACTTCTTCAAATTCAGTATATTCTCCAAGGTTTGGGTCAATATGGGGATTCTGGGACTTTTTAGGCGTCTCTTGCATTTCATCTTCAACTTGTTGGCTCATTTGACGGTTGAGTTTACGAATCTTATGGCTGAATATCAGCTTGATAATCGTGCTGAAAGCGTAGAAGAACAAGACGATGACGAGTAATATTCTGAGAAGTCCCATGAATGTTTTATATTAAAAGGTGCTGCGAAATTACGGATTTTCCGCTTGCGAAGGTCGTTTTTTGCGCAAAATGTCTTTCCAAGCGGCTCCAAGAAAACCTAACCCGTAACCAAATAACTGACAATAAGCCGCTGGAACAGAAAGTAATGCCACTTTCAAGCTCTTGTTTTTCAGTAATGAATCGACAAAAACCATTAGGCAGTAGAGTAGGATAGGAGTGAACCAAAGCCAATGGCAGAAAATGCCCAGCAAAACCAGCAGCAGGTTGCCGACCACAAACGCCGCTGGCAAAAGATGTACTAGTTTGAAAGTCTCAGGATACTTGTTTTTCAAGACCACGCGTGCCTCGCCGGAATGTTTCACCTGACGGAAGAACGAGCTGAACTTGACGCGCCGTTTGTGGTAGACGAATGCTTCGGGGAAAAGGCGGCAACTGTAACCGCCTTTGAAGATTCTGGTACTCAAGTCAATGTCTTCGCCATAGCGCATGGGTGCAAAGCCGCCCAAGACCTCGTAAACGCTTTTCTTGATGCCCAAATTGAAGCTGCGGGGATAGAACTTGTCCATTTTTGCTTTGCCGCCACGGATGCCCCCTGTCGTGAAAAACGAAGTCATCGAATAATTGATGGCCTTTTGGATGGGTGTGAACGAAGGATGTGCGCGGTCGGGACCGCCAAAGGCATCGCAAGGCTCTCTGTCTAACTCCTCCTTGATGATTTCCAAGTAGTTTTCGGGTACAATGACGTCTGAATCCAAAATGATAAGGTACTCGCCTTGGCTGCGTTCTGCGCCGTAATTGCGCGAGGGTCCTGGGCCGGAGTTAGGCTTGAAGTAATAGTTGATAGGCAGCTGATTGGCGTATTTTTGACAAATCGTGTCGCACTTATCCGTCGAACCGTCTTCCACAACCACCACCTCAAAGTCCTTGAAGGTCTGATGGCATAAACTTTCTAATAGCTCATCGACTTCCTGAGGTCGGTTATAGACAGGTATGATAATCGAAAACAGCATTTTCATTATTTTTTGCAAAGATAGGGATTCTTTCCGTACTTTTGCGCTATCAAACGCGATTATCTCAAATGAAGAAACTGATTTCCCTTTTCACCAAGATTTTTCCCCGCCAGTGGCTCATCAAGTTGAGCTATCTGTTTAGCCTCTTAGTCCGTCCGTTTTATATCGGCAACAAGGTGGAATGCCCTGTCTGCGGCGGCCATTTCCGGAAGTTCTTGCCCTACGGCTATGGCAAGGCAATGGATAACCGATTGTGCCCCAAATGTTTGTCTCTTGAAAGGCATCGTTTGTTGTGGCTCTATCTGAAAGAGAAGACGGATTTCTTCACTGCGCCATTGAAAGTGTTGCATTTTGCACCCGAACAACCTTTCCTGAAGCGTTTCCGCGACCTGAAAAACCTCGATTACACCACTGCTGACCTCGATTCACCTATTGCCGACCTGCATTTGGATGTCACCGCCATTGACCAGCCGAGTGACATCTATGATGTGGTCATCTGCAACCATGTGTTGGAGCATGTCAACGATGCGAACAAGGCTTTTTCTGAAATCAAACGCATCTTGAAGCCTAGCGGCTGGGCGATTCTTTTGGTACCCATCAATCCCGATGTGGATACTTTTGAAGACCCGACTGTCACCGACCCGAAGGAACGTGAGCGTCTCTTTGGACAATACGACCATGTGCGCCAGTTCGGCCGCGACTATGCCGAGGTGTTGCGCAAGGCTGGTTTCATGGTAACGGAAGACAGGATTTATTACGAGATTTCAGAAGAACAGCGCGAACGGATGCATTTGGCGCGCAAAGGAGAGGAAATCATTTACCGTTGTTCATTGTCGTGAATTGCGTCTCGCAATTCACAAAAGCTATTAGTTTAAAGGCAAACTGCGGGACGCAGTTTGCAACAATGAAAACAACAAAAGGCGATTCCCCTATAGGGGTCGCCTTCGTTACCTTAAATGAGAAATATAACGGCTTCCGAAAATTAATATTCGTCAGAAACTGTAAGTTTTTTTCTGCCTTTGGCTCTTCTGCGGGCCAAAACCTTACGGCCGTTAGCCGTTGACATTCTCTCTCTGAAACCGTGTTTGTTTCTACGTTTTCTGTTCGAAGGTTGATAAGTGCGCTTCATCTCTCTATCTTATTTGTTTGTTATTTTTCGCTAAAATCCCTTTGAATCGGGCTGCAAAAGTACGAAGAATTTCCTTTGCTCCAACACTTTTCTTGAAAAAAATGAAAAAGGCGAAACCAAAATTGATTTCGCCTTTTTCAAAACATTGATTTTTAACTGCTTATGCAACGACTTCCTTTTCGGGGATGTTCCTCAGCGTCTCGACGAGGAAGTCCCAGAAGGGCTGTACGCTCTCGATGAGCAGTGCTTCGTCGGGTGAATGCGGGTGCACCAAGGTGGGACCGAAGCTCACCATATCCCAATGCGGATACTTCGAGCCAAGGATGCCGCATTCCAAACCTGCGTGGATGACCATCACCTTAGGCTCTTTGCCGAACTTCTCCAGATAGACCTTCTTCATCAAATTGAGGATGGTCGAGTTGATGTTGGGCTTCCAGCCGGGATAGTCGCCGGTGGAGTAGGCCTCGGCACCGTTGTCGGTGAGGTTCTTGCGAATCTGCTCAGCCAGTTTGTCTTTGGCAGCATCGACGAGGCTGCGGGTCAGCGAGGCGGTCGTGATCTTGCCGTTTTCCATCTTCCATGTAGCCAGGTTGCTCGAGGTCTCAGTGGTGCCTTCAAAGTCTTCCGACATAGCGATGACGCCATTGGGATAACGAGCGATGGCGCAGAACATGTTGTCTTGCGTCTTCACGTCGATGACCTGCTTGGGCATCTCGGCGGCTTCGCAGAGGATAGCCAACTCGGGTTCCGCTTCGGCAAATTCTTCCTTGCAGATGCCTTCATATTCAGCGGCAAATTGCTTGAACTCTTCTTCCTTGTTGGAAGGCACGACCACGATGGCTTCGGCTTCTCTTGGGATGGCATTGCGCAGGCTACCGCCGTCGATGGTGGCAAGGCGCAAACCGTATTTCTCGGCTGCCATCAGCAGCATGGCGTTCAACACTTTGTTGGCGTTGGCACGACCGAGGTTGATGTCCATGCCCGAGTGGCCACCTTTCAGACCCTTCACGAAGAGGCGGAAGGCTTTCATGCCAGCGGGAACAGCCTCAAAGGTAGGTGTCCAAGTGCCGATGTTGTCGACACCGCCAGCGCAACCCACATAGAGTTCGCCTTCGGTCTCTGAGTCCATGTTCATGAGGATGTCGCCTTGCAGCAGACCAGGTTTCAGCAGGTTGGCGCCCGTCATTCCGGTCTCTTCGTCGATGGTGAAGAGGGCCTCGATGGGACCATGTTGCAGGTCGGTAGCTTCGAGGACGGCCATGGCAGCGGCAGCGCCCAGACCGTCATCGGCGCCGAGGGTGGTGCCATTGGCCTTCACCCAACCGTCTTCGATGTGAGTCTCAATCGGGTCGTTCTCGAAATCGTGTACCTTGTCGGCATTCTTTTGCGGGACCATGTCCAAGTGGGCCTGCAGGATGACGCCCTTGCGGTTTTCCATGCCAGGGGTAGCGGGCTTGCGCATGATGACGTTGCCGCAGTCTTCAATAATGGTTTCCAAGCCATGCTCTTCGCCCCATTGCTTCATGAAAGCGATCACTTTGGCTTCTTTCTTCGAAGGGCGCGGAATCTGCGTTAAGCTGTAGAAATTGCTGAACACGCCTTTCGGTTCCAAATCTTTGATAGTCATGTTGTTGATTGTTTATTGTTTAACTGTTTAATTGTTGTTGCGTTCGCAGATGTTGTAATTGTCTACAGCGATTGTCAAACAATTAAACAATTCAACTGCCAACAATTCAACATCAAAATAGTCGGCTAAAATACGACTTTTTTCTTATTGTCAACCAAGGGGAGGAGGATTTTTTTGCCGATAAAAGGAAAAAAGCCACTGAAACAGCGGCTTTTCCCATAATGTCAAATGGCAGTTGGAATTGTCATTTACCTACTACCAATTGTTTTTTGTGAATGTTTCCTGCATTATCGGTGATTCTCAACAGATAAATGCCTTTAGATAGACTTTCGACAGCGGTTTCATTGCCTTCAAAAACCTTGACGAGTTGTCCTAGTTCGTTGTAGACTTGTGTCTTGCTAGCGGCGATACCTTTTATTATTACCATATCGGAGGCAGGGTTGGGGTAGATTTCGATGGGTTCCGACTGGGAATCCGAAACGCCTAGCATGTCAGTGATGTTGATAATGATTTCTTTTTTTGCATCATCAAGGGTGACGCGCAAGGTGTCTTGTCCGATTTCAAGCAGTTGGGCAAAGTTTTCGTAGAAATCGACCTTGCCTGTTGCGCTTTCCCAACTTAGACCGTAGAAGTCATTAAAGATTCGGAAGTCGTCACGAACGTTGTCGAAACAATCATATTCATCTTCTGAAATATAGCGTAAGCTGACTGGAGCAACGGCAACGAAACAAGTCGGACAATAATTCCCAACTTCGGGATATGGGTAGTTGTTTTCATAGAAAGTCCACCCGGAGCCAAGAAGGTCGACCATGTTAAAACCAATCATCTCGTGGGTGAAACGAGGCTCAGCCACGCCTTCCACGTCGTTGCCAGGTGCCATGCCTTTCTTGTCGGTCAGTTGACAGTCATAGTAGCAGTTGTTGGCATGGCTGGGTTGGCCTCCCTCGGTCCAAAGGTAACCGATGACGGCTCTTGTCGAAGGCCCGAAGACACCACCATAGTTCAGGAGATAGGCTGTGGTGTTCTCAGAGTCGTAGTTGGTGACAAAACCGACCACGCCACCTGAGTAAACACTTGAAGCATGGATGTTTCCTGCGTTGACGTTGTGGTTGATGGTGGCGTTGGCACTGTATCCGATAGTACCGCCTACCGAAGTGGTTCCGCTGACGTGACCTGTATTGATACAACCTGTAAGCGTGCCATAGAAATCACCGACAATGCCGCCAACGAAGTCCGCGTCGGAGTAGATGTTTCCGCTGTTGGTGCAATTATCGATTACACCCCAACTGGCGCCTGCAATACCGCCTGTGTAATAGAAAGTGGTGTTTACATCGCTGTAATTGTGGCAATTGTAGATTTCTGAGCCTTCACCAGCTGCGCCTACAAAAGCTCCAGTGTAAATCTCCCCGTTGATGTGGCTGTCCTTGATGCTGAGATTGCTGATGGAGGCATTGGCCCCAATGACGGAAAACAGACCTTGGTTGTCGTTGGTGGTGCTGTAATCGGTGGTGAGGTGGGTGATGGTGTGATTGCCGCCGTCGAAGTGGCCAAAGAAGATTTTCTGCCCGGGAATGGAAATGGGCGTCCAAGGCGTGTAGTTGCTGAGGTCAAGGTCTTTGTCCAACAGGAAGTATTGGTCGGCATAGCCAGGATTGCCATTGGGGAAGATGACGCCGCTGGCTTCGGTGCCACTGTTGACACGAGTCGCTATTTCGGCTAACTCCTCTGCCGAGGCGACAATGTAAGGGTCGTCAAATGTTCCCGTGCCACCGCTTCTGCCCGGTGTCGTGTTGACGTTTAGTTCGCCTGAAGGCCGTATGGCATTAAGGGTTGCCCCGATGTTGGGCGTATCATAATCGTATCCGATTCGGGGTTGCATCTGCGCAAATGATGCGAATCCACTCAGCATGAGTGTGATGAGTAAAGCAAGGATTTTTTTCATGGCTGTAAGGTTTTTGTTGTTTGCAATGTTAGGCTTTTTACGTTTGCAATATTAGGATTTTTTTGGGAAAATAGATGGATTTTTTCTACACAACATCAAAAAAAACTATTTTTGCAGCCAAATTTGAAACAAGATGAAAAAAGTATTTCCCCTTTTGTTGTTTGTCCTTCTGGCTTTTTCGAGTTGCCAGAAAGGACCGGTGATGTATACCCCCGCTGAAAAGCCGTCAGAGGTTGTCGCCAATGCTGAGAAATTCGTCAAACAGACGGAAAAACGTTCTTCACATTACTCCGCTGAAGATTGGAAAGTGGCTCTCGATCAGTTTATTGTCATGAGTAAGAATTATGTGGAAAAGAAGGGCGAAATGAGCGAGCAAGAAATCAGCCGCTTCACTGCCGCCCGTTTGAACTTCATGAAGTCTGTCCAGAAGAGCGGTACCGAGGATTTGGCTCGTCAAATCAAGGAAGTCTATAGTAGGATTGAACCCTGAAACTGACTGAAACACACAAAACAGGCGGATGAATGTTGGTTCACCCGCCTTTCTTTTTGTTTGACCTTAGGTTTATCGTCTGCTGCTTCCCAATCCAACGTAATATAGCAGCGTGACCAACGACGACAAGGCGGCCACAACGTAGGTGCTGGCAGCCCAACTCAAGGCTTCCTTGGCTTGTCCGAGCTCTGTTTGGCTGAGTGAGTTGGACGACTGTAGCCAAGCCAAAGCCCGCTTCGAGGCATTGAACTCGACCGGCAAAGTGACAACGCTAAACAGGAATACCAAAGCAAACATCGCAATGCCTAACCAAAACAGGGCAGGGAAGGTGCCGATGAGCAATAACCCAATGATGATGACTATCATCGACAGCTTGGAGGAGACGCTAACGGCAGGTACCAAAGTCGAGCGCAGGCGCAAAGGCGCATATCCAACTTTATGCTGCACCGCATGGCCACATTCGTGGGCGGCGACGGCAGCGGCTGAAACGCTGTTTGAGCGGTAGACGTCCTCGCTGAGGTTGACGGTCTTCTTGGTGGGGTCGTAATGGTCGGTCAGTTGCCCATTGATGCAAGTGACTTGGACATCGTAGATGCCATTGTCGTTGAGCATCTTTTGTGCGATTTGTGCCCCTGTGAGTCCGCCAGGCGAAAGCACTTTTGAGTATTTGGCGAATACGCTTTTCAATTTCAATTGTACCAGCAGCCCAACCAGGCCGATGACAATGATAAGAATCCAGTTTACGTTCATAATTCCTTTTTTTGATGTTTAAGGTGCAAAGATAATGGATTTTTTTAGATTGTTCGGTGAAAATATCGATGAGCGACCTGAAATTTTCCTATTTTTGACCTTTATTTCTCAACGAAGATGTCGATACAATCCTTTCATTTATTCTTGATTATCATGGCCGTAGTGGCTGTGGCGGTGTTTGTGAGCCTGTATTTTGTGGATGCAGGCTACGGTAAGTTTTACGATAAGAAGTGGGGACCAGCTGTCAACAACAAAATCGGTTGGGTGCTGATGGAGTCGCCCGTGTTCATCACTATGCTGTTGCTGTGGTTTCTGTCCGACCGGCGTGGTGACTTGGTGCGGATGGCTTTCCTGTTTTTGTTTGAGTTGCACTATATCCAGCGGTCGTTCGTGTTTCCGTTCCGGATGCGTGGAAATAGTGTGATGCCGCTTTCTATCGTTTTGATGGGTGTGACATTCAACGTGCTGAATGCCTTGATGCAGGGCGGCTGGATTTATTACATTTCTCCCGACGATTATTATCCTGCCGATTGGCTGACCGACCCGAGGTTCATTTCCGGTTTCCTGGTTTTCATCATCGGCATGTACATCAACATCCAGTCGGACGACATCATCCGCAATTTGAGGCGCGAGGGTGATACGAAACATTATTTGCCTCAAGGCGGGATGTTCCGCTATGTGACTTCGGCCAACTATTTCGGTGAGTTCGTGGAATGGATTGGCTTTGCCATTCTTACGTGGTCGTGGTCGGGAGCGGTGTTTGCCTTGTGGACTTTCGCCAACCTTGGGCCTCGTGCCGACCACATCTATAAGAAGTATCAGGCCGAATTTGGCAACCAGTTTGATACGAAAAAAGTCAAAAGAATCATACCTTTTATATATTGACCTATGGAAAACTCAATCATATTTACGCCTTGCGAAATTGGGCCTATCACTTTGCGCAACAGGGTGATACGTTCCGCGGCTTTTGAGAATATGGCCTACGGAAACCGCCCTTCCGACGATTTGCTCAACTATCATGAAGCGGTGGCACGTGGTGGTGTGGGCATGACCACGGTGGCTTATGCTGCCGTCAACCAGTCGGGGCTTTCGTTCAACGGACAGCTTTGGATGCGCGAGGAGATTGTCCCCGATTTGAAACGCCTCACGGATGCCGTGCATAGCCATGGTGCAAAGGCTTCCATACAGTTGGGGCATTGCGGCAACATGACCCATCGGTCCACCTGCGGCTGTATGCCGGTTGGGGCATCATGTGGCTTCAACATGTACTCGCCAACCTTTGTCAGAAAGCTCAAGAAATCAGAGATTTATTCATTGGTGCTTGATTTTGGCAAGGCGGTCGGCTTGGCACGCAAGGCGGGCTTCGACTGTGTGGAGATTCATGCGGGACATGGCTATCTCATTAGTCAGTTCTTATCGCCATATACCAATCACCGCCGCGATGAGTTTGGCGGCAACCTCGACAATCGGATGCGCTTCATGAACCTGGTCATAGAGGAGGTGATGCGTGCTGCGGGCAACGATTTGGCCGTGGTGGTCAAGGTGAACATGCACGACGGTTTCAGCAAAGGCATGGACGAAGACGAATGTCTTGCCGTGGCCAAACAGCTGCAACGTATTGGCGTTCATGCACTTGTGCTGACAGCCGGCTTCGTCAGCAAGGCACCGATGGAGGTGATGCGTGGTGCCATGCCGCTCAAGACTTTACGCTATTACATGGACACGAAGAAGTTTTGGTGGCTCAAAGCGGCTATCGCCTTGTTCGGTAGGAAACTGATTCCCACGGTGCCGTATAAAGAAGGCTATTTCCTGGAAGATGCCAAGATGTTCCGCAAATACCTTGATCTGCCTTTGATTTATGTCGGCGGCATGGTCTCGAAGGAAAAGATGGAGGAAGTGCTCAATTCTGGCTTTGTGGCTTTGCAAATGGCACGCGCTTTGATAAATGACACTGATTTCGTCAACAAGTTGCACAGCGGTGAGCTGACGCGCAGCGAGTGCAAGCACTCCAACTATTGCATTGGACGCATGTACACCCTGGAGATGAAGTGCCACCATTGCGTCGACGAGGAATTGCCAAAGAGCATCAGAAAGGAAATCAAGAAAGCGGAAAAGAACGCATGAATGCTGCAAAATGGTTGAATCGGTTTCAGGAAGCACACGGGCATAGGCCTTGGGCTTTGGTGACGGGTGGCAGCTCGGGCATGGGCTTGGAGTATGCACACCAGTTGGCTGAAATCGGTTGTAACTTGTTGCTGGTCAGTAATCAAAAGGAAGAACTGGAGAAGGTTGCAAAGGATTTGAAAACGGATGAAATCCAAGTGCTTCCGCATTTCCAGGATTTGGCGACAGAAACAGCAGCTGATGAATTGCTCGCTTTCTGCCAATCCGAAAACCTGCAAATCGACCTCCTGATCAACAACGCAGGCATGTTTTTCTTTGAGGAATTGTCCTCGGAAAACGAAGCCAAGGCGTTGATAATGATGCGTTTGCATGTCTTTACCCCAACTAGGCTTTGCGTCTTGTTTGGCGAGGAGATGAAAAAGCGCGGATATGGATACATTATTAATATGTCGTCGATGGCGGCCAAGTTGCCTTGTCCGGGCATTACCGTTTATTCGGCCACGAAAGCCTATCTGAAGAGCTTCAGCAAGTCGCTTTATTTCGAGATGCGTCCATACGGTGTGGGCGTGACCACGGTCTGTCCAGCAGCCATCGCCACGCCGCTTTACAAACTGAACCCCAGTCTGCTGAAACTTGGCGTGAAAGTCGGACTGATTGGCACGCCGCAATGGTTGGTGAGCAAGGCGTTGAAAGGCTTGATGCGAAAGAAAAGGGTGGTGAAGCCGGGCTTAATGAACCGTTATCTGCCCCCTTTGATTGCCATTTTACCTCACAGATTAGTCAATACGATATGGCAAAGATTCAAGTGACCATATTGTGTATGTTGGTTTGCCTTTCGGCTTCTGCCCAACGTTACGAAAAGGTGCCTTTCGGCGACTTTGAACAGTGGGCAGTGCGCTATATCACTGAGTCTAAAGTGATTGGCGGACAGGAAAGAACTGTGTATATGGTTGGCCCGACGGATACGATTCGAGGCAATGTTACCTATTCGTACAAAAACACCATTTGGTCGTCGTCGAATGTCTATGCCAAGGTGGCTGGCGTGACGAAGACCAGCACCAATGTCATGCCCGACCGTGGTCCGAGCGGTAAATGCGCTAAACTAGTCTCTCAAATGGCCGCATGCAAAGTGGCAGGCCTCATCAATATCAAGGTGCTGGCAACTGGTTCCATTTTCTGGGGCGAAACTCAGGAGCCAGTCTCAAGCATTAGCAATCCTTATGCCGTTATGAGTTGGGGCATTCCTTTCACTAAACGGCCAAAGGCATTGTTGTTCCACTATAAGGCGAAGATACCCAATACTGGCAAGTTGATAAGAAGTACCACATTCCGCTCTTCCGAGTTTGAGGGTTATGACCCCTTTGAAGTCGTTTTCATCTTGCAGCACCGTTGGGAGGATGCAGAAGGTAACATCCATGCCAAACGTGTGGGAACGGCTATGTGTCAAATTGAAAAATCGTCGGCGGGTTGGGTGATGAACTTCAGAGTGCCGGTCATCTATGGCGATGCAAGAAAAAACAAGGACTACAAGCCTTATATGGATTTGATTTCAGGGTATAAAAACATGTACGCCTTCAATAGCAAAGGCAAGAAAAAACCCATTGTCGAAGAGGCTTGGGCAGATCCAGAAACATCAGTCACTCACGCAATTATGTGGTTTTCCTCAGGAAGTTGTGGTGCTTTCATCGGGGCCTTAGACAATGTGTTTTGGGTGGATGAGATTCGGCTGGAGTATTGAATAGGCTACCTTGTTAATACTACGTCGTTTTCTCCGCAAGGCATATAGATTGTATCTGAATAGAGAGCGAGGGAGCTTTCAATGTGATAACTCTTCCTCTGTTTTTCCAATGGAACGAATAAAGCCACATTACCATTTTCATCAGAAGTGGTTTCCATACCCGCTATACTTAGTATTGCTTGGCTTTCGGCAATTTCTTGTTCTGGGTTCCATAATTTGAAATGGATATCACCGTAAACCGTGGGGTTACGATATAGGTTGATCATAATGGATTGGGTTGCTGGCAATGTGGTGTCGAGGCTCATGAAATCACGGCAGGTCACTGAAACACGAAGTGGTTTGTTTAAAAAACGATGAGGTATGTTGTTGAAAACCATGATGTCGTTCAACGCATGGATTGTGTCGGTTTTGGTCTCATTGTCGAAATACAGGGTGACAACGGCGTCTTTTAAAAGTGGAAGGTTGTCGTTTAGGAAAGAAGCTTCATTGAGTTGTAACTTTATGTCGTAAGGTTGATTGGATCTCCATACCACAATTAAAGCGGCAATTACAGCAAGAGTTCCAATCGTCCATGCCAAAGCTTTCCTGACGAGCATTCTCTTGTGGCGTTGCCAGATGGCGTCAAACTCCACACCGAGGAGCTTCGAGATGAGTTATACGTATGCCCTTTCCTTGTTTAGCCGCGGACTGCTGTAGACTTTTTCGTGGATATTGGCACCAAGGATTTCGGGGAGTCCCAGCTTGTCAATAACGGGGTTGAAGCATTCTGTTTCTGGATTACCGCTATGGGGTGTGCCGTCCACGATAAAGAAATGGATGTTCTTGGTTCGTCCAAGGCTGTGGAAAAACTCGATTTCCTTGCCCACCCATTCCGATTTGGCTGAGTTGGGTGAACAAATCACGATGAGATTACGTGAAGCCTTCAGGCGTTCCTGCAACTCTTCAGAAAGACCGCCAGGTTGAATGTCGGTAGGAGCAAAGAACACAGGTTTGATAGGCTTGCGTTCCCAGCCGTGCTCGCTACACAATGTAGATGGCATCTTATAATGCTCGAGTTTTTTTTGCAGTTTCTTGCCCCAATCCGTATCCTTGGCATTGTAGCTGATGAAGGCGAAGTATTTGTAGGCTTGGTCAGTCATTGTCCTGTTGTTTGGTTAAAGAATTGATGAAGGTTATAATAGCTTTTGTCAGTGGGTGGTCTTGGCCATGTTGCTGCTCTGACAGACGAAGTGCGCGTTGCAAATAGGGGAAAGCCTTGTCATAGTCTGCACTGTTGACTTGGATGTATTCGCCTGCGGCGTATTGCCATTCAATGTTGGTCGTGTCAAGTTGGGCGCGTAGTTCCAAATAGTAAATGGCTGAATCAATTTGGTGTTGTGCTTGAAACTTGTCTGCCAAGCTCTTACAATGTCGTGCTGCTTCTTCAGTGTCTGCTTGTTGCACGGCTCTCACTTTTTCGATCTGTTCTTTTTCCTCTTGTAGGTTTTGACCCCGCAATTGTATGTCTTTCACCTGTTGGGTGATGTTGCCTCGAGTTCGAAGCAGAGAGTCGGCTTTTGTCAGCTCTCCATTTTCGATGAAATAAGAGACTTGTCGGTAGAAGTCATCGAGCAAATCGTAATCCAATTCGGCATATCTTTGGGCCATGTCGCCAATGATTCTTTCATTGTTCTCTTGCTCGGAATAGAGTTTCTGCAATGCTTTTTGGTATTCTTCCTCTGAGATTTTTTCCTCTTCTCTCAAAGCCTCTAGTTCATCTTCTTTGTTTTGCAGCTGCTTCTGCAAATTGCGGCGGATTTTGCGTTCCGTGTTGAGCTTGTCTTCAAGCAGCTGCTCAGGGGTTTCCATGACGATGTAAATGGGACTGGACGACCTAAAATAGGTCTTTTGGCATGTTTCCAGGTCCACCAATTGATATCCTTTCTTCGTGACGGATTCGAGATGAAACTGTTGGTCGGGCATAGGGAAGGAGAAGGAACCGTCTTCCGAGTCAACTAGGATGGGAGTCCTTCCTCTAACGAAAACAGTAGCTCCTTTCAACCCTTTCCCAGGAATGTGTTGGCCATCCACCATGCGGCCCTTGGTCTTCACATAACCTTGCTGGGTCTGAGCGAAAACCGAGACATCCAATAGCATTATGACAACTGCAAAAAGAAGTGTTCTATAGGTTAACTTCATGGCTATTTCAAATGTCTTTTGACTTGTTTGATGGCTGTTGCAATTTCTTTCGTGTCTTTATGATTATTACCGTAAAGAAGTTTAGCAATCTCCAAAGCCTTATTGTAGGCCTCTAAGGACTTTTCGTAGTTTTTGCTTTCACTATAGATCCAACCCAAGGTATAGTAAGAAACAACGAGATCTGGGTGCAATGGAGAGAGCCCTCTTTCTTGTATTTCCAAAGCAGTTTCTATATCTGATACAGCTTCCTCAAAATAACCTTCTTTGGCAAAAGAAACGGCAATCTTTACGAATGTTGCAGCGAGATCAGGATGGTCTCGCCCCAATTCCTTTAATTGAATGGGAAGTGCTTCGGCGTAGAAATTCATAGCATAGACATAATTCCCTACTTTATTATACAAATCTCCAGTGGCTATAAAGGTTTCAGCGGTTTCAATACTCTCACGACCAAAGACTTCTACTCTGATTTTAGCAGCTTTGCCATAACAATCAGCTGCTGTTTGGTATTCTCCGAGACTTTCATGGATTTTGCCCATGTTTAAATATAACGTAGCTACATCTGGGTCGTTTTCGCCTACTGTGTTTTTGTATGCGTCCATGGCTTTGTTGCCATACTCCAAAGCCTTTGTTGGGTTGCCCAATTCTGTATAAAGACTGCTGATCCCGCTGTATATAGGCGCGACTAGTGGGTGCGTTGTACCGTATGTTTTTTCATATAAGGAAGATGCTTTTAGGAAGGACTCAAGGGCTTTCTGATAGTCGCCTTGCTTTTGATAATCCAATGCGGTTTCGACTAACAAAACGGCTTCATCGGTTTGTTTTTTGTCAATTGCCTCTTTTTCTTGTATGGATTGTGCTTTGTCCAAGTATTTTGCGGCCTCTTCTTTGTTGCCCAAGGAATTGTAAGTGTTGCCTACTTGGGAATAATATAACGCTGTTTTGGAATTATCCTCGCCTAAGATCTTTTGCATGATAGCCAGTGCTTTCATGTAGTATTCCAAGGCTTTGTCAAGGTCGTTGTTTAAGGAATACATAAATGCGGCGTTACTGTAGCAAGTTGCGGTATTGGGATGTGATTCCCCTAAAGCGATGATATTGATTTCAAGTGCTCTGTTGAAATGATATTCTGTACTGTCAATGTTGCCGAGGAAATAATGTATGGTTCCGAGATTGGAATGCGAAATGGCCATGCTGGGGTCGTTTTCACCCAATAACTTCTTTTTGATGTTCAGGGCTTTTTTATGGTATTCCATGGCTTTTGAGAAATTCCCCTGATTTAGATGAATATAGCCGATGTTGTTATAGACTGCTGCAATATCAAAATGGTTTTCACCCAAAGCTGCTTTTCGTATCTCGTAACATTGGAGGAAGTAATCCATGGCTGTTGAAAAATATTCAAGACCATTGTATACCAATCCTATGGCATTTAACATAGTGGCAACTTCAGGGTGATTTGGGCCAAACAATTTGGTATAAATGTTCAAGGATTTGTTGAAATCTTCAAGGGCCTCTGTGAATTCACTCCGATAATAATGGATCATACCTGTGTTGTAGAGTATGGTAGCGACCCATTCGCTTTCTTCACCATATTGCAGTTTGGCTTGTCGCATAGCTGTTTGGTAATAGGGAATGGCTCTATCGTATTCGCTAAGGAACTCGACCAGGAACTTCGCTGCTTCGTTTTGATATTCAACTTTGGTGGAGTCAATTTGGGCACGAAGAAGGAGATAATATGCTGCGGAGTCGTTTTCATATTGCATGAGGAACGTCTCGTAAAAGCTGAAACAGCGGTTGGCGGCTTCCTCTTTGTCGGCTTTGTGCACCGCCTCTGCCTTGGCGAGCTGTTCTTCCTTGTCTTGTATGACTTGCCCCCTGCTCAAGATGTCATTGACCTGTTGTCGGATGTCACCACGGGTTCGAAGTAGGGAGTCGGCTTTGGTGAGTTCGCCGTTTTCGATGCAGAAAGAGACCTGCCGGTAAAATTCGTCCATTTGGTCGTAGTCTATTGTGGCGTATCGCTTGACCATTTCGGAGATGAGCTGTTCGTTGAGCTGCTGATCGGCATACAGCTTTTGCAAGGATTGATGGTATTCTTCTTGGGTGATTTTGTTCTTCTCCTTCAGGGCTTCAATAGCATCCTCTTTTTCTTGAAGCAGTTTCTGAAGATGACGGCGAATCTTTCTCTCAGCCTCCAGTTGGTCTTTTTGCTGCTGGTCGGGAGTTTCCATCACGATGTATAATGGATTCTGAGAGCGCTCGTGGATTCTCATGCAGGCATCCATGTCGACGAGTTGGTATCCTTTCTTTGTCACGGAATCGATGCGGAATTGTCGTTCGGGGACGGGAAATGAGAACGCTCCGTCATCGGATTTCACCAATACTGCAGTGCGGCCTTTGATGGAAACGGTTGTGCCTTTCAAGCCCTGTCCTGGCATGAGTTGGCCGTTCACCATGCGACCTTTGGTTTTCACATAGCCTTGTTGGGTTTGGGCGAGACTGAGGAGACTGAGTGATAAAACTAGTAATAGTAATAAAGACTTCTTCATGTTGTTGTCAAAATAAAGATTATTACTCCAGCATCCTGCGAATAGCCTTCACTATCTGCTCTTCTATCACCGTGCATTTCTCGTCAGCTTCGATGATGGCACAGAGGTCGGCAATTAGGTCCATTCGGTCTGTATCGGTTGAAGCGTATAATGCCTTGTTCTCCCGAATGCATTCGAGGACTTCCAAGTCACTCATTTTGTCGAAAAGCTTCTCGACTTTCTCCACGGTGTCGAAATCGGTTTTTTGCAGCATTATCTTCACTTCTTCCGATTGGATGTCACCGTCAACATTGGCTGCATAAAGCATGGCCAATACTTTGAATTCTTGTTTGCTAAGTTTCATGGTTTCAATGTTTTATTGTGAGTTTTATTAAAATTGCCAATTAATTATTGCTGCAAATGTAATAAAAATGTGATACGGAAAAGAAACGGCTTGCAAACTTTTTCCTATTTTTGCAGCCGTTTTTTAAACCAACCAACATTATTTTGACTATGGATCTGAGTAAAATTGTTTCGATATCTGGCAAACCTGGACTGTATCAGATTAAGTCCCAAGCCATTGGAAGAATTATCGTTGAATCGGTTGTCGACGGCAAGTGCATCCCTGCCTTTGCCCACGACCGTATGAGTTCCCTTGAGGAGATTTCCATTTTCTCCACCGATGAGGACCGCCCGCTGAAGGATGTCTTCAAGATGATTCATGAGAAGATGGGCGACAAGGTCGACTTTGACTACAAGAAGGCCTCAAACGACGAATTGCGCGAGAAGTTCGCTTTCGTCATGCCTGACTACGACGAAGAAGCCGTTTATCCCTCTGACATGAAGAAGGTCTTCGCATGGTATCAGATGCTGATGGATAAGAACCTGCTCGACTTCACTGAAGAGGAGGCTCAGCCTGAAGCTGAGGCAGAAACGCCTACCAAAAATGAATAAAGCTTTTCATATGCATATTTTTGTTGGAAGCCGCTTTTGCGGCTTTTTTTGTATCTTTGTGCCGAAATAATAGCATAATCATGGCAAAACAGATTGCAGACTTCAAACTGGTCGAAAAACAGGACTATGGTCGTTCGGTGTTGCTCAGGTTGCGTGCCGAACAGGCTTTGCCCGACATTGCGCCTGGACAGTTCGTCCAGGTGCGTGTTGACTGTTCCCCAAGCACCTATCTCCGCCGACCGATTTCCATCCATGACGTTGATTTCCGGAAAAATGAGGTTTCGTTATTGGTTCAACAGGTGGGAGAGGGCACGCGAAAACTTGCATTGACAGCGTTGGGCGATAGCTTGAATATGGTGCTTTCTTTGGGCAATGGCTTTAGTCTTCCCGAGAAGGGGGAGAAATGCTTGCTTGTCGGAGGGGGTATCGGGATCGCTCCGTTGTTTTATTTTGCTAAGGTGTTGAATGCGAAAGGCATCCAACCGACCTTGCTTTTGGGTGGAAAAACGGAAACCGACCTGATTCGCCTGGCGGATTATCAGCGACTTGGTGAAACCTTTGTTACCACGGAAGACGGCTCGTTGGGTGAAAAGGGCTTTGTGACGATGCACTCCATTTGGCAAAAGCAGGACTTTGACAAGATTTATGTCTGTGGCCCGAAGCCCATGATGAAAGCGGTGGCGAAACTGGCTGCTGATAAGAACGTTTGGTGCGAGGTCTCGCTCGAAAACTTGATGGCTTGCGGCTTGGGCGCCTGCCTCTGCTGCGTCGAAGACACGGTCGACGGCCATGTATGCGTTTGTAAGGAAGGACCTGTATTTAACACAAGGAGGTTGAAATGGTGAACATGACGATAGACTTGGGTCGTGGCTTGGTGCTGCGCAACCCCGTGATGACGGCTTCGGGTACCTTTGGCTATGGCGAAGAGTACACCGATTTCGTGGATTTGGCCCAACTGGGAGGCATCATAGTGAAGGGCACAACGCTCAATCCACGCGAAGGCAATCCCTATCCGCGCATGGCGGAGACGGCCTCGGGAATGCTGAACTGCGTTGGACTGCAAAACAAGGGCGTTCAGTACTTCATCGACACCATTTATCCCCGCATCAAGGACTTTGACACCAATGTGTTGCTCAATCTTTCCGGCTCTTGTCTGGATGACTATGTAAAGGGTGCCGAGATGGTGGATGCCTTGGACAAGATTCCTGCCATCGAGCTGAATGTCTCATGCCCAAACGTGAAACAAGGCGGCATGGCCTTCGGTGTGACCACCGCGGGCATCTCGCAAGTGGTCTCCGAGGTGCGCAAAGTGTATCACAAACACCTGATGGTCAAGCTGTCGCCGAATGTGACCAACATTGCAGAGATTGCACTGGCAGCTGAGGCCGCCAGTGCCGATTCGGTGTCGCTTATCAACACCTTGATGGGCATGGCCATCGATGCCGAGAAGCGCAAGCCGAAATTGTCTGTCATTACAGGTGGTTTGTCAGGGGCTTGTGTGAAACCGGTGGCGTTGCGCATGGTGTGGCAGGTGGCCAAAGCAGTGAAGATTCCCGTAGTGGGATTGGGCGGCATCTCCAATGCCACCGATGCCGTGGAGTTCATGCTCGCCGGTGCCTCGGCCATCGAAATCGGGACGGCTAATTTCATCGATCCGACTGTTTCGGCAAAGGTTGCCAAAGGATTAATGGACTATTGCGAGCGGCATGGTTTCCAAAAGGTTTCAGACTTGATTGGGGCATTGGAAATCTAAACAAAATTGACCTCTGGACTGATTCTTATCCCAAACTTTTTCTCCACGGAGTCTTGGATTTTGTGGGCTAGTTCCAATATGTCGCAGCCTTTGCCGCCACCATAATGTACTAGGACGAGTGCCTGCTTTTCGTATACTCCCACATGCTCGTTACGCCAGCCTTTCCAACTTGTGGCTCCTGCGGTCCCTGAGCTTGTCGAAGGGCCGCTATGCTCAATAAGCCAACCCGCTGGTACTTTTACCTTTCCATTAGGCTCATCGTAGTGTGGCATAGTAGGATAATCCTTGTGTAAAGCCTCAAATTGTGTCCTCTCAATGACAGGATTCTTGAAGAAACTGCCTGCGCTGCCAAGTTGCTTCACATCAGGCAATTTCGCGTCACGGATGGCGCAAATGGCGTCGTGAAGCTGTTGCAAACTAGGATTTTCGATGCCGTTTTGCTCCAGATAGGCCTTGATGTTGCCATATTCAAGGTGAAGCGGGGCGTTTTTCTTCAGCAAAAAGTCCACCGAGGTGATGACATATTGGCCTTTCAGCTCGTGTTTGAAGATGCTCTCGCGATAGCCGAAATGGCATTCCTCTTTGGTGAAGATTTTGGTCTCGCCGTTGGTCAGATTCATGGCTTCGCATTGCAAGAAACTGTCTTTCAGTTCCATGCCGTAGGCACCGATGTTTTGCACGGGTGCCGCCCCAACTTTTCCGGGAATGTGGGCGAGGTTCTCCAAACCATGCCAACCCTTGCTGACGCTGAAACGTACCAACTCTGGCCAATCTTCACCAGCTTGGGCACTGACGACGACTTCCTTTTCGTTTTCCCGAAGGATTTCGATGCCTTTCGTGTTGATGTAAACCACATGGCCGTCAAATAGCTCGTTTTGGAAAAGAATGTTGTTTCCTCCGCTGAGAATCAAGGTTTTGTGCTTTCTCAATTCACCGCTTTGAATCAGCATTTGGAGGTCGCTCACCTTGTTGATTTCAACGAAGTATTTGGCCACGGCATCGAAGCCGAAGCTGTTGTAGGGCTGGAGATGGACGTTGGTTTTCATTGGACGTTCATGGATAGGTTAGTCTTTTGTGTACTGATACGCTCCAATGTCAGGTGCACCAACGCGCAACACACCGTCCAAATCGTAGGGTACTTCATTGCCAAACAAAGGATTGCCCGTTCCGATGACGGGTGAAGCGATGCTGTCGATGTGATAGTCTCTTAGTTCGTCAACGAAATAGGGCTCCAAATTGAACAGGCAATGGCTGAAGCCTGCCATGCCGCCGTTGAATTTCTCGGATTTGATGAGGCAATGGTCGAGGATGAAGGTGGAGTCGGCATCGGGGCCGAAAGCAGTGGAGAATTCGTCTTTTTGCTTGCCGTAGACGATGCAGTTGTCCATCTCCATGTGGAAAGGATAATAGAAAAGTTCCTCGTTGCCATCAATGGCGCGATTGGCAACGCTTATGGCAATATTGTTGTTGTGCTGGTCTTGCCAATAGTCGGCGAAGGTGCCATGGACAAAGCGGTAGTCGCCGCCAAAGGCCCAGAAGTTGGCAAAGCCGCAGTTGGCTATGACAAAGTTCTTCGCCTCAACGGGGTAGAGGATGGAATACAGACCATAGCCGCTCTGGTTCTCAATGATGGTGTTGTCGATGCGCAGCGCGCATTCGGTTACTTTCAGCGATGACTGGCAGTTGAGGCCGATGGTGCCGTTGCGTATGATGGCATGGCTGATGCGGTGGTCGGCTCCGGCGCGACCGTCCATCATCAGGATTTGTTCCCATTGCCCAGGCGTGTCGTTATAATAGGCCTCCAAACGGTCACCTTGGATGACGACGGGATTCTCCGCCGTGCCGCTGATGATGAGTTGGCCGTCGCTCCACGAGAAGATGCCGCTACCTTGGTGACAATAAATGTGTGTGCCTTCCTCGATTTTCAAGGTCCCCCAAGAGTTGATGAGTGCCCAGCCATAGATGACGTAGGGTCTCTCGTTGGTCCACACCGTGGTTTGGAGACTGTCGGCCACGACATGGTATGGATACTTCACATTACCCAAGGTGACGACTTTGTCGGCCACGATGTAGTTGGCGTTTTGTCCCCATGCCAAGAGCTTGACAATCTGTGTGTTGCCATTGGTGATGAACTCCAGTTCGTCTTCCACAACGAAGGGCGTGTTCAAATCGTTCGGGTTGATGGTGACGCGAAGGAAAGAGAACAAGCTGTCGTTTGCAGGGATGATTTTATCGTAAAACTCAATATTGTTCTCACCGTCGAGATTAAGACGATAAGGAGAGGATTCGCCACCTAACAAACGTATGGAGCTGATTTTCAAGTCATCGCTATTGGGATTATAGATCCTCAATTGGTGCGTGGCAGAGCCCAAAGAGGTGAAAACCGTGTCGAACAACAGGGTGTCGGTTGAAAAACTGAGCTTCAGGCTGGCGTCAGGATTGATTTGGTTGTTTTTCTTGCACGCTTGTCCAGCGAGCATTAAAACAATCAGTATGAATAAGATAGTTCGATTTTTCATGACGATGAAATAAAAGGCAAAGATAAACTTTTATTGGATACGAGCGGAAATGGATTTTATTGTATTTTCGCGGAAAATATCACGATAATGAAACGTTTAGCAATCATTGCATCCCTTTTTTTGATGCTTTTCGGCTTTGCGGGCAAGGCTTCCGCACAGTTCCTCCCAGACACGCCTGATTTGAAAGGAAAGATCATTTATGGCGGCAACTTCGGCTTCGGCATGTCGGGCAATTTCCTCAGCCTATCTGTCGCGCCTCAGATTGGCTATCGCGTCTTCAATCCGTGGGAAGTCGGTGTGCGCACCATTTATGATTTGACCTGCGACTTCAATAGGACGCTAGGCAATGTGTACGGCCATTATTTTGGCCTGGCTCCTTATACCAACTTTCAGGTTTACAAGGGCTTGTTTCTCCATGTTGAGGATGAGGTGATGTATGGCATCATCAGATTGAACCACGAAACGGTGTCACAGAAGTGGTACAACAGTGTCTTTGTGGGCGGTGGTTACAGGCAGTATTCCTACACCGGCAGCTATGTCTATTTCATGGTGCTTTACAATCTCAGCTGGGGTGCCATTCACCAACCAAGTAACTGGGATACGCCTTACGGTTCACCCATTGTCCTTCGGGTGGGTTATTGCTTCTGATCGTCCATTTCCGACTTGAAATCCTTCAGGAAATCTTGTCCGCTCATGGTTTTGTAGGCCTCGTCTCCGAAATAATGAATCATGGGCTCGAACTGTCTTGCTTCCTGATAGCCGCCAATGACTTGGATGATTTTCATCTCCTCGTTCATGAGGACGTAGGAAGGATACGACATCTTGCCTTTCAGCAGGGCATGAGCCAACTGATGCGAGCCTTTCCGCCCGTCGGGACGCATGACACCCACAAACTGCTTTCCTTGGAAGGTAAGCGTATCTTGTCGCTCGGCATCGAATTTCACGCAATAGAAATGCTCGTTCATGTATTTGGCAATCACTGGATTGACAAAAGTCGATTGGTCCATTCGTTTGCACCAGCCGCACCAGTCGGTGTAGACGTCGATGAAGACCATCTTGGGCTCCTTGGCGCAACGTTCGACGGCATTTTCGAAGCTGATCCATTGAATCTTTTCTTGTGCAAAGGCACTTGTGCCGATGAAGGCTAATAAAGTGATAATCAGTAATTTTTTCATATCAATATCTGTCCATTCGTTCCAATTCACGTTTTGAGTCTTTGGTTTTTAGGCTCTCACGCTTGTCATAATAATGTTTGCCTCGCGCCAGTGCGATATCCAGTTTGGCCAAGCCGTTTTCGTTGATGAACAAGGTGACGGGCACGATGGTGAAGCCTTTCTCCTGCACTTTGTTCTTCAACTTGCGTAACTCACGGGCGTTGAGGAGCAGCTTGCGGTCGCGCTTGGGGTCGTGGTTGTTGTAGGTGCCTTGGGCGTATTCTGCGATGTGCATTCCGATGACAAACAGCTCGTTGCCCTTGAAACTGCAATACGAATCCGCCAGACTCGCCTTGCCGCCACGGATGGACTTGATTTCCGTTCCTGTCAGCACGATGCCCGCCGTGAGCGTCTCCACGAGGAAATACTCAAACGTGGCGCGTTTGTTCTTTATCTTGATGTTGTTGGTGTTCTTTTTTTCCATTGCGGCTGCAAAAATACAAAAATCTTGCCGAATTTTGTAATTTTGCCACCATGAATACAATTGGTCACATTTATAAGCTAACCACCTTCGGCGAGTCGCACGGCACGGCTATAGGTGGCGTCATCGACGGCTGCCCGTCGCAACTGAAGCTTGACTTCGGTTACATTGAACAAGAACTGCTTAGGCGCAAGACCGCACAAACTTCAACTGCTTCACAGCGCAAGGAACCCGACCATATCGAATGGCTCTCGGGCTTGCTCGACGGGGTCACTTTGGGCACCCCGATAGCTTTTATGGTGCGTAATGAAGACTGTAAACCAGAGGATTACGAGGCGTTGAAAGATGTCTATCGTCCTTCCCATGCCGATTACACTTACGAACAGAAATACGGTCTTCGCGATTGGCGCGGTGGCGGCAGGGCATCGGCTCGGACCACTTTGCCCATCGTGGTGGCAGGTGCCATTGCCAAACAGGTTTTGAAGGAAAAAGGCATCACCATTACTGCTGAAGTGGTATCAATGGGTGATGTGGAACAAGCAAGTAAAGAGGGAGATACGGTGGGTGGTATTGTCGAGTGTAGTATTGTTGGTGTGCCAGCAGGTTTAGGCGAGCCCATGTTCGGCAAGTTCTCAGCGGAGTTGGCTCATGCCACATTCAGTTTGCCTGCGGTGAAAGGCTTTGAGGTGGGTGATGGTTTCGCTTTGGCCAAGATGAAAGGCTCCGAAGCCAACGATACCTTTATTAATAAGGATGGCGAAATCACCACTTTGACCAATCACTCGGGCGGCATACAAGGCGGCATCACCAATGGGAATGATGTCGTGTTTCGTGTGGCTTTCAAGCCTATACCAAGCATTTCGCAGCCTCAGCAGACTGTGAATCGGGCAGGGGAGCCTTGTGAAATCGCCATCGAAGGGCGGCATGATGTGTGTGCCTTGCCGCGCGCAGTCGTTTTGGTGGAGGCTTTGGCGGCTATGGTTACCTTGGATGCGGTGATGATGGCAAAGGTATGTGGCCAGAATCTCTGAGATGATGTAAGAAAAATGAATTATTATAACCAACAAAAAAAAGTATTATGAACAAATTAAGAATGATTACAATGTGCTTGTTTGCTATGTTGGCGGCAAGCATAAGTGCTACGGCACAGGAAATTACGGTTTCATTAGACCCAGGATGGAACTGGATCGGTTACCCCAATGCGGAGGCGATGGATGTCGCAACGGCTTTGGGTGATTTTATCCCAATGCAGGGTGATATCATCAAGTCTCAAGGCAGTGGGCAGGCAGTTTATAATAATGGTAGATGGTTAGGAAGACTGACCTATTTTATTCCAGGCAGAGGTTACATGTACTACTCAGCTCGAACCGAGTATGTCGAGTTTGTCTTTGCACAACCTGCTTCCGATGATGTGGTTACGGCCACTCCGACCAGCATTACTGATACCAGTGCAGTAGTAGGCGGCATGGTGGTATTGCCCGAAGGCACCCATGTGTTCCTTCGCGGCGTGTGCTGGGGCACGTTGCCAAGCCCTGACATCGATGGCGACCACACCTCGGATGGCACGGGCATAGGAAGCTTCAGCAGCACGATTGAAGGCCTAACCCCTGCAACCACCTATTATGTGCGTGCCTATGTAGTGAGTGACCACGGTCTGGCTTACGGCAACGAATTGCTTTTCACTACTGGTTCAAGCGGTAGTGGTGGCCATGTCTACGTCGACCTTGGCCTTCCAAGCGGTGCCCTTTGGGCCACCTGTAACGTGGGTGCCGACAATCCTGAGGACTATGGCGATTACTTCGCTTGGGGCGAGACGCAACCAAAAGACAGTTATTCCTGGGACAACTACCTGTACGGAAGTGGTTATAATCAGTTGACGAAATACTGCTACGATTCCTATTATGGTTACAATGGTTTCGCCGATACTTTGACTGTTTTGTTGCCTGAGGACGATGCCGTCACGGCTAATTGGGGAACAGATTGGCGTATGCCAAACAATGCAGAATGGAATGAACTGTATTATTACACAACAAAAACGCAGACAACCCAAAACGGTGTTTACGGTACACTGTTTACCGGGGAAAATGGTAACAGTATTTTCCTTCCCGCTGCTGGTTGTTGGTATAACGAATCGCCGAATGATATTGGCCAATTCGGTTACTATTGGTCAAATAAGCTTTATAACAATTATCCTTCTGCATCCTATTACTTCACTTGCAATCCAGATGGAACTTATTATTTGAATTCCATTTACGATCGTTTCGTTGGACGCTCTGTCCGAGCCGTGCGTACCGTCCCGCTTGCAACCTATACAATCAATGCCACAGCTAATCCTGAGGAAGCTGGATGGGTGATTGGTGCCGATTCCTACCGGGAAGGTGCTGAGTGTACACTTGTTGCAGAAGCTTACGAAGAGTATATTTTCATTAATTGGACGGAGGATGGCGAAGTGGTTTCCACAGATGCCACCTATTCATTCATTGTCACTGGGAACAGAAACTTGGTGGCAAACTATGTTATTAACGATGGAACCTACCACGCCTATGTCGACCTCGGCCTGCCGAGCGGCCTGCTGTGGGCCACCTGCAACGTGGGTGCAGACAGCCCCGAGGACTACGGCGATTACTTTGCTTGGGGCGAGACCCAGCCCAAGAGCGACTATAGCTGGAGCACCTACCAATACTGCATGGGCAGTTACAACACGCTGACCAAATACTGCAGCAATGCCAGCTACGGCTACAACGGCTTCACCGACGACCTGACCACCTTGTTGCCCGAGGACGACGCTGCCACGGCCAACTGGGGCTCTGACTGGCGTATGCCCACCAAGGAGGAATGGCAGGAACTCTACAACAACACGACGCATACGTGGACGACCCAGAACGGCGTGAACGGAAGGTTGTTCACCGCATCGAACGGCAATAGTCTCTTCCTGCCCGCCGCTGGCTTCCGCTCGAACGGCGGCGAAGGTGACCTTGGTAGTAGGGGCAAATATTGGTCAAGTTCGCTCAACTTGGAATACCAGTACTCATACGATGCGAAATGCTTTAGCTACTCTTCTGGCTCTTTCGGCTTGCCTGGCGCATTACGCGATGATGGGTTTTCTGTCCGACCAGTACGTTCAGCTTCACAGAGCACCTCTTTTGTTATTGATGCCACTGCCAACCCAGTTGAAGGCGGTGTGGTGATTGGTGGTGGTAGCTATCAATTTGGTGCTGAATGCACACTCACTGCAACTGCCAATGAGGGCTACATCTTCAATAATTGGATGGAGAACGATTCGGTGGTTTCAACCCAAGCAAGCTACCAATTTATTGTAACTGGCAATCTCACTTTGGTTGCGAGCTTTACTTATGTTCAGCCGACATATTCTATCAGTGTATCGACTAACCCTAGTGTTGGCGGCATAGTGGTTGGCGATGGTACATACACAGAAGGACAGTCTTGCACAGTTACTGCCATCGCCAACACCAACTATGTCTTCACCAGCTGGATTGAGAATGGCAATGTGGTTTCTACCGATGCTACTTATACTTTTTCCGTGACTAATGACCGCATCTTGGTGGCCAATTTCAATGTTGTCTATAATGGTCATGAGTACGTTGACCTTGGTTTGCCGAGCGGTGCTCTTTGGGCTACTTGCAATGTGGGTGCAACTACTCCTGAAGGATATGGAAATCTTTATTCATGGTATTATGATTTTGGAAATATGCCTGCAAACATGCCAACGATAGAACAATGGAGGGAATTGGCAAACAATACTACTGGTACTTGGACCAATCAAGATGGTGTGAATGGTTGGCTTTACACTGCTTCAAATGGTAATACACTCTTTTTGCCTGCTGCAGGTTACCAAAGTGGAAATGCAATATTTAGGAGAGGATCCGAAGGCGATTATTGGTCAAAAACTCCAACACTTAATTCCAATATGTATTTTGTATGGATATTTAATAGTTCAATTAATAGTAATGGTTATAGTGGCGAATGTGACTACGGTATAGGATGTTCCGTCAGACAAGTACTAACTCCATAAATAACTATGGTCTAACACTTTTTTGGCATTGCCATCTGCAAGTGTGGCATACTGAAGTTAGGTCACCCTCGTTCGGGCGGATTTGCAATCCGCCCGAATCTAATATAAGCATTTGCAATGCTAAAAAAACACAGAACTATGTCATCAACAATATTGACACAAGAATTGTACTTCACCACTTCAACCGTAATTGATTGGATGGATGTGTTTACCCGTCCACTTTACAAACATATCATTTTGGAATCATTGGAGTATTGTCAGGCAAACAAAGGCCTTGACCTATATGCATGGGTTCTGATGACAAATCATCTGCATATGATAGTGGCGCGGGCAGAGCATTATTTGTATAGTTCCGCCCGAAACTATGCCGGGATGGAGGGCCTGCTTAAGGTAATTGTTGTGAAATGAATTGAAGCGATGAGATGTTTTACGGATTGTAAATCCTAATATTATAGGCGGTCGGAGTAGCTCTTACCTACACGACGGGCACCATCAATCATCAAAGCCTTTCTGCCTTGTTCTTCCTGCTTCCATTTCAGGAGGGTTTGATACATCTTTCTTTTCATAATCGCACCATTCCAAGATTTTTATGTGCTGCAAAATTACACCATTCCAAGATTTTTTGCAATCTTTTTTCGCACCATTCCAAGAATTTTCTTCATCTGATTTCTACGCCATTCCAGCAAATTCTCCAAGTGGAAGAATGTAAAATAATGATATTCAATGTGTTTTATGGAAAAATTCGTGTAAATTTGGATGCGTCGCATTTCAAATCATTTATCATCATACAATAACACCCCCGACACCATCCAATGGCTAAATGACTCGCCTTCATCCTTGCCTTGGGGAATGGCGACGCGGAGCGTGTGCTTGCCTGGCTTCAAACCGCTGAGGTCGAAATAGACGGGATTGGTGGCCGTGCCAGGACACCAGCCTGAGCGGGAGTAGTCGGAGGAGGAAACGCCGTTCCAGAAGTTGCCCGAGACGGGACTCTGGTCGCGGAAGGTGGCACAGTCGCAACGCCAAGGTGTGTGGGTGAAATGCTTCACACCGTCGATGTAAATCGCGTTTTCCTTGGGGTTGAACTCGTCGCCCTTGTCCCAGCCGCCATGGCCTGTGCTGATATAGCGCAGGCGCACGTTTTTGGCGCTGTCGGGAATCTCAAACTCCACTTCAAGGCTGTCGGTGGCGAAGAGACGACCGTAGTTTTGGCCACTCATCTCCATGACGTTGCAGGTGTTGAACAGTGGTATGGAATGCTCTTTCAGTGGTTTGTCGCTCCATTTGTTTTCACCCGGATAGGCGAGGAGGTCCAAGGAAAGTTTGTGGCCGCCTTTGTCGTAGTTGCCGATGAAAGCCCCGATGAGCACATCGCCGCGCAGACGGTCGCGCAACTCGCTGACTTCCATTTTGTAATAGTTCTCATCCGCCCATTCCAGTCCGTCAATCTGTACGCGGTCGTTGAAATGGCCTGCGCCAAAAGAGGTAAAGAACCGCACTAACTCGACAGGCGGCAAGTAGTCTTTCTCAGTCTTGATGCCTTGGTATTCCTTCCCGTCTTTGCCAACAAAGATAGGCAAGGCTTCCAAGCGTTGCAAACCGTCTCTGAAACTCTTAGCCTTCTCGGTCGGGATGACGAAGACGGAGGCGGTGCGGTCGTAGGCATCGCCGTTGCTGCGTTGGTGGATTTCGGCGAAGATTTGGTAATGCGCCGGAAGTTCAGGCAGCCTCATCCGCTTGACAATCAGTGTGCCATGACTGAAATGGAGGGTGGTGTCGAAAGGAATGTCACCTATAACAGGCTCATAGTCTGCAAAATGAATCTGCGCGTCTTCGAAAACGGGAATTCGCATGACGAGTTTGTCCTTCCTCAGTTGGGATAGCTCGCGAGAGGATTTGTGTAGGCCTTTGTTGTCGGGAATCAGGTCGAGGAGTGCGTATTTTTGCTCTTTCACTTCCTCTAAATCGGTGATGTAAGAGCCGTTTCTCATGCAGCGCACCATCACGCCTTGCTGTCGGCCCAGACCAGGCATAGGTGTGGCCTCAAAACCGAGACTCTCTGTCATCCACACCTCGATGGTGTTGGAGTTGATGCTGGTCGTGTATTTCGTGCAGTCGTAGCCCAACAGTTTCTCCTTGCCTTCCTTGTTGAAAACCACATCGTTATCGGTCAACGAATAGGAGTTGTAGAATTTTCCATCGGCATAATCCAAAATGGTGTAGACGGAATCATGTACATAGTCGACGTAGGTGTTGCTTTGGGCGTAGCCAGGGACAGGGTTGGAGAGCTTTTTCTCTTCCGTACGGATTTTCAGGCATTTCGCGTTCTCGATGACTTGGATAGTCGTTGTGTCTTGTTCCGAAACGCCTTTGGCATAGCTTTGATAAGTGAGGATGTGTTGGCAATAGGCTGTGCCCGCCCACAGCAAAAGGATTAAGTAAATAAGAGACCGTTTCATATTCTAATATGCTATAAATCCTACAATTCCTGATAATACAATGAGCAAAATGGGATTGGCTTTGAAGAAATACGAGGCCACGAAGGCCAAGACGCAGATGATGACGCTGATATTATATTGTCCGCGCCCGAAATCCACGAAGTTTTGCGTGTTCATCATGGAGAGACCGGCAGCGAAGATGAGTCCGGCAATGGCGGGTTTCAGACCTTTCAAGGTGTTGTCCATCAAGGCGTTGTTTCTCTTGCTCATGAAGAGCTTCAGGATGAGATATACCATGATGACGGAAGGCAGACAAAGCGCAAACGAAGCCAGCAGTGAGCCGCCTAAGCCCGCCGTGTTATAGCCCACGTAGGTCGCCAAGTTGATGGAGATGGGACCAGGGGTCATTTGCGAGATGGCCACCATGTCGGCAAACTCAGTGGTCGTCATCCAGGCGTAATGCTCTACCACCTCATGCTGGATAAGCGAGAGCATGGCATAGCCTCCACCGAAGCCAAGCACCCCGATTTTCACGAAGACCCATAGTAGTTGCAGGTAAATCATGACTTGACCTCCTTTTCTTTGGCTTTTTTGTTGATAATCAGTGCGTAGATTAGACTCCCCGCGATGGCAATAAGGATGACGTAGGCGGGCGAAATCTTACACCACCAAATCAAAAACACAGTGGCGATGGGGATGATGGCAGTCTTCCATGTCACCTTGGCTGATTTGATCATGCGCAAGGAAGGGGCGAGGATGAGGGCCACCACGCAGGGACGGATGCCCTTGAAGATGCGCTCCACCACAGGCTGGTCGCGGTACTCGCGGAAGACCGTGGCCAACAGCAAAATGATGGTGATGGACGGAATGATGGCTCCAAGCATAGCGGCAAAAGCTCCACTTCTGCCTGCTACGCGATGCCCGACATACAAGGCCGTATTGACCGCAAACACGCCCGGAAGCGACTGTACCACGGCAATCATGTCCCAAAACTCATCGTTGGGAATCCATTTCTTCTGGTCGACGACGGCCTTCTCCACCATCGAAAGCATGGCGTAGCCGCCACCGAGGGTGAAGGCCCCGATTTTGAAGAAAGTCAGGAAGAGTTGCAGCGGCTTTTTCATGGCGCAAAAATACGGGTTTTTCGTTCATTGATTGAAAAATACCTTATCTTTGCGGGCAGTTTAATAAAAATGTGGCATTATGATACTTACAACTACACCGACTGTTGAAGGCAGTACAATCATTGAATACAAAGGTGTTGTATTCGGGGAAGTGATTACTGGAGTGAATTTTATTAAGGATATTAAGGCCAGTCTCCGCGATATAGTTGGCGGACGTTCAGGCTCATACGAACAGGAGTTGATCAATGCTCGCGCCCAAGCCCTCAGGGAATTGGAAGAACGGGCTCGGCAATTGAATGCAGATGCTGTGGTAGGCATTGATTTGGATTATGAAGTGCTTGGCCAAAGTGGTTCGATGCTCATGGTCTCTGCCTCGGGTACTGCAGTGAGACTTCAATAAATGATAATCAAATAAGTAGATATTATGCTATTAGATGTTTCTGTAATGACCTTTAACCAGCCTATGGCGTGGAATTGGCTGGTGCAATTTTGTATTTTGGCAACGGCCTTGTTGATAGGTAACATTTTGAGAACCAAGATTCCTTTCCTCCGTAAGAGCTTGATTCCCTCCGCCTTGATTGGTGGATTGCTACTTCTGGTTTTTAAGGCGATACCTGGGTGTGAAGGACTCATCAACAAGCCGGTGATGGAAATTGTGACCTATCATGCCTTGGGTTTGGGCTTTGTGGCTTTAGCACTGAAAAACAATAAGATAGAATCGAAATCCACGCCGATGAAGGTGATTGAGACGGGTGCCTTGACGGCCTCCACATACGTCATCCAAGGCATCGTGGGTCTCATCGTCTCCATTTTGTTCTTCTATTTCGGCAAGAAATTGTTTTATGCCGCAGGTCTGCTGCTCCCCATGGGCTACGGCCAAGGACCGGGACAAGCCTTGAACTTCGGTAAGATCTTTACGGGCTGGGCTGCGAAGCAGGGCATCGACTTCCCTGGTGCCGACTTCGGCCTCTCCATCGCCGCCACGGGATTTATTGTGGGTAGTATTGTAGGTGTCATTTACATGAACATTCTGCGCCGCAAAGGTGTGCTTTCAAGACAGAAAATTGTTGAAGCCCAGATGAATAAGCTGGAAGACTATGAGGGCAAGGGCGAGATTCCCGATGCGGAGTCCATCGATAAGCTCTCGGTACAGATTTGCATGGTGTTGTTTGTCTATTTCCTCGTGTTTCTGTTCACCAATTGGATCCAAGGGATGGAGTTGGGCGACTTTGGCACCAACACCCTGAAACCCATGCTCTGGGGCTTCAACTTCTTGATTGGTACGCTGTTTGGCATCCTCTTCAAGTGGTTGTTGGGCCGTTTCAAGAAGGCCAAACTGATGAGCCGCGAGTACATTAACAATTATATGCTCAACCGCATCAGCGGCTTCTGCTTCGACATCATGATTGTGGCGGGCACGGCAGCCATCAACTTTAATGAGTTTGGCAAGTTTGTTTTGCCTTTCATCCTCATCGTCACCTTGGGCGCCTTTGTGACGTTTGTGAACGTCCTATGGATTTCCAAGCATCTCTATCCCGATTACAAATACGAAGGTTTCTTCTCGATGTTCGGCATGCTGACGGGCACCGCCAGCAATGGCATGATTCTGTTGCGCGAAATCGACCCGAAGTTTGAGACTCCTGCCGCAAACAACCTCGTTTTGCAAACCCTTTCGGCCATTGTGTTAGGCTTTCCTGTGTTGCTCCTGGTGGGTTACGCACCGCAAAGTCTCAAAGCTACATGGATTACTTTGGGAGTCTTGGTCGTCTTCTGGATTGCCCTTACGGTCTTCATGCTGCGGACGAAGATTTTCAAACGGAAGAAGGAGAAAGAATAGTCGTAACAAAAAAAAGCCGAGTTTTCGCTCGGCTTTTTTGTTGGTTTCAAGAGGCTTAGCCTTTTTTCATCTTGATGCCTTTAGGCTTGCTGTTGGTACCACCCGATGAAGGTTTCGAACCTGACTGACTGGGCGTGGTCATCTGATACCCGGCAGCCTCGCACATCTCTTTGACGTGGGCGGCGCGTTTGTGGGTGTTGGGGTGGGTGGAGAGCAACTCGGCCAGCTTGCCTTGCTGTGCACTTTCGCCGCTGAGTTGAATCAACACGTTGAGTGCGTGATACATGGCGTAGGGGTCAACGTTGTTTTTGATGCAGAATTGGAAAGCGGTTTCGTCGGCTTGGGTCTCCTGACGGCGCGAGTAAGCTCGACTGGCCAACTCCTGTCCGAGGTCGCCGAGAAAGCCTGTCGAGAGGGCTCCTGCCGTGGTGTTGACGGCTGCGATGCCGTAACGGGCTGCCACAACGAGATAGGCGGCACGATAGGCGTCGCGGACATCCTTATTAATAAGGTGTCCCAACTCATGCCCGATGACGGCAAACACCTCGTCGTCGTTCATGGCATCCATCAAGCCGGTGTAGACGCGCACGCTGCCGTCGCCGCTGGCGAAGGCGTTAACCGTGCTCGACTGATACACTTTGTAGTTCAGGTTTAAGTCGTTGATGTTGTGGAATCGTGCCATGATGCGGTCAAGACGCTTGGTGTAGTCGTTGCCTGCTGGCAGGATGGTGTTCTGTCCGTCGGATTCCACCATGTATTGGCTGCATAGTTGGGCAATCTGCGCATCGCTGATGGTTAAGGCCTGAACGGCTGCGGCTCCAGCGTTTGCGGCCGCGTTTGGGTCAACAATTTTCATGGTACTGCAACTGGCCAAGGAAATGACCATTGCACAAATTAAAGCTAACTTCTTCATATTGACTGAGTTTTGAATGATTCGACTAAATGTTTCCGCAAAAATAGTGCATTCAAGGAAATTTTTTTCAAAAAAAATGCATTTTTTTCTTGCATGTTTCAAAATTAATGTATCTTTGCAGCATCAAAACAATATCAAAATAATATCATAAAACTATAAAACTATGGAAACAAAAGAATTTGAATTCAAAGGTTTCGCGATGAACGGATTCGTCGCATTGTTCATTGAAATCGCCATCGTGGCATTAAGTGTTTGGGGCATTGCTGTTTTTGGAAGCAATGAATCTTCCATGATTATCCTGCCCATCATCGGCATCCTGCTGGCATGCATCCTTCCCATCGGCTTCCGCAAGCTGGAGCCGAACGAGGCCATGGTGATGTTGTTCTTTGGCAAGTACAAAGGCACTTTCACCAGAACAGGCTTCTATTGGGTCAACTTCCTGATGACCTCCAAAAAGGTCTCGCTCCGCGCCCGTAACCTCAACCCTGACAACATCAAGGTGAACGACAAGACGGGCAACCCGATTATGATTGGCCAAATCCTGGTGTGGAAACTGAAGGACACCTACAAGGCCATGTTCGAAATCGACTCGCAGACCATGGCGGGTGGCGGCTCGGGCACGGCTCCTGTGACGGTCAGCAACCGCATGAGGGCTTTCGAAAGCTTTATCCAAGTGCAGAGCGACGCTGCCTTACGTGAGGTGGCGGGCATGTACGCCTACGACGAAAACGAGGCCGAGGATGGTGAACTGACCCTCCGTTCGGGCGGCAACGAAATCAACGAGGTGTTGCTGTCCAAGCTCAACGAACGTCTCAGCATGTCGGGTCTCGAAGTGCTTGAGGCACGCATTAACTACCTTGCCTATTCGCCTGAGATTGCCGCCGTCATGCTGCGCCGTCAGCAGGCTGCCGCCATCATCTCGGCCCGTGAGAAGATTGTGGAAGGCGCTGTCTCCATGGTCAAGATGGCCTTGGACAAGCTGAAGACCGAAGGCGTCGTCGAACTCGACGAGGAACGCAAGGCCGCCATGGTGAGCAACCTGATGGTGGTGCTCTGCGCCGACGAATCAGCACAGCCGGTGGTCAATACAGGTAGCCTATATTAATACGGACTTCCGCTTCGCGTCATTGCGAGCAAAGCGAAGCAATCCAGAAAACAGGCATCATGGATTGCTTCATCCTTCTTCCTCGCAATGACGCAAAGCGCAGAGAAACAAAAAGTTGAATTATTAAACTAAACAAAATGGAAACTGACTCAATTATTATTCTGCTCATGGGGTTTTTGGCGATAGGTGTGGCGTTTTTTGGGAAGCTCCGTCCTGACATCATATTTCGCCTTTGGCCTGGTGTTGAAGTTTCGCCCGAAGGACAAAGATTTGGAGTTGTAGGCCTCTTGCTTTTCGGTGTCATGGTAATAATTATTGCTTTGGCTATGGGCATCCCTCAATGGCAAGAATTTGCGAGTGACATTGCCATTGGTGCTGTAATGGTCATAACTGCGGCAATGCTGTTCTCATTTTGGAAAATCATATTGAGCAGCAACGAAAAGTTCAGAGTCGTAGGCTTTGTGATGGTCTTGCTTCTTTCCTTGTTGTTGATAGGTTTTGGCGTGTATTACATTACCTTAGAATGATCGGCTATGACAACGATGATTTTTTATTGTATCGTAGGGCTAATCTCAATCTATCAAGCCTTTCGCATCAAGCGGGACCCGAAGAGAGTGTACGCTTTCAAGAGGGTGATCGACAAACAGCTCGGTGAGGCTTATGAAGCGGGAATGCAAAAGTACTATTACTACACCTATTTGGCTACAGGATTAGCATGGATACTGGCTGCATTGTTTGGTTGGCTTTTTGGCTTCGACGATGCTGTCACCATGCTTGCGTTATTGCTTATTCTTGTTCTTTTACCAGGTGCCTTTATTGCAAAGTTGAATACCGGCAAAGTCATGTTTTGGCATTGGATGTTGCTCGTTTTGTGCGTTGCTGCGTTGGTGTTTTGCCATTTATGGAACTTAAAAGAAAGCAAAGTGGAAGTGTATTCTGAAAAAATAGCTTTTGAACAATATTGGTTTGGCATCGACTATCAATCTATTGATTCGGTGAAGGTTGTTGATAAATTGCCAAGGACAGTTTATAGTTATGTGGGAGAAAGTGTGTTGGGCAATAAGAAAGGCGAGTTTCGACTGCGCGACGGTTCGAGAGCCAAATTCTATGTATTAAGCAAGGAAGCACCTTATTTGGAAATGTACACGAATTCAGGCCTCATCCTCGTCAACCGGAAAACGGCAGAAGAGACCGAGCAACTGATAGAAGAACTGAAAGAAAAAATCGGAAACAAAATTGTCAAATCGTAGAGACGCAATGCTTTGTGTCTCCGCATTAAATCAAAACAAATGAGCGGTATAACAAGCATAGTAATAGGTGTTTTTGTGATACTCTATGCGTTCTGCATTAGGTATTTTCCCGAAAAGACGCGCATTAGGAAACCTTTCCGACTCGTTTCGCTTTGGAATCGGGAACCGTTCTCTGCGAAAGGCTGGAAGTCCAAATACTATGTTGATTTGGACAATAATCCAGAATTACAACGGCTTTACTTCATCAACTATCTCGTGACGGGCGTATTGTTCATCCTTCCTGGTTTGATGGGATTGGCTTTTGGAATCAACGTTGTTTATTTCATGCTGTTTGCGACCATCGTTTCAGGGGGCATGTTCCTGTATGCCAAACAAAGAGTCACTGGAAGAATTGAGGCTTGGAAATGGGTGCTTTTCGCTGTTGTGGTTTTTGGCGTGGTGATTGGATGGTCTGTGTCGTATAAGGACAGCAAAGTGGAAGTGCTGCCCGAAATGCTCTCCATCGAAGGAGACTTTGGCAGAACTGTGCATTATGAAAGCATTGATTCAGTTAAGGTTGTCACCGAATTGCCGAAAACCAAGTATTGCAAGGCAGGCTACAGCTTTGGCGGTGGCAAAAAAGGCGAGTTTCGCTTGAAGGACGGCTCTGATGCCAAATTCTATTTGTTGGGGAAAGAGGCACCTTACTTGAAACTCTACACCCGTAACGGCTTGATTATCGTCAACCGCAAAACGGCGGAAGAAACCCAGTTGCTTATTAAGGAATTGAATGGTAAAATTGAAATGCGATGAAAACGTTGGTTTTAATATTCTTGATAGTCATTTTGCTTCTCACGGTTTCCATCCCTATATGGCTTGCCATACGGGTGAAGCGGCATCCTGAAAAAGACCGTGGGATGAGAAGGGTGATGGCAGAGCAGCGGGGTGCTGAATACGAGAAAGGAATGCAGAAGTTATTTATGGTCAATTATTTATCTGTTGCCCCCTGTTTTGTGATGGCAGTAGTGCTCGAAGATGTCTTCGGCATGGAAAAGTTTCTTTCCCTGATGATTCCTGCCATCGCAGTGGGCTTGGCGTTGAACATCGCCAAATGGCGCTTTACGGGCGTGATTAGCAAGGCGGGTCTCGTTACTACCGCAATAGGGCTTGTGCTGACAGTGATTTTATTGATTGTAAACTAAATGAAAAAAACAGATAGTATTATGTTTTGGTTTGATTTGATTTCAGGAGCAGTATTGATGCTCACAGGCTGGGCGGTCTATAAAAACCCGATGCTGATTTCGGGTGTCAACACCATGTCGAAAAAACGCTTGGCCCAGGTCAACTTGGAGGGCCTGAAGCACGACTACCGTAATGCGTTCCTCATCTGCGGTGGGGTCTTGCTGCTTTTCGGCGGTATTTCGACCTTCTTGCATGTCTCGATGGGTGTTCATCTTGTCGTGTTTTCGGTGGTGCTCATGGCGCTTGTCGTGGTCTGCTTGCAGTTTGGCAAGAAGCACGACTTGGGACTGCAAGGGGAGGAAGGCAAGAAGGAGAGGAGGAAAAACTGGATAGGCCTCATCATCACCGTTGTGGCTTTGGGTGCCATGTTGGTCTTCTTCTTCAAAGGCGGCAAACCTGCAACGATTGAAGTGTCGGAGGATTACATCACAGCTAAGGGCGGCGGCTATAGTGCTTCGATCCCTATTGCCGATATCGTGACGGCTACTACTTTGAATGATTGGCCTGACATCTCCATGCGCACTAATGGCTTGGCCACCGACAAAGTCGGCATCGGACATTTCAAACTGAAAAATGGTGAGAAGTGCATGATGTTTGTCTGCGTTGATGGCGGTCCCTTGCTGGAAGTGCGCATTGTTGACGGCAAATTGTATTACCTCAACTGCGCCACGGAGGAGGAGACGCTTGAGATGATTGCCCGAGTGAAAGAATTAACAAACTCAAAATTTTCTGTCGCTTCGCGTCACTGCGAGGAACGAAGCAGTCTAGACAATAAGCCAATTCCCTGGATTGCTTCGTCGTACCTCCTCGCAATGACGCAAAGCGTGTGTCAGGTGAAAGCAAAAGGGAGGTGAGCCATGGCAAAGGAAAAAGAAAATAGTACCAACAACAAGACCTTCCTGCTCCGTGTCGATGCAGAGACCATGGAGGCTGTCGAAAAATGGGCTGCCGACGAATTCCGCTCCGTCAACGGCCAGCTGCAATGGATTATTGCGGAAGCATTGAAGAAGAGCGGACGAAAAAAGAAATGACTATGACTTGTGACCATGACTATGACCGCTTAAAACAAAAAGAAAACCTTATTCTAAACATAAAGCGGTCATGGTCATAGTCAATGGTCATAGTCAAAAACGATTAAACAAAACTCAATAAAATACACTATGGACAAAGAAACTTGGATCATCATTTTAGTTGTGTTCATTTACATTATGCAAGCCGTTGTCGGAGGAATCATAGCCCGAAAGCGGGGCAAGTCGTTTTGGTTCTGGTTTGTCGTGTGCTTCCTTATCATCCCTCCTTTTGGGTGGATCCGAATGTTTATGGGCACACGGGATGACATTATGCCCTGATTCATAAAGAACCGCAGCGCAAGCTGCAAAATTCAATTCGTTTAATTCGAATAATTCGCCGTTAAAAAGAAAAATTTGTAGTCATGAAAAAACAAATCCTGATAATACTCTTGTTGGCCGCAGTGCAAGTGCAAGCCCAAATCGAGGGTTATTGGAAAGGCCAAATCGATCTTGGCACGCTGAAATTGGAAATGGCTTTCAACATCACTGCCAATGAAAACGGTTATTCCACCACATTGGATGTGCCTGCCCAAGGTGCGTTCGACTTTCCTGTGGACGAAACAATCTTCCAAGACAAGCGTTTGCAATTGACGATGTCAGCAATGGATGCCAGTTTTTCAGGAACGCTGAAAGAAGGCATCATCGAAGGCGAATTCACGCAAAGAGGTATGACATTCCCGCTCAACCTCATCAAGGCGGAGAAGAAGGAACAGAGAAAGACTCGTCCCCAAGACCCTCAGCCGCCATTCGATTATCATATCGAGGAAGTGACCTTCGTCAATGAAAAAGAAGGCAATACCTTGGTTGGAACGCTGACGATTCCTAAAGGCGAAGGCCCGTTTCCAGCTATGGTGCTCGTCTCGGGCAGTGGACAGCAGGACCGTGACGAGGAGCTGATGAACCACCGTCCCTTCTGGGTCATCGCGGATTATTGCGCCCTACATGGCATTGCCGTGTTGCGTTACGACGACCGCGGCATTGGTGGCTCGACAGGCGAGGTGGAGAACGCCACTTCTTTGGATTTCTCTTACGATGCTGAAGCTGCCTTCGACTATCTTCGTAACCGCAAGGAAATCAATACTTCGAAGGTCGGCATTTTAGGCCACAGTGAGGGCGGCGTCATCAACTTCATGGTGTCGGCGCGTCGGCCTGAGGTGGCGTTTCTGGTCTCATTGGCAGGCCCCTCGGTGAATGGCATCGAGGTGCTGAAAGAGCAGCAGGCAGCCCTCCTTAGGGCATCTGGCATGTCGGAAGAGATGGTGCAGTTTAATGGCAATGCCAATGCACAGATGTTCGACATCATCGAAGCATCAAACGATAGGGAAGAGGCCGACAGTCTTTTGCGCCAACTGGTAAAAGGTTGGGGCTACAACGAGGAGCTGACCGAACAAACGGTGTCGCAGATGACCATGTCGTGGATGTACTATTTCTTGAAATACGACCCAACGGAGGCCATTGTCAAGACGAATTGTCCGGCTTTGCTGCTCAACGGCTCAAAGGACTTGCAAGTGATAGCCTCACAGAATCTCCCAGGATATGAGAAGATCATCGCTGAGTACGGCAAGACCAACCTCATCCTTCGCGAGTTGCCCGACCTAAACCACCTTTTCCAGCATTGCGAGACGGGCTCGCCCAACGAATACTTCGAGATAGAGGAGACCATTTCGCCCGAGGTGCTGGAACTGATTGTGGGGTTTGTGAAAGGGGACGACCCTAAAGAATAGAGTTGTTCTGGCAGACTTCTTTATCGCTTCTTTGGCATCATATCAGATTTATTTCTATATTTGCCCGATAAATCTTGACAACTAAAACCACCGTGCCATGGAATATGATGTTTTTATAAGTTATAGTAGAAGCGATGTGAAGCACATCGACAAATTTGTGGAACGGCTTGAGGAGATGGGTTTTCGGGTGTGGATTGACCGTAAGGGAATTGAGAGCGGCGACTCCTTCAAAAGGGTGATCGTGAACGCTATTGAAAACAGTGCCGTTTTTGTGTTTTTCAATTCGGTCAGCTCGAGTAAGTCGCCGTGGACCACCAAAGAACTTGGTGTGGCGATTAACTTGGGCAAACCTATCATTCCTGTGAAAATCGACAAGGCACCCTATAGCAAGGAGGTGTTTTTCGACCTCATCAACCTGGATTATGTGGACTATTCGGATCTTGTGACCCGTGAGACCATGATGGATAAGTTCGTCAATGTGGTGATTTCGAAGTTGCCTGAACGCTGGGAGGAGATCATGGCGGAGCGAAAAGCGCAAAACAAGGACGCATACGATGAGGAACAAGAAATTGCCAAAAAGCGCCGTCGCCGCAAAGAAATCCTGATTTGTTTGTTGTTGCCTATCATTGGCATCAACTTGGCTTATATTTCTTTCAAGAACAAGAAAAAGGAAAAGGGAGCAAAACAGCTGCTGTTTTCCTCGTTGGGTTTTCTGTTGCTGGTGATAGCAATTGTCTTGTTGTTGACATTTAAGCCTTTCACCAGTTTGCCCAGCATGGTCACCAATGATAGGACGGATGACGAATGGACCTTCAGTATCAGGGGTATTCCCTTGGAAATGAAACACGTTGATGGCGGCACTTTCCTGATGGGCAGTGAAGACGACGTGGCCGATGGCGACGAAGGCCCTGTCCATCAAGTCACCCTTGGCAGTTATTATATTGGCGAGACGGAGGTGACGGTGTCTCTGTGGAAAGCAGTGATGGAAAAGAAGCGGGTTTGGGGCAAGAAAAGGAATCTGCCGTATGAGCTTGAGGAGGATGTGAGCCAGGTGCATGATTTCATCAGTCGTCTCAACCGGTTGACGGGCTTGACTTTCCGTCTTCCTACCGAGGCGGAATGGGAATATGCGGCAAGGGGAGGTAAAAAGAGCAAAGGCTTCAAATACGCAGGCAGTAATAGTGTCTATGATGTGGCGTGGTTCAAGGAAAACGGGCTGAAGCGGCCTCACAAGGTTAAGGAAATGCTACGCAACGAATTGGGCTTGTATGACATGAGCGGTAATCTTTGGGAATTGTGCGGCGACTTGTATGGGCCCTACGACCCTGATGCAAAGCCTGAGATTAATCCTGTTGGACCTCAGCAAGGTGCTGAGAGTGTGATGCGTGGCGGAAGCTATCGCAACAGGGAGTATTTCTGTAGGGTGTCGTACCGTAACAGTGTGGAGACGGAAAACGACAACGGCTATCCCTTGGGGTTCAGGCTGGTGTTGGGTGATGATAGGGGAGTGACGACGCTCAAGACGGCTAGCAATGCCAAAAAGCCTTCAAAGTCTTTTGTGAACGAGTTGACCATCGAGGATGTCGGTGTGCCCTTCAAGATGATTTTTGTGGAAGGTGCTACGTTCGACATGGGCGGAGAAAGCGATGCCGAAGATGCCCTTCCTGTCCATAAAGTGACGCTTGACAGCTATTATATTGGCGAGACGGAAGTCACTCAAGCATTGTGGGAGGCCGTCATGGGAACTACTTTGGAGGAAATGCGCGACAAAGGCGATCCTGAGGGAGAGTTGAAAGGCGTGGGCGACGATTATCCGATGTATTACCTCAATTGGTATGATTGTCAGGACTTTGTCAGACGTTTGAGCGACCTTACGGGCCGACATTTCCAACTTCCCACTGAGGCACAATGGGAGTTTGCTGCACGCGGTGGCAGGACAAGAGGCTATAAGTATGCGGGCGGCAACAAACTCGACGATGTGGCTTGGTACCAAGACAATAGCGGGGGGACATCGCATCCCGTGAAACAAAAGGCTGCCAATTCTTTGGGCCTTTACGACATGAATGGCAATGTCTGGGAATGGTGTAACGACTGGTATGGCGATTATGTAGACTATGACCAGGTTAACCCAACCGGACCTGCGACCGGCGATTTCCATGTGTTGCGGGGTGCCAGTTGGAGCAGTATACCTGAAAGAGTTGGGGTGGCCGACCGCAACAACCATCATACGGATTACAGACACAGCCGATTCGGTTTGCGAGTCGTCATGACGATTGATGATTCAGAAGATTGAAAAATCTGAGAATTATTATCGGTTATTAAACTTTTTTTTCCTATCTTTGCAGCCCAATTTGAACCGCCATCCAGATTGATTTTAAAATCAGCGGTTTGAGTTGAAAATCAAAAGTTTAACCTCCTCGCGGCGGGGTTCTGGAACGCTTGCGGGTACAACACTAAAACAATTATTATAATGGCAGAAAACGAAAACATCATCAACGAGGCTATGCCAGCAGAAGAAAAGCCAGTTGAAAAGAAAGTCAGAACTCCAAGACCGAAACCGGTTCCCGCCGAAGATTTCGATTGGACTTCATCACACAAAAAGTTCGACAACTACTCAGCTGACGAACGCGCTAAGCTCGAAGAGCGTTATGCAGGCACTATGAGCCAAGTGGCTGACCACGAGGTTATTGAAGGTACAGTTGTTGCTATCACCGAGCGTGAAGTCGTGGTTAACATCGGCTTTAAGTCAGATGGTGTTATTCCTGTTGCTGAATTCCGCACCAACCCCAACCTGAAAGTGGGCGACAAAGTTGAAGTTTATGTTGAGAACCAAGAAGGTCCCAACGGCCAACTCATCCTGTCACACAAGAAAGCCGAACTCCTCAAGTCGTGGGAT